>Ga0302252_1000208_pt1 | contig 66686 bp, 57 predicted proteins | sample AAG_RA_Leu_MG_FD_193511 | JGI IMG/M metagenome (GOLD analysis project Ga0302252, IMG submission 193511) | Enriched activated sludge microbial communities from anaerobic digester in WTTP, New Holstein, Wisconsin, United States - AAG_RA_Leu | ecosystem: Engineered > Bioreactor > Anaerobic >... | reverse complement strand
GCAGCTCATCGGTTGCTTCGATCAGTCTTCGGCTTTCTCTCATCGCTCCCAGGACCCTCCTTGTCATTCTGGGGAAATGATATCACATTCGCCTGCTTCAATCCAAGCAGGCTTGCCGAAAACTCACAATCCCCTTCACATCGGGTCTCGGATTCCTACACTGGTACGGACTCTTCGTATGGGTCCGAATGTCGCAAGACGTCGCAATCCCCTTCACATCGGGTCTCGGATTCCTACGGCTTGTAGGCACAAATGGATTAGACCGCTGGAAGTGTCGCAATCCCCTTCACATCGGGTCTCGGATTCCTACACGGGGGGTGTATGAGATGGCCGGCATTCATTAAAAGTCGCAATCCCCTTCACATCGGGTCTCGGATTCCTACGAGATGTGGGGGGTGCTTGGAGAAAGGGCAGCACACTTACGTCGCAATCCCCTTCACATCGGGTCTCGGATTCCTACGAGGTGCGGGAGAAAATGGCTTGTAGGCACAAATGGATTAGTCGCAATCCCCTTCACATCGGGTCTCGGATTCCTACCCAAACATCTCAATGAAGGTGGCTCGATGCAGGACATTGAGTCGCAATCCCCTTCACATCGGGTCTCGGATTCCTACCGAAAAAGGAGTGGAGATAATATGGGATTATAAGTCGCAATCCCCTTCACATCGGGTCTCGGATTCCTACAAGGTGTGATCAAGCTGGCTCCTGGTGTCGAAGAGAGAGTCGCAATCCCCTTCACATCGGGTCTCGGATTCCTACAAAAGAGGCAGAACCCATAGTTATTTCATACTGGGATGAAGTCGCAATCCCCTTCACATCGGGTCTCGGATTCCTACGATAACAAAGTTAACACCAGAACAGGAAGCGGAGATAGTCGCAATCCCCTTCACATCGGGTCTCGGATTCCTACTTAAAAATATGTGGATCGTAACAAAGGATGTTCTGGAAAAGTCGCAATCCCCTTCACATCGGGTCTCGGATTCCTACTAAAGTGGCATGGTGAAGATGAATTGATCAATGATGTGTCGCAATCCCCTTCACATCGGGTCTCGGATTCCTACGAGGAGAAACAAAAGAAGGTTATGTTTTCGTGTTCTTAGTCGCAATCCCCTTCACATCGGGTCTCGGATTCCTACTGAAGGAGGAAAACATGTTATACAAATATGAAGATGAGTATGTCGCAATCCCCTTCACATCGGGTCTCGGATTCCTACCAGATATAATGATGAGGGTAGCGAACTTCGATGCCTTCGTCGCAATCCCCTTCACATCGGGTCTCGGATTCCTACGTAGCAACGCTCGCCAATGATCCCCGGGCAGTAGAAGATCTGTCGCAATCCCCTTCACATCGGGTCTCGGATTCCTACAAAATAAAAAGGAGAATATATTATGGACACAGCAGAGTCGCAATCCCCTTCACATCGGGTCTCGGATTCCTACGAGTTGCTTCAGCAGCTCCACGACAAGGGATTTATCATGTCGCAATCCCCTTCACATCGGGTCTCGGATTCCTACCAAGGAAGAGAGATACCACTCCCACAAAGAGATAATACGTCGCAATCCCCTTCACATCGGGTCTCGGATTCCTACTCGTTAGCGTTTGCCGGTATTCAGGATGAAGTTGATAAGTCGCAATCCCCTTCACATCGGGTCTCGGATTCCTACACAATGAGCTTGACAGCACCGACATGTCTCGATACGTCGCAATCCCCTTCACATCGGGTCTCGGATTCCTACCAAGTGACCTCTATGGGGGATTCAACCTCAAAAGATTCGTCGCAATCCCCTTCACATCGGGTCTCGGATTCCTACGATGACCTCGAAGTGAGCTTCTATGAGCCCTACGTCATGTCGCAATCCCCTTCACATCGGGTCTCGGATTCCTACGATTGGGGGGGTATGGTTTGTATTTGCGGGTAGAAATAGTCGCAATCCCCTTCACATCGGGTCTCGGATTCCTACGTAAATGCTACGCCTGTTCCGTAAAGGGACAGGAAAGCACTCTTATAGTCGCAATCCCCTTCACATCGGGTCTCGGATTCCTACGGGAAGTAGGGGCTGCGACCGAGTTGAATCTCGGGAAAGTCGCAATCCCCTTCACATCGGGTCTCGGATTCCTACGAGAAGCCCGATGAAACCTATGATGGCAGTGACGAAAAGTCGCAATCCCCTTCACATCGGGTCTCGGATTCCTACTTATGACAGCGACGTCTCCGTCACTTTCGCCGTGAGAATGAGTCGCAATCCCCTTCACATCGGGTCTCGGATTCCTACGAACTGAATGACGCCGCAGGGTGATATGACGGCGCCTTTACTGTCGCAATCCCCTTCACATCGGGTCTCGGATTCCTACGGTGCATCTGGGCTATAACCTCTACCAGCTCGGAAAAAGTCGCAATCCCCTTCACATCGGGTCTCGGATTCCTACACGATGCATCAGACTACAGCGATATGTTCGCAAAGGTGTGTCGCAATCCCCTTCACATCGGGTCTCGGATTCCTACGGAGGACAATATGGGAGACGATAATTTCGACGCGAAAAGTCGCAATCCCCTTCACATCGGGTCTCGGATTCCTACCAGGAGATAGTATCCCACTCAGAAAGGAGGTGATTCGAGTCGCAATCCCCTTCACATCGGGTCTCGGATTCCTACGATTCCAGTCCTTAAGTCCCTCCTGCTGGGCTAAGTCGCAATCCCCTTCACATCGGGTCTCGGATTCCTACGTTGGAGGGGGTAGCCGAAAAGGGGTTCCGCAGGGTCGCAATCCCCTTCACATCGGGTCTCGGATTCCTACGGCGAGTAGCGATCAGCCCCTTCGGGGGCTTTTTCATTGTCGCAATCCCCTTCACATCGGGTCTCGGATTCCTACTAGTAGTAAAGGTATAGTGGAGACTGCCGATGGCTTTAAGTCGCAATCCCCTTCACATCGGGTCTCGGATTCCTACTCTACTATTAAGCCAGAGATCGTCATTGTTACTGATGGAGACGAGTCGCAATCCCCTTCACATCGGGTCTCGGATTCCTACCGAAGATGAAGGCTGGACGAAAACGGTTGTCGAGTCAAGTCGCAATCCCCTTCACATCGGGTCTCGGATTCCTACCGCAGTGGAGACAGACTTCGAGGACGATGGTTACAAAGTCGCAATCCCCTTCACATCGGGTCTCGGATTCCTACGAGCCAGTAATCGAATTTGAAAAAAACTTCGACGAATGTCGCAATCCCCTTCACATCGGGTCTCGGATTCCTACTTTGTTCAGGATCTCGCAAATCTTGCAGCGGGGGGTAAAGTCGCAATCCCCTTCACATCGGGTCTCGGATTCCTACCCACCCGTTAACCACCTGCGCGTTACTGGAGAGCCCCCAGTCGCAATCCCCTTCACATCGGGTCTCGGATTCCTACTTACACTGGAGATCCTTCAAATCCATTCAGAGCGAATGAGTCGCAATCCCCTTCACATCGGGTCTCGGATTCCTACTCCTGTGGCTAGATTCGTTCGCCGCAAGCCACGGCAAGTCGCAATCCCCTTCACATCGGGTCTCGGATTCCTACCAGGTATAACACATTGGTAACTACATACACGACAGCAACGTCGCAATCCCCTTCACATCGGGTCTCGGATTCCTACGGAGACAGAAAATGAAGTTTTATCAGACACAGATAGTCGCAATCCCCTTCACATCGGGTCTCGGATTCCTACACAGGAAATTCCGGCTACGACACGATTCTTGCCGGGAGTCGCAATCCCCTTCACATCGGGTCTCGGATTCCTACGCGAAGCTCAGTATGAACTTATCTGACATTTCTCGAAAAGTCGCAATCCCCTTCACATCGGGTCTCGGATTCCTACATGTGGGTAAGTCCATAGTGATTATAGATGCCAGTCACGTCGCAATCCCCTTCACATCGGGTCTCGGATTCCTACTTGATACCGTGGTGACTATACGGGATCACAGAGAAGCAAAGTCGCAATCCCCTTCACATCGGGTCTCGGATTCCTACAAATATAATCACAACTGCACTTTTAGAGTGCGGCAACGGTCGCAATCCCCTTCACATCGGGTCTCGGATTCCTACACTCAATGGTCAGGATTTGCAGAACTTTGCCGATAGCATGTCGCAATCCCCTTCACATCGGGTCTCGGATTCCTACAGGAGGTGCCAACGTGGCATACAGTTACTTCGTGGTTAGTCGCAATCCCCTTCACATCGGGTCTCGGATTCCTACCTTACACTCACAGTGACCCTGGACGCAAAGGACAGCGCCCGAATCAGTCGCAATCCCCTTCACATCGGGTCTCGGATTCCTACGGAATGTGTATGAGGTAGAGGAAATCGAGATAGTCTGGGTCGCAATCCCCTTCACATCGGGTCTCGGATTCCTACCTGGAAAGGGTCTCATAGACAAATGCTAGAATATTTAAGTCGCAATCCCCTTCACATCGGGTCTCGGATTCCTACGGGGCGAAGGCCCCCAAGGAAACTACGGCGCAGCGCACGTCGCAATCCCCTTCACATCGGGTCTCGGATTCCTACGATATACATGGACGGGTAATTATTTTTAATTAATTGTCGCAATCCCCTTCACATCGGGTCTCGGATTCCTACGATCATCACGAATTTTAATATTTGAAGGAGGATAAAAGTCGCAATCCCCTTCACATCGGGTCTCGGATTCCTACAAGGAAAAGAAGACATGGGAAATGCTTTAATATTATGAGTCGCAATCCCCTTCACATCGGGTCTCGGATTCCTACGTAGAGGCCAACAACCTGATCCAGAGGTTGGAGGCCGCTGAGTCGCAATCCCCTTCACATCGGGTCTCGGATTCCTACTTGAGCCGGATCAAGACAGTTGACCGGCAAGACAGTATTGTCGCAATCCCCTTCACATCGGGTCTCGGATTCCTACTTTTTGGTTATGCCCCTGTTGCTTCTCACAGTGGATTGGTCGCAATCCCCTTCACATCGGGTCTCGGATTCCTACAAGGTGAGAGAGGACGGAGAAAGAAAAATAGAGTTCGTGTCGCAATCCCCTTCACATCGGGTCTCGGATTCCTACCTCATGTCTAAACTATACAAAATAGAACTAGCTCTGAGTCGCAATCCCCTTCACATCGGGTCTCGGATTCCTACGAAGATTCTTATGAAGAGGAGGAACAGTAATGAGTAAGTCGCAATCCCCTTCACATCGGGTCTCGGATTCCTACACGAAAGGAGGGAATGAGGGGTGATATCGACATCACCACGTCGCAATCCCCTTCACATCGGGTCTCGGATTCCTACACAAAGGTAATGATAAGGGTTATTAAAGATGGCGCAAGGTCGCAATCCCCTTCACATCGGGTCTCGGATTCCTACAGACGAGAATTTTGACGCGAAAACCTTGGCGGCACTGAGTCGCAATCCCCTTCACATCGGGTCTCGGATTCCTACGAAGTTCATAACATTCGAGACGATGGACAACGTTATTTGTCGCAATCCCCTTCACATCGGGTCTCGGATTCCTACCTGCCAGTGCTGTTAACGGGTTTTTAGAGAGAATTAAAAGTCGCAATCCCCTTCACATCGGGTCTCGGATTCCTACGCATGGCCCGACGAGGAAATACCTCTGTATTCTCCTGTTTCCGTCGCAATCCCCTTCACATCGGGTCTCGGATTCCTACTCATTACCCTCTTTTTCTCCGTTGAGAAAGAGGGATCATGTCGCAATCCCCTTCACATCGGGTCTCGGATTCCTACGCTCTGCAATGCCGTTTCTTGACAAGTTCGGCGAAACGTCGCAATCCCCTTCACATCGGGTCTCGGATTCCTACACTGCTTAATAATCTTCATCTTGAAGATGAGGAGATGAGTCGCAATCCCCTTCACATCGGGTCTCGGATTCCTACTATTGGCAAGTGGATCAACCAAGCTGGAAGGGACATTGTCGCAATCCCCTTCACATCGGGTCTCGGATTCCTACATAATGGTACAGGGAATTTCAATTATAAAATCATATATGTCGCAATCCCCTTCACATCGGGTCTCGGATTCCTACAGGCTCTTGCAAAGTCTTCAGGTGGTTTAGTAATGTCGCAATCCCCTTCACATCGGGTCTCGGATTCCTACAAAATAGATGGAAAGAAACATGGTCCCATGATTCAGTCGCAATCCCCTTCACATCGGGTCTCGGATTCCTACAGACGAGAATTTTGACGAAAAAACCTTGGCGGCGCTGAATAAGTCGCAATCCCCTTCACATCGGGTCTCGGATTCCTACATAGAAGGTTTGCCGGCTCCCGAAGCCGGCACCTTCTACAGTCGCAATCCCCTTCACATCGGGTCTCGGATTCCTACTAACCTCTGTAATCGAAGAGATAATCGCAGGTGGATCAATGTCGCAATCCCCTTCACATCGGGTCTCGGATTCCTACGAGATAGTATCCCACGCGGAAAGGAGGTGAAAATGTCGCAATCCCCTTCACATCGGGTCTCGGATTCCTACGGGGCAGTCATAGCGGTCCCCGGAAAGAAGGGACAGGGTCGCAATCCCCTTCACATCGGGTCTCGGATTCCTACGGTTACTCCCGAAGGACTGCATACAAGCTGGACTCGTCGCAATCCCCTTCACATCGGGTCTCGGATTCCTACTTTGAAAGTATTTTGGAAAGAGATGATGTCAAACAAATGTCGCAATCCCCTTCACATCGGGTCTCGGATTCCTACGAAAGACTTGAGTGAAGGATATGGTGCTGCAAAAGATAAGTCGCAATCCCCTTCACATCGGGTCTCGGATTCCTACCCATAAAGAAGCGCCACGACGCGCCAAACCACATATACGGTCGCAATCCCCTTCACATCGGGTCTCGGATTCCTACGGTGCAGCAGGCACTCGTTCTGAAGAGCGGCAAAATCAGTCGCAATCCCCTTCACATCGGGTCTCGGATTCCTACCATAAACGAGAAAGAGGAGTGGGAGAGACAAAACAAATTGTCGCAATCCCCTTCACATCGGGTCTCGGATTCCTACGATGTTGATGAAGGTAATATTCAGTGGATTCCAGCAAATGTCGCAATCCCCTTCACATCGGGTCTCGGATTCCTACCAAAGGAAGAGGGAAAATGTCCTTTGAGGATAGAGAAAAGTCGCAATCCCCTTCACATCGGGTCTCGGATTCCTACCAGAAAGCGGCGAGACAATAACTGAAATCACAGTCAAGGTCGCAATCCCCTTCACATCGGGTCTCGGATTCCTACACATCAATGGGGGACCTTGTGGCATACTGCGAGGATGAGTCGCAATCCCCTTCACATCGGGTCTCGGATTCCTACATACTCTGGCAGAATAACACTAGAGTATGAAATGTTGAGCAGGTCGCAATCCCCTTCACATCGGGTCTCGGATTCCTACGCAGAATCAGCCTCAGCAGGGCATCAGTTCGGCGGTATCGTCGCAATCCCCTTCACATCGGGTCTCGGATTCCTACATTGCTTAAAGGGCACAATATAACAGTAAACTTTTGTCTGTCGCAATCCCCTTCACATCGGGTCTCGGATTCCTACCCACCCCCTCTGGATCCATTATACCACAACGTGTCAAAATGCACTTTCCGACGATCCCCCTCCCCCCATCCCCCCCATGTGGGTACCCCATTTTTTCCGGATCGCCACGGAAGCCCATAACCATCCAATTTCTCTCTTCCGGCGATCGATTTTGGCACTTTCCTTATTTGAAGCCGTTTCATGCGGTTTTAATAAAATTCAATTTGAGCGTCGCTATTATTAGTGTAGTAGTGAAAGAAACTTTAGCCAGTCATTGTAACTTATTGGCTGTTGAAAACAATGCTCCGCCCTTTCAGGCAGAAACTGCCTTATACTGGAAGCTCCATAACTCATTAACGGGGTTCATTGGCTCTGTGATACGTGATGTGTATTGTAGGCTGCATTCTTTATCAGATTCTTGTCAATAAGGTCTCATTCCTTCTCAATTTTATCAAAGGAGTAGAGGAAAATCTGTCGATATGTTGAATAAAATACCATTGTCATCTCGAGCCGCAACAATTCTTCGCAGCTTCATCACACTCAGTTTGATCCAGTCAACGACTGTCTTGTAGTTTACTATTTCGAATAATGCTGTGGGCCGTGGAGGTGTATAATGGAAGAACAACATTCATCACTCCTGGATTCACTTGCACAATGCGAAGCACTTCTGTCAGAGGATAAGGAAGAGGAGGCGCGAACCCTCTTTCTCAGTCTTAACACCAAAGGAATTGAAGAGGTTGATATACATCTCGCTGCTGCAAATACTGCTGAAAAACTGGGGATCACAGAGCGCATTGTATATGAGCTCAATCAGGCATACCGCTGCAGGCCGGACGATCTTGCCATTATCAGGCGCATTGCCGTCGTTCGTATCGATGCAGGTCAGTACGACAGAGCTGAAAAATGTCTGAGAGAGCTTATCAGCAAAGATCCACAGGATCTCGAAGCATATCGAAACCTTGGGAACATTCTGGAGGAAGGCAAACAGTATGGAGCTGCGGCAGAGCTCTACCGCGAAGCCTATAAGAAGACAAATCTCGAAGAATTCCTGAAAAGGGCATCATCAGTAGAAAACTATGAAGCTTCCCCGGATAATGACAGGGATTCTGTTGAGGAAAAGGTGGATTCGCACGTTCCGCCTTTACCTGAAGATAATGATGCTATGCTTTATCTGACACTTTTTCAGGGCAGGGAAGGCACCTATGCCCGCCAATGGGTAAGCCCGACCGGAGAGTCCGGTTACACACCTGTGCGAGAACCTTTCACTCTCAATACAGCTAAAAACCACCTCATCGGGAACATCACGGTGGGGCTCTACCAGCTCAGAATTGATAATACACTGCTATTCATAGCCTTTGATATCGACATCCCCAAGAGCATGCTCTCCCAGGCTGTCAGTGATAAAAGGAAATGGGACAGTGCAGTTGCGATGGTTCATAAGACTGCCTGCGCCATAGCCGACACATGCGCCTCTCTGGAGATTCCGGCATATATTGAAGACAGTGGCCATAAAGGCCGTCACGTCTGGATTTTTCTGGATGAGCCTGTTCAGGCCAAAACGGCAAAAAACCTGGCCAGGTTCATACTCAGCAAAACCGCAGGCATACCACCACAGATCCAGGTGGAAGTATTCCCAAAACAGACATTCGTCAAAGAAGACGGTCTTGGGAACCTCATCAAGATCCCTCTTGGTATACACAAGAAGTCAGGGAGGCGCAGTCTCTTTCTTGATCCGGAAGGCAAACCCTTCCCGCGTCAACTGTCATTTCTCAAGACAATAAGGAAGTATTCCAGAGAGACTCTCTTCGAGACTCTTGCATCAAGGCGCGACGAGTCATTGCCCAAAGCCGACGGGGAAGATATAGACAGCGCTCCATTTGATCTGGATGATGGCAAAGGAGCTAAACAGGAGCGGAAACAGGCGATGAAACAGCTTCATCTCTCACGTCCTGTGGAAGAATATAATCCGGAAAGAGACCATCAGTTCCAGGTGCTGCTTGTGCGCTGTCCGGTGATTCGCCATCTTGTTGAAAAAGCCAGGCAGTTCCGAGAGCTCAATAATGATGAGGCTATGGTGCTTGTCCATTCACTGGGCCATCTCGATAATGGTCCTGAAGCCGTAAATGCAATATTGAGAGAATGCCCGGATGCAAATGAAAGTTTGTTTTTAAAGAGCCGACTGAGGGGGAACCCTGTCAGCTGCCCGAAAATACGCTCCAGAATACCTGAGGTGACATCGAAGCTGCAGTGTAACTGCCAGTTCGATCCACGCCTTTCAGTATATCCCAATCCACTCATTCATCTGCAGGGACCTGATCCCGGCGCTCTGGGAGTCACTCTGGACTCTCTTCAGTTTCACAGTCTTGTGCAGGATTATCTCAAGACCAGAAAGATTCTGAAAGAGACGGAGATACTCATGGAGCGCTATCAGGAAAGAATGAGCGCGCTCTTTGAAGAGGCCGGTGTTCAGGAAGTGGAGACACCGCTGGGACGGATTACCCGTATGAAAAATGAGGACGGAACAGTTTCATTTTCACTTGGTGTCTAACAGACGAGGCGGGACAGGGAATAATGTCAATTCTGTATCTTGTCGATCAGGGCGCATATGTCAGGAAGAGCGGCAACAGGCTCATCGTGGAGAAGGGCGGAAAAACAGTGCAGTGGCTCCATTCCTTCGATCTCGAGCAGGTTCTCGTCTTCGGCGGCATACAGCTGTCATCTGGCGCGATACAGCACTTTCTCTCAGAAGGAATTGATACAGTCTTTCTGTCCACTTATGGGAGATACCGGGGCCGGCTTGTGGCACATTTCGGCAAGAATATCGAGCTCAGACGCCTTCAGTTCAGAAAAATGGACAATCCGGATTACATACTGGAAAGGGCGCGCAGCTTTGTGGCAGGGAAGCTCCAGAACTATCGCATCCTTCTCAGGCGACATAATCGCTCTCTGTCGAATGAAGATGTGGAAGGAGCAACGCATCGCATTCGATTAATAGTCGGACAGCTCTCCGGAGCGACAACGGTTGATGAGGCCATGGGTTTTGAAGGAAAGGGTTCATTCTATTATTTCAGAGGACTGGCAAAAGTCATTCGAAATCCGGATTTCACATTTGAGAAGCGAACCCGCCGCCCTCCCCGCGATCCGATGAATGCGCTGCTCAGTTTTGGCTATACGCTTCTTGCCAACACTGTGCATTCAGCCGTCAACATCGCAGGACTCGATCCTTATCTGGGATGTCTTCACGCATCTGATTATGGCCGGCCTTCACTGGTGCTTGATCTCATGGAAGAGTGGAGGCCGGTGCTTGTCGATACAGTTGTGCTGCGGTGCATTAACAGGAATATCATTACAATGAAGGACTTTCACTTCCAGCCTGAAGTGGAGCTGCCTCCTGATGGTGAAGAAAGAGAAGAGCTCACCAGGGCCGACTTTCCGGTTCTTCTCATTCATAATGGATTGAAGAAGTTCATCCAGCAATATGAGCAGCAGTTGAAGGAGAAGGTGTTTTACCCCCGAGCCGGGGCACGTTTGTCTTATAAAAGCATAATTCTGGAGCAGGTAAGGCTGCTGGTACGAGATATGAAAGGCGAGGAAAGTTATTCATCATATGAGATGAAATAGCGCGGACCAGGCCTTATATGTTTTCAAAGTTAGGGTATGCGCAGAACAGGCTGGCAATGAAATTTTACACGCTGATAAATCGCATCATATAAGAAAGAGATGCAGCAAAAAGATATATGGCAAAAAAATATATGGTGATTTCCTACGATGTTGTCGATGACAGGAAGCGAACCAGAGTGTCAAAGGTTTTGATTAATCACGGAAGACGGGTTCAGAAGAGCGTTTTTGAATGTCTCATTACTGAGAAACAATATCTCTCCCTCAAGGAAGCCCTTGAGAAGATCATAGACATGGAAAAGGACAGCGTCCGATATTACACACTCTGTGCTGGGTGTATACAGAATATACAGTTTTCAGGGTGGGGGACTGTAACTGAGACTGAAGATACGATAATAATATGACGGAATGTATTGTGACCTTCAGTCACCTGCACAAAGTAACGGAAAAGTGGAAGTGATGGAAACAGTATCTATGAGGAAAGGTGGGGAGATTATGAATCAGAATGAAGCTTTTACCATTGCAGAAGCCAAAAGAAAGCAGGGTGATTTCCCTGGGGCATATGAAAAGTTCCGCGAGATCTGGGACACTTCAGGCATCCCCAGAAGCGGCTGCGGCTGTGCCCACTGTCTCAGAAAGATGGGCAGATGTGAAGAAGCGGCATTAATAGCGCGGGAAGTTATGGAAAAGTATCCCAAAGTCACATGGGCTCTCAATGAGCTTATATGGTCGCTGATTCAGGGTGATCTGAAAAAAGCACGGGAGAGAGGCGATCTGGAATCAGTGAACGCCGTGGCGGAAGAGATCTTTTCTCTCTCAAATGATGACCTTTCAAAGAGGGTAACCTTCTTCTCTGTTGTTGATATTTTCAGACACAAGATGAAATGGGAGATGGTGCTGCAATGGTGCAATAAGATCGATCCCGAGATACTTCCAGTTGAAAAGCCGATGGCTGGCCCCGAGCACAAGGGAATATCAGAAAGAGAGCGCTTTTATTATGCGAAGACACGCGCTCTTATGCACCTGGAACGCTGGGGTGATGCGCGAAAAGCCTGTAGAGAGGCGCAGACCCTCTTTCCGAAAAAATCTGACTTCCCAAGGTGGGCAGCCCGCGCATTGGGAGAGACCGGAGATGTTGATGGCGCTCTCGCTGAGTTTAATGAACTGCTGCGTCGTTATCGCCGTGAATGGTACATCGATGCAGAGCGGGCAGAGCTTCTGCAGAGAAAGGGTGAGCGGGATGCAGCTCTCGCCCTCGCCTGCAGCGCAGCCCTTGGACGTGGTGAGCTGAAGACAAAAGTCAACGTACTGTCACTTGTTGCGAATATCCTTCATTGCCAGGGTGATAATGAGATAGCGTCAGCCCATATTCTTCTTGCAAAGGAAGTGCGGCAGAGAGAAAAATGGGCTGTCCCCCGTGAGCTTCAGGACCTTGAGATTTCAGTGAATAAGGCATTGAAGTCTCAGGGACAAGACATCTCAGGATTCTCCCGGAGCTTTGAGCAGCTTCGTGAGAAATGCAGGGAATACTGGGCCCGCCATGCGGAGAAGGCGTCTCATTCCGCCGTGGGACATCGTGCACCTCAACCGGCAACAGCCAGTATCGCACCAGTCGCGAAGGTCTCCGGTGCCGGTCCTCAAATTCCAGGACCAGACAAAGGGAAACCGCGTGCCGATGCAGCAGAAGCTCCAAGTGGGCGGTTCTCAGGGAAATTGCTTGTGCTCAATAAGAACTTTGGATTCATAAAGCCAGATGACGGCAGTGACAATGTCTTTGTGCTGGTGCAGGATATTCCGAAGGACCATCGCAATGCAGGTACCGGTGTGACCTATTCGCTGAAATCAAACTTCGATCACAAGAAGGGAAAGGATTCAGTGCGCGCCGTGGCAGTGAAGGCAAAGTGACAGAGGGCTATGATGCTTTATAAACAAGAGGATATTTTTCTGGATTCTTAATGGAATCGAGTTCCAGATCTATGTCCAGAGAAGGCCAGTGAAGGTGATGACGATGAAGCAGCTGAACATTAAGAATATCTGATATTCTCGCTTCCCTGAACCACGGAAAGATCTCAAAGGGCAGAAAGTGCTCTTTTTCATCGATAGAGAGCCGGAAGCCGAACTTCGAAATATTAAGTACTTAAACCTGAAAAGTGGGATTCCCAGCTTTTTCAGATCTCATTTCAGAGGCTCCATACATCCTTAAGCTCCAAGATCAGGTCTGGAAAAAGACAGGATTTAAAAGCCCCTTCTCCTGTTGCACTTTCCACACAACAGTATAATCCATCTTCCAGATGGAATTCATCTATCTTTTTCTCAGAGGGGTCTGCAATCCAGTACCAGGGTACTCCGAGTTTTGCATAACTTCTGTTTTTCAGGATTCTGTCCCGGGAAGAAGTGGAAGGTGAGAGAATCTCCACAATGAGGTCTGGCGGTCCTGCGATACCCTTTTCCGTAATTCGTTTTCTATGCAGTGAAGAAATATAGATTAGATCAGGCTGAACAACTGTTGTATCCTCGAGGATAACATCAAATGGAGCGTTTATGACTTCCCCTGTTTTTTTTATCTCCAGATATTTCATCAATATGAACTGGATGTTTCTGGACACTTTCTGATGAGTATATGATGGGGAAGGCGTCATGAAAAGCTCTCCTTCTATGATTTCATACCTTGTTCCATCATCAGGCAGCTCACAGTAATCCCTGTAAGTTAAAGGCGGCATAGGAAGTGCGAATTTCTCCGCCATTGCTCCCCCTGAATGTCAGTATCCCTTTATTGCTGCAGTATAAGTATTCTATCAAAATTATAGCATGGACAATCCCACATTTCAAATGCGAAAAAAGACGAGCCTTTGCTGAGTGTGGCAGGTATTCAGTCTGTAACAGAGTCCCTCTGTCGGAACCATCTGCCCGGGATTTATGATTGTGGCTGGTTTGACAGATCTCAGGTCGAGTATCAATGCGCCTGCGGTGACAGAATATCAGGCTACCACTGAAGCGGTTGAGGCATGCATTCTCAACAGAACCTTGATAAGCCCGTTGAGTTCTTCCCGATCAAATCTCTCCAGCACGTACCGCTCTGCGATCAGATCCCTGAAGCGGAGCAGTTCCTTCAGCCGACCTCTGTTCCACTTTTCCCTGTCTTCGATAGTGTAATCGATCAGCTCCAGCACCCTCTCGAGGCTTCTCTGGCAGTCTTCTGTGTTGTCCGGCAGTCTGTTCCTTGCTCTTGTGAGCTCTGAGGCGATATTGAGGATCTGGCTGGTGATGCCGAAGCTGTTCCAACGCTCCTGTGTGAGGTTTTTATGATGGGTACTCACGGTGTCTCCCTTAATATTCTCTGATGGGGTTCTAAAACTATGATTAGATTCACAGTTTTATGAGTTTCTTGATGACGGCTTTCATCCTGTCCCTGACTGTTTTATCCTGTATCTCCATCGTCCTGTTGTCCTGTGAAGGCCTGATATTCATAAGGGCCGTATAATCTATTCTGTCTGCGGGAGGCGCATCAGGGTATATGTTGGCGCCCCACAGGTCTGCCTGGCAGGAGCCCTCTTCGAGCAGAAGCTGCTCGGCGTCGACGTGGAGCTCACCGCCGAGTGCGACTATATTCTGCTCTATATCGACAACACACTTGACCATTTCTGAAAAGGGATTGTCGAGGAACTTCCGCAGCGCCCTGTTTGTAATTTTCTTTCTTACAATCCTGATAGGATAATCATCCATTGTATCATCCAAAATGAAATAATTTGACTGGTAATTCGAGATTGACTCAAGTGAAACCTGTATCATAGGGTTTATTGCATGAAGATCATCCGAGGGAAACGCTCTCTCATGCAGAATAACTCAACTATAAGGTCTTACTGCAATAATTGCCTTTATAAGGCATTTTGAGTTGCTGATGAGTATGAAATGGAGGTTTACATGAAAAGAATCGAGGACATCATCTGTCACGCCGCATCTCATGGAGATATTAAGACTGTGCGTGATCTCCTTGACAAGAATCCTCATCTGGCCAATGCTGTCGGAAGTGGCATTAACAAGTGGACACCGCTTCACCTGGCTTCAGCGGGAAATGACTGTGAGATGGCCAGTCTTCTCATCGAAAGAGGGGCAAGAGTAGACAGTCGCGGGAATGCCGGCGAAACGCCTCTTCACCTTGCAGATCACATCGATATGGCCAGATTACTCATTTCAAAAGGCTCAGATCCAAATCCGAAAGACAGAAACGGAATGACACCTCTGGATTTTTCAATGGTTGAAGGCAATACAGAGCTGGTAAAGTTTCTCGTTTCAAAGATCGATCCCGAAGTGAAAGTTCTTGTGCTCCCTCCGGGTGAAATCAGGAAGGAGTGGAATTGAAGCTGATTTACATATGCTGCGTTATTCTGACTCAGTTGTTCTGACAGCCGTGGAGAAGCAGTGGCAGCGTTCGATTCGTTCCAGCACTCCTGCTCTAATGTGATAGCAATCTTTGCACTGGCCATAAATACCACCTCTGGTACTCTATTTTATCATACCAGTACTATTTTTTCAACTATGAGGTGTCTCAATGTCCTCCGGATTCGTTACTTCAATTGCGGCCCAGCTAAAAGTATTGCAGTTGATCTTCTTCCGGCCACCAGGTAATCAGGTTTTGTAAAACCTGTCTCCAGAGGCAGGAGGTGGATCTGCCCGTCATCAGGTTCCAGGAAAAGACCTCTGCGAACCTGAAGCACCTTACCCGACCTGATCATTCCTGTGAGCCGGGCCTTGGGTGAGGCATAGCCACCCAGTTCCTGCATCAGTGTTCCGTGACCTTTAAGCATTTTATCTCCAGTAAGTATCATTATGTTGTACTTTCTGGAGAAAATCAAGGAGGAGTATTGACGGTTGATGGCGTTTACCTGAATAACTTCCCTGCACTCGTGGCTTACTATGGGCACAGGTCTTTTATACTCACCAGTATAATTACCAGCTAGGCAAGCCTTATGGATTCTCAACCTACACCGGATTGCCTCATCTTCATTGTGAGATGAGTATTTACAGAAGTGATAAAATGCGGTTTTTGCCTTCAGGCCATATTCTGATAAAGTCTCTTGTATTCAAAGTGAGGAGTCTGTCCACTCCTTCTTTCTCTGCAGCCATAACGACAATCATATCATAGATAATTCCACCGGATAATCCCCGTTCACCCATACGTCTGATGACTGCACTATAATCTGAAGCAGAAAGTGAAATAAGAGTGGCTGCAGTTTCTATATTCTCGTGGACAAGTCTCCATGCGAGAATTGGAGTAATTCTCGGAGAAAGTGGCAATGTCGATAACACTGCATAGGTTTCAGCAAGTGAATGGCAGGCAACAATCATCTCGATATCACCTGATTTAACCTTGGAAAGCCATGGGAAGGCTCTGTCGTGGGATGGATGTGAGGTCACCAGGGAAGCAACAATCACCGAAGTGTCGAAGATGACTTTCACTGATATTCTCCAAGCCTTTCCTCACGATGTTTTCGAACGGCATTTTCAAGATCACCTGTTGCCTTTCCGGTAAAGACGAGGACTCCATCTTTCATTTCGACATGACTCATCTCCACAATTGGCTTCAATAAAATAGCCCCCTCATTTTCTTCAATACTGAGCATTGTTCCGGCATCAAGACCCAGGTGCTCACGGATTCTCTTCGGAATTATCACTCTCCCGAATCGGTCCAATGCTGCTTTCATGAAATCACCTCTCTCAGTGACAAATATTCTCCTATTGCCATTATAACATGCCAATTGTCATGGTTCAATGCCATGAATGATATTGAGTATCATTGAGTATATTGGAACCGCTGAAAAGACTGGTATCGGCGGCGGGAATTACCAAATCAGATGCGATCAGTCTTTCCTGAATTATTCGGAGTGCATCAAACAGACCTTCCACGAGATCTCCTGTCAGCAGGAGCTTTTAAGCTTTAGAAGACGAGCCTGCAGTTCAATAAGATATTGCAAACGCTCCTGTCTGTAAAGTTGCTCCGTCCTGTCCAGTTCTTCACGGAACTCTGAAAAGAGTGCCTCGAGCTCTGCCACAGTTTCAAAGACGGTCATCCTGCTTTTTTTCACAACTCTCCATTTGAATCTTCTCATTGTGAGCCATTAATTAAGGCTTCTTCATGATGCAGAAAACAAATTGAGTTCGAGTTTCCTTGGGAACTGGACTGCAGGTTTACATTGATTCTTTCCAATTACACTTCTTATTGCATCGTTAATAAAAGAAATAAAGACGCCTCCCATTTCTTCGTATTCCTTACCGGAAATGGGCGTGAAACCGTGTGCAAAAAGAGATTTATTACGTATATTGAGAGAATTAAGGATTAGTGATTTCCGTTCCTTATAGATAGTGCCTATTGGGTCATTGAAGGCCATCAGCAGTTCGTAGCTGTCTGCCAGGCCGAATTTCAGGATTCCTTTATCGTCTATGCGGGGTCTGCTTTTCTCGAGTATTTCCGGAGGCAAAGAATCCGGATTGATGCTTCCTGTCAGTATGTTGTAATCTTTCTTGAGTTTTATCTGGCCAAGCAGTTCCATAGCTCTGTACAGCCTGCCCAAAGCATCATCATATCGATTCTGGCGAGCCCTGCGCTCTGAGTTCAGAACTAAATCTTCCACTACCTCAAAGCCGTGTCCTTGTATACAGCCTGATCTGTCATACGATTCGTCTAGTATAGCCCTGCTAGAAATAATACGCTTCAGAAAAAGACCTGATGAGAGGAGCATTTTGCAGCCAAGCAACGGCGCAATGAGCTCTAAAGCTCCCCTGTGCTCAAATCGATCCCACAGGTCAAAACTTTGACAGCAGTTCAGAAGAGCTCTAAGGCTCTTTTTCTGAGCCTTTGGCAGTTCAAGAGAGCTGAGAAGATTCTGAATTCTCAGGGCTGCCGTTCCATAATCATAATAATCTATGAGTTCTGGAAAAAATACACTCATGGTTCTTTCCATCGTAATCTGTGAAAGGCTTATCTTTTCTGTACTTTCTCCACGCTCTACCTTTATTATATTCTCCCGCTGGCCTGTGGTGAGAAAGAGCTCTATGTTTAAATCCAGAGCGGCAAGTACAAAAGCTGCTGTCATTGTTTTGGTTCCGCCGGTATAATCAGCCAGATAGGATGCGTCTGGGTTCTCTGATTTAAGATCATCCAATCCTTTTCTAATCTTCGAGTAGCATTCATAGAGATCGTCCGGCTCTATGAGGAGAATATCCTTCTCTTTGTCAAAGCGGTCCCCTAGCCCAGTCAGGATTGGAATGTTGGGCAACTCTTCCTTAATGACACCCTTTTCTATAATTTTACAAGGTTTCCCATTTCCAATTACCTGTGAAATTGAACCCTTAGGGCCATCGGAGCATATGAAAACGACTCTGTCAGGTTTAATACTATTTATAGCAGTAACAATGGGCTGATGTGAGCCTCCAACAGTAACAACAAGTATCTTCATGAATTTCTAACCTTTTCCCGAAATATTTATGAACTATATAAAGACCATAAATGGCATTCAGCCATTTAGTGTTTTCGACTCAAAGGAACTCTTTATCCTTAACCCTCCCTGTTAAACTGGATCCAGCCAATCGGTGCAAAGCTGTCGTTCCCATAATCTATTACCTTTCTTGTCTTTGGGAATCCTGGTGGTGGATTGGAATAGCTTGTATTCTTTGTAACAGGTACAATGGTTTTGTAATAAAGATCTTCATCTTTGTCTTTCACACACAGCCCGATTGTCAAGCTGAAAAATCCCTCATCCTTTCCCAGTCTCAGCACAGGTGAGCCTGCTGAGTTTGCCCGGCTGATTCTTTCCAGATGTTCTCTAATTTGAGTATATTGTTTTCCCGGCCCATCGGTAAAGTAAACCAGTTCTTCCTGAAGTAACCGAGCGGAAAAGTTATATATCATGGTAAAGAGCTCTTCCCGGCTGAGAACTTTTTTCTGGCAGTCTTGAAAAGAAAGCTTTTCCCATTTGCAGTTGTTATCTTCAAGAGAAAACGTGCATGTTGAAGAACTTTCTCTGATGAACTCCTCACACAGCGGGACAGGCCCTGTGTTGATAACCATAACTTCCGCCGCCATCATATCACTCTGGCGGAATGGCTCTGTATCGCTGACCTGTACAAATTTCATACAATCATACTTTGCATCATTTTTTCCTGGCACCCTCAAAGCTTTTGCAATAAGCCTTTCTTCCACTTTCAGCTTGGTCATCTTATTGTACAGCTCTTTCTTAAGGGTTGCAACCCTCAAATATCCATTTACCATATCCTTCTTTAACCAGAGGGGTAATCTTCTCCAATAATCACCTGAGATATTATTGACATCTGCTGGTTTTAATGCGTTGTTCCATTTATGATCCTTTTTATCCATTACAAGATCCAGGAATGGCTCATATTCCTTACGAAAATCCAGGAGCAGTCCTTTGAGATATGAGAATGTATCAGGATCCTGCAATAAGTTGTAAAGCACCGCTGTTCTAATGGCTCCTTTGAGCTCTGTTCCAGGGATATAAGGTCTCCTTTTCATATCTTTTATGCAGACAGAAATATCTCGGAAGAATTTTTTATTATTTTTGTCTTCACGAAAGTAGAAAGGCATTTGATATAATGATTGCTTAAAGAGTTTGTCTTTGATATCATATTTATTAAGTTCTTTGAGAAAATAGAAAATATCAGGATATCTTTGTTCTTCAATCCATGCAGGCAAATCATTTACATCTTTTCCCAATACTGATGCCAATATGTCAAAGTTGATTATACCAATCTTTTGAGGATTTTCTCGTATGTCCCTTACAAGGAAATCCATTTTCCCATATTTTTCACCACTCCCCACATGCACAGGAGAAAGAATGCTTACCGAAACCTTTTCAGGCTTTGGTTTAGTCTTTATCATGATGAACTGCCCCACTTTCCAAAAACAGGATAGGCATAACCGTATTGGATAATTCTTTTTCCATCGAGAATCTTTACTTCAGGAGCTGCTCCCCAGAATTCTCTTTGTTCCCTTATTGAAAAACAGGAGCCTTCTTTACAGCATATGATACGATTCTTCCATATGTCCAGGCTCTTGAACTCCTCTCTGGATTCGACTTTGGAGCGGACAGGCAGGAGATCATATTCTGAATCATCAGCAATATTAATATCCTGGCTTTTGCCGCATGGTATATATCTTGAAAGAGTGAGGAAGCGGGAGCCTTGATGAGTATCAAAGGAGAAAGGTGATTCCTCGATTGCAATATCATAAGTGTTTGCTCCAGTGCTTCTATTACAGCCAATACCAGTCTCTGCCTGAAATCTGAGCACAGATTTCAGTTCTTCTATATCATCAGTCCTGATGAGAAAATATAGATTCATGCTTTTCCCCAAAAAGATGGAATCCTCATAGTATGTCTGACCTGCTCCGGAAGTGCTTCCATAAAGTCTGTCTATGCTGTTTTTCTGAACAGGTATCTCCCTGGGCATAATGAAACTATCTTTAACTGAATCAAGTTCCCGGGCTTTCAACAGATAACAGCCTTTTAAAACAATATGCTCGTTTCTTTCACTTGAGTATAAGCTCTCAAGGTAATCTGAGAAATAATGGGACAGAGTTCTGCCTTCTGCCATTTCAATAAAGAGTGAAGAAGAAATGTAACGTAACTTTTTAAACTTCTTCCAGTAACTCAGTATTTCAAGCATAGAGCACTTATCAGAGAGATGAGGCTGCATTTTTGATGAATATTTAACCTCTACTATTCTGCGCCCATGAATTTCTCTCATTTGTTCCAGTTCTTTGTTTGAAGGCTCACAGCCGGAGGGCTTTGGAAGAAAAAAGATCCTGGTTTCTTTATTATGGATCATTGGAAAAGCGCTTGATATTATGAAACAGGGCTTTCCTTCATACCAGCTGTTGATAAAACGTTCAAATCTTTCCGGAAACAGCGTTCTGTAGCTCCAGCATATTCCTCCAAAAATGGTATCTGAAGATGGGAAACGGCTGACAATAGCCTGTGGTTTCAGTATTATCAGATACTCTTTCATCTCGTTCTCCTTATTTTTGCTTGATTAGCTCTTCAAGACCTTCAAAGATCTCTTTGGCATCCTTTTTTTCTACAGAAATGGGACTCTCTTCTGGATTTGAAGTATAATAGTCTTTACTGCGATATCTGATTGTGAAGTTCGCAAACTTCACCTGGCCTGACCCGCGTGTGCCACTTCCTCCGAGGTAGCTGTCCTCAAGCAGCTGCATCCCCTGAAACAGGGTTTTCATCCTTTTTCTGTCTTCTTCGTAATATATATCAAAAACAAAGGAGGTTCGAAAAACTGATTCGGCCGGGACTCTCTCCATGGAGCGTGGATTTGCTGCAGATGTAAGTCGATCTATGGCATTCTCAGACTTCAATTCAGTATACATGTTCTCTCCAAGATATGTTCTCCACATTTCCTTTGTTTCTTCTGTGATTCTTGCATCACGGACAATCAATCTCGATGGCCCTGCAGGTACTTCTTCTTCTTTATTATTATTGATATGGGTTTTAATGGTTTTTCCCTGTTCTGCGGCACTGCTTCCAAAGACCAGGCATATGTCACAGATGCCGCATTCACATACTTTTCCTGTCCAGTTCCCATCCTTATTCTCTGCTTTTACCTTTCCCTCGGCCCACTCCAGAAGGCTCCTCATCTTTCCCTTGAGAGATGAACCTGGTACGTAAGGCTCACCAGTAAGTGGATCTTTGATAACAGGATTGTCGATGCCTCCTATCTCAAAGCCCTCATCTGTTCCACCTATGTGAAGACCGGTCTTCGCAATCAGATCTGCTTCGATCAGATAGCGTCCTTTGAATCCAAGTGTGAGATTTTCACTCATTTTCCTTCCTCCTATTGCTTCTTTCTTTTCTGATATGCGAGAATTGCCGATAGAAAACTGACAAGTTTCTTGAAGTCACCTACTGTCTTCAGCTTTTCCTTTTGCAGTGATGATTTCATGATGTCATAGAAGTCCGGACTTATCAGATTCCGTCCTTTTGCATAGGCAAGCTCCGGCAGTAAAAGGGCTATTTCTGTGTATACAAGGGGTTCTTCATTCCTTCTACATTTCAGTTTTATATCCATGTTCTTTATTTTGTGAAAGAATTTTCTCAACTGCGTAACTTTGTCATTTATTTTTTCAGCAATAATACATGCGGCACCATTTTCAACTGCATAATATTCAACTTCAAGATCATGAAATGAAGTAAGCTCATTAATCTTTTTCTTGACATCATTAATGTCTTTTGGAAGCTCATTTGTATCCATTATTCTCCTCCTTATCGCCTTGTTTTTAATAGAGCTCTGCCCAGAGACAGAGGAAGGTTGTTCAGGTATCGTAATGCCCTCACGTCTGAGACAAGTCTGGCTCTCAGATATGCTTTCACACTGCTGTCATAGATTCTCCTTTCGAGGTTGTAAATGATGAGAGGTATATAGTTGAGCTGGAAGCATCCTTTGTCATCATCCCAGTATTGCTTTCTGAGCGAAAGAAGTGTATGAAGAAAGCCGCGCGGAATTTTATTGTCTTTCAGCCATTCATATATATCATCGGAAAACTTAATGAGCTCATCGTTGAAGATCACCTGTTTATCCGCTTCTCTGTGAAGTGATATACATTTTCCGTTAAGATCAAGTTCCCGTTCATGCCAGGGATTTGTGAGCCCAAAAAGAGTAATTCTGTCACGTCCGCCTGTTTTGGACTTCTCCAGTTCTTCATCAGCATAATAGGCTCCACGGCTTATCGGATATTTGGGTTTACAGAAAAATATACCACCTGATAAAGTGACATTGGGATTTTTCGTAGTAAATCTGGTAAATTCTCTTTCTATGTTGGAAGCCAATAGAGGTATCTCACTCCAGGGACCGATAATAAGAAGATCATCCCCTCCGGAATAGGATAGATAGAATATATTGTCTATATTGTTTCTGTTCTCCCACTTGTTTTCAGGGTTTTGTTGCCATTCCACAAAAGTGTCATTACATATTTTGTTGATATAACCTGCGAAGAAATAGTCAAGCGATCTGCTCAGAGTCGAAATACGTGATATGGAGGTGATGGAGCTTCTCGTACCAGTCTCTTCAAAACCGAGAGAGAACAGCAAACCCAGATTATCCACGTCCATTTTCAGGATACCGATCCTTTTGTCGCCTATGCTCATATCGGCAATGCTCTCGAAAGTGAGGACCTGACCTTCGCGGACGATGCCTTCAGGATTGTCTTCATCTTTCTCTGAATCAAGTGTAAGGGCTTTTGATGCCCTGGGTAATACATTTCCAATTAACTGAAAGCTTTTACAGGAATCATCGTTCAGATCATTTATTCTGAATATTGCATATGCATCTCTTTGATAATCAGAAATAAACTTTGCACTGTCCAGGACAGATACATTGCCGAATTGTCCGAAGGGGATTCTCAGGCCGTGATGAGCGCTATCCTGGTCAAGAGTGAAAACAAGATATTCAGCATTTCCAATCTTTTCTCCCAATTGTTTCTGAAGATTACAGCATTCACAAAGTATTTCTTCTCTATCCACTGTTTTTGTAAGACAGGATTTACAGTAATGCAGGTGTTCGCCTTTCTGTTCTCTCGTGTTCACCCAGAAGTCATCATCATAAAACAGGTCACTGAATTTCTTCCTTTTTGCTCTGCCAAGTTTTTCATCAAGGCTGAGTCTGACTTTCCCATAATCTTTCTGAAGCGATTTATAAGAAAAGGTAACATAATCGATTATGAATCCAAGTTCACCGGAAAACTCACCAAGCATCCATGTGCTGATAGATTTTTTTATTTCATCGATTTTGTCAGTTACCTTTGGGATGTTGGGGAGTAATATCTCAAATTTGCCTCCACCGCAGTATAGAAGGTTTGCTATTGTGTGTTTGAGATTGTCGATGATATAATATGAGAGTATCTGCGGAAGCAGACAGAGATAAAATGATCGGCCTCTCAGTCTTTTGGAAATGCCACCTGTTCCCTCTGCACGGGCAATCCTGTATATATACGATTGGATTCCTGATATATCACCACCGAGAAGCAGAAACTCATCTGCAGGTTTCTCTTTTGAGACCTCAATATCATAAAGGCAAGAAGCAATCGCAGATGTAGTTCTCAGATGATCAAACAATGAGATATCGGGAAAGACATTTGTTGCACTCGGTATGCTCCAAGTATATTTCTGCAGAAGATAATAGATATTACAGAAAAAGATATTGAAACAATCTGTTTTAATATCTTTAATCTCATTGACAAATCCGTAATATTCACCAGAGACACCATTCCAGAGTTGCTTATAGCGAGGTACCAGTACATCATCAACAGGGGGGTCGAGTTTGAGGTTGGGGTCCTCTGATGCTGCATTAATCGGAAAGATACAGCTTTTTTTCATATCCAGTGGATTCATCTCTGTGTACCAGTTGTTCTCGAGTTTCCCCGGATCCGGATTCCTGTATTTTATTTCAAGAAGCTGAAATACTGAATTGAGCCTTTTCCTCTTATAGGCATCCCTGCTCTCAGAGAAATCCTGATCGATATCTATCCTTTCCATACCGGATGAATACCAGTCTGCTTTCTGGATCAATTCCGCTTCTTCAGATTCAGGCTTGTGGTGTGAAGCGGAAATTTTCTGTACAATACTCTTCTGCAGCATAGAAGGCAGATTCAAAGGAGCCTTCTCGAAAAAATAGTCTGTCCAGGCAGCGTGTTTGTGTGTGAAATCATTAAATACCTTATTGAAGGGGCAGAAGAGGTCTTGACATCTTTCATAATCATAGCCTTCGAAAGGTACTTCAGCCCGCTGCATGAATTTTCCGATATCGTGGAGAAGAGCCGCAATTGCTATTTCCTCTTTTGTGCAGTTCATACACAATTCCTTCCCTTATCGATGATTTGATATATTGTCATTCTTGTTGCTGGAACAAAGTTATGAAGATTCCAGGCTGTGGAGATACCACATCTTGTATGTCCAATTGCCGCTACAGCTATCTTCAAAACCTCATCATCCATAGCAGTCTCCTTTCTGATGAGCTGGATCTGATACGATTGACAGCTCTATAAAACTGATACTTCAGCCAGGTAAATCACTTCGTAATGAAAAAAAGTACGAGTCATCTATGATTGCAGCGAGAAGCAAAATAGTAAGACTGGTGCTGGGTTGTATACAGGGATGGCTGTTACTGTGCTTATCATGTGTAAGTGGCAGCTTCTGCGCTGTGCACAGTTTCAATAGATTTTTCTACATGCATATACGTTAATCCTGCTGAACATTAAGTAAATTAGAACCCAGTGAATTATGTTGCCATCTCTTTGAGAACTTTTTAGAGATTGGCACCTGAGTGCACAGCATATGAAAATGATAATCTTTTTTCGCGGAGTTTCACAGGGGAGGTATTTTCTGCTGGTTTCACTGAAGTGGTATTTCGTGAGGGACTTAAAAATACTAATATTTCATGAGTTTTTTTAAAGAATGTCTTCGACATTCTGCCTTCTCAGGTATTCATCAATGCCGGCAAAGATTTCGAGGCTTTGTTTTTCCCTTTGCAATATCTTTTTCACCGAGGCATAGCAGCTTGAGCTGGCTGATCGCACTTCGCATATTATCATAACTCTCAGGATCCTGAAGGACAGCTCTGGGCTCTCCATTTTGAGTTATAACAACCGGCTGGTGTGTTTCATTTACTGCTTTAGAAGATCTGACGTCTTTGATCTGAGGTATGTGACGGGTTTAATTTCTCTTGATATCTTCATATGAATACCTCCTGTCCTTTTGTGGTATCATATTCAGACTGGTTGTCAATCATAACATTCTATAAAAAATGGGCGGAAGCGATCTCACTCAGACTTTTTCCGAAAAAATAGTGTGAATGTAGGATGCAAAGGCCAGGGAATAGAAGTAATATGATCATCTGCATCACATCGCCGTCTGACCTTTTGCTCTGATCGTCCAATATTGTGGCCAGTTATTGATGCAACGGTTAATTCTCTTACTTTATCATTTCGAATCAGGCAGTTGCGATTGATTTCAGAGTATTCAACAAATTTTCAGGAGGTCAGATATGCCTGCCATTATAACAACAGTTGGAACATCTCTTCTTGCCAATTTTCTGAGAGACCCAGGAAGTGGAGCTCCACTTGAACCTTGTCGTACAAAATCTTCAGTATCTGCAGATGATCTAAAGAATTATCTCAGAACGACTCCACCCTCTGATGCATCGGCAGAGACGAATGGACTCACAAAGCTGATGGCCGGCGCCCGAGACAGTCTCTATTTTCTCTCATCTGATACCGATGACGGAAAGAAATGTGCTGAAGCGCTTTCTTCCTGGTACACGGAAGCAGGCTATTCCAGCCGGGTTTTGATAATCGAAGGGCTTCATAACGATATCGAATCCTTCAAAATCAAAGGTCTGTATAATCTGATTCAGACAGTCGCAGATTTGATCGAGCAGCATATGGGAGACGCAGTCATTAACGCCACAGGTGGATACAAGGCTGAGATTGCCTATGCAACACTGCTTGGCATTCTCTTTCATGTCGATGTCTACTATATTCACGAGGAGTTCAGAGATATTATAGAGCTTCCTGTTCTGCCGATTTCGTTCAACTTCATTGAATTTGATTTCTGCAGAGAGCATATCAAATCAGTCATCGATGCTGAGAGCGTTGAAACAGCAGAGAGGCTCTATGCAGAACTGCCGGACGAGCTGCATGCACTGCTTATGAAAGATCCTTATTCAGGTCGCTACTGCTATTCTCCGCTGGGTATTGCATGCTCACGGTCCTGCGCGTTCCATCTGGAGAGGAAGAAATTGCAGGCCCAGATATAGGAATAAGCTTTAAGTTCTTCAGAAATGCCTTTTGTACGAAAGGTGCTGCGCTGATATGAGTAATAATGATTCTTCGCTTCTTCTCTGTTCGCTTGGTGCTTCGTGGATGGTGGTGGCAGAGGCGTTCTACTTTCTGAACATGTCCGGATATGATTTCTATTCGGGACATCCAAAGAAAACCGAGTTTGAAAAGACTCTCTATGAGAGAGATGTCAAACCTGTGTCCAGGCTGTGGATAGTAACATCAGACGGAAACAGCACAAAGAATTCGATAGAGAAATGCAGGCTCTGGTGGGATTCGATCAAGCCTGAAAATGGAGAGCTCAGGATTTTCATAGTCGAAGGAAGCGGAGAAGTTGCAGGTATTGACGAGAATGAGCTTATTGGTGAAGCGATTATGAGAGTTGCTTTGCTTGCACGTGATGAATGCAGGCAATCGAAATGCCCGCTCTATCTTTCTCTTGCCGGTGGCAGGAAGACTATGTCCACATATATGCAGAAGGCCTGCAATGTGTGGGGTGCAGCTCTTTCGCTGCATATCGTGGGTGATCTTGTAACAGTGCCGAGGGAGGTAATTGGAGCTTCAGTTGAAGAATGGCGAAAGGAGCACGATTTCTATCAAAATGACAGAATCGATGCTATAAGTCCAATGTTTCTCGCAACTGAAGCAGCAATGGATGATATGTTCAATGATACCAACAGCGGTGAATATCCTCTTGAAGAATCGTCTGATGATGGCTGCGTCAAGATAAGACTGCACGATAAAGCGCTTTTAAGATTTATCGACAGTCGCTTTACAGACATGAAGAACATATCGGTTAACGTTGTTTTTTTCGATGAATTGCGCGGAGAGCATCACGAGAACTTCAGGAGCCTCTATAGATTGCCCAGGACCACAATCGAAAGGTTAAGGAATGAGCGTATTGCGTTTGAGAAAGACAGAAGAGAAGAGGAACTGGCGTTCCTCCGAGCTCTTCCCAAAGCCGACCTTCACTGTCATCTCGGTGGAGCCGCATCGCCTGAGGATCTCATAATGATTGCAATGAAGATAATGGAACAGTGCGGAGAAAAATGTAATGAAGCAATGATAATGCTGCCCTTTCTAAAGAAGATGCAGGTTCTGATAAATCCCGATATGGAACCTTGCTATCTTTACAGCAGTCTTGCTCTACTTGTCAATGAGGAGCTTGGTATTCTCGGGAAAAGTCCCCTGGATGAGGGCAGTGGGCCTCTTACCTTACCAGGACAGATTAAGTCCCTGCTGCAGGAAGCGGTATCGAAACTGCATAAAGAAAGGAGCTTTAAACTTTACCATGCTGCATCGGCATTCCTTATGCTCTTTGAAGGCAAAGCCCATCTGCTCGAGACTCTCATGAAAGGTTCATGGTACAGCTTCGATGGGACTTTTAAGGATATCTCGCTCAGGAAATACATGGAGCTCGGAGATCTGGGTGGGTCGATGCTTCTTCAGACACGGCAGGCACTCAGGGAATCTGTAATGTGTCTCTGCAGAAGAGCAAAGGAAGATGGAGTAAGGTATCTCGAGATCAGGTGCTCACCGGCTAATTATCTGAATGGAGACATGAGCCTGACTGATGTCATAGATACGCTGATAAATGCTGCAGCTGAGCACAAACCGGATGTTCTTGTAAACTACATTTTTTCAGCAACGCGCCACAGGGATCTGACTCTCATGTCCCGCCAGATAGCTTCAGCAGTGCTGTATTCACCTCAGGTTTCTGCTCGGAGCAGCGACAGGAAAGAGAAATTATTATACTGGGAGCCGAGAGTAGTCGGTTTTGACCTGGCAGGGAAGGAGACCCGTTTCCGGCCATCAGAGTTCAAGCATTACTTTCTTCCGCTTTTCAGAAACTATCTGAAAATAACAATTCATGCAGGCGAAGAGATTGGAGAGGCAGAGGAACAGATAGTGGAGAACATCTGGGAAGCTATTTATGAGCTGCATGCAGACAGGATAGGCCACGGTCTGAAGTTATCAGACAGTCCAAGTCTTATGGAGATGATAAAGGATCGCCAGATCGCTATTGAGCTTTGTCCCAGCAGTAATTATCAGACGCAGAAGTTCAGGGACTTTCTTATTGATGACCCAGCCGAGGATTTATCCTGCGATGAAGCACAGTGCTACCCTCTGCGGAAATATTATGATGAGGGACTGAATGTTACCATAAACACCGACAACTGGGGAATATCCGGCACAACGCTTTCGCAGGAATTCCTGAAAGCCTCTCAGATGACAGAACAGGGTCTCTCCAAATGGGAGGTATTATGTCTCGTAAAGGCTGGCTTCAAAAGCGCCTTCCTGCCATTTGATCTCAAAGAAGAACTTATCAAGGATGCTGACAAATCAATCTATGATGTTGTCAGAGATAAATCATTGCACTATTGAAGATGACCGCAAAGAGAGTTCAGGAATCTGTGGTGCCGGAGGGCTTCAAAGATTCTGCCGGAGCCAATATCCACAGGCTCAGCCTCAAATGTTCCACTTCCTTCGAGCATTTGACCCTGAAGAACACTTCTCCGGATTGCAGCAGAGGGACAAAGAGGGCCGGTCTGAACGATGAGCTGTCGTTTGAGGTATGAATGACCTGACCTGTGAGTGCAGTGGGACAGGAAAGGGAGCGGTTAAGCACGTTGATTGTTATTCTGTAGGGCTTCTGTGCAGCGAACTCCTCAAATGACGGGAGCATGAAAAGTGATGTGGCATCTGAGAATGAAAATTTTCTGGAAGATTTCTTCCTTGCATCTGATGCATAGGGGCCTGCCACTATCACCTCCCGGTGGACATCAAAGTTCAGGCCGCATCGCTTCAGCAAATAGGATAACTTTTTCTCGACTGTTTTCCTTCCACCGGTTTTGAAGAGTGACAGAGAGTCAAAATCTATTGTAATCAGGTCTGCAAGCTCGCGCTCTATTCCCTTCGCGACAAGAAAAGTCCTCATAAGGTCTTTATCATACTGTTGCACGCCTTTAGTGTATTCGTCGATTAACGGGCTGGATTTCCTTATCATCCTTGTAAAACCTGGATTCAGATGCTGGAGGAGCCACAGAAACTCTGGAAAGGGAAACTTTGAGAAAGCTCCTTCAGGATCTGCCTTCCAGGAGCATTGATTCAATACTCTGGTCAGGGCTTTCTGAAGGTTCTTTCCACTTGTGCTGTACTCCTCGGGCGGTGACAGCCGATAGTCCTGAGAGAACCCGGTCAATGAGCCATATTCCTCAAGACTCCAATGAACTGTAATCTGTTTCTTTTTCGGCTCAAAGGCTGTCAGAACACCTTCTGTTTTGAGAAAATTGAGATAGTCACAGAGTGCTCTCATATTCATCGAAAAGCCTGACAGCCTGAATAGATCCTGACATTGGATGACAGACACTCTATCTGCGCTCCCGGCTGAGTTTCGGCTGGCCAGCATAGCTGCAAAGAGGAGGCAGTACTTAAGGTTGGACATGCGCCTGCGCAGGCGGATCTTTTTCTTTTTCCAACGCTCAATCCAGGGAAACGGCGGAGCTATGTAGTGATCAGGGATGAGAAACGAGCGGGTGTCTTCGAGGAACGAGCTCCGAAATAAGAGTCTGTTATTGTCAACAGGCTTTTCAGGAATAGTATCGATGAATGTACTGCAGTTGAGGTTTTTTCCTGATATCTTCTGTATCCCGAAGTCGCTTTCCAGCATCCTCAGGCTGATCTCCACCGTTTCACTGCCCGCTCTTGCTGCGCGGCTCTTAAGATAGTAAAAGGCGTTCAGCAGTTTCCACTCATTCAGGTTGAGCCTGATGTCCAGGGAAGTGAGTAATTCTAAGGGAAACCGGTAGCAATTAAGCTTGCTCATATCCATTTTGTAAACACTATTCTTTTTTCAAGATACTGTGCTCTACCTGTGAAGATTATTTCTTTTCGTGGCAATTCCCTGCAGAGGCCTGAGGGCCAATGTCTCGGAACTTCTAAATAAACGTTACAACTACCGGTGCTGAATCGGCATCTCAGAAGTGGTGCTCTGCAAAGCAGAACTCTCACTACCATTTCAACTCCTGAAGAGAAAATTCACGGGAAGGACCGGGCAGATCTTTTCTGAAAACCCTGGAATCTGGTATAATCCTTTCTGGATGAACAATGAGCCAGAATCAGTTTTCCTGTCCTGGAGATCGTGACATTACATGGCGAAGGGAGGAGGAGCAATGACTGGATACACAGATCTTCTCTTGAGCAATATCCGTTTCAACCTGGGAGATATAGTTGTAAGAGAAGTGGAAGACGATGATCGCCCCAGGTTTTCTGAGATCGCGAGGAAAGTTGCCCTGAAAGCGACAAAAGCATTGCAGCAGGCGAACATATCCCGGCGAGTGCTGGCAAGACACGGCCTGGTCCATCTTGACAGCCAGGCGGAGATCACAGATGACAGGCTTTTCTGTCCCTATGCCAGGCTGCAGTATCCCTTTGATGAATCGGCTGCAGGATTCTGCAGAACGGCTGCGGAAGACAGGGTGTCGGAACCGAGATGCACTCTGAGATTCTCAATTGTCTCAGATGGCACTGTCATAGGCGGAGGAGCATTCACCATTCAGCCTTTTACCTGTTTTGAGAATGAATTCATAGGAGATATGGGAATGTTCATTGATCCTGCGTATCAAAACAGGAAAATTTCCAACAGAGTCGTCCATGCACTGTACTATTTCCTTTTCAACGTTATTGTGCCGATACAGCTGTCCCGTGGCTCATCAGGCATACACGAAACGAGGCTGTTGCTCACTTCGCACCCTCTCAATGAGACCGGCCTGAAAACAGCAAAGCTGATGAACTTTAGAAAATACAGGACAGCCTATATTGAGGAATATAAACAGCCCAGGGTGTATCATACCTGTTCACTGTATGACGCAATGAAGTGGTACTACATCCAGAGGAACTGCATCTATCTGCTGGGCTACAGGGATAGGGCATTTATCGTTGATACGATTGCTGCGGGCACTGAGAGAGGCGGTCCGGGTCAATCGGCTGCCGGCGCCTGACTGCTTCTGTTCCTCTTGAAATCCTCCTCAAGGGCGCGACGGCAGAAAGGAACTGAAAGCAGGATAAGCGTTCCTGCGGCGAAGATAAACAGCCCAAGGAAATCAATGTCACGGGGCGTCTTATTCAGAAAAGCGCCGAGAAGGGCGCTGCCTGCCGCGGTGGCTGAAAGGGTCAGGCACCCGAAAAGGGCGGAAGAGGTGCCTGTTCTTTTAGGGAAGACAGAGAGCCCGGCCTTCATGCTGATGGGAACGAGCACACCGAATCCGAGAAAGAAAAGCGCAGAGCTCTCCAGAATGGAGACAATGGATATCCGGCCTGTCCACAGGATGCACAGGAAAAACAGTCCGCCCAGGAATGCCGGCACGCCGCCTGCCAGATAGACCGGATAGGCTCCGTGGCGCTTGAACAGTGCCATACAGGCAGAGCGGCCGATGAACAGCGCCCCCACCAGAACCAGGCTCGTGGCCCCAAAAGCAGCGGGCTTCATCCCCAGCAGGTCGACAAAGATGAAAGGTGCCCCGACAAGGTACGCACCCTGCGCAGCGAAGCAGAGCAGGATGGGTATTACAGGCACAATGAAAGCCGGCGTGACTGACATTGAGCCATAGGTGCGGAGCGTGTCCACAATGTCAAAGGGAGTGCGGTTCGCTTCTGAGAGCGTTTCTGGCGTGTTGCGCACGGCATACAGTCCCATCAGGAGTGTGACGGCAGCCAGCAGATGGAAATTGATGCGCCAGCCCCATGTCTGAGTGAGCAGTCCTCCCAGGACGGGCGCCAGGATTGGGACCAGGCTGCTTACGGCTCCGACCCACCCCAGTACGCTGATCATACCCTCATCGTCGTATGCTTCGCGCGCCATGGCCCTGATTGCTACAGGAATGGCGCTGCCGCCGGCTGCCTGAACAATCCTCCCGGCAATAAGCGTCTCAAAGCCCTGTGCGAAGGCGCACAGCACAGAACCGACAAGGTAAAGGGCTATGCCGCCCTGGATCAGAATCCGCCGCCCCCAGTGGTCGGACAGCGGACCAAAGAGGATCGAGGCCGCCGCGAATGCGATAAGGTAGACCGTCATGGTGAAAGAGATATCCGAGGCGGAGAGATTCAGATCGTCGCTCATGCTCGGCAGCGCCGGCAGGTAGAGGCTCGCGCCGAGGCGGACCAGGGCGCTGATCAGAATCATGTACAGGCTCAGCCTCACCAGAGCGTGAGTCACTTTTGCAGGTGATTCGGAGAGGGTATCCATCTGAAATGCCTCAATCCCCGACTATTTTTTCGATGAGCTCTGCCGGAGGCGCTTCTCTGCAGATCACAGGGAGCTTGATCTGAGCCATGGTAGCCGAGGGCCCCATTCGATCTGCATACAGCCGGTCCAGCCATCCCTGTTTCATTATGATAAGCCTGGGAAAGTCTACGAGGTGCTGCCTCCGGACGACATCGTATGTCGGTGACTGTTTGCACAACACCCTGTCCACGTCGGAAATCCAGGCGGAATCAGGGTGCTCTGTTCCTTCGGGCTCTATGTAGAAATCGTAGCGGTGATGATCGCTGTCGGCCACCACGCAGAAATGTCGCCAACCGATATTCCTGGTGTTGAGAGTCTGGCGGATCACTTCGGACAGGAAAGCGCCGGTAAGCTTTTCACCTGCAAGACCGGCTATCTCGCCAGCTTTGCCGATGAACTGGATGTTCGGATTCTGCCCCGAAAAGCCTCTCACCTGCACGATATCGTGCAGATCATAGCGGTACAGCCCCGAATAGGTAGTGATCAGAATGAGATACTCTTCACCGTCTTTCAGTTCATGGGCGAGGAGCGGCTCCCCTCCCGACAGGGGAACGAACTCGAAGAAACAGCCAAAGGCGGCAAGGGGTCCCTCGGAGACGCCGGGAGTCTGCGGGACATTGAGCTTTCCCTCACTGGCGCCGTACCCGATATCAAAAAAGACCACCGATTCGGGAAGCCAGGGCTTCAGCGCTTCCACGTAGCGCCCTATGGTGCCTCCCAGCCAGCAAAGGATAATCTTAAGATCCGGCCAGTAGTCGCGCGGCTCGAGCCGGCCCCTGTCGGCAATCATCTTCCGCAGGGCCTGCGCCCGTTCAGGGTCGGGTTTCAGGTCTTTTTCCAGGATCGTGCGGAGCGCCGGCTCTATCTTCAGCTCTTCTGCCAGGATTCCCCTGTCGATATCGGCAATAAGACTCTCACGATGCCGGTCAGCAGTGGCCAGCAGACTGGTAATCCGCCCGGGGTTGTTGCCCAGCAGCATCGCCACCAGGGGCTGAGCGAGAGCGTACCTCATGATTAGATAATCCAGTGTCTCCGCGTCTGCAGCCTGTAGAACCTCTGGCGGAAAAGCCACTCGGCGGCGGACCTCCGGCGACAGACCGGCAAGTGCAAGTCCAGATGCGTAGCCATAGGGAATACCGCCCGCTGTCCTGCCGATCTCCGCGGTATTTACCAGCGGGACTAAAAGGCATTCCCTGATGCCTGGAGCCATCAGGCCGCTCATCAACAGGCGCAGGTGGGTCACCAGCGCCTTGACCCTGTCGCCTTCTGCGCTCTCCGGGATCAGCTTGAGATGTCCCAGAGTTCCGCTGGTGCTGATGAAATGCTTCGGCCGCCCTGTGAAAAGGAGACTCTCTTCCCCGAGCTCCATGCGCTCAGAGTAAGGCTGAAATGCCTCCCATCCGGACACCGGGACCTGCTGACGGAACTCCTCAACAGAACTGATCAGCTCAAAGCCGTGAGCCTTTCCGAACTCAGTTCCGGCGTTCCGCCTCAGTATATCCATCAGAACGGCGTGCTGAGTCTCTTCAATGCGCGCACAGGTATCAGCGAAGAACCGGATCAGCCCGGGATCCTTTATGCCGCATATGTCGTCAATAGATCGGAAATTCCTGATCAGGTCCGCGGCGCGTATTTCAGCGCGCTCTCCGAGCCGACGCCGGATGCCCTGCAGTATCTCCCCGGCTACATTTATTCCGTAACGGGTCTCGGTTCCGACGAATCCCGGGACTGAATTGGCCTCTCCCACTACGAAGCCTTCACCGTGAAAGAGCAGGTCAACACCTCCCATATCGAGTCCCAGTATTTCAGCCACTCTGGCTGAAAGGTCGCGGATGGCATCGGTCATCGGGAAAGCCTCGGCAGAGCCGCCGGCGGCGATATTGGACTTGAATCCTTCCGGGGAATGGTTGAAGCGCATGCCGGAGACCCTCGGCTTTCCGTCCACGATCAGCACCCGCACGTCGCGCCCCCGGCTGTCGGCGATGAACTCCTGGGCCAGGAGCTGAGTCGGGCACCGAGCGGCATCCCGCATCTCCAGCAGGTTCTCCAGCTCTTTTTCAGATCGGACCAGAACCACTCCGTGCCCCTTCCATCCGTCGATGACCTTGACAACAACAGGCAGGCCGAACTGTTCGATTATGAAGGCCGGTGAGGTTCCCCTGTGGACGAGAATGGTCCTGGGCACCGGAACATTTCGGGCTGCAAGAAGCTGCAGGCACAGAAGCTTGTCGATGGTCTTCTTCATGGTATCGGCCCGGTTGACGCAAAGCACGCCTTGAGTCTCGAGCTGCTGCAGAAGCGCAAGATTGTACGATAGATCACCTGTTTCACCGAGGGCAGCTATGACATACATGGGGAGCGTCGCGGCAACGCCTCTCTGGAATATCCTGGCGGGCTCCATGCCATCCAGCAGCAGTTCCACATCGGCTGGGTCGACAACCTCCAGATGTATGCCTGTCTTTGCAGCTTCCTCGCGGAAGCGGGTAACTTCCCTTATCTCCTTCCCGGCATAGAGCAGCCATCCGTGAATGTCAAGGCTGTCCATCAAAACGTCACCTCACGATAACAGCTTTCCACATGGAATCTCAGCTCCAGCGCCACAGGGTCGCACAGCTGAACAGTGTTGAAGTCAAAGCGCTGGGCATTGAGCCTGGTATAGAGCAGCCACCAGCGCTCGGAAGACTCTGCGAGCCATCCGCAGAAGAAGATACGCAGCTTCCCGGCCTCTGCCTCAAGATCTGCCGGGAGCGGCTTCCATCCAGGGAAACGGATGAGCACTGTCCTGATGCCGTCAGATTCCATTTCAAAAAGCAGCCTGCCCAGCACGGAGACTGAATCAATGCCCGGCTCCGGTAATGAGATGGTAGCCTGTGAGTCTTCCTCGTTGCGCTCAGCTGTAATCGATGTCTCTGCCGGTGGTGGAGAGGGAGTGTCAGGAGGCTCCAGATGTATGCCGGCATTGCCAAAGAGGCGGTATGTGATCTCCTTATGCCGGATCGGGATATTAAGGCGGAGTGGCTTCAGTGTGCGGGACGCACGTATCATGTGAACCAGGTTTTCGCGCTGGTCCTCAGTATCCTCTGCCAGCCCGACGAACCTGGCGCGCCTGTGCATCGAGAGCTTCAGGGCCATGGGGCTGAAAGTCAGAAGCCTCAGGATTCTCTGGGACAGAAGGTGCGTTGTTACTGCATTCACCGATGCCAGCTCGGCTGCATCAGGTGATAGCAGGAACTTCTGTTTTACCATGGCGATCAGCTGCTGTCCAACGCTGGTCCGTCGATACTCCGGCTGCACCATCAGCGCGCTGAGTTCAACGATATCCCGACCGTCGCGGTGATGTATGCCTCCAACCTGTCCTACCACCCGGCCCTCCGAATTAAGTGCAACGAAAGACCGGATATATCCACTGGCTATGTTGTCGCGGAGCTTTTCGGGGTAATAGAAGACATCCTTGCTGTATGAATAGCCGTAGTTTCGATAGACCAGCTCGACAATCCCCTGAACGTGCTCGACGCCGGCCTCCACTACATGGGTCTCCTCCCGGCTGGTGAATTCTGATTTCCCGCCGTCTTCCTCTCCCATTCCGGGGATCTTCATATGGGCGAGGCGCTTGAAGATGACTGTACGCCATCCTTTGCGGCCCTCGTTGACGAACTCGTGTTGATCAACCAGCTTTTCGAGCAGATACAGGCCCAGCCCGTCAGCCGTATCTTCCGGATTCTCAATATCGTATCTGGGAAGCTCAAGTGGATTGACAGGCAGCCCCAGGTTTTGAAAGATCACCCGGAGGCCATCGGGAGTCACCTCACACACCACCTCGAACTTCTCCTTCAGGCCGTCGCCCCTGTAGCGCCCGATAATGTGCATGCCTGCCTCTTCCGAGGCTACGGCAAGCGCATTCTCCTCTTTTCTGTCAGCTCCGAAGCATTGCGCAATCGCTGAGACAAACGAGACAACAGGAGGCAGAAACTCGAACCGGTAATAGGTGCTCATCGAGAACTGAAGAGAGTGGGAAGGTTCCCAATCAGTTTCCATACCTCAACTCAGTCTCCTTTATAAATACTCTTTTTCTTTTTTTATCTTTCTTCCTGCAGGCTCTCATGTGAAGCGGGTGACATCTGATTGATGAATAATCTGCCACAAAGCTTACAAGCCTGAACTGTTTTGAAGAATGAATGGGGCAGGAAGAATATCCGTTGAAACGAAAAACTCAGTCTGACCTCTCGTGTTAAAAAGTCAGAATGATGGAGCGGTCCGGACAATGTATTGAGAGAGAGCACATAACACAATGCTCTGATATAGCAGTGGAAACTTTAAACAATGTAATCAGAATTGCCGGAAAATGGAGTATCAATATGCCTGAAGAATCCGGGAAAAACAGTGTGAGACCCACCAAAGCAGCTGTTGACAATGTCATTTCCTCTGAAGAAGATAAGATTCAGTCTGTCCAGAATCCCGAAATATCAGACAGTGTGGTAAATGCTGAAATCAACAGAATAGAAGCTTTTTTCGAGAAAGCATTAAAAAGCGGATCATTGAAGTTAAAACCTGCTGATTTTTCTCTTCCTGAAGTTGATACTTACGGAAAAAACAAGAAAAAAGCACGGAAAATTTGGTATTTTGTCAAAGATAGGTACGAAAATTCTATAAAATCAGGAAAAATCGATATAAAACCAGAAAAATTTAAATCGATGCTGCTCGATTTAAAAATCATTGAATCATTATGCCCTGGTTCTGAGTGCATAAAGAGACATATTGCTTTCATCTCAGTATGTGCTGATAAACAAAGTGATGCACTAAAAATCTATAAAACACTTTCCTGGCAAACTAAGTATGTTAGTGATAGCAGAAATGCAACTATTGTAGCATTATATCTTAAAGAATATGAAATTGCATTCAGATGTTTTGAAGATCTTTTCAGGAAAAGCCCGATTGCTGATGATCAGGATATGTGGTCTGTGATGATGCACGCGGCATTATACCACAACGGTATGAAGATATTGAAAGACATTTTTTCATATAAACTCAGCCATATTGAAGAAGAAGATCCTCGGCTCTTTTTTGAGAGTCTTGTTTACATACTTGTGAAATCAGGCTCAACAAAAGCTGCAGAAGATATGGTTTCCAGAAGAATCAAGGGGGAATCATCTGAATCACTTTCAAAAGAAGCATTGCTTCGCATCAATTTCTCCAGACATGAAATTTCGGTTAATAACACTCAGGAAGAGAGGCCGGTTTTTACCTGTGAAAGGCCGGTCCCAGAAATCAGTGTTTCATTTCTCGATGGTCACATAACGCAATTCAACTCGTGCAAAGGTTATGGATTCATTACCAGCCTGAACGGTTCAAATCTGTTTTTTCATAAGAACGACATTATTGATGACGAATTAATGGAAATGCTGAATAATGGAGACACCAGGCAGATACCTGTCGTTTATGACAGCATAAGGGGCTACCGAGGGTTGGCTGCATCGAAGATCAGATATTACAGAACTGATGATGAACTCTATCAATTTGCAAGAAAGACCGCCGATGAAGGTGAATATAAGAAGGCCATTGCCCACATGGAAAAACTTCTGACAGTGAACCCCCAGTTCAGAGATGGAAGGGATCTCGTTGAGCGGTGGCGCGAATATGAATGCATGGCCGAACTGCCCAGGGGAAAGAACCGCAAGGCAATGGCCAGAAGTGCTCAACTGGTGAAGAAGATTCCTGAGCCTGCAGAGACTATTATCAAGATCGATGAAAACCAAGTTTCTCATCAAACTCCTGACATAAGTAAATTTACCCGGTTTTTTCTGGACAATTGCCGCTATCACGGTGTTTCTGTAAATAAGGTGATGAGAGGGCGCTTTAATACCTTCGACATTGAAAACCTTGAATTTCTTGCATCCCATATGGGGAGAGCACAATCACGCATGAAGGCGGGGTACTTTTTATCTGCTGCAAAGATATACTCCCTCCTGAATGAAAATTATTGTACCACTCAGTTTTACAGATATCTCTATTACAGTTTTACCTCATCAGGTGATGCAATCGTAAGTGAAGGGAAGCAGACTGATTCTGCGAGAGATCTCTATTGTGAAGCTTTGAGCCTGTATGACAGACTTGATGAAAACAACCCCTGTGATCAGGATGCAGATAACATACTGATTAAGTATCTTTACTCAACTTTCGGTATCGATGAAGTTCGGACAGAATTGGATTTTCTTTCCATCAGCGAATGCCTGGAATATGTCATGAAGGCCCATTTACAGTATGAAGAGGTTTTTGAAGCCATTTCGTATGTCACGTCTTACAGTTGTTATGCGACAAAAAAAATATTTGAAAGCTTGTTTAACAGATTATCCAACAGACCTTACAAAGCGATGGCCATCGATTTCCTGAAACAGAAATGCGGATTGAGGCTTGATCCTGCTCTGCCACTGAGAAGCTTTCTGATGCATTGGGAACTCCTTCACCAGCAGATCAGGAAAAACCGGGATTCAATACACAATGAATGTGGGATTCTGAGAACAATCGAATTAACAGTCGAATCAATTACAAGCGCTATGGAATGTGTAAAACGCCTCTCTCAAGAACTCTATCTTAAACTCGATCATGAAAGGGCTGGCGAGTTGTTCAGAATTTTTGAGGTTATTCTTGATCTCTGCAGGCAGAAATCTTTTAAGGAGAAGGAAAAGCTCTGCGCTTTTGCAGAAAAGCGCTGCCGCGAGTTTCTTCAGGAGATTGAGCTTTACCCGACCAGATTCTCAGCTGATCAACTGAATGGTGTCGTGCAGAAACTTGTCGAAAAACTCAAGCCTCTGTGTTGAACTCACCTGCTTTTTACGATATAATGGCATCGTCAGGCGTTCTTCGGGGAGTCGAAGCCTGGAGGTATCACAGGAGCGTTCCTGTGAAGACAGCAAGAAAAAATACTCCCTGGGGGGCGGTTATCCCGCCCCTCTCTCATGAGCAGCACTCCAGCATTTTCTGCTTCAGTACATCAGGTTCCAGGCAGTCACGGCCTTGGATTATTCCCACCTGAAGCTCACTGGCAAAGCTCTTATGATGGAATCCCCTGCTGGTGAGGTTGACTATGATCCCTCTCCCGAATGCGCCCCCGAAGAGCCGCTTCCAGCTGGATATCCGAAGCAGCTCATCGTTGATACCCTTTTTCAGCTCGGTTTTGCAGGAAACATGGCAGAGATTGTTGTTCTGCGTGAATACCACGTCCAGATCGGTGCTGTTTGAATAAGTTTTGTCTGTATCGTCCCATTTCCAAATCTCCAGGGACCATCGAACATCGTCAATGTCTCCTGCTCTTTTCATCTCCTCAAGTATCCTGAAGAGGTATATCTCAAGCCATTTTCCATTCATGAAGGATATGAAATTTTTTTCTTCTTCTTCTGTCCCGGGAAATCTGTCAGGCAGAATTCCTGCATCGCCAGATCTCTTCAGAAGCTCCAGGTATTTTCTGCATTGGCCGGCACGGCTGGAGCGTGTCGCTCTGATTCTTCCTATCTCAGCAGAATAAGTCTTCAGGTTCCTTGCGATTCCAGATGAAAGCTCAGGCCATGGAGGGCTTAACAGAGTCGTGTCTATCGGCAGCTTGTAGATTAATCTGGATATCCCTTTCTGTTGCATTCCCTGCTTGAGAATTCCCTGTGCAGTCAGAAGTTCTTCGGGGTTCAGTTTTGTGGCGAGCGGAGCTTTGCATCCAGGATCGAGAAGCGATATGGTGCCCTTCCTTCCTGTTTCCACATATATACTTCCCTTCAGCGGGGTTGTCTGGATGTCATCGAGAGTGAGGCCCCGCATAACGCCAATCATCATCTGTTTTGTGCCGGGAGTGAAGTTCCAGACCCAGCCGGCAGGTGAGGCTGAAAGAAGGGCTGGAGTTGCCTCCCTGATCTTCTTTTCTGTCAACTGTGTGTCTATGGCATCGATCTTTACCGGGCGCATGAGCTCTTTGAATCTGAAAGCACTGCAGATGGCTCTCAACCGATCAGGCTTGAATTCATTTGTGTGAAGCAGAGCGTAACCTTCTGCATTGAGCTCCTTCATGCCGATTATATTCGGGATGGTCTGCCCGCTTGCAAAGAGGAGGTGGGGGAGGCCTCTGAGGCCAGAGAAGGGATTACTGTCTTTACTGCTCATCGACGGTGTGTTCATTATCACCTGTGGTGTTTTTGAATACTGTGCTCAGGACTATAGAAAGCTCGCTAAAGATTGATGGTTTGATTTCATCTTTATCTGTATATGCCTCAGGTCTTCCATATCTGCCTTCCAGCTGCAGTGTGAAGACCATCACAGTCTTACCCTCAGGGTACACCATCCAGAATTCATCGACGCCTGCTCTCTCATATAATGACATCTTGATCTTGATGTCCTTCTGGGCTGTGTAAGGAGACAGTATCTCGATGACAATGTCTGGTGCGCCGCGGCATCCCCGCTTGTCAAGCTTTGTCGAATCGCAGACTACAACAAGATCTGGCTGCACAACTGTGGTCACTGCCTCATCGGCTTCCCCGCCTTTCGGGAGTCTCACATCAAAGGGCGCCACAAAGACTTCACAGGGTTTTCCCTGGAGATAATTGGAAAACTGTCGTGACAGCTCGGTTAGAATCCGCTGGTGCTGCGTTGATGGAGCCGGTGTCATATTGTAAGGGATTCCGTCAATAAGCTCCCATCGCTCATCGTTGTTCCAGGTGAGATAATCACCGTAGGTGAAACGAGATTTGCTGTCATCAAATGCAAGAGCCATCTCTGCACCTCTCGAGAGTATGAATTCACGGCAGATTTCATAATAGATCATATCATGAAAGGATTGCACGGTCAATGGAATATTAATCTCAGCGGCTTGTCTGCTCGTATCCCCGATATATTTTCAATTCACAGACTGATGCTATGGTCTCAAAATCGTCATCACGATGCAGGATATGCAGCCGGTTCTCTATTGCCGTCTGTGCTATTATGCAGTCGGCTGTTTTTCTGATTGTCAGCCCCTTCTTTCTACATGTTCTGTATATCCGGGCCGCTTCTATATAAGAATCGATCCCTTTCAACCGAAGGATTGGAAATCTGACCAGATGCCTTCTGGCAGATGCAAAATCCCTGTCCAGTCTGAAACCCTGCAGAATCTCCGTAAGAATCAGATCTGAGATGCAGATATCCTCTTCTCTGTCTATCAGATCTTTTAAAAGACAGACCTGTGATGTTGCTCTGCCATTGAAGAACTCAATCCAGACTGAAGTATCAACTAATATCACAGAATCGATCCTTTCTCATGTCTTCCAGGTCACCTTCCCAGCAGAGTTTTCCCTCCAGACGCAGAATGCTTTTTCTCTCCCTGCGTTTGAGAAGCTCTCGCAAAGCAAAATTCACCAGCTCTTTCTTTGTTCTTATGCCTGTGCATTTCATGGCCTTATCTACAAGATCGTCATCGAGCACAATATTGGTACGCATATTCACACCTCCTATACACATCATATCACTGAAGAATGTGTATGTCAAAGTCTCCAGGTGCTGGATAATTCCATAAATAATCAGTGATGGTCCCACATGAAAAACCTCCCCCCGGTTTGACATATTGTAGGCGTTATTGCTCAAATGGTCAGCCTGTGCCTGTGCTTTTCACATCTGCTGAAAGTATATCGGCCGACATCAGCCGGCGCCAGGGTGTAAATAATACCTCATCTTAATTACTCATGGTATGATTAGATTAGACAGAACGTAAAATCTATGAAACAGAAAGGAGGTGATCCGGATGCACAATGACAGCGACTATCACTACGTCATCGACAACTTTCTGCAGAAGGTCGGCAGTATCTCTACCGCTCTTCCCTTTATCAGAGACGCAATAGCAATGTACAAACTCCTGAAAGACCCTTATGCTGACTGGACCTACAAGACAATCGTAATCGGCGCACTTGCATACTTCATACTACCGGTCGATATGATACCGGACACTATCCCTGTAGCAGGCTATCTCGACGATGCATCAGTAGTAGCAACTGCAAGAGCACTGCTGGACTGTGTGCTCGATCCGTACATGTAGAAAAAGGCGATTTATCAGGCCGGAGAGAGCCTCAACCAGAAAATGAAAGGAGATGATGATGATGACGTGGGACATTTTCAAGAGTATTCTGAATAACAAAGACAGATGGGCCGGTGGAATCAGCATCACTATAGCAGTATTACAGATTGTGCTGATGATCATAGGCAGAGATGAATAGTTATGAAGCACATTGAAGCGAGTCAACAGGAATAGGGCGGATCAAAAGTCCGCCCTGTTTTTTTTTTATGCAGGGTAATCGCAATCAATCCTGACAGCATATATGCAAAAAGAACTATGACGAACTCATTCACAGGATTTGAACAGAAAAGGCCGATGCAGGATTTCAAGCCTGGAGAGTGAAAGAAAGGATCAGAATAAAACAGCACGGGGGAGCACCTCCATGGATATTCTCATGCACGAAATGGCACAGAAGCTGCTGATCTTCAAGAGGAAAGCAGGAGATGAGATCAGAGATTATGAGCAGAAATTGAAGGAGCTCAGGTCCATTGAGCTCTTTCTCGGCAGGTTTTACGGCTATCTGCTCGATAAAAAGATACACCACATCGTCGCACTTGCAGAGAAGGAAAAGGCTGTCCTGGACGGTATAAAGTCCAAAGAGCCTGAATTGTATTCATCATTGGAATCATTACTGCTGGAGCTCAGAGGAGATGCGCGGACAGCCATAAAGAGGTTCCCGCGGCTGTTTCAGACGGCCTGCGAGGAAGCAGGACTGGAGATTGATGAAAGCAGCATCCATCCCCGATATTCGTTTTTTGATGGCTTTTTTACCGTTGAAATCAATGAATCCAAGGGAACGGCAGCGATCAGAGACAGAATGGCAAAGCTGCATGAGCTGCCCTGTGATATAAGCGAGATTATAGCCCTTATCAAAGAAGAGCATAAAAGAGTATTTCAGAGGCCCTTCGATCCTGGCAGATTTCTTAAGAAGCTCTTTAAATATTACTCTGATCAGATCAAGAAAGAAAAGAAATCAACTGGAGACTCTGTCGCCATCACAAATATCATAAATGCTTTCAAGGCTAAAGAGAAATCTTTCAAGGCAGATGAGTTTCTCTATGATCTGTCCCGTCTTGCCGAAGGCGGCAGTCAGCAGACAGACGACCATCTGCTTGATTTTCAGCATACAAAGGATACAGAGTCGGGAATTCTTCTCTACAGGCACGAAAGCGGCGGTTACATAGGATATATTCTATTCAGGAGGAGCACAAATGCCTGACTGCGGATTTTCACAAAGGATAATAGACTCTCTGAGAAAGGGCATACCTCCCCAGAAAGGTATTGAGAACTATGCGGTGGGTTACGACAAGCTCCTCGGGGACATTGACAAGTATCATTTCAGCTCCATCAGGGATGTCGGGATCATCAGGTTCGTAAACGGCTCGTGGGGCGCGGGAAAAACACACTTTTTCAGAATGCTCAGGAACTCGGCATTCAGGTCGCTGCTTCTTGTATCAACAGTCGAGCTGAATGCAGGATCGACAACATTGAACAAATTTGAAAGCGTTTTTGGAGCCATAATTAGAAATATAGCGATTCCAAGCCATTTCGACTTCAGTGACGATTCTGATATAGCACCGTTCAGGCGCGTGCTGGAAGATTCGCTGATCTTCATGGCCAGGCGCGAGCACTGCGGAGGCCTTCCACTGACACCGCAGGAGTTTTCCAGGGCGAAAGAGCAGCTCTTTGCAGACAAGGCTATCGATATCGATTTCAAAAAGATGGTGCAGAGCTACTGGGATACATTTATCGAGAGCTCTGTTGAGGAATCCCAGTTGAATGAGAAACGGGAGACCATATTGCAGTGGTTCTGCGGCGAAGGCACGCTCTCGCAGTTCAAAAAGAGCTGCGGCGTAAGTAAAATCGTGACAAAGGACAATGCAAAGCTGCTGCTGCAATCCCTCTCTGCTTTCATAATAAGGTCCGGCTTCAAAGGGCTTCTGATACTTTTCGATGAGGCTGAGAAATCATATTCTGTCATCAGCAAGGTCGCCCTGAAGGCGGCACACAATAACCTGCTGTCTCTGATCAACAATATTGATGGCCTGAAAGGACTCTTTCTGCTGTATGCAACCACGCCGGATTTTTATACAGATCAGAAGCACGGCATCGTAACCTACGGAGCGCTTTCGAGCCGCATCGGAAAGCCGCAGGACTGTCTGCCTAGGGCACTTGATATCATCTGGAATCTGGATACCATACAATATGATTTAAAAGACTATCAGAACGCGGCGCAGAAGATAGCAGAGCTTTACAGAAGCGCCTACCCGGATCGCGAAGGCCTGCCTGATGTTGAGCGACTCAACAGATGGGTCGAGGATTACCGAAAAAACTACCCCAAATTTGCCCCTGTGAGATTCTGGAGAGTCCTGATAAGCGGAGTTGTAACCTTCCTCGATCACTCCGGTGAAGAAGGCGAACAGAGCCCTGTGGAAATCCTGGATGATATAATGGACCGCTTCAGAGAGGAATAACGGTGATGTCCGTAAGCTCCGTTTCTGTTATAGAATCTCTCCGCCGCGGTATCCCGCCCGATAATTCGGTGTGTTATTTCACTGTGGGAAGAAAAGAGGAGCTGAAAGGTCTGGACGTGCATCTTCTCGATTCCCGCTGCGGTGCACTGCTATTAAAAGCCAATTATGGCGCAGGGAAGACACATCTTCTTCGCTTCGTGAGAGAAAAGGCGCTCAGCATGGGCTTTGCCGTAAGCTATGTGGAAGTAGACTGCCAGTCTGCAGCGCGCTTTAACCGCATGGATCAGATGCTTGGGGCGATCCTCAGAAATATCGAGATTCCAAGAGACAGGAACAGAAAAGGCATCGCGCCGTTTTTTGATCTGCTTGCAGATACCATCAGCGCCTGTCAGAAATCGAGGATAAAACAGAGTTACTTTGCGCAGCTATCAGATAACTTCAGATGGGGGTATTCGGATATTCTGGAATCTCCGCCTGTTTTTATCGCGCTCAGAGCGTGGCTCACCGGCACACCTGAAGTGAGAGATCGCGTAATAGCCTGGCTGCACGAGCCTCATAATTATGAAACAAGAAAGCGCGATCTTCAAAGAGAGCTCATCGAGGAGCGGTATGGATCATTCAGTGATCCCCGATCCAGTCGGGAGATGCAGCAACAGAATGCCTTCAGCTTCAGAAGAAATGACTATCAGAATGCCTGGTCCGCACTGAGAGACTTTAACACCCTTGCGAAAAAAGCGGGCTTCCGTGGATTGACAGTAATGTTCGATGAATTTGAAGATGTCATTCATAACCTTGAACGGATCGATTATAAGGAAAGCGCCCTGTGGAACCTTTTCCATTTTATGATCGATAAGAAGTTCCTTGGGAAGACATTCTTCGCGGTAACGCCGGGATTTGCCGATAAATGCAAGAGGCTGCTAATCGAGAAAGGCCGTGACAACTGGGAGATGGGGCGATTTGACAGACTGATATCGTTTGAGCTGAGTCCCCTCTGCTGTGATGAGCTGAAAGAACTATCCAGACGCATTATAAAAAAGCACGGGAGAGCTTATGACTGGGAGCCGGAAAAGCTGCTGGACGAGGCTCATTTTGATCGCCTGCTGAAAGCGTGGGCATCAGCGCCATCCCAGGACAGGGCAAGAGCTGCGATAAAAAACACGGTGAAATATCTGGATGATCTGCTGGAGGAATCAGAACGGAAATGAGCGATGCTGCTGCCTGTCTTGACAGCGAAGTTGTCTCGGCTGTATACGGTCGATTCTCTTCACTTCGGCCGCCACAGGAAGCTGCAATCAAGCCTCTTCTGGAGGGACGTAATATAATTCTCTCGGCAGGCACTGCCTCCGGAAAGACTGAAGCGGCAATAGCGCCGCTCCTGCATATCCACTGGCGTAAGGCAGTTGAAACAGACTCTGTTTTAATCCTCTACATCAGCCCCACAAAGGCACTTGCCAATGATCTGGAGAAGCGTCTCTCAGTGCTTGTCGAGCCGCTTGGCATGCGCACAGGCATAAGGCACGGAGACAGGGATGATTTGAAGCGCAGGTCCGGATGCCATATACTCATCACTACCCCTGAATCACTTGAAGTGCTGATGCTGAGAAAGGATAAATATCTTCAGACTATAGAGACTGTTATCCTGGATGAAATCCATCTTCTGTATAATACGCAGCGTGGGCTCCAACTGGCGCTTCTTCTTAAAAGGCTGAATGAGATCAGAGGAAAGTTGCTGCAGAAAGCTGCTCTCTCTGCGACAATAGGATCGCTCTCTCATATAAGGGAGTTCTTCTTTCAGTCTGGTGAAGATGTTGAGCTGTTGTCCTTCCCTGCAGCGCGCAGAGTTGATGCCGTCATAAGGGCTGTTCCTGATGAGGAAGGGTTTGCAAAGCTCATAAAATCATTCCTGACCGGCCCAAATCCACTTAAGCTGCTGCTCTTCGCAGACTCCAGAAAAAAGTGCGAGCGCCTTGCCGCAATGCTGTCCGTGCAGGAATCGCTTCACGATCTTGTATTTACCCACTATTCATCTCTTTCCACGGAAGTGCGCGTGAAGACTGAAGCTGAATTCTCGGCTCTTCCTCACGCTTTATGTATAGCCACGAGCACTCTCGAGCTCGGAATCGATATCGGGGATATTGATGCAACTGTTTTATGGGGAGCGCCGTCAAATGTGGAATCGTATCTGCAGAGAATAGGCCGCGGCAACAGGAGAACCGGTGAGACAAAAGTTCTCTGTCTGATACCGGACGATATCTCCAACAGGCTTCTGGAAGCGCTGAAGTTTCTTGTATTGTATCAGGCTGCATCGAAGGGCGAGCTTCCTTCCAGACCACCATTTGAAATATATGGCGCCGAAGCTCAGCAGTTCCTGAGCTTCATCGCCTGCAGGGATTATGACTATACGACGGTTCGCGAGCTTCATGAACTGGTTTCTGCGCAGGGATACGGTGATCGCGAGACTGTGGAGAGCATTCTTGAGGCTCTAAGTGAAAAGGGCTTTCTGAAGAAGCACGATTTCAAGCGCAGCTATGGTGGCGATGAAGGCCTTCACGACCTGGTGAGACACAGAATGATCTACGGGAACTTTCCTCTGGCATCCCGCTCTCTTCTTATTTTTCACGGACGGCAGCAGTTAGGAGAGGTTCCTGCCATCAACGGTCTTGTTATAAAAACAGATGATATCGTGAACTTCTCAGGAAAGCGCTGGAGAGTGGAAAAAGTCACCTATGATGAAATACACCTCGAGCCTGCGGCAAAAGGGAAGAAAGGAAAGGATTTCATCTATACAAGCCCCGGCCAGGGCTTTGACGCATTCCTGTCAAACCGCATGTGGCAATGGCTGACTGGAGATTTTGAGCTGCCGGAGATGCTCTTCACTAAAAGCCTGCTTAAAGCTCTCAAGCCTTTCGTCAATGCTCTGAGAGCGCGTCTTACAGCCGCATCCATCCCTTACATCAAATATAAGGATAACTATTTGTACTTCACTTTTGGCGGTTATCTTGTCAACAGGGCTCTGGGGATATTCACAGATCAGGAGAGGTTCAAAGCCACCGATATGACATTGAGGGCCTCAATGCCGATACAATGGGAAACTATTCCTGCCAGACCATCGGATTTTCAGGGGATCTATGACAGTCTCATCGAGTATTCTCAGCAGTCAATCTTCCAGAGTATGCTGCCTGCTGAGCTTCAGAAGCGGGAGTTTCTGCAGGAGTGGCTGAGAAACGACAGCCTTGCGGAAGTGCTGCAGCGCCTGTCAGGGGCACAGCCGGTTGAACTGCCGGAAGAGCTGGCTATGGAGCTCTGTGATGAATGAGGCAGGGATAGCAAATTCTCACCAAGATCGGGTGAATATGTTATTGTTAAACGGGAAAGTAATGATATAATAGAGATGATGTCTGTCACACGCTGGTGAGCAAGTTGGTGAAACAATGGCAATGACTCCTGAAGAATGGCTTAAACAGGCAGATTACGACATGGATACTGCAGATGTAATGCATGATAATAAAAGGCACTATTATGCGGTATTCATGTGTCATCTCTCAATAGAAAAGGCGTTGAAAGGCCTATATCAAAAAAAGACCTCATCTCTTCCGCCAAAAGGTCATAATCTCATTTCCCTGATGCACAAATCGGGAGTCAAGCCTGATGATGATACCGGTGTATTTATGGCAGAATTAAATGATGTTGATGTAAAAACACGGTATCCGGAGAATCTTAACAGAATGATTGAGCAATATTCCAGGGATGTAGTAACAGAAATGCTGGCTAAGGCAAAAGAGGTGTTGAAATGGATAAAAACTCAGTATTGAAAATAATAGCGCAGTTTAAAGATGCTATGGAAAATCAAAAAATTGCTGTGCAGCGAATCATACTCTTTGGCTCCTGGGCATACGGCACTCCTCATGAGTGGAGTGATATTGATCTCATAGTCATATCGGAGAGCTTTAAGGAAATGAGCTACTGGGAGAGAATAAAAGTTGTTGCCCGGGCAGTATACAAAGTATTTGAGCCCATTGAAGCTACGGCGTTAACTCCTGACGAATGGGAGAGCGGTGAATACACTATAGTAGACTATGCCAGACAAGGCGAAACTGTTTTTGCCGCATAGAAATAAATACTGACCGGCCAGCCAGACAGATATGAGCACGGCTCAATCTCATGTCAAAAACTCTGTGACTTGCAGGAGCTCTATACCTCAGATTTCGCCCCACGAGTCGATTCCGGATGTATTCAGCTTCGGGCTGTCCCCGGGAGTGGACTGTGATACGACTGAAACACTTTTACTGAGCCATTCGAAGAATTCCTTGAAACGAAGTCCCTTTAGTTTGAGAGGGGCGTGTTTAGGAGAGAATCTTTTCAGAGTCTCCATATCGGCTTCTTCTCCGATACCTATCGCAAAAACGCTGAGCTTCTTTTTCTCAGCCAGATTAAGAGTGCCTGAAACTGCCGCTTCAATTGAATCAGTAGGCTGACCATCCGTCATAAGGACCATCCACGGCTGGAAATATTCTACACCGGCTCTTGAGTATTCAGCCTTCCTTGAATTCAGAAGATCAAGAGCCAGCATAACAGCAGCCCCCATCGGTGTCCTTCCCTGTGCGCTGAGCTCAGGAATCTGCTGGCTGTGAATATCCTGAAAATCAGCCTGCACATCGGCGCTTCCGCCAAACGTTACAACTGCAATTTCTGCACTATACTGGGCAATTTCATCTTCAAGCACTGCTTCAAAAAACAGCCTGACTCCCTCGTTGAGCTCATCGATTGGCTCTCCAGCCATGGACCCGCTGGTATCAAGGACCAGGCAGACAGGCACGCGTGCAGTGGGATTATTGATGAGATCCTCTTCACGAATACTCATTATTGACATAAAGGTCACCTCTTTCCTTGTTTTTCCATAATTCCCTCTTTATGTTGCGGCATTTACTGCAATATCTGGGCCTCTCATATCCGATCTGCCTGTAATACAGCGCTTCTGCCTGAGAGAACAGAAAAACTGCTGTACACATGCCACATCTGATTTGGATTGGCTTGTTCCTCAGCACATCAACGCAGCGTCTGCAGTATCCCATGGATGAGAGGGTATGAGCAAGTGTTTCTTTTCCCTTCTCTCTGGGATGAAAGTAATCATTCTGGCATTTTATGCATTTCTTTCTCTCACCCTGCAGCTTGTTGAAACGCCTGGCCGAATAGTCATTCACCTCTTTCAGTCCGGAAGGGAACAGCTCATCACTGACATATCCCTCGGTGAGAGCAAAGAGATAGCTGTTGATCAACTGAAGCCATTCCGACGTTGAAAGGCGCTCACTGTTGCCTGCAGAATCCCATTTTTGCTGATTTGAGTGGAAAGTCCTGAAAAAGGCTTCTTTGAGTTTATATGGCAGGTGGCTCCATATGTATCTCCAAGGGCCAGGCGGTAATTTGTCGCTTCTTTTTTCTCCAAACGGGTATGAGAAATGCATCTTTTTGATGTTGGCGGTGGGATCTCCGCAGCCTTCGTGTGAATAAGGCGTCTTGCCTGGAAGGAGTAACATGAAAATCAGCGTTGCCACTGCGAAATGTTCATGCGAAAATGATCTGAGAAAACTCCTGAACTCTCTTCCCTGAATCTCAGGTGCAGTGAAGTTGTTCGTGCCAACCGGACAGGGGAAGTCTTCTATCTGATAGCTGTCTGTGTCCACAAAATGAACGTGAGTGTCATCCTCCAGCAGGATGTTCTGGGGATTGATGTCTCCCATCAAGATGTTTTTCTCGTGAAGATACTGAATCTTTTCAAGTATTGTTTTGCAGAGCGTGACGAGGTTTTTTCTGGTCCAGTCCGGAAATTGCTTTACCATAACCATTTTGCCTACCATCAATGTGGTTTGGAGCTTTTTCCCGCAGGCAGGGCTCATCAGATAGCCGACAAACTCACCCTGTCCATTGAAGGCCATCTCTTCAGGCCAGCATATACCGGCCGGAACACCGGTCGATGGCACGGTATGTGAGGCCATCAGTTTTATCTTTTCCCTTTTATGGACTGTCAGTTTTTCGCGGTGGTAGATTTTACATACCCTCCCGGTATCAGTCTGAAAAACAGAGCCTTCTCCTCCGCACCCCAGCAGCGCTGTAAGGACATGTCTTCCATCCGCTCCATCTTTTACGACATTATTGAGAGCCGGGAGAGTTCTTACAGAAAGGGCTGTATCTTTCTCTTTCAGATTTCTCGGCTCGGACATCAGCCTGAACTTTTGAAGTTCGACCCGGCCATACCTGTCTTTTTTGCCCTGCTGGATATCAATTTTAAGGAGTGTCCCCTGATGCGAGATGTGACACAGCAGCAGATGAGCATTTCCTGTGGTAACTGAACCTGTCAGCTCCCTTACAAGATCGGGGTTCTGCGCAATCAGACAGATTTTATCTGCCGTCCGGGATTGAGCGATTATATGATTCAGAAGCGTTTCAGATGATGGATTATCGCCGAAGTGGAACTGTTCGATTAGACCATTATCCTTCAGGGATCCATAAAGACTGTAAGCCATTGTATCTGATGAGCTGCTCTGTTTCCCGAGCTGGGCGGACAGAGAGATGAGTATCTTTTTCCGGTGACCTGCCAGGATGGGAGTGAAGCTGTTCCAGAAAAGCCCGGCTTCCGGATGCAGGAAGGCGCTCCAGTCGGCAATGATTGAATATTCTCTCGCCAGTTCCTCAAGATCAATCGCTCGATCCATGCGGCTCGCTCCTGTCGTTGAACTCGTATCCCCGCTCTGTAGCCAGGCGAAGATGCCGTTTTACCGTTCGTGCGGTAAGCTCTGTTTTTCTGCAGAGGTCTTTTGTTGTGTGATAACCACCCTTATGTGCCTGCAGAATCAGTGCATGATTCCTGCTGAATCCTTTCTGTCTTCTCTCTGATGTCAGCAGGTCGGTTATCATCTCACCAGGCAGCTTCACGAACTCGTCCACAGTGAAGCTGCTCTTTCTCATAAGTGCTATGCTGCAGTCATCTGTCGTTTTCTTCTTTATGGATTTTTCCAGGGTTTCAGAGAGAGCTGCCTGCACTTCCTTGCGTGAAGCTCCATCCAGCCATTTGAGCATCAGCCCGACGTTATTTGAGAGTATGTCGTTTCTCGGGTCATAGAGGCTGAACGCCGCTCCGTCAGACATCAGCATGAAGCCATCTATATCGTGCAGTGCACCTTTATTGATTCTGAAGCGTGTTGCGGCGCTTGAGGATGTCAGGAAAAAAGTCTCATTCACGTATTCCCCTGACTCTGGTAAGGATATCGTGATGAGCCTTTCACCTTGCATTGCTGCGATAGCTCCGTCACCTATATGGCCGGAGATGTATTCTTCGTTACAAACCGCCACAAAGAGCAGAGTGCATGAAAGGGCTTTGAAATCAACGTTGAGCTTTCTTGCGTGAGATTTCAGCTCCCTTACGAGGTATCTGAGAAGATGCCCCTGTATTGTCTCAGGGGACTGGCTGAGCGTTTTACTGATATGCTTCTGGAAGAATCTGGCAGTTGCTTTCGTCGCAGTCTCGGCTCCCTCGTGCGAGAGTGGACAGGAGCCGGCACCATCAGCCAGGGCGATGACGTGGAGCGGATGTCTGCTCCACGTCCAGACCCTGTCCTGGCAGACCGTGCCTTTTGCTTCATGGGAGCGCCCCTGCACCGCCGTCGCAGCAGAGCGCCAGAATGAGAGGCAGGGCGGGGGAGAGGGCAACATAGAAGCTGTCTCTGTCACAGAACTCTCAAAAGGCGCCATGTGAGAGCCTCCTTGCCACTTCACGGGCTATCTTGTCATCATCCCAATCAGGATGGATTGATCTTACCTGAGCAGTGATAAGCTGCCTGGCAGTCTCCCACATCCCGAAGACAATATCCAGCTTCTCCGCCGGCGTCTTGCTCCTCCAGAGGAGAACGAGGTCGTCGGAGATGTGCTCCATGTTTCTGAGATCACGGTTTAGGCGGTGCATCGGGCCTCCTGTGGGAGCAAAAGTTCTTATTCATGCCAGGCACTTTGTAGTCTATACATTTGATAGATAGGTCCATGTACCTGAAGAAGTGTCTTTTTCTTTCAGCTTTGATTTAACATATTCCCTGGCTTTCTGTTTTTGATCTTCAGGCAGTCTTTCTATCTTTTGTTTAATCTCACCGTGGCGCCCTTTATTCCCGGCACCAAATCTCTGTTGATCATACCAGGTGCTGAAGTCGGCAATGGGATTTGTGGCCGCTGCCGTTGAAGTTGCTGATTTTGTCTGGCCGGCTGGTGGCTGAATACATTTCATCCTGCCATAACCCGATGAAGTCTTGCCGCCGGCACCCCAGTTTTCGAGGGCTTCGGTCAAAACCTTCATAGCAAGCGAGGCCCATTTATCTCCTTCATCACTCTTGTCATCACAGGAAAGCGCGACACAGAATGTCCCTTTTACGCTCAGGAATCTGACCGGAATTGGATCATCGAAATCTGTAGGAGCATTTGATTCGTTCTGATAATCGGAATGATGTGGCGTCATGATGTCGGAGGCAAGACAATCCTTCAAGGTTCCCGGTGTTATCCAGGCTTCATGGAAGATGATTCTTCCGCTTTCATCAGTGGTACCGAAGAGCACTGTATGGTATTCACCACCAATCTGATAACGGGAATCGACACCGCCCCAGACATTGTTACAGTAGTGAGCTGCCAGACCTTTGAGGGAGGAGCCTGGGATGACTGGAACTCCATAGGTGTGATGCATACGCATACCTACTTCGGCAGGTGATGATGCGCCGAGACCGACTATGGTTCTTCCTTCCGTTTTGAATTCACTGATTATGGATTTTTGAGGCAGACTTTTCTGCATTCTGTCAAAGGCAAGCTTGTAAAGGCTATGCACAGATTCCTTCTTGAGCGATTCTCTCATTCCCTTGAACAGTTCTTCTTTCTGACTGTTGAATGCATCATTGTTATTTGCCGGTTCTTTCAAATATCTCGAAAGAAGAAGACCGGGATGTTCGCCATCTTCATAATTCAGGTTTTCAACAGTTTTTCTGCAGGCTTTTGCCACGATAGCACCTCATTTCGCCTTTATTATTGCTTCGGTATAGCGCTTGAGCCATATGGCTGCGCCCATAGTATCTCTCGTCAGTTGCTGATACTCGGCGAGCGACGCCTCACGGACCTTTGTTTCAAGCGGACTGTTATTCAGTATTTTTTTCAGGTGGCCCAGATAAGCTGTCTTTCCCTTGGCTTCCGCAAATGAAATGGCCTGACAGAGCCCCCAGTCGTGAAGATGCGCAGGAAATGCAAGAGCAAAGCTTTTGTATTCTTTCTGGTCTTTTTCATCAACTTCAGAAATGCATTCGTATGCAGTTTTTGCCCATTTTTGTGCCCGTGTCATAGCGCCCTCCTATGCATTATTGATATCCATGATTCGTACAAGAGCCTGCCCTTTGCCAGTCGTTGTCTTGCCGCCCATCTGGCATGTGAGGTTATTTTTGCAGAAAGTATCAACAAGCACCGATGCATCGATACCTGATTTCCCATAGATGCGATCAAGACAGATCGTGCCAGCAAGCACTGATTCAGCAGGAAGAGACTCTTCGTACCAGAGCGCTCCTTCCTTAACCGTGCCTGTTTCATCATCTATTCTTATCCTGGCGTTGACTTCAGTTGCCGATTCACACAGGAAGTCAAACATGTCGTCGTGAAGCACCATGAATCGCTTTGCAAATATCTCCTGCCACGCCTTATCCGTAAAGATTTGCCCAGCGAGAAAATCAGCCCATTTCTTTACTTTATCGTCCTTCTCCCTTGTAAAATCCATATCTTCCAGATAGATTTTATCGCCTGTCACAAGAACAGAGTCATCACTGGGAATCAGAGCCTTGTCTGTGTTCTTTATCAGAGGTATTTCCGGAGTTTTTGCATTGTTTTTCACGGCGGTGATCAGCTTCGAAAGCAAAGTGAGAACCATCGGGGAGGTCACATATGCAAAAGTGCCTTTGAAGCTCCTGACAGGAAGCAACACGATCTTTGCATCAGAAAACATCAGTGAGCCTGAATGGGAGCCATCATCTGATCCAAGACCAAAGGCGGCATTCAGTTTATCTTTGTCGGTCTGTATTCTCTCAAAGTAGTCTCTCAGTACACCTTTGATCGATGAGCCTGGAATCAATGGAAAATTAGTTGCTCTGTCTCTCATTATCGGGAGATCTATAAAGCCTGCGCCTCTCCCTGAGCCAACGTGAAGAGAAGAGATCGTCTGAATCCAATAGAGTTTTGCCTGTGTCACTGTATATGCTCCTTTCTTTCATATCAGAGTATTAGAGTTACCATGTACCCCACAGGGAGAGGCCGAAGCCGTCCCGGCAATCCTGGTCATCGTCACAGACAGGCTGCAGCCAGAGGTTTTCCAATGCTGAACTCTCCCCGGCTATGACTTCAAAGAAATAGACGCTACCTGCAGGAACCAGCCGCCTCAGAGCTTTTGGCCCTGCTTTGCCTGTGCTTTTGAGTGGTTCGAGACTCCATCCCGAAATCGGCTTCCATCGCTCAACGCACGCTCCGGTCAGCTTAAGGCGGATCGCGGAGCTTGAAAGCTTGAGTGGTGCTCCTTCCATCGTTTTTGGATCGAGCCAGCCAGGAAGCCAACCGTTTTTGAAAAGTGCCGGTGTTGCCAGAATCATTCGGATTTTTTGCCTGCCTGAGAGAGCCTTTGCCACATCCTGCGGGCAATCCCATTGTGATGAAGTTTCCTGTCTGAAGTGGGCGAGGCGATGCTCTCCGCCAATCTGGTGAATGTGAGTCATGGCTTTCAAGGTGGAATTCACTTTTTCATTATCAGTCGTGATCTTGACTGCCATACCCAGGTTTTGGGGGAAAACAAGTCCTTCTGTGGCAAAAAGCATCTGCTCCTCTGCGCTTCCAAGATCGGGATCGATTTTCACATGTGTTCTTTCATCTTTCTTCAATGGGTAAAGGAAATCGTCTGATGAGCTTTCTTTTTCAGGTATATATAGACTGCCAGTCTCTTCGGTCAGCCAGGCAATTATACTCTTAGCACTCCACAGTGAAGGCCCGCTTTCCGGTTTGATCTCCTCTTTAACTGTGACAGGATGGAGACCAGATGGAATGGTGCACCCTTCGCCTTCTTTCAGCGGCTCGGGGCGAAGTGCTGTCCAGGACAGCTTTTCTTCCTTCCGGTAAATTAGAATGTCGCGAGGTGCAGAGAAAAAAAGGCCGCCTTTGTCTTCCAGACTGCACGGAAGAGGTCCGTGCACTGATATGCTTTTAAGCATTTTGCAAGTATCAGGGTCTTTGAAGCTGAGATTCAGCCTTTTGCCAGTCAGCGTTCGGATGGTGCCAGCGCTGACCGATGGGTAAAACCAGTCAAGGCACTTCATATCGTGAGCGCTACCGCTTCCAAAGGGTCTGCTGTCCCTGGCAATGAGAGGCTCAAGCGGTGTGATTGTTGCAATGAGCATTCTGTTCCTCCTTTCCATATAAAGCGCTGCAGATCTGGCGGGCTATTATTATTTCGTGGGCAACAGTAAGGAGATCATCTGCCTTCTTTACTGTGTCCAGAAGCTCTGTGAAATGTGTTTCAGATACTGCCGTCCCCTTTTTCTGACGTTTTCTTTTTATTATGCGGCGAGTGTCTGCCTTTAAGACCTCTGGATAATCTTTAAACCATCTCTTTTCTGATTCCAGCTTCTTTTCATTCTTCTCGATTGCTTTATACTCCATTGTCAATGCTCGGAGATCATATGGCAACCTGTCTGAGATCTCGCCTTCAGAGAGCAGGTTGCTCCACTTTTCGATTCGGGCTCTGAGGTGCTGACTGTCATCCCATCTCCTGCGAACCATTATCTGCTCACTCCGGCGTGTTGTTACTGATACTGCCAGCCCATTGCGCTCATCGCCGGCATGTTCCCCTGTCTTTGCCTTCTTTTCGGCTTTTCTGCCAAGCTCGATGAAATCATCGAGCATCTCGGAGCAGTGGCCTATCGAAATGCCGACTGAAAGCGTGGGGAGGTCGTCACCCTTAAAGAGGCTGGATTCTTTCATCAGCTTTTCGAACTGAAGATGCAGTTCTTCGGCGGCTTCAAGCGCCATGTCCAGAGGCAGGAAAGCGAGCACATCATCACCGCCGGCATACACAGTGCAACCTTGGTGTTTTCTTACGATCTCGATTGCATGTTCTGCAAAGAGTGAAAGCTGTTTCGAGAACTTCTGATGCTCGGAGCTTTCAGTCAGCGATGAAATGGCTTTGCCAACTCGATCACCATCGGCAACCAGAACAGCGAGGTATGGATCAGGCTCACCAAATCCCTTATGTTTGAGCTCTTTCAGTAATTTTTCGATGCCTGTCAGATTCTCTTTCCATTTTACATAATCTTTGTCGCGAAGCATGCTCAGAACTCTTGAGAGAAAGAGAACCTCACCTTCCCAGCTGAATGCGCTGTATCCTTCAAGCTTGTCGAGAGAACTGGAAAACTCTCTGTTGCATTGCCGGCTTATTTCGGAAAGCAGCTTTTTCCCCTCATCTGTTCCGGAAACATACCTTATCCAAGGATCCGCTGCGATTCGCGAGAGTGAAACAAATTTGTCCGGGTCACCGCCGAGCCGTTTCACCAGGCCCACGGCATCGAGATGCTCTCCTTGCCGTATGAAAGCTCTCTGTCTGGCCACACCGCCATCTTTTTCAGGTTCGTCCAGCACTGTCTCTCTTGCTCCGTCGAGTGATGACTTTGGAAAGCCTTCCCAGCCGGCAGCAGGTAAAAAATCACGTAGGGCCTTTCTGCCGGCGAGGATACGCTCAACCCTCTCGCGGCTGTCTTTGTAATGAGCGTTATCGAGTGGCACCCAGGCTGCGTAGAACTCAATGATATCATTAATCTGAGATTTCCATATATCTTCATTCAGTCTCAGTTTTCTATCGGCTGCCTTGTTTTTTGCCTCCTGTGCAAGTTTCAGCCACCTGTCTTTTGCTGCTTTTTCTGCGACTGCCGCAAGTTCCCTGGGTGTGTCGCATTCCGGTGATATGACGAGAAGCTTGTTGGCCGTGTTGAAATCGGAGCCTTCTGCCAGATCTGCTTTAGCATCATTGGGACAGGGGAAGATAAGCTCAGCGCCTTTGTCATGCAGCGCTTTTGCTGCCGCCTTGCTCACTTCTGACAGCATCCACGAACCGTACCAGAGATCTCTTGTCCTGCGTGCTGCCGCGATAAAATCCTGCACAGGGCCGATGGCGATGGAGAGAAGAAACTTCTTCATTTGTATCCCTCCTTTCTTGCGAAGTTCATGAAGGCGTCGAGGGCTGAGTAAGGCGAAGGGGTACCGTTCATAGGAGAGTTTGGATATTGAGTGTTAGAGGATAGATTCCTGTTTCGAATTTGTGATTCATCAATACTAGTTTCCTTTTTTGTGTCAGAGTCTATAAGTTTTACATTCTTAAGACTATTTTTAACTAGATAAAGTATGATAGGGCATGCTATGTGTGTCTCCACAACCAAGGGCTTTATAACAATAGGGCTTGCCATTCTTTTATAGTTTTTTCCCGGTAATAATTCACAATCGTAAGGATCGCTATCTTTCTCATTCTTTTCATTCAGATCTTTAAAGTGGAATACTATAGGCAAGCCAAATTCAGCACGAGGAAAATAGCTTATAGGAGTAATTTTTTTTGAGTGTTTTAGAGCACTTTTTCCTGTGATTTCTCTTATACTATCGGGTTCCGGCCATCGTGACCGCCCAGGTGTCTTTGCATCTGCTCCCGGATTTCTGCCTGAATTTACCCCTTGTCTGAATTTCTTTAGGGTCGATATGCTAATATTCCAGGCTTTCATAGGCACAGCCTGGCTTGGATTAATAAGCAGGCCATCAACACCAGGAATGGTTGACCATTCTCTGGCACTTCCAGGTTTTATTCCATATTCATTGAGCTTTTTTCCATACCAGTCTTTTATATTATTTCCATTTGGCGCGAGTACTTTGCAAAACAGAGTCCCGCATCCTCTTCTTGTCCGTGCGCCAAGCCCTCCGAAGTTGACCCAGGCCCATAGCGCAGCCTCAATTTCTTTTGCTTCTGCCGAGTTTTTCAATGTGAGTGTAAGCTTGAAGCCAAGCTCTCGAACTCCCTTGCGGGGTCCGTGATCTTTCTGAGCAAAAGGAAATAGCACATATCCCGGGTGATCTGCTGTGTAATCAGGAAACTTCTTCCCTGGTTTGAATTCTGCACATACTTCTGTCTTACCCTGTTTCAGGATCTCCACCTGAAGAGATACAGCACCTTTCTTCTCCGTGCATCCCCAGATTTCGTCCTCGATTTTCTTCAGTTCCTTGAATGTCGAGAATCTGGCGCCTCTTGTTGCTCTCCACCAGAACCGTAGATGACCGCGGATAGCAGTTCCCCTTATCGGTGTCAGCGGGTCATTGTCTCCTTTATCAACACCACCGCCAAACATTGGAGTTACAAGTGCTATCTCGTAGCTGAGACATTTCTGAATGCCCTTCGCGTCTGGCGGTGAAGGACATGCCGGAATGGTTCTTGCCATAGTGCACTCCTTTCATTGTGAAATAATAGATTGATTTATCATGATACAATGCCTTAACTGACCCTGCTTCACTCCATCAACGGAAACCCAAACCTCTCGAGTTCTTTCCCGAGCTTCTCCTCTGTGAGGCAGAGGGCCAGGATCTCCCTCACCAGTTTCAGGTTCTTTTCCACTATATCCACTGTCAACGGGCCTGCTTTTAGCCCATGCTCATAAGGCGACTTGTTCCTGGCGTTCATAAGGCCCCTCAGCGGGCCGAGAAGGCGATCGGGAATCTTATCAGGGTTGAGAGCGGCGAGAAGCTGGATGCCGTTGCCCATCATCAGCGGGCCGGACAGCTCTCTCGCCTCATACTTTTCAAAGAGAATTCTGCCTCTTTTGTGATATTTCTCAAGATCCAGCACTGGCTGTATCTTCTGATAATCCGGCTTCTCATCGTCCAGACCATACTCAGCGAGCAGGCAGAGGTCGATGTAGCGCTCCATGGTGGCATAGATTACTAGTATCGCGATGCTGAGGCGTCCCTGCTGTAAGGCCCGGCAGGCTGAGGCCAGATGATTTACTATGATGGGGATTCCTTCATCGATGCTGGTGAAGGGCTCTTTTCTTTTTGTCAGAGAGCTGAGCGTCTGCAGGACAGGAAGGTGGACGTTGACGCGCTCTTTCAGTGGCTCGGCCCAGTCCCATCGGGCAGAGTCTGAAAAACGGTCGAAGAGCTGTTTAAGCTGCGTCATTTCCACGAAGGCTTCTTCAAACAGAAACTCATTCCATGCTCCGTAAGTTCTTGCAAGAAGCCTGTAGGCATTTGCAGGCCTCGCATCATAGGCCTTGCCGGCGAGATCGGCGGCCAGATCTTCTGCTTCTTTGTAATCTCCCCGTTTGAAAGCGGCGCATATCTTTTGTATCTCAATATGGCCGAAGTGCTCAAGAGGATTTCGCAGAAGACGCGGATACTCGGTGCCTGCAAGCGGAATTCTTCTGGGACTGTAATATTGTGCGTAATCCACATAGACGATCAGCGAGCCTGTCAGAAACCCTACAAGACCAGCCGAAACAGACATCGATTTTTTGCCGCCTGTAGGATCGATTGCGACTTCGTGCACTGAAAGATGGTGCTTCGAAATGAATGATGATACTTCCTGATATATCTCCAGCTCTCCATCATCTGGAACTTCACGTGCTTCAATGGACGAAAGAGGGACTCCGGAAATACGGGAGATGACCTCCACAACCGGTTCATCTGTGGGGGAGCATCTGAATGACTCGGAAGTGCCCAGTATCAACATTCTGGAGGGCTTGATCCAGGCAGCCATCAAAGCCACAGGCTGCCAGGAAAGGCCGAGAACACTCACCAGCGCCCTGGGCTTTTCCATATCAAAGGTCAGGCCATGAAGCCTGAGCTCCTGAAAGAGAGGTATGAAGGCTGGTGCGAATTTCTCTGCATAAAAGCGATCAGGAGCTTTTCTGTCCTGTTGGCTCTTTTGTTGAATCTCCTGCCACTCTGCCTGCAATCTCTTCAGTTCATCGTTAAGCACTGCAGTAGATGGTGCTGATGACTTTGACATTATTGCTCACTCCCTTACTGTGGAAAAAATACAAACACTAATATATGAATGCATAATAGAGAGTGCTGGAATGTTGGCAGGTGTATTTATGTATATTAAGACATTCAATATAAGTCACCTGATATCCTCTTTCGCTCTTGTATTTTATCAGCCTGGCAGGTACTTCCTGTTTTTCGACTATTGTTAGAAGTAGCTTCGTATATATTCAGTATGCATTATAAAACAAAGCATGTCAGAGGGCCAGGGGAGGTATTTTCTGCACATTCTGGAAATTTTATCATCATCAGAAATGAACAAATAATCTCGATTTAATGCCGTGAAAGCTCATCGATAGTAAGAGCAGTGGCCTGCGCCCCTGTCATAGCAGAGTGTTGGAGATTTTCTTATGGGAATAGCCAAAAAGTTCCTGAAGCAGTTGAAGAATGTGGCTGAGGATTACTATTGCAAGGCATGGGTAGCCTTCCGTAAAAGTGATTTTGACAGCGCAGCAGAAAACGCCGAACTTGCCGTTTTGAAGGATCCGTCTCATCTCAGCGCAAGGCTCATACTGGTGGACATATATACCGAGACACGGAAGAAGAGCAAGAAGGCAATTCCTCATCTTGAATTTCTTGCTGATTACAAAAAGTACAGGCTTCAGGCCTGGGTGGATCTATACAATATCTATGTAAAAAACCATGATTTAAGAAAAATCGAGGCTTTATATCAAAAGCACATAGCCAGTCTCAACGAGAAAGACCTGTCTGTTCATGAGAAAAACTTCATCCTCCATCTGAAGAAGTATTTCCCTCAGATCAAAGAAAAGGCCAATCTTCCTGCAGCGTCTCTGCTGAACGATAAAACGACTCTGAAAATACCGTCAAAACCCCGCAAAGTTCGATCTACTGCTGCTCATGCAGGCTCATCGTCTGATTCACCATTTACTTCGCAAAAGGCTGATGCAGGAGACTCATTAATGATGTCTCAGTCGTCCGGCATTCAGCAGAAGGCTTCTTCACCGCCGCCCAGGCAATTTCTCATCCCGCTTCCTGCCGATGAAGATATTCCAATGAGATTCAGCTTTGAAGAAGATGGCGTGATGGAGGATGTTTCCAGATGGCGCCAGAGTGCTGCTGAAGCCTGGCTACTCAAAATGCGAAGCGAGAGATTGACTCTTCTGGAAGGCTTTGACACACTGCTCTCACTGGAGGCGTTGAACGGTGTTGAGAAATACTGGTACCAGATAGAGACTGTCAGGAAAGTGCTGAAGCATTACAGAGGTCGAGTTCTCCTCTGTGATGAGGTCGGGCTTGGGAAGACCGTGGAAGCCGGCATGCTCATGAAGGAGTATCTGCTGCGTGGGCTCATCAGACGTGTGCTCGTTCTTGTTCCGCCTTCACTTGTATCTCAGTGGAGAGATGAGCTGATTTCAAAGTTTGGCATAGAATGTCTCACTACTGATGATGAAGATTACCGGTTGTCGCCTGAGGCTTTCTGGAAAAAAGCATCTGTCATTGTTGCGTCCATAAATACTGCAAAATCGAAGCTGAACTTCGAATATGTAACCGAACAGGAGTATGATCTCGTTGTTGTTGATGAAGCTCATCATGTCAAGAAAAAGGAGAGTCAAAACTGGAAACTGGTGAACGCCATAAGGAAAAAGTACATCTTTCTGCTTACGGCCACGCCTGTCCAGAATGATCTGACAGAGCTGTATAATCTCATAACCCTGTTACGCCCGGGCACGCTTGGCACTCCGACAGTGTTCAAAAAGGAGTTTGTATCGGCAGGAGACAGGCGGAAGCCGAGAAATCCCGAGAAGCTGAGAGAACTGCTCAGGCAGGTTCTAATAAGGAATATAAGAGCTCTCGTGGATGTGAAGCTTCCACCAAGAAGCGCTGTGACTTTTTCAATGGCAGGCGGTGAGAAGGAGAGGCTTCTCTATGAAAAAACCAGCGAGCTGGCGAGAAAGATCCATCGGGAGAAGCCACATATGACAAGAATGCTTCTCTCGACGCTCCTGATGGAAGCGGGAAGCAGTCCTGTGGCTTTAATGCCGACACTAATCGGACAGAAGGAGAAGGCTCTGAATGATTATGCTGCAGATATCGATGAGCTCCTCTTGATCTGCGGCTCCGGCATTAAAGGGGTAAAAGAAAGGAAATTGCTGGAAATACTGAAATCAGGCGGAGGCAAGATCATCGTGTTTGTCCGATTCAGGGAGACACTGAATCATCTTGTCGGAGTGCTGTCGGGGAAGGGAATATCCTGTGCGGTTTTTCACGGATCGCTGAGCACTGCGGAGAAGGACAGGCAGATTCAGGCCTTCAGGGATGAGTCCCGTGTGCTGATTTCTACAGAGGCAGGTGGCGAGGGGAAGAATCTTCAGTTCTGCTCGACACTCATCAATTACGATCTTCCGTGGAATCCAATGAAGATTGAGCAGAGAATCGGAAGGCTCCACAGGATAGGGCAGACCGAGCCTGTGAACATATTCAACCTTTGCCTGAGGGATAGTATTGAAAGCCATATTCTGTCAGTTCTGGAAGAAAAGATCAACATGTTCCAGCTTGTCATCGGAGAGATTGGCATGATCGTCGGAGCTGTTGAAAGCGAAAAGGAATTTGACGACATAGTGCTCGATCTGTGGCTTGAATCAGAAAATGCTGATGAAGTAAAGGAAGGCTTTGAAAAACTCGGACAGGAGCTCATCGATGCTAAAACTGATTATATCAAGACACAGGAGCTTGAAAGAGAGCTTCTTGCAGATGATTTCAGCATATAGGTACTTTTTGCAGATTTTTCGGTATCAGGAGCTTGTGAATGAACGATGAGCTGGTTGACTTTTTTACTTCTCTTCTGAAATATAAGAGCGCCATTATAGAGCCTGCAGGTGATGGCGTTGTTCAGATACTTGTCCCACCCGATGTTGCGGCATCTCTTGGTGTGAATGAGCTGTTCCTGGCCGCGTTTGAGCCTGAAAAGTCTGAAAAGGCCCTGCTTGTGGCATATGGAACTCCCGTCGTTGACGCATTACATTCGATCATTGAAAAGGAAGGCAGATTCATTGCCGTTTCGCTTCCCGATCTCTATGTGAAATCAGGGAATATTGACAGAGAAATATCAAGATTATTCACATTCCCGAGGGGGCGCCTGCACTATCTGGATTCCAGGCCAATGACAGTATCATGCCTGATTTTTAATTTTCGCTACAGCGCGCTTTCCGATGAGCGTTTTGAAGGTGTGAAATCCGTCGCCGTCAGTGAATCATCTCTTGCAGTAATTGACGGCATGCTGGAAAAGCTTGTGAGCGAGCTTCCGTATGCTGTAACAGCGAAAAGTGCGGATGAGCCTGCTCCTTATAATCAACAGCAGTGTTACGGCAAAGCCTGCCGTTTTTTGCAGAGAGCTGTGGAGATTGAGCTGAGTGATTTCAGGAAGAGCATGAGGCATCGTCTGTCAAGGGATATTCACCGCCTTCACGATTATTACGAGGGTATGCTGAAAGAGCTTAATACCAGGAAAAAGAAGTTTTCAAATTTGACTGAAGAGGCAAAGACTGCACAGAAAGAAGCTGTGCATATGGAGTTCAATGCTAAATGCCGTGAGCTTGTTGAAAAGTACTCCATAAAGGTGACGTCCAGACTTTTCAGCGTCTGCAGAGTTTTTATGCCTGCATCGGTCAGCAGAGTAGAGCTGCGGACTGGGGCTCAGACAGTGAATCTGACATTCTTCTGGAATGCTCTTGCGAAGGAGTTTGAGCCTCTTGTCTGCTCACAGTGTCACGGCGATACCTATGAGATATATCTGGATGGCCGAAAGTCTCTGCTGTGCAGGAGCTGTGCAGATGCATGAGGCGCAGCGCTGGATTGATACTGATGCAGCAATATTTCAGGCACCGGTGCCATCACGGATACTCCTTTTCACCTGCTCCCAGCGGCGATTCCTGAATCGCATGTCATCTTCAAATTCGCGGAATGCCCTCAGCCGGAATGATCTCCATAATTCCGGTGAAGACAGATACAGTGGTATGCCAGATTTTGCCACATTACATTTCATAAGAGAACTCGCACTGTTCAGAATGACCAGATCTATTTCCCGTCTGGGATGAAGCATTTTCCAGAGTTCCCGAGAGATGGATGACTCAATCTGGAGTGAATCATCAGATATGCTCCCGTTGAGGAGTATTCCAATATCAATATCGCTTTCAGAGCCTGCCCTGTCATTTGCGATTGAGCCGAAAAGAACTATCATTCCTATGCTGAAGCGCTGTGCCAGATTCTCGAACTGCTGCCTGGGATATTCCTGCCTCATAGAATCATCTGTCCGGGATGCAAGGCTGTTCAGGCGTGCCCATGCGTTTGATGGACCTTCACCGGGTTTGTTCATTTTTATGTTCCTTATGAGGTCTGCTGGAATCGATGACAATGACACTTTCTGCCAGGTTATGCATTCTCCTTCTCCTTCTTTTTACGGGAGTGCCTTTCATCTATAAGCTGATTGAAAACTGTCCATTGCAATAGAGCTGCCGAGCAGGAGGTGGCATAATTTCATTTTACTTTCGCCTGTCTACTGAGGCCCGGTTGTGAGAACCTTCCTGCCGCCGCTGTATATCATGAACGGCTGACCTTCAGGGCTTGAATGCGGGCCGAAGGTGAAGATCAGATTGTCAGGAGCCGTCCCTTCTATCTCCAAGCCGTGAAGTATGTGCAGAATCCATAAGTGATGGGAAGCGCAGAGGCAGAGCACATTCGATTTACTGTTACTGCCGCCTCGTGAGCGGAATTTGAGATGATGAGCGTGAATGTTACG
>Ga0302252_1000207_pt1 | contig 66986 bp, 48 predicted proteins | sample AAG_RA_Leu_MG_FD_193511 | JGI IMG/M metagenome (GOLD analysis project Ga0302252, IMG submission 193511) | Enriched activated sludge microbial communities from anaerobic digester in WTTP, New Holstein, Wisconsin, United States - AAG_RA_Leu | ecosystem: Engineered > Bioreactor > Anaerobic >... | reverse complement strand
TTCCACGGAAGTCAAGGAAGCTCACATACTCGCGTTCATGCTGAAGGACAAGGAGGGATTTCCTTACAGGTGGCTTGAAGGCGAGGATTACAGGATAGACGATTTCATGGCCAGGATCAACCAGGAGGCATTCCCGGACGGAGCCGGCAAAGACAAGGCAGAAAAAGAAGAGGATCTGTATGAGGCACCCAGGGCGCCGGAAAGGAAAGCGCCTGACAGGAGGGAGCCTGCAGAGGAGAAGAGACCTGAGCCGGCCGTTCAGGCTCCAAAGATGTCTCTCTCAGACATCTTTAAGAAGGATCAGGAGCCGTCTCCTGCCAGAGAGGATACTGCCGCGGTGAAAGGCCTCTTTTCTACGAGCGCAGTTGCCAGGGAAGAGACTATTGTGATGAAGGGCCTCTTTTCTTCAGGCTCCGCAAAGGAGGAGAAGAAGCCGCCGTCGAGGCGGGACGAAGGCGATTCGCTAAAAGTCGGGCCGGATATGATAAGCGTCAAGTCTCTCGTCGACAGGGGGGTCAGCCCTGCCGGCATAAACAGGCTGAAGGAGATGCAGAAGAAGCACGGGGTTGTGCCGCCGATGCTTATGATAGGAGCCAGAGAGGTTCCCTTCGACGAGCTCATCGAAATGAGGCTCGAAGAAGAGGCGTTTCTGGAAGTGCTCGATATAGCGGAAGAGAATGTCGGACCTGTGTCGGATTCAAAGGATGAGGCATTTCCTGACATGGAGCAGCAGAGCTTCTTCAAAGGCGACAAGCCGGGTGGCGACGCAGCCTTCCGGGGGAGCCCGTTCCACGCCGAGCCTGTTGCAATGGGAGAGGGCAAGCCTCTGGGCGATTTGCTCAAGATTGCGCTCGAGACGCAGGAGCAGGAAGGAATGGGCTCCGATCTGGATACGGCCGAGCTCAGGCCTCTCCATGAGATCGATGCGGAGAGGGACGGTAGGAAAGCTGTTCCGGATATCGGCGGAGATGATTTTCCGGATATAGGGAAGAGACCGGAGCCTTTCAATATCGGTTATGGCGGCGGCGCCCGCGATATGTCGGCGCCTTCTGATGCAGCTGTCAAAGGCGGTTTTTCGCCGGATATGAATACAGAGAAGCCTCTGTACATAGGAAATATGACTCAGAGCTCCAAGCCGGCTCCAAAGACAGGGAAGTCCAAGGTATATGATCCATTCGGCCTTCTCGGAGATGTTGACGAGCCTGTGCCTGCAAGAGCAGAGCCGCCTGTGCACCAGAGATACGAGCCGCCTGTGCAGAAGATGCCGGAGCCGCCTGTGCAGAAGATGCCGGAGCCGCCTGTGCAGAAGATGCCAGAGCCGCCTGCTCCAGAGTCTGAAGAGCTCAAAACCGATCCCTTCGGCATCATCGTCAGCGTTCCTGAAGTTGACAGTTTTGTCGTGGAAGACACCCCTGTCAATGTTATGTTCGCCGATACATCTGATCTGGCTCTTGATGATGTGATGATCCAGTCTTCAGAAGATGAACTCCCCATGCCCTTTACGGATGATAAGTCTCTTGTTGCCGATATAGAGAGCATAGATATCCCTGAGCCTCCGGACCTGCTGGGTGGATTTCCGTCCATCTTGCCGAGGGAGGAGCCCGTTCAGGCTGCGGCTGCCAAAGCTCAGCTGGAGATAGAGGCAGAGCCTGTAAGGCCTGAGGTGAAGGAAATCCCGCCGTTAAAGGCTGAGATATCCCCGCCGCCTGTCTCACCATCGCTGGCCCGTCCTGTAGAGAGGTTTGAAGAAGCTCCTGTCAAGCCGGGAAAGAACCAGCCGATAGTTCCGAGGCGAAGGGTGATGATGCCTCATTCAGATGGGCCCCTCTGGATGCTTGGCCTGAAAAACAGGATTACTCTCAGCAAGATGCAGGCTACGATGATGGAGCAGGCCAGGGAGCTCGAGGCAATACAGAGGGAGAGGAAGGAAGCAGGCTCAGGCGCTGCAGTGGCTTTGAGAAAAGAGCCATCTCCGCCATCAGTCGCTGAAAATGAAGCTATTTCCGCTGTGAAGGAGACAGAGAAGGTTGAAGCAGGTCCTCTGCCAGGCATACTGGCTGAGGAAACGCTGCCCAGGCTCCCGGAGATCGGTGGCGACGTAGCTCTTCCAGAGTTCAACCTCGGCATGGCTTCCGGAATCGGGAACGGCCTGGCAGCAGACTCGGCATCTGCCCCGCAGATCTCCAGCGGCGAGATTCCCACCAACGGTTTTGACGGAGCGATCAGCGCGTTTCCCCAGGACGATGATCTTCTCTCCATATTCCCTGATGAGACATTCAGGGCGAAGGAAGATAAAGGGACAGGCCCGGGCGACGCAGGCATGATCGTATCGAAGTCGGATTCTGACTCAGAGATTACCGATCTCGGCCTCAGCGAGATCGTCATCAACCTTGGCAATGCGGGACTTCAGGAGATGTATCCAAGCGATCTCTGGGACGAAAAGGAAGTGGGCTCGGTGATTGGCGAGATTCTGGGCGCAAAGAACCACACGCTTCTGATCTCGAAGTCTCTCATCAAGGCCGGGAAGGTGGTTCCCCATCTCCGGGACGGAATTGCGGCAGGCGACAGGGACATTCAGCTGTACATGCTGTTGTGCGACCGGCTGTCCAAGTGCAGCAGTGAGGATATTGCAAAGCACATGGCCTCGCTGAAGGATCTCTTCGCTTCGAAGCAGAGCGCGATGCTGCTCTCCTTTGATGCGGCGTCGATAGCTGAGAATGAATCGCTCGGGACGGCTGTGTTCCAGCTCCTCGAGTATCTCAGCTCCAGGAAGATCTTCTGCCTGTTCTCGATGAGCCCGAAGCAGTACAGGGCCAGCGCGTCCAGGATGGCGAAGGCTGAAAAGCTTTTCAAAAGGATAATGATCAGCGAGGTCACATCCGCGCAGGCGAGGGAGTTCCTGAAGGGCTCGAAGGAAGCTATCGAGATGGAGCTGAAGATATCGATCGAATCTTCCCTGATAGAGCAGGCTGCTGAGCTGGCAGACAAGTTCCTGACTGAGAAGATCTTCCCTGAATCGATAATAGAGGTATTCCGAAAAGCCTCCCATTTCAAGAGGGAGGAGTTTGGCGATATCGGCCTCGATGAGATCGAGCATATCGACAAGAAAGATTTTCTATACATCCTCTCAGATTCGTCACTGTAAAGACAGTGACAATCAAAACCCATGGAGCGACTGAAGAATGGCAGAGACTGACAAGAAAGAATCCTATCTGATGGGCTTCGAGATAATAAACGGCGTCTATGACGGGATGGAGTTCAAGTTTTCTAACCTCCCGATCACGATAGGTCGCTCGCCTGACAACGATATCTCAATACCTTACGACAGCGCGGCATCACGCTCTCATGCCAGGATCGTGCGCGGTGAGGGAAGGAAATCTTATGTCATAATCGATCTTAACAGCACAAATGGAACTTTTCTAAATTACATAGCGATAAAGGACCAGTCTGACCTGAAAGTCGGCGATGTGCTGAAGATTGGTGACACTCTGATAAAATGCCAGATCTTTGACTAGCTGAGGGCCGCTGTCATCTTTTATACCATTCCTGTGGCGAGCTTCCTTGTCTTGCTGCAGATGAGGCACCTGAACTCCCCGACTGCCCAGCGTGAAACCTTCTCCACTTCCTGGCCAGGCACCTGGATATATGCGTGCGTATGGTCGCTTCCGCCCTCTTCGATGTATATGACCTTCTGTCCCTTGGTCCTGAACAGGATGACGCTCTCCATGGCCTTCATCTTGTCGTAGTCAATGCTCATTGAATACGATTTCCCGTCAGGGAGGATAGTATATTTGCAGGCGGCTCTCACGTCGCTTACAGAGGCGATTTTGCAGTCGGCTGGCTTGTCTTCCATATCCATCTCCACGAAGGCGATGAAATTGGACTCAATCATGGTCTTTTCAGTCAGGGTAAAGCGTATGGTCTTCGAGCTCCTGAGAATTCTGGGATAAACGGAACACACCCTTACCTTGTATCCTTCGGCGGTGATCAGGTTGAAGCCCGTTTCCTGCTTCACTCTCTGGCAGTTTCCGCCGAAGAGGTTGATCACAAACTCGATTGCTATTTTATTCCTGTTAAATGATTGCGTTGATGATGGCACTTTTGACTCTCGCTTTTCCCTGTAAGGGGTTTTGTTTATTATCACGAAAAAACACATGAAAATTCTATAACAAAAAGATTATCCCTGCTAATATGAGCTATTTTTAAAAATAACTTGGCGGCTTTTGCCTGCACACAGTCCTGTCAGAGCCGATACACAGTTGACAGAGATCATTATGCATGAGCCTGGAAATGAACTCTGACCGTCTGATTGATCAACAGGTGGAATCGATTCAGCAGGAAGTGATTGAGAGAAGCGTTGAATATCTATACAGACGTCCGGATCAAACGCCATCCAGCAATGGTGCTGTTCTGTCCATCAGGGCCGCGCGATCGTGCAGGTCCTGATTTTAGAGCGGCGATGAGCTCTCCGGCAGGTGAAAGGAAAGGCTCCATGGAAGAACCTGAATTTGACAGAACTCTCAGAGCAGTTGTAAACGACGGGCTTGTAGTCTGTCTGAACGCATACGAGAACATACATACGAATCTGTATCTCCTTCTCCAGCACCTCCGCTGCCTCGTGGAAGATACGAAGGGAAACGAGGAGTTTGACAGGCTGAGCGACACCCTCTTCGGCTTCTACTCGGCTGTCAGTGCCTCTCACAAATGTCTTTCCGAAGTGGACGATTCCATCAAGGAAATAGCAGAGTGGCTCGAGGAAGAGGAAGAAGAGAACGGCGATTAAATCTTGAAATCCCGAAACGGCCCGATCTGAGCTCAATGGCTGTATGGCAGCCTTAATGCATGACGGCGCGATTATTGCGTACCAGTCCCGGCTTTCTCCCATGCACGGCAGAGATATGATGAAGCGCCACCTGATGCGGAGAGACAGCCAACAGGCCCTTAACTTCATCAGGCGACTGCCAGGCAGGAGCCTCACGAGTCGATGATCTCAAAGGAGGATTGACATGGCCGGTAAATCGGATACTGTAGATAAGAAAGCAGAGATACCTTTGACAGGGATTCCTTCCGTCGATGTGCTGCTCAACCGGGAAGAGCTGACTCACCTGCTCGAAGAATACCCGCGATATTTCGTGCTCAAAGCAGTGAGGGAGACTCTGGACGAGATAAGGAGGGAGCTCAGGACAGGCAGGGGATTGCAGGTATCCCTGGATGAACCGGAGATTATAAAAAGGGCTCGACTGAAAGTCAATGAATATGTGACACCTGGAATACGCCGCTGCGTCAACGGCACAGGGATCATACTCCATACCGGCCTCGGCAGGGCAGTCCTTCCAAGGAGGGCTGTCGAAGCGTTGATGGCCAATGCCGGCTATGTGAACGTTCAGGCCGGCCTCAAGACAGGAAAGAGATCGCAGCGCGATTACGCTGTGGAAAGGCTGCTGTGCGAGATTACAGGCGCTGAGGCGGCGACAGTCACGAACAACAACGCCGCGGCGACGATGCTGGCGCTCAATACCGTGGCGGAGGGAAAAGAGGTCATAATCTCAAGAGGGCAGCTGATAGAGATAGGCGGCTCGTTCAGGTTGCCGGAGATAATGCAGAAGAGCGGCGGAAAGATGGTTGAAGTGGGCACCACGAACAGGACCCACCTTAAAGACTATGAGAAGGCCATCACGCCGGACACGGGCTGCATATTCAGGGCCCATACGAGCAACTACCGCATCCAGGGCTTCACGACTCAGCCTGAGCTGAAGGAGCTGATCGCGCTGTCAAAAAAGCACGGCATCCCGTTTGTGGACGATCTTGGAGCGGGAGCATTCTTTGATCTGGCTCCGTTCGGTCTCTCGGATGAGCCTCTGGTCCAGAAGAGCATCAAGGCCGGCGCCGATCTGGTCCTCTTCAGCGGCGACAAGCTGCTGGGAGGCCCCCAGGCAGGGATTCTGCTCGGCAAGAGGGAGCTGGTTAAGAAAGTGCGCTCCAATCCCCTGACGAGGATTCTGAGAGTGGGCAAGCTCACGCTGATGGCTCTCGAGGCCACGCTGTTCCTCTTCCTGGACAGGGAGAGGGCTGTCAGGGAGATCCCGACGTTCCACATGCTGTCCCGCACCGTCGATGAGCTTCAGGACAGAGCCGAAGCACTCGCCGCGCAGCTCGGAAAAGAGGCGCCGTTCTGTGACTATGCAGTAGAGGAAGAAGTGTCATATATGGGAAGCGGAAGCCTGCCGATGGAGGATATCAAGACCAGGGTCGTCTCTGTCAGATGCTCCACCGTAGATTGCGAGGGGCTTGCCAGGCTCCTGCGGGAGCAGGACGTGCCTGTCTTTTCGAGGATAAAAGAGAACAAGGTTCTAATCGACATGAGGACCCTCCTCGACGGAGAAGAACAGATGGTCGTTCAGACATTCAAATCGGCACAGAGGTGTCTGGAAGGAAGGTGACAGAATGGCTATATTCCTGGATTCGGCACGTATCGACGAGATTGAAAAGGCGATGGAATTCCCGTTCATCGAGGGAGTCACCTGCAACCCCATACTGATATACAAGGCGACTGGAAAGGAGCGTCTCGACAGGAAGGAGTTCCTGTCTCTGATTGGCGCGGCGCAGGAGAGGATAAGGGGGCTCTTTTTCGTGCAGACGACGGAAAAGGACTCTTCCGCGATAGTAAGCGAATCGAGAGAGCTTCACAGGATATCTCCGGACAAGATGGTGATCAAGATACCCTGCACCGCAGAAGGGCTCAAGGCTGCCTCAATACTGAAGAAGATAGGGATCAGGACAGCCATCACGACTGTATTCTCACTGATGCAGGCCGCTGCGTCGACCCTCTCAGGAGCAGATTACGTGATCCCATTCTGCAACAGGATGAGCAGAGTCGGCCAGAACGGCGTCGAGACGATAGCCAGGATGGTGAGGGTTTTTAGAGAGCAGGCCTTCCCTTCGAGGATTCTCGCCGCCAGCATCAGGTCCCCTCTCGAGTGCGCCGGGCTCCTCGAGGCCGGCGTCAACGATATCACCATCTCATACCCGATTGTGGAGGAGCTTCTCAGCCATCCTCTAACATCCGAGGCTCTCATTGATTTTGAGAAAAACCTTAAGGTCACGGAGGAATAGCCATGAAGAACAAAAAAGAGGAGACCTCTGTGCCTCCTGAGACGAAGACGATATGCAGGGGCTGCAGAAAGGAGCTCGGCGACGAAGAGCTTCACGCAAACCAGATGGTCTGCCCGCACTGCGGCAGGCACTTCCACATGACTGCGTTCGAGCGCGTGGATGCCCTGGTTGATGCAAAATCCTTCAGGGAATGGTTCAGGGATATGACATCTGTCGACCCTCTCCACTTCGTCGACAGGGTCTCTTACAAGGAGCGGCTGCAGGAAGCCTACAGGAAAACAGGCCTCAAAGAGGCGGTCATCGTAGGGAAGGGGAAGATCGAAGGCAAGCCAGCTGTGTTCTGCTTCCTCGACTTCGAGTTCATGGGCGGTACGATGGGATCGGTTGTCGGTGAAAAGGTGACCAGAGCCTTCATGAAGGCAATCCAGCTCAGGCTTCCCGTAGTCAGTGTCGTGTCGAGCGGCGGCGCCCGCATGCAGGAAGGCATGCTCTCTCTGATGCAGATGGCGAAAACCGCTTCTGCTGTTGCATTGCACAGCCTGGAGGGCCTGCTGTACATCTCCGTGCAGACCCATCCCACGACAGGCGGCATATCTGCCAGCTTTTCGTCTCTCGGCGATGTCATTCTCGCAGAGCCCGGAGCGCTGATAGGATTTGTAGGGCCGAGGGTGATCGAGCAGACCCTCGGCGAGAAACTGCCTCCGGAGTCTCATACAGCAGAGTTCCTCCAGAGCCACGGCATGATAGACCGGATAGTGCCTCGCGGCGATCTCAGGAAGACGATCGGCAGCCTTATAGGAAGCCTGACCCAGGCGCCTCCAGTCAAGGTCTCATCCAGGCAGAAGAGGACGCCTGTCAAATATGAAAAGCTGGAGCCTTGGGAGCTGGTGAAACTGGCCCGGCACCGCGGGAGACCCACGTCAATGGCCTACATCAGCAGGATCGTGGACAGTTTCGTAGAGCTTCACGGAGACAGATACTACGGCGATGACCCGGCGATAGTCGGCGGGGTGGGGGAGATAGATGGGAACCCTGTGATGATAATCGCCCAGGAGAAAGGCGGCACGGATGAGGAGAAGACCATGCGCCGGCAGGGCATGTCTTACCCTGAAGGCTACAGAAAGGCCGTCAGGCTCATGCAATTGGCAGAGAAGTTCCAGATTCCTCTGATCACTTTCGTGGATACTCCAGGCGCCTATCCCGGATTCGAGGCTGAAAAGCGCGGCATAGCCAAGGCTCTTGCAGAAAGCCTTTTCGCCATGTCAGCGCTCTCCATACCAACTGTATCAGTCGTGGTAGGAGAGGGAGGCAGCGGCGGAGCGCTGGCGCTGGCCGTTGCCAACAGAGTGCTGATGCAGCAGAAGGCCATATATTCGGTCATCTCCCCTGAAGGAGCCTCTGCGATCCTTTGGGGTGACGCAGGTAAGGCGCAGGAGCTGACGCCCTATCTGAAGCTCACGGCGAAGGAGCTGAAGGAGCTCGGCGTGATAGACGATGTCGTGCCTGAGCCGGAAGAAGGGGCCCACACCGACCCCGATGAGGCGGCGCGCCTCGTAAAGGAGAGCATACTGATAAACCTCGGCGAGCTGTCGAAGCTGTCGCCCAGGAAGCTCAGGAAGGAGCGCTACAAAAAGTTCAGCAGCATGGGCGAGACAGGAGTCTACTGGCAGGAGATCCTGAAGCACGAGATCCAGGGCGGGATTGAAAAGATCCAGAAGCGCTGGAGCACGCTGTGGCACAGGGAGCAGCCTGAAGAGGACGTGGTGAAGGGCTCCTTCGATTAACGCGGGAATGGAGCGCTGCACCTCATCATATCCATACAAATCTCCCACCGGGATTCATATGAATATGATGAGTGCGCCTCCTGATATCAGCGGAATCCCGGTTAGCCTGGAAACGCCACCTGATAGCCGTCAATAATGGATCCATCTGGTTTGGTTGCCGCGAACGTAAGAAGGCCTGAGCCGTCAGCCTTTATGCCGGCATCAAAGGTTGATACGAGAAAAGGCCCTTTCTCTTCGATTTTATACATTTCAACTGGCTTCTTGCCCCCTTCTCCGCAGTGCCCTCTCTCTGAAGACAATGTGTACGTATTCACCGGTGATTCCTCGCCATTGCCATAAGTTATCTCGTCTTTGAATGTCTCGACACCTTCGCACTTTACTTTACCGTTCTTGAGTGTCAAACGCTCTATCCCGAAATCTTCCGTTTTTTCTATGAAGACATCGCCGACCTTTGGATCCTGATCAACCTGGCTCTGATCAAGCTTCAGCGTTCCATCGATCAGCGTGGCAAAATCGCTTTTCATTTTCAAAGCTTTCTCTTTCGCCTCCATAGGACTTGGAGGCACTCTGAAACCGATTGAGCTCATTCCGTCATTCATGATCACGTCCGCCTTTCTGATATTTTAAACTTTTCTCAATATCCCCTGTGCTCTTCTGTCAATATGATTTTCTCATGGGATCCTGTGACAATGAAGTTCCAGCGCCGATCCCATTTTCAATTCAGATGCCGCAGGAATTCCAGCTTTTTCTTGGCGAGGTTGATGCCGTCGATCTCGATTTCATCCGGCATCTCCACTATACACGGGCCATCATCTCTGCCGTTGATTCTGCTCATCTCGTCATTTGCTTCATCGAGCCTGTCGTGGAGTATCTTCTGCAGGGCTGCGTCTTCCACCAGCTTTATATTCTCCAGGGCGTCTCTCATCTCATGCTCCTTTGTTTCGCAGGAGGTTCGTGTTTCATTCTGAAGCCGCCTCTCCTGCAGGAAGGGGTGAAGTCTTTTCTGGATGGATGGATCGAGCACGATGGCTGTAACGCCAACTCCTGCAAATAATGGAGCCATGACCGTGCTGGCTGCACTTCCAAGAACCATAATCCCTGCCATCGATCCGAGAAGACCGCCCCACCCGCACATGAGCTGAGAGGCCCGGAGAAGACCGGTGTTCAGCTTTGGATGCTTCAGCTCATATTTATCACATAGCTCCTTGTATTCAACAGGGTATTTTTTGAGTCTCTCATTTACAGGGAGCCCCATAATCGTTTTCTGAACATTGAGCTTGTCACATTCCTTGCTGAGTCTTGCTGCAAGCTCCCTGGCTGTCATCACGTCCGGATCCTTCTTCAGCTCCTCGGTATAATTCGAGGATTGGAGCACGTCCATGACAGCCTCGGCAGAAAGCGGTGTTGTCATCTGATTTCCCTGCGAGCCCGCCTTCGAGAAGGGACGGTCTGCTTCTGCGGAGGGCGCCCCCTGCAGGAAGAAAGCATGATTTACAACGGTTTTGCTGAAGCTGTCCTGGTTTGTTTTCATGACTGCTGAATTCTCCTTTAAATTTTATGTTTAAATGGTAAACGACAGGCAAGTCGCAATCAAGTTCCAACGGTGAGTCAAATTCAAGTCTCGAATGAAATAGGAGCCGTGAAGCTCCTGAAGCATATCAATCACATACGGGCTTCTGAATGCTCATGAATATATCGCGGTCTGAACTCAGATCATTGTTCTTCGGGAGTTCCTCTTATCGCTTCATGGTGTATCTCATATCCCTGTGTCGACTTGTTGGGGTATTGATATTGTGTTTGCGGCAGGATTTTGAATATAATCAAAGCGCAGATTATCACAGGATATGAAAGGGGTAACACTATGAATGCTATAGGATTGACCATGCAGAATGTTTCACTGCCAATGTCCCAGCCTGCTCCTCAGCAGATGAAGGAAGACGCGGCTCCTCAGGAGAGCTTCGTTCGATCCGATGAGAGGAAAGACCAGGGATTATCGTTCAAAAATCGGCTGAGCTATCTGAAAATGAGGATCGGAGAGGACATCCATTGCGGCGGTACGCTGATGGCGGCATTGGGTGGCGTCGGCGCACTGGCAGCAGGCACAGGTGCAGCACTGATGGGCGGGCCTATTGTGATGGCCGCCGCCATTGGTGGCGGAGCCGGCATCGCAGTTGGTGTGGGTATTACTGAGTTTCTTCTCCGCACTCTGCATTTTTAGTTCCGTGTCGGGGAGCTTGAGCTATTGCAGCATTGCGTATCTGAAGCTCTGATGAGCCGATAACCGCTCTGCTGTCAATCTGCGAAATATATGATGATTTCTTCAGTTGAGTATGCGCGGGAGCTGAGGGTATGAGGTCGACTTTCTTTTATGGCCTCCATCCAATATCTGGAATCTCAGAAGCATTATAAACCCAGAGTATCTGGTCTGTCTCCAGCATAGATCTTGAATAAAAGTGTGACTTGAATTGCTTCCTCCGTGTTTAACTTTCGGTCACAACCATAAAGGCCTATTACTCTATCAAACAGCATCTATAACCTCTCTCCATTCGCAGGCAGGTAACGCTTCTTTGGGTCATAAGCGCTTTTGCCTACTGCTACGATCCTGCCAGCGTTGAGCAGGCGCGCGATCCTGGTGCGAATGGAGCGGGATGTCATTCCAAGTGCGCGGCTCAGATCCTGAGTGGATGCTCCGCCATCGGCTTCTCGTTCACGGAGCAATTCCATGATTTTCTGCTCTGTGGCATCCATCTTCTGATATTCCGCAATACGCTTCAAGCTTATAGTTACACGAAAATGGAACGCCTGTTCTTCAAGCACCGGCTCCGGCAATCCCATTTCACGGCAGGCAGCAGTCATGCGCTGAAAGCCGCTTCCCCATTGCTCTATCAAATCAAGCTCCTTGAAAACCCTTCCTATCACTCGATTTCTCAGTTTGGATACACCGGCCCGGATATCTCCGATTGTCATACCTGCCACTAGCAGGCCGGGACTGTCTATCTCGATTCGATCGTCAAAGATTGCTACTCTGATTGGCGCTCCTGTCTGCGAATAATCTGCATGGACTATGGCATTGGTTAATGCTTCTCTCACAGCTTCAAGCGGCACACTCCAGTTGTTTTTCCTGCGCAGTTCTCCAAACTCCGCAGATTGCAGTGCGTGTTTTTTTACGAATTCAAAAGCATCGTTCAGGGCAATTGGAAGATGGTTCCTGATATCGCGTTGATCGATGATTCTTGCCTTGTCTGCGCCTCCGAAGCGGCCACATTGAATCCAGGCATCAGGAAAATACTGTTCTCTTACGGTCCCGAAAAGGAGAATTCCGCCAACTGTCGGCACAAGGCGGCCCTGATGCCGCGTAACCAGAAGCAGATTCTCCGGTGTATTCTCATGCCATTTCTTCAAGTCGGTCAGCAACCCGGAAGCAACCCGGAAGTCCAGTGCTTCCGGGTTGATTTCCGGCATCGGTTCCTCGTCGAAAGATCTGCTCAGCACTGAACGTCGAAGCTCTGCTTCTTCCGTGTTAATTTCCGTCATTGGGTCCTCCATGAAGGAAGGGAACTTGCTTCTCTGCCTCCATGTAAGTTTAGCAGAAAAGTGCTCTCAAAGCAATAATATTTTGCCGAATTCTATGCTTTTGTATGTAACGGCGAGAAAAGACGCTGTGACTGCTTTCCGTTGAACGCTATGCTCGCAGCGGATTATACAGTCCGGCTGTGTTCGTTAAAAGTGGTAGCCGGCAGTTTCATACTCAACTGCCATGCGTAGGGTTTGTCGGGATCACAGAACATATCTGTCATTGAATCACTCTTCAAGAAAACTGAAGAATTTGAAATTGGATCGGGTGAGTCAGATCTACAGAGGCCCCTTCTCAGAATGGCCCACAACCCCCTCAGAAGCTGCTTTCTTTGGCGGTTTCTGAGAAATTGGAGTTCAACCTCTGATTTTTTGTATCAGCGTGCTTGCAGGGCATATAAACGTGTGCTCCTTTATCAATGCCGGTGAGGGTTTCTGCAATTGATGCTTTTGATTTTTCCTTATCACTATGATAAGATCTAGCTATGAGGCTGCGAAAAAGGTTTATACAATCAAGAAGAACATACAAAGACTCTACAGCAGAAGATAACCTGCTTGCAGGGAGAGCGGGGGCTTCCGGGAAGAAGGCTATGCTGTTCGATGTGAAAGAAGTAACTCAACTGGTTCCGAAAGAGCTTCACGATCTTGCGCGCCATATCAACTGCCGCCCTATAGACCCTGATGAGGATTCTTGCACTTTCGACTATCACCTGTGCAGGCTTTCACACGCCAGATCTCTCGTGGACCTGTGCCTGGGGGAGCTGCTCTCGGCTTTCAAAAAAGTGCATGGAGAGATAGGGTATAGCAAGATCGACGATTTTGCAGATGAGCATCTCTCCTTTTCAGGACGTCTGGCTCATGAGATGATTCTGAATTATGAGAGGCTTCAGGCTCTGCCACTTACACGTGAAGCCTACCTAAAGGGCGATATCGTGAAGTCTGCGCTTAGACTGTTGCTGCGCGTGATGACGAAGGAAAACGAGGCGGACCTGCTCGATGAGATCGACGGGCTTTCAGTAAGAGAGATTGAGGAACTGGTAAAAGAGAGATTGAAGACTCTCAAAGTGTGCGAAGGAGAAATAGATAAGGCAGGAGGTGATAACGCAGATACTTCCGATGAGGTTCTGACAGAAGGCGAGGCAGAATCGCATGAATCTCAAGAGGAGCAGACTTCGGATGAAATACCGTCTGAAGAGCATACGAGAAGGACTGTCATTGAAGCCCTTTTCAGTTGAGCTGCCTGAATCGTTTCCTCAGATTCCATCTGATCCATATGCGCTGTCGCATAAGATCATACGGATGGCGCAGATGAGGCAGTCGATCGATTATCATATCGGATGGTTTCTTAGAGCCATCAGAGAAAGACATCTATACCGCCAGATGGAGTTCTCGAAGATCGAGGACTATGCGAAAGCCAGGATCAACATTTCATCCTCAACGACATTCAGATTGATAAAGCTCGTGGCGTATTTCAAGAATCATCCTGTCATTGAAAAGGCTTTCCTGAAAAGAAAGATAACGAGAGAGCAGGCCTCGCTGATCGCCTCTCTCGAAGACGGAAGACACTAGAGAATCTGGCTCGGCTTTGCGATGGGCAGGCCGACAAGAGAACTGAGAGAAGAAGTCAATCGAATGCTGCGGATAAAGGAATACGATTACTTCGCCCCGCACTACTATGCTCTGCTCCCAGGGTTTCGCTACATCACCGACGACAGGTATGATGAGCTATCTGACGAGATGAGAGAAATCGTGAGGACTGGGGCCTGGTACAAAGGGCCGGGCTCGGAATGGCCGCTCAAGACAGATGACGAGCATCTTCTCGACAAGGATTTCCATAATATAGTCGCTCTTGAGATGGATGCCGAACAAATGCCAGGTGCCTGGATGCTCGAACCGCCGCAATATCCATTCACATCATCTGGAATTTCGCTCGCATGGCGGTTGTGATGCTCAGTACAACCGGCTCAGCCTCTGTGCAGCGCACCATCTCTGGATTCTGCACATTTTGCACGGCCTGAAGATAGAAGGGACAGCCCCGAACGAACTGACATTCACCTTCGGTCCGAGCTCCGGACAAGAAGGCCAGCCTTTCATGATCTACGAAAACGGAAGGAAAATAATACCACCTGCGCCGGAGGAGATGGAAATATTCCTAGAGCAGTCTGGCATTTAAATGCCGCATCAGGTGCTCTGCCGGTGCTTGCTGCTATGCTCCGACTGGCTTTATTGCCGACAGTACTTATTCAAACGGTTTTCCATCCCAGCTCGGAGCCATTCATATAACAATGATAAGGAATTCATATTATAGCGCCGGTTTGTCTCTGTCATTTAAGGAAGGGGATAGAGCTGAATCAAAGAATAATGATGGCAGTGAGCTATCAGAAGGAGACATTTATGAAAGCAGTATATCAACTCACACTAATCTGTCTAATCACATTGATGGGCCTTCTTTTTTTCTTTTCAGCGGGATGCTCGGTAAATTCCGGGGACTCGGCAGGCTCAGGAAGCTCCGGCGATCAGCAGAGTCTGATCCAGGGATACCCGATCTCTTCCGAGGTACTGACGACACGCCAGAGGACAGTCGTGCCTGTTCCGGTTTCTTCGCCTTCGCCTGCGATTTATCCTTATCAGGTTTCACTGTATAGTCAGTATGGCTATGGCCAGTGGCAATTTGGCTCCGGTGTCGATTCCGGGAAACAATACGATATCATGCCGGCTGATTATAGCGGCGCATCAGTCACCAATGCTGCAAGGCTCTTGAATTTCTTTTCCATAACCGACATTCATATCAGCGACAAAGAATCTCCCTGCCAGTGTATCTATTACGGTTACATGGGCGGCAACTCTTCCGCGTATTCGGCGGTCAAGCTCTATACAACTCAGGTTCTCGACGCAGCCGTTCAGACCATTAATGCTCTTCACAAAACAGATTCATTTGATTTCGGCATCGGTCTGGGCGACGCCTGCGACAACACCCAGTACAACGAGCTCAGATGGTATATCGATGTTCTGGACGGCAAAGTCATAATCCCGAGCTCAGGCAATCACGCCGGAGCGGACACAATCGATTATCAGAAACCTTATCAGGCCGCAGGTCTTGATAAGTCAATCCCATGGTATCAGGCTCTCGGCAACCACGATCATTTCTGGGCGGGCTCATTTCCTGCCAGCGATTATATTCTGCAGTCCTATATCGGCCTGAATATTCTGAACCTGGGAAGCATGGGAACCGGCATAAGCGGCAGTGGCTACTATATGGGCGCAGTCGACGGCCGGACGCCTTACGGCGATATCATGGGCGCAGGAGCTGTTACGGGCTTCGCGAGTAATCCGCAGGTATTCGCAACAGATCCTGATCGGCGCTCACTGCTCCAGACTGAGTGGATAAAGGAGTTCTTCAATACATCTTCGAGCCCCGCCGGCCATGGATTCGGATCTGATAACGCCGACTCGGGATTTGCCTGCTACAGTTTCGAGCCGAAATCGACTGTGCCGATTAAAGTCATTGTGCTCGACGATACTCAGAGCGCCAGCGATCCCAATAATGGACCGTATGTATTTGGCGAGCTGGACCAGAATCGCTTTAACTGGCTCGTGAGTGAGCTTGATGAGGGTCAGGCCAATGACAGGCTTATGATCATAGCCGCACATGTGCCCATAGGAGTGAATGTGAGCCCGACTTCAACGGCTCCCGGCATATGGAGCAGCAACTCTCCAATAAGCCAGGATACACTGATTGCCAAGCTTCATACATATCCCAATCTTCTGCTGTGGATAGCGGGCCATCGTCATTGTAATGCAATCACTGCTTTTAAATCACCTGATACGAGCCATCCCGAGCTGGGCTTCTGGGAGATCGAAACGTCATCGTTAAGAGACTTTCCTCAGCAGTTCCGCACTTTCAATATTTACCGCAACAGCGACAATACTATTTCGATCATTACCACCGATGTCGATCCTGCGGTCAGCAGCGGCTCGCCAGCCGCAACATCGCGTTCTTACGGTATCGCGACGCAGGCTCTGGACAACAATTCCATAGGTTATCTGCCTTCCGGATCATACAATGCAGAGCTTTTCAAACAGCTGAGCCCGAAAATGCGGGATAAGATAAAAAACAGCAGATCGTCCGGAAATTAGCAGATTGTGGCATAAGCCTGATGCAGCCTGGCTAAGAATCAACAACTTGAAGCGGGAGCGGGAAATCTGCGAAAGCGCAGTGTGCTCTTAGATATGTAACAGCCTGTTTTTACACAATAATCCGGCCTGCAAATATCCACCACTGTCATGAAAAGCTCACGAACCCTCTGCCGTTGACCCTCATTGCTTTTATCTGCTACAATATAACAGAGGTGCAGAAGTGAGAAGACGGTCCGGAAAGATTCTGCCGCGCTCGACAGCGGGAGTTACGATAGCGTCGGTCCTGATGATAATAAGCATAGTGCTCGTCGTGTCAATGTGCATGGCGAGCCTTTCGTGCTTTCAGCTCAACGTTGCGCTGAAGGTATACAGCGACGCCAATGCCAGGATGGCGGCGGAATCGGAGATAAACAGGGCTCTTTTTCTGTTCGTCGAGGACGATCCGCATTTCGGTAAGGACGGGAGTCCGAACACATATCAGGACACATATACCGGGGCGTCTGCAAAGATCATATTCTCGCCGTCAGGAACCCAGCCCTATTCGACGTACAACTACTACAATACGAAAGATACAGTCGGATGGAACGGAAGGAAGGTTCCGGCTGAGTCTATCCACCTGATAGCGACAGGTACTTCGGGAGCAAGCAGAAGAAGCATCGAGATGATAGTGAAGAAGGGGATCTTCCCCTACGCCCTGGCCACTTCGTCTAAGATCCAGTCTGTCAACGCGCCTTTGTGGACCGAGGGTGTTAAGGATACGAAAAGTCTGCTCGCCGATGTAAAAGACAGGCCTGGAAACGTGAACTCGAACTTCTCGAGCGGAGGAAACGCAATCGAGGCGCCGAAGAACTGCTATGTCACAGGGGCCGTCACTGCGCCGGGAGAGATTGACATCAAGCAGCCCTCGATAGTTATAGGCGGTATCAAGCCCGGCTCGCCGTCGATAGAGCTACCGTTCATCACGACAGCAGCACTCGATCCAAAGGATCAGGTCGGAGTAATTAATATCACAAGCCCGACACTGAGCGCGATTACGCTCGATTCACTGCATCGTACGACCGGAAAGCTTACTGTTTTTGGCGATCTTACGCTTGATAATGCGGTGCTTTTCACAGAGGATGATCTGCTCGTGACAGGCAAGGTGACAGGATCAGGCGCGCTGATAAGCAAGGGGAAGATAACACTGCAGAAAACATCAGACCTGGCTGCGAACAACCAACTGGCGATAGTGGCCGACAAGGATGTCACAATAGCCGGCCAGAACTCCTATCTGCAGGGACTCGTCTACACTCACGGGAACTTTTACGGTGAGAACTTCACACTGGCCGGGAACCTGATAGCACAGTCATCAGATGAGAGCGCAGGTCAGGCTGTATTGAACAACGTAAAGATAATCAGCAATGAGCAGACGACAAATCAGACACTGAACTCACCTGCCCATGCAGAAGAAGCAGGAGGAAACCTGTGGCACAACGAAGTCAATCCCGCGTATTATGAGCACTTCGACATTACGTTTGATACTGACAAAATCAAGAATCTTGGGAATCTTAAGAGCGCACTGGATGCAGCCTCGAATGATTTTAACGCTTCAACTGCTGCAGAGCTCGATATGCAACTCAATGATGGCAATTATTTAAAGTTCTACATAATATGCAAAGGTGATCCTGGCACATTTCCCCACGAGAAAGCTGAAAGTATGACAGATCTCTATAATAAAATTATGACCTGTCCTGGCTCCGGCACCGATAAGTATGATGATTACAGATTATATATTAATGTTAATAATACAGTGACCACGATTCCTCAATCTACCAAGATAAAAAAAGTCATACAGGGGCTGCTCAGACATCTAAAGCATAACCTTGATATTATGGGCCCTGGAAGTGGAACGCTCTCAGGATTCACTGTAGTGACAGATCTCAGGCTCAACAAGTATATAACCAACGTCAGACCTACGAGGATCACTTTCCAGGGGGAGCTTCCTTAACGCGTGAAACAATCCATCCTGCTTCGAACCATCCAGCTCCTTACCCTGTTTGCCTGCTTATTTCTCATTGCTTCTGACATCCGGGCTCAGCAGAAACATGGGTCGTTTGATCACATGCTGGAATCCGGGAGCCTGAAGATCCTTACAGATCCTCCAGGCGTGTACGTTTTCGATCAAACTGGCAATTACATCTGTGTGACTCCGAATCAGTTTCCCATCGAGTGCATTCATCACGATTATCATTATTATCTGGTAAAGAACAAGGCCAGGTTCAAAGAAGAAGTAACTGAAGGCTCCAAAGAGGGCTTCGAAAACAATTTCATAACCATCGAGGCCAAGGATCTCAATGTAAATGAAGTTTATCCTCCTGATGGCAAGCCCATCAAGCTGAAGCTCAAGCGCTCTGCTAACGAATGGCTCTATTATACAATCCCTGCGATTCTCGTCCTGGCCGTCGCTCTGGTCATCACTGGAAAGAGGAAGAAGAAGCAGATCGAGCGCATACCGACCGGAGGAGGAGAGCCTTCGACTGTCACGCAGCTCGATCTGGAGGGGTTTGGCGGGCAGGTCGGCGATATAAGAGGGAAGCGCCTGGTCGGCAGATATGGCACATACCTCGTCAGAAAGGTGATGGGCGAGGGCGGTATGTCGATTGTATACGAAGCAGAACGGGAAGGCGCCGAGAAGGGAACGGGCGATGCGGCTTGCGCAGTCAAAGTCGTGCTGCCGTCGATGGCGCGCTCGGAAGAGTTCAGGGCGAGATTCCAGCGCGAGATCGAGGTCTACCACAGGCTCGTGCATCCTTCGATCGTGCAGACATATGACTGGGGAGACGAAGAAGGCGTTCTGTTCATCGTGATGGAGAAGATTGAAGGGAAGCCGCTGGCCGACATAATGAGAGAGGCCAGGCCGCCGCTCCGGAAGTCCATAATCTGGACTCTTCAGATCCTGAGGGCGCTCGGATACGCGCACGACCGCAGGATCATTCACAGGGACATAAAGCCCAGCAATATCTTCATAACTCTCGGCGAGAACATAAAGGTGCTCGATTTCGGAATCGCGAGGGCGCTGGACGCGCAGACGATAACGGGAACTGATGTGGCGCTGGGCACTCCCCAGTATCTGCCTCCTGAGCAGATAGACTCTAAGCATGTCGATCTGAGAGCCGACCTCTACTCTCTCGGAGTGCTTCTGTACCAGCTCCTTACAGGCGACCTCCCGTTCCAGGGAGCCACAGCGATAGAGCTTATAATGAAGCAGATGACAGAGATTCCCTGTCCTCCTTCGAAGAAGAACGCCGATGTGCCCTCAGGTGTGGAGGCAGTTGTCATGAAGCTTATGGAGAAGAAGCCTGGCGATCGGTACGGCTCGGCCCGTGAAGCCGCTGAAGCTCTCGGCGCCGTGGCGCAGCAGGCTGGAATAGTGAGCGAGGCGGATATCAAAAAGATACTGCACTGAGCTCCGCCTACCCGATTGACGAGATGAGCCCGTTCAGAGGCAGCAGCACGCTGAATGCGAGAAGCGCCACGAGAAGTCCCAGACATGCCATCATGATCGGCTCGAGCGCCGACGTGAAGGCGGTGAGCGAGTGCTCCACCTGCACGTCCATTATGTGCGAAGCCTGCGACAGCAGATACGGCAGAGTTCCCGACTCCTCGCCGACCCTCACCATGTCCCTTATCATCGGGGAGAAGAACATAAGCTCCCTGAACCCGTCGTGCAGAAACCCGCCTTCCGTGACAACCTGCTGGAGCCTCTGGCAGTATTTCAGGCACAGTGAGCTGCCGCTCGCCTCGCCTGCCAGTATGATCCCTGAGCGTATGGTCACGCCGCTTTCAGTCAGCGTCGACAGCGTGCTGCAGAAGCGGGAGAAGACTATCGTCCTGAGGAGATCTCCCAGCAGCGGGATGGAAAAGAGCAGTTGTTCGTGATATATCCTGATCCGCTCGTGGGCCAGCGCCTTCCTGTATTTCCAGAATATGAGGGCCAGAACCGCGAAGAGAAGAAGCAGCAGCAGGGGGTTTGACAGGAACCCATACAGCGCCAGGAACAGATTGGTGATAAAGGGCAGCTTCATGTCTCCGGATTTAAGCATGGGAGATATATTGACGATCAGGACCTTCCCCATCACGAAGATGAAGAGAAGCATGAATAGGAAGATCACCATCGGGTAGGTCATAGCCTGCCCGATCTTCTGCGAGAGCTGAACCTCCTTCTCCTTCAGTGCCGCGGCCCGGTTCAGCATCACCTCCAGGGTGCCTGAGACCTCTCCTGTGTTTATCAGCGTGGTATACAGAATTGAAAAAACCTCTCCGTGCCGGAGCATGCTGTGTGTGAGAGTGTGTCCCGACTCGATTCCGTGCTGCAGATCTTCCAGCACTTCTCTCATCTTTATATTGGAAGTCTGCTCTGCGAGGATTCCGACAGCCCTGACCATGGGGATCCCAGCCCTGTATAGAAAGGCCATCTGGTTGTAAAAAACGGCAAGCTCCTGACTGGGGACAGGGAGGCTGTACTGGATCCTCTCCGCAATGCTCATCGAGCGCTTCTTCCGAGCATGAACGTGCGCACCTTCTTTCGATGGTCTATCGTGATTTTTTTGCATATATGGACGCCTCGAGAGGAAACTCCGTCTCCCCGTCCCCTCCTGTCACTTTTATCCTTATGAAGTCACCTGTCGGCTTTGTCACAGAGCTCCCTGCAGTGACATCGGTGAAATACAGCCCCACTATACCCCTGGCGATGAGTCTGTCCCTGTTGGTGGCGCTTCCGTGACGCGGCGTGAATGTCGAGGCAGGCCGCCCGAGAGATATGGTAGGAGTGATGAAGTTTTCCTGGTAGTAGAGGCTCCCTGTCGATGTCTCCAGATAGAATATCCCGATTTTCTGCCAGTATGGGTTTCCGTCTTTATCCCACTCATACGAGCCGTCCTGCTTCAATATGGAATAAAAGGCAACTGCAAAGGACTGCCATGTCTTGCCTGTAGCGGGGTGGACGTATGTGGACGGTATTATGGTGGCTCCGGCAACCTCGCCGTATTTTATCTCGCTGTCGAGTGTTCTCGCCGCGCACTGCGCATTTGACATGAGAGTCGACTGCTGCTGGCTCTTCGTATAGTTCTTGAATGCCGGGACTATGCACGATATCGAGACAGAGATGATGATCAGCAGTATCGCAGCCGCCACCATCACCTCCAGCAGGGTCATCCCTCTCTGAAACATACCTTTCTCCCAGGACAGATATTACTTTGCCAGAATGACCTCTGAGAATATCAGAGGCCTCGCGCAAGTGCCCCATGTTATATTGACAACGATCTGCTGGCTCGAATACTCATTGCATGTGTCGAGCAGATATACGCTCCTCACTACGTGAAATGTCCTCGTCCCGATCTTGACTTCCCCATCGATGTCTGTCACAGGAAGCGTTGAGGCCTTCGGAGGCGATGTCTTTATCTCCTCTATCAGGTTTGTGGCATAGGATGTGGCTGTCTGCACATACTCAGCCTGCCTGAGCGCCTTTCTGCTCTGCGTTATCGACACTGCAGTAAAGACTATGCAGATGGCGAGTATCACCATCGCCACCATTATCTCGAGCAGGGAGAAGCCTCTGCGTCTGTGGCTGCCGATCCTTTCTTTCATTTCGCTGCGCCTCTTCACTGCTCAGTTGAACTTGGGCATTTCCATCAGGCTTTCCTGGAGAGGGCTCTGCATGAATGTCCTGTAGTCGATATCCTTCAGTTTTTCCATCAGCATCAGATATGCCGCTGCAAAGCTCAGGCAGGTGGATATCATGTAGCCTGTGCCTGCCAGGACAGATGTAAAGTTGACGAGCACCAGATTTATTGCACTGTTGGAGATGACGAAGATTATTATGCAGATCAGCGACTCCCTGAGAAGCTCGAGATACCAGAACAGCACTATCAGAGTCAGGAAAAGAACCTGGAACAGGAAGCCTACGAGACTTACCATGAAAGTCGCAGTCAGCTCCTCGGGGATGTATCCGAGCAGTTTCAGGATCTGCGGAGCGAGCAGAAACGCTATCAGCGTGACGATGAGCTGCAGTTTGAAGATTGCGAAGATATCCAGCTTCAGGATCGAAAGAAGGCTTGCGCTCTCTCTTTCAACATCTCCATACGTTCCCTTGTTCAGGATGGTGTTTATATACCGCCTCAGTCCCTCGTAGAAATCAGTCTCGACCTGAAGAAAGAAGAGGGACAGTGACGGGATTATCGTGAGCGCGGCCAGAAAGCAGGCCGAGTCGTATGGCACGTGCCCCCTGAAGGAGCCTGCTATGTCATAACCGAGAGGGGAATACCATATTATTATCTTGTCGATCCAGAAGCCTGTATTGTACAGAAAGGCGGCCCAGGCGAGGACCGGATATTTCTTCATGTACCGGAGGAACTCGTATGGCATGTCGGACCCCATGGGGAACTCCTCCGCTATCCTCTGGAACAGGAACACGAGGGTCAGGACCTGCCCGATTGTGAAGCCCATCAGGTAGCCTGTGAGGTTCATGAATCCCCCCATCGAGAGCGCCAGCACGAAGCTCGTAACGAAGCCCAGGAAGAATATCAGAGTCACCTTCACATAGTCTCTCACTGTCGACAGAAACACCATGACAATCCACTGGAATCCTATTGTGCAGAAGAGAACCACAGCCATCGATTTGACTATGAACGGGAGGGGCGTCAAAGCCATATATGCCGTTGATACCGCGAAGCTCAGCAGCCCCGACAGGGTCAGCACGCCGATGAAGTTCGGAAGAAGGGCGCCATATTCCCTCTGGTACAGCTTGTCCGATATGAAGCGCGTCAGGATGAGCTGAAAGATGCTCGAGACGATGAGCGAGAATGCATAGCTGTAGATAACGATTGCCCTGAAGGTCATCATCACTTCCGATGACATCGAGTGGTTTGCGAAGACACTCAGCGCAGCCAGGCTCGTGACAGCCATCACCCAGGGCCCTGAGGATATGATCAGCGTATAAAGGCTGGCCTTCATATCGCTTTCGAAACGGTCTTCCCTTATAAGATTTTTAAGGAGAAACCCTATTCCTGCCATCGCCAATCCTTTCAGCGCCTGTTGCCGTCTAAGGCCTCGCCGGCGCTGCAGATGACTGCTCCGCTCGATCAGCGGGCTTTCCGGTCATTTCAAAAAGCCTGTTAAACTCTTTTCTATATTCCTCGTAGATATCTTTTCTGTCGTAGTATTTTTTTATCCTCTCCACGCCCGCTCTGGCCATTCCGGCATAGAGCCGGGGGTTTTCGATTATCTCTATTATCGCCTGCGCAGTTTCGTAGGGAGAATGGACATCGGTGATCGTTCCGCATCTGCCGAGCTTCCTGTCTTCATCGCTCCTGCCTGTCAGAAGCTCCCTGCACGATCCCACATTTGTCGCTACAGACGGGATGCCTGAAGCCATCGCCTCCATAAGCGACAGAGGCTGCCCTTCGCTGATGCTGGTCAGAACCACTATGTCCACTCTCTTCAGATACTCTTTCAGATTGACGTTGCCTGTGAACTCCATGGCCATCTCGAGTCCCAGCAGATTCACCAGTGCGAAGCATTCGTCCGCGTAATCCGGCTCCTCGTCGTAAGGACCCAGTATTTTGAATACGACTGTAGGGCCTGTGTGATCGTATACGAGCCTGGCCGCTCTGATGAAAGTCTTGATGTCCTTTATCGACACAACGCGCCCTACAAGGGCCACTGTGAAGATGGCGTGAGGCTTCTTCTCCTCAGCGATCGGCCTGAACGCTTCGGCATCTATTCCGTTGGGGATGATGGCAATCTTCTCCGGCTCGGCTCCGGCCTCAATCTGCATCAGGCTGTTGTCCCGGTGGAGAGTCGTGATCCTGTCGGCAAAACGGTATGCTATCGAGCTCAAAGAGAAATACATGTCGAACCATATCCGCTTCAGCCCGACTATCATGTCCTTTGCCCTGTAGCCTTCCTCCTCTTTCTGGTATATCCAGCCCGAGCGGTTTATCTCGAACATCCTTTCGCGATGATAGATGCCGTGCTCTGTGAGCAGAAAGGGGCTGCCGAAATGGATCCTGGCGAGGGCGGCGGCGAGCCCGGCGTATCCCGTCAGCGCGCTGTAGTATATCCGGGACTCTGGAAGCCTGGCTTTCAGCAGGTTGTAGAGAGGAAGCATTATGGCCCTGTATGACCAGTTGTACTCGAGGAACGGAAGATCGCCGAGATGGCTTTTATAGACGCTCTTGATGAACTCCCAGGCCTCCCTGGAGAAAAGCAGATCGCTGAGGCTCACATGGAGCTCTCCAGGCGCCCCGAGTTGGTTGCACAGCGCTATGAAGTCTCCCTTGTCCACTTTTTTGAGGGTGGGGAGGAACTTTTCGATCTGTTTGAACAGCTTCCTCCGCTTGTCGTGATCGTCCTTCCTGTGAGGTGTGAGTCTCGGGAGGTCATAGAGATCGATCTCACCGAAATATCGTACGTTCGGGGGCAGGTCATATTTGAATTCGCGTATCTCTGAAGCTGACGTGGAGATGCGGATGATGGAGAACGTCAGCTCATGGAAATACTTAAGGAGATCCTGCACCCACGACGATACACCGCCTGCGACGAAAGGATAGCTGCCTTCCACGAGCAGGCAGATGTCGGTCTTCTCTTCCTTTTTTTCACCGATCACATAGGTAAAATACCAGTCTGAGACGCATCCCGTATCTCCCGGTTCGGCAATGCACGCCCTGTCCGCTCCCGTCAGCATGTCGAGGGAACTCTTCTTCGTCAGAACGCGCATGATCTCGTTTCTCACGTTCCTGTCCTTCTCTGAGATGTAGATCGATGCAAGCTTATGATTGCACTCGCCGCCAGGGATCTGCCCAAGCGCCCAGACTGTTATGAACCGTATCCTGCCTGAGGGATCGGAGAGGAGGGAGGCCAGATTCCTGCAGGCGCTGACTGTTTTTCTGCTTCCGCAGTAGAAAGCCGCCGCATATCTGACTTTTGGAGCCTCATCGGAGAGGCATGTGATCACCGCCCTGTCGGCTCTCGGATCGCCTATCATGCGGAGCGCGTCGATGGCGTAGTATTTTGCCTCTTCATCTCCGTCTTCCAGGATGGCCATCAGGGGCAGAACCGAATTGACGCGCTCTCCCTTCCCCATGGCCCGGATCGCGAACAACTGAGCCGTCCTGTGCTTTGACGCGAGGAGCGGCAGGAAGAGCTGGTATTTCCTGTCACCTTCCATGGCATAGAGAACCCGCTCCGCCTCGTTGTGCAGGATCTCATTCTCCTCGTAGATGAATTCGATCAGATCTCTGATAGCGCTCTCGCAGTCGAACTTCCCGAGGTGACGGATTACGAAGTACTTGACCTTGAATGTCCCCTTTGAAGCCAGCACTGCCAGGTTATGAAGCTCCTCCTCGTCGGTAATGAGAGAAAGAAGCTCCTCCTCCTGCGGGATGTTGGGGTCAAAGGATTCTATCGTGCTTATCACGTGGCTGATCCTGGACGGCGCCTCTGTGATATCAGGCATCTGCTGTCTCTCCCTTCGGCGCGCTCCCTGGCCAGCTGTCCAGGAACTCCACTATGTGGACCCTGTCGCTGCCGTCATATGCTTCTATCAGCTCTCTCATCCTGTCCACGTATTGATCGATGCAGGCGAGATCCTTCATCTCCCAGGCGCACTCGGCGATGCCGACAAGCACCTGCAGATCATCCGGCTTCAGCTCGTCGGCCTTCTTCAGCTGGACGAGCGCCTCGTTGAGCTCCTCGAGAAGAGCCAGTGCCTTTCCCAGCAGATAATGGCCTTCGAACTGCTCTTCGTTCAGGCTCAGCGATTGAAGAAGCGCCTCCTTCGCTTTCAGCAGCTCATCTCTTCCCGAGCCTTCGTCAAAAAGTCCCGACTGGGCGTGGCGGATATGCAGGCTTCCGAGCTCGCAGAGAAGCCTCCAGTCGCCGGGCTTCTCCGTGATCTGTGTTTTCATCTCATTTATGAGCAGGTTGAACCGCTCTGTGATAACGGCTATCTCCTCGCCTGCATAGTATCGCACATCCATATGAGGGTCTCTGAGGAACTCCCTGAGAGCCTTGACAGCCGAGGGCGTGCCGATTCTGCCGAGGCTTCTTATCACGCTGAGCCTGTTTCTCGCGCTGCCTCCCTCGGCAGACCCTGCAAGCGGCTCGATATCTATGCTCTCGCGCAGGTATTTCAGAGATTTCTTCAGCGGGAGCATGGACTTGACGTTGCTTCCCACGCCTGTTTCCACGTGCCTTCTATATTCTTCAAAGAGCTTCGAGGCTGTGTCCTCTTTCGTCTCATAGAGCAGCTGCAGCACGCCGAGGAATCCCGCGACAGGGAGGCACAGCACGAATATGAAGGCGAAGTGGGCGAACCTTCTCTTGCCCGTGTGATATATATAAAGGGCCAGCGCTGCAAGCAGCGCGGCGGTGACGTGAAACAGCAGGATCGACAGCGCTCCGTACCTGTGGCTTTCCAGGTAGTGTGTGTGCAGCATCACAATGCCGTAAAACTCGCAGAGGATGCTCAGCGCAAATGTGAAGAGGAAGACAGCCAGGTTTATAGTCACGCTCTTCTCACCTTCTCATCCTGAAGAGGGATTGTGACTCTTCTGCACGAAGGGCCGTGTATCTCGCTGAGAATCTGATGAGCCGAGCTCTTATCCTTGAAATCTCCGACCAGGCGGATCTCCAGGCTCAGCTCCGATTCATCGCTGAAAGGCCTGATGGTCATGGTCTTCATCTGCGCCGAAAGCTTTCTCTCGAGCTCGGCCAGCTCCTGCAGAGAGATTCCGGCCATGAGAAGGAACAGCTGATTGTCCTTTTCGGACAGCGCCAGCAGGTCGAAAGCCCTCGCCTGCTGAGCCAGCATTCTCGCCGTGAATTTGAGGACCGGCGTCTGATAGCGCTCCACTATCCTGTCCCATCTGTTTATCTCGATGAGGGCCAGCGTGAAATCTTCGCCAGTGGCTCTCGCATTCTGCACCGCCTCATCGAGCCTCAGGAAGAAGTAATGATAGCGGTATACCTTCAGCTCAGGGTCCATTATCCTCTTGCTCTCTATCGTGTTATATGAAACCACGTTTTCAACAGCCTTCGAGGACCACTCGCAGAGCAGTGAAAAGGTCTTCTTCGAGATCTGGTTGTATTTCAGCAGGCTTATCGAATCGACATTCACGATGGCCATTATCTGATCGTCCGAAGTCCTGAGAGGGCAGCTGTAGACCGGAAAGTGGGAGAGCAGGGACTGCTTGAACTGCTCTTCGGTGATTGCCACCATCTCCCTGGTCTCGTATACGATGCGGTAAGGCTCGTCGTCGAGGGGTATTACCGTTCTCGGCTTCTCGTCATATTCCTGGTACCCGAGGTGGCAAACGAGATGCATCTCGCTCCCTGACACGGTGTAGAGGCTGCACCTCTGAGCCTCCACATATTTTTTGACCAGGTTCAGAACCTCGGTGAAAAGGGCGTCCTTCTCCAGCACGTACATCTTCTGGGCGTCCCGGTAGAGATCGGCCATGGATCTGGTCTGCGTGAGGATCTGCTTCTCATACGTGTCTTTCAGGAAGAGGGTGACTTCATAGCTCTGATTCAGCTCGGCGAGCCTCTTTTTCCCTTCGTCAATCTCGCTTTCGAGCCTTTTTATCCTCGCGGCGTACTTCTCCTGCAGTTGGCTGAAAAGCAGAAGCATCGCGAAAAAGAGAGCGACTACAGGAGTGCGGAGCAGAAGCCCTGAGACGCTGTAAGGCGGCGTGAGAAGTATGTACAGCGACGATGCAATTGTGGCGTAGTAGCCCCAGTATGTCCCGTACCGGACAGTCGCGAGCAGTATGACTACGAGAAAGGGGTTGACTGCATACCGCTGAAGCTCCAGAAAGCCGAGATCTCTGGGTGCCAGAGCGATATTTGCGGTTATGAGGATGATCAGTACTGCGGTGATCTCCCAGAATACCGATCTCTTTTGCCTCTTCTCATCTGGGGGAGACAACTATATACCTCTTTCAGTCGGTTTCTCCAGCACAGCGATGGCTTTCAGGAGCGCTTCACTGTCAAAAGGCTTTACGAGGTAGTGATCCGCTCCATAGTCGTAGCTGGTCAATATGGAATCGGAGTCGGACAGGGCTGTCAGCATCAGCACGGGTATGTTCTTCGTGACGGGATTCTTCTTTATCTGCAGTGTCGCCTGGATACCGTCCATGTTGGGCATCATGATGTCCATCAGTATGATGTCCGGTCTCTCCTCCATGGCTCTCTGAACGGCGTCCTCCCCGTCAATTGCGGTTATAACATCGTATCTGGATTCCAGTATCGAGGCAATCAGTGTTCGTACGGCCAGTGAATCATCTGCTGCGAGTATTTTCTTCTTCATGAGTCACCCTGTCTCTGCTGCATCATCCGGTAAAGCCATTCCCCTTTTCGGTATCTTACATTTCTCCTTTTTTTCACCGCTATCCTTCTGCCTGGTTTTTCACATGGAGGATAACGATATGGCAGGGAGAACTATCATGCACCTATCTGAATGCCGAAGGTCGTGCGATGAAAATTTCTGTGACAATGTTGTCCGTGATCATATTGACTGTCCTTTTTTTCTCCGCCGCTGGTTCATATGCCGGTGAAAAAAGTGTCCAGTTCACAGACGCCGTCAGAGAAGCCGTTGGAAATCCAGGTTGGCTCAGGCACGCAAGGGCCGCCGGTTTCGGAGTTTCTGTCAACACATCTCCAGATCTCATTGAAAGGAGCCTGGACGGCCTTGCTGCCCAGGGAGTCACCGCAGTAATTGCAGACAGCTTTCTCGGAGAGTATCTGTCTGATGAGATGTTCGACAGGCACGTCGCGCTGGCAGGAAAAGTGTCCGGAATGGCGCACGCAAAGGGCATGAAGGTAATCTGGCAGTATCCGGCACTGCAGGTCACGACGGTGGGGGCGAAGGACGGCGTGCCGACCATGCGGACAGAGCACCCGCTCTGGATATCGCGCAACTTCGACAGGCGCGGAACTTCTCTGTACAGACGCACATCATCAGGCCTGGAGCTGAATCTATTCGATGAGGAGACTCAGGCCTTGCAGTATGTGACAAGCCCCTATGCAGCCTCTCAGCGCGACGAGGTGGCGTGGCTCTGCCCGAACAGCCCTTACAGGGAATATTTCATGAAGCGGGTGGAGAAGCTCGCCGCGTCAGGCATAGACGGCATTGAGCTCGATTCGGCTTATTTCGCCTCCGGAGACGGGATCTGGCCCTGCGCCGATCCGGACTGCAGGAGCGCCTTCAGCGGGGATACAGGAACGCCGTTCCCCGGAAAGACATCTTTTACCGACCGGTCGTTTCGGCAGTGGATACTGTGGCGACACAGGGTCCTCGCGTCTTTTGTCAAGGATGCGGCCGACGCGGCGAGACGGGTTAATCCTGATTTCGCCTGTCTTGTTCAAATCCCAATGTGCGACAGCCTCGGCGCGACGAGAGACGGCCTCGACGGAGCCTGGCTGGACGGATCGCTGGTTATGAAATGGGATCCCGATCCGCTGAGCGGAACGACTGGAATGCGTGACGGGGCGGTAGAGGACTGGCTGTCGCTGATGGTGACCCATAGATTCTGCGGCGGCATGCGGCCCGAAGCCTCTCCGCTCATTGTCTCTGCTGCGATCGGGAATGAAGACGGACAGCTCATAATGGCGTCGATACTCGCCTCGCGATGCAGGCCTCACGAGACGAGAGTGCCGGGGCTCGTATCGTCGCTCGGAAGAGAATTCCGCAGCAGTATGTTCAAATGGATAGGCCGTGAGCAGGCGGACCTCTTCGACTGCGCGAGCGGCTCGGAAGTCGCGGTTCTGTATTCGTCCGAGAGTCGGGATTTCGTAGACGGCACTGAGGACGGCGGCTTCTACCTGACTCCGACTCCTCCCACGCCTGCTGTCAAGTGGTGGGTCAAGTCCAGGCTCATGGCGCTCGATGAGTGTTCATACCTGTCAGAATACAGGGGATGGGGCTTCCTGCTGATAAAGAATCACGTCCCCTTCGATGTGCGTCATATATCGGCCGTCAGCGCCGACGATCTTGCGGGATACCGCCTCGTCGTGCTCCCGAACGCCGTATGCCTGAAAGAAAGCATACAGTCCATGCTCCTCTCGTATCTCGGCAGAGGCGGCTCTATCATAATAACCGGCGGCGACGCAGGGCTCTGCGACGAGTTGGGAAAAAGAAGAAAGGTCTCAGCCTGGAAGGAAAAGCTGTCAGGCCTGGCAGAGAGCGTCAGGAACAGAGTGTTTTTCAAGCCCAGCCTGATTGGGAAGGGTTTTCTCTCTCTGAAGGATACGCATGATGTGAAGAATGTCAGGGAGTTCATGGAGAGGCAGGGCATTCAGCCTCTTATCGACGGGCCGGCTCCAATCTGCGTGCAGAGCAGCATCAGAGGCGCGACGATTCTGATACACGTGATGAACTACCGGTGGGTAGGGAAGAGGCCGCTCAAGGTCGAAGCGCAGGCTGCCAGACTGGCCGTGCCCCTCAACGGGCGCAGGGTAAGAGAAGTGAAGGCTTCATGTCCCGAATGGGGCGGGGAGGACAGGCGCCTGCCCTTTACGGTTGAAGGCGGCAGGGCGCTCATTGACGTGAACGTGCCCATATATCAGCTCGTCAAGGTGGAGTGTGAGCAATGAAACAGATATCAGCGCTCTGCTCTCTGGTGATTCTGTGCCTCGTTTTATCGCTTCCAGCTCCTGCGCTGGCCGGGGAAGAGAAGGGGAATATCCTGCTGTTGTACAAAGAGCGTGAGGCGAACGGGAAGACCAACGCGCACTATATCTCCACTTTCATATCTCCTGAAGGATGGCACTGCGAGATGAGGGACGTGGAAGAGCTTCTCGATGACCCGAAAGCCGATCTGTCCGGTTACAGGGCCATAGTCACCTGCTATCTGACCTCGCAGATGAAAGGCGGAGACAGATACCCGGACTTCCTGGTCCGGCAGCTCTCAGAGGGGCGGAAGGTCGTGATAATCGGGAGCTACGGAGCATACCAGGGCCTCCTGCCGGCATCAGATGGGAGGCTTGTCGAGTGGAACATAAGCACGAAGGTGATCAATACATTCTTCTGGCCTTTCGGCCTCAGGTTCCGGTTCGGATGGACAGGTAACAGGTCCGTGATAGAGGTCACGAAGAAGGACCCGCCGATGGTGGAATACGAGGCCCCGCTCGCGCCTGCCGACGCCGCTTACTACCAGTATTTCAGCAGCATCAATCAGCAGAACAGGGTATACCTGGGCCTGAGGAGAAAGGATCTGCGCAACTCCGACAGTGCTGTTGTCGTCCGCACGCCTTATGGAGGCATGATACTGGAGAGCTACGGCTTCTTCTGGGACAGCGAGAAGAGGAAGATGGTGCAGCGCGTCGATATGCGGCGCTTCATCAGGGAGGCGGTGGAAGGAAACTGCCCCGCTGTGGTCCCGCAGTTCAAGGTCGTCACGCACGAGCAGCTCGAAAAAGACTGCCCGCTTCCGCCTTTAAGCGCGCCGAAAGAAAGGGTTTACTCCGGTGAGCTGAAGAGAAAGGTGCTGGTGCTGTATAGGAAGAGCGAGGTCAAAAGGATAGAAGAACATCCCCTTTTCAGGAGCTCAGGCATAGTGCTCAACTATCTCGGAATGATCCCTGAATATCGACCGATTGAGAAGGGCCTGCCTGACGCCAGCGCGATGGAGCCTTACAGGGGCATAATCACCTGGTTCGGGAACCATGTGATGGAGAACGCCGCTGCATACGGCGACTGGATGATCCATCAGATCCAGAGCGGGAAGAGGATAGCGGTGCTCGGAGACTACGGAGCGTTCATAGACAGGGCGCAGCAATTGCCGCCTGCCAACCTGAAATCGGTGTTCAGAGCCTTCGGCCTCGATGTCGATGAGTACACCGGCGTGGCTGCAAATGAAGAGCCGTACATATCTTATCTGGACAGGCAGACGATGAACTTCGAGCATATCGCGAAAGCTGAGGAACTGGACTATGGAGCGGCATATCGCTCGAGCGCTCCGGCAAACAAGGTCTATCTGTCCATCCAGGACCCTTCAGCGGGCAGAATCGACCCTGTCGTAATCACCTCTTGCGGAGGCTTCGCTTTTGACAACTGCGGATTCTACGTCCCGAGATCAGACCGCTCGAGGATCAGGGAGATAAAAAGGGCTCTCCGCGGCGAGATTCAGGCCAACTACCTGAAGGTGACGTCGAGAGACGCCTGGATAGTGAACCCTTACATCTTCTTTGCAAAGGCGCTCGATATCGAGAATGTCCCTGTGCCGGACTACACGACGGTGAACGGGAGCAGGATCTTTTACTCCCACATAGATGGAGACGCGTTTCCGTCCATCTCGTCGATCGATAACGTCCATCTGGCCAGCGATTTCATCATCGACGACATCTTTGCGGCTTATCAGGACATACCGTTCACGGCGTCAGTGATAACTCACGAGATGGAAGACGGCGGCACCGAGTATTTCAACCCGATGGTCCTCAGGGCGAGAGAGATGTACCTGCTCCCGAACATCGAGGCGGCGACCCACTCGACCGATCACTACTTCGACTGGGTGAACGGCGACCCTTACGTTGAGAATCCGGGCGGGTATCCGTGGAAGATCGCGCTGCAGAAGCCGGATCTGGCCAGAGAGATATGGGTGAGCCGCCTCTTCATGGACAGGAACCTGCTCCTGCCTGGCAGGCGGTGCACTACCATTCTGTGGAGCGGGGCCTGCAATCCGGGCAGGGATGCGCTGGAAGTGGCCCAGCGGTCGGATCTCAGGAACCTGAACGGCGGCGATCCTGTCTTCGACTCCGAGAACTCGAGCCTCTCCAACCTCTGCCCTGTAGGCATAGAAAAAGACGGCCCCTATCAGTTCCTGTCCATGGGCTCGAACGACTACATATACACTTTCTTCTTCCTGGGAGACTGGGGAGGCCAGAAGAAGCTCATCGAGCACTTCGAGAGGACAGAGAGCCCTCACAGGATAATGCCCATGAACCTGTATTTTCATTACTTCTCAGGACTGAGGTCCGCCAGCATGGATGCGCTCAGGTATGTCCTCGACTACTGCCGGAAAAAGGACATCGCAGCCTTGTTCACGAGCCAGTACTGCGACATCGCCGGAGACTACTACAGAACACACATGATAAGGGAGGCGGGAGGCTGGAAGGTGATCAACGGCGGCGCTCTCAGAACTGTCAGATTCAATGGAAATGTAAGGCCGGACATGTCGCTCTCGAAGGGCGTGCTGGGATACATCCATCTGGCCGGCCAGACCTACGTGCATCTCGACGGCAGCAGTGAGCGAACGATAGCGCTCTCGGATGCAGAGAAGCTCGAGCCCCATCTGAGGCAGTCAACTTTCATAGTTGACAGCGGGGATTTCTCCGCCGATGCCGTGAAGCTGACGTGCAGAGGCTTCGGAAAGGCGTATTTCTCGCTGGCCGGGCTTCAGGCAGGGAAGCGCTTCTCGGCCACGCTCTGCGGCGAGGACGGGAAAGCAGTATTCTCCAGGTCGGTCCAGGCGGATGACGGCGGCGTGGCTGAAGTCCGGCTGAGCCTTGACGGGCCCCCCAGGAGCTACACGCTCACAATGACACAGGAGGGACGCTGATATGGCGGTAAAAATGGCGATTGCCGCGCTGATAGCCATCTTGACGCTGTTTGCCGCTCTGACGGTCCATGCCGCCGAGTCTGGCCTTCCGGAGCCTGTCAGGACTCTCACGCCTGCTGAGCTGAACGGACCGTCCGGAGACGATGATCCGGTGTTTCAGAGAGAATACGGCGACGCGCTGCTGCTGTACCAGAGCGGGCATAAGGAAGCCGGCATGTACAAGCTTCAGCTGCTTCTGGTGAAGTTCCCGAACAACGTGAGGCTTCTCAGGAAGCTCGCCGAGATGGCCATCGAGCAGGATAACAGGGCCTATGCGATCCAGATGCTTCAGAGGGCCATGAGCATCTCTCCCGGGGATCTCGAAGGGCGCCTGTCGCTCGTGAAGATTTATCGGGCGTACAACATGCCGGTGCTGGCGATGATGGCGCTCCGAGAGGCGCTGCAGACAGATCCGAACTGCAGGGAGGCCCTGCAGGAGCTCTCCGGATATTATCAGGAAAATGGCTTCTATGCGGAGGAAGAGCTGCTGCTCCGGCGCCTCTGCTCCATCTCGGCTGATTTCAACAACTTCAGCAGACTCGCCACGGTGATTGGCAACGAAGGAGACAACTGGGAGGAGATACTCGTCTACAGGGATATGGCAGAGAGGTTTCCCGAGCACAGGGAGACTCTGAACCAGCTTGCAAGGCTCTATGGAAATGACATGGACTACTACAGGCAACTACAGTCATACAGGAAGATCCTGGCTGCGGACCCGTCGCAGGGTCTCGTCAAAAACGACTTCAGGAGGCTCTACAAGGCATACTCGGTCGACCAGGGGATAAAAGACTATGCCTATGTGGGCTCTCTCTTCGAAGGCTCTCGCATGCAGGCCTGGTCGTACAAGGACGAGCTCTCGACGCTGTACAGGTGGAACCTGCTCTTCTCCGCCTATCCGGTGATACCGACAGGCTTCACGTTCGAGAACGACACGGCCTCGACTCAGAAGGACAACGGCATAAACCTGGGGTACGAGCATGTGTTCCTGTTCGGAAGGGGCCACGTCGGCATCGATATGATGTACAGGAACACGAGGTTCGCTCCGAAGCCCGGCCAGAACATGACAGGCGAGACAGATGCGGACACCACGTATTTTGGCCTCAACTGGGAGTGCCGAAACAGGGCTGAGAGCAATATCGTCTATCTGCAGGGCGGAGTTCTTTCGCTTGGCGTGAACGGAAACCTCATGCCGGCGCCTGGATCGGGGATCACGGCCGCCACTGAGCCTTGGCTCAATCAGAGTAACCTTGGCGGAAGCCTTTTTGTAGGAAGGGCTGATTATTCGATAAGGCTCGGGAAGAGGTTCTGGTCCGATTTCTATGTGGCCCGCGACGTGGTGCCGGATATACAGGCGCTGTCGAGGCTCATCACCCACGCCGACTACGGCTTCGGCCTGGCCTCGCAGTGGCGTGACGGCACTGCCTTCACGTGCAAGGCCGAGTATTCAACGATTTCAGACGGGAACTGGAGGCAGCAGTACAGCGTGGTGCTCGAATACCCTCTCCTGCTGACAGGGACAGTCCGGGACATGAAAGGCTTCAGGAAGGGATATCTGCGGTCCATCCCCGACGCAGGGCTTTACCTGAGCTATGAGGGCACTTACCTGAACTATGGCGCGCTCAGCCCTTACTACGGGTGCTATCAGAACGAGTGGCAGAACAGGGCGAGGCTCCACGGTGATCTGAGGATAGGGCAGAATGTGTATCTGAAAGCCGAAGGGGGAGTCGAGTCCGGCAGGGTGCTTGTAAACGGCATGTCTTACAGGGCAGGGATAATGTATGAAGATCCTAAGAGCCAGAATACGCTGGAGCTGAACTTCATGCATCTGTACGAGAAGATAAAGGAAGGAAGCGAAGCCACGCAGTATTTCGAAGGCGACAGCATCATAGACGGCGTGGAGCTCCGGGCAGGGTACCATTTCTGACATGAAGACAAGAGCGGCCAGAATAGCCCGTTCAGCAGTATTCATCGCCATCGGCATAGTCCTGCCGATGTTCTTCCATCTCTTCGGGCTGGGGAAGGAGTTCCTGCCGATGCACATTCCTGTGCTGACAGGGAGCATACTCCTCGGATGGAAGATGGGGCTCGCTATCGGCCTCTTGACGCCTCTCCTCTCATCTCTTGCTACAGGGATGCCTCCGATGATGCCGCCTGTCGCCGTCGCGATGATGGTTGAACTGGCCATATTGGGAGCGCTGGCAGGAGCTCTCTACACTGTGCTGAAGCGAAATGTCTTCGCGACTCTGGCTGTGGCGATCCTGGCAGGCAGGCTGGCCTGGGGCGTGGCTGGATGGCTTCTGCTGCCCCTTCTTGGAATCAGGGGCGTGAACATTCTCTATCCGCTAGGCGCAGGCCTCGTGGCATCGATTCCGGGAATCATCGTGCAGTTCGTCGCCGTGCCGGTGCTTGTTCGCGTCCTCGGCAGCGTAGTAAAGACTGAATCTCCCGCATAGCGGATTCAGGTATTCATTTTCTCTATTCTCCGGCCTGGGATCGCCGATTCAGTCCAGCACACCCGCTGCCCTTGCGAGCCATCCTGCGACCCCCTGCAGTATCGAAACGGCATATGCCTGGTCGATGTACTTCCTGCCCCCGCACATGTGAGGCTTCCCTGAAGATGTCAGGTAGTAGTCATCCTCTGTATGGTAATATGGGTTTACAGGCCATCCTCCGCTGTCGAACTGCTCGCTGACGAGCACGGCAGGAAATCCTGCTTTGTAAAAGCGGTATGGATCGCTGCTGTCTTCCTCCGTCATTGCCTTCATGTCCAGCTCGGTATAGTCCAGAAATGCCTGAGCGATATCTGAAAGCAGCCTGGCTGAAGGGCTTCCCCTTTTGAGATCAGGGCGGCTGAGGCTGCCTGTATTTTTACCGCTGTGATTATATGCGATTGCATCGATGGAGACGGCGCCGTCTATGACCCTGCCTTCATTTTTCGCCTTTTCGGCATAGAACCTGCTTCCCCGGCCCCATCTGTCCTCGCTCCCGCACTCCTCTTCCTGGTCGAACGCTATGAAGACGATTGTCTCATCGAAGCGGTGGTGCGAGAATATGCCGGCGAGAAGCAGAAGGCCTGCCACTCCGCTCCCGTTGTCATCGGCGCCGGCATTCTGCACCGAGTCATAGTGGGCGTTAAGCACTATGGTCCTGCCCCGCCGGGCGCCGCATCCAGGCATAGTGCCGATGATATTGACACCGTTCGAGCCTCCCACGTCAAAGCTCTGCAAGGAAACCCGCTGCTCTCCCAGCGCTTTTGCCATCTCCCTGCTGATTACCGCCCTGGCCTTCAGCAGATCCTTCTGCGGCGAGCCTTCGCTCTCGTATCCCCTGCAGGCGTTTTCGTTGACCGGAAGCAGTGACAGGAGCCTCATGAAATCGCTCCGCCTGGCGCCCACTTCATCGACTATCTTACGCACCAGATGATCCGGCGAAGATGAGGCGGCAGATGGCACAGCAAGCAGGCACAGCATTATTAAAGACAGCAGTGCGGATGGTCCGAAAGTGGTTCTGTATGAGAGCCTGAATATCATAGTGGCATGGATATTCATTGAGGCCTCCCTGCAATACCTTCTCTTATCTTCTCCGGCATGAAAATACTTTAGCTAGGGATTTTTCATACCGCGTAGAATAAGGTCATGAAATTATTCGCTTGAAAGGAGCCAGCTATGATAGATCTGGTAAAAAATTATTCGACTCTGGGAAGACGCATGAAAAAGAGCGTCATCAGAGAGCTTCTCGCTCTCACATCGAAGCCCGGCATAATATCGTTCGCCGGAGGACTTCCATCGACAGACGGATTTCCTGTGCAGGATCTGCGCGAGATAACCGAGCACATCCTGAAGGAGGAGCCTGAGAAGGCGCTTCAGTACGGCGAGACAGAAGGCTATCCGAAACTGCGTGTCCAGCTCGTGGAGTGGATGAAGAGAGAAGGCCTCTCCATCAGCGATGAGAACATACTTGTAACTGTAGCCTCACAGCAGGGCCTCGACCTGACGATGAAGATCTTCGTGGACCCCAGCGATCCAGTGATTGTCGAGCTGCCCAGCTACATAGGAGGGCTTCAGTCGCTCACATCATACGGCGCCAGGATGATTGGCGTGCCAATGGATGAAAATGGTATGAAGATGGATGCCCTGGAGACGAAGCTGAAGGATCTCAGAGAGGAAGGCGAGCACTACAAGCTCATCTACATCGTGCCCGATTTCCAGAACCCGTCCGGCGTGACCCTGTCGCTGGAGCGGAGGAAGCGCCTGATAGAGCTCACGCAGCTCTACGACGTCCTTATAATAGAAGACACGCCTTACAGGGAGCTCCGGTTCGAAGGCGAAGAGCCGCCGTCACTGTTCAGCCTCGACAGCACCGGCAACGTGCTCTCTCTGCACACCTTCTCGAAGATACTCGTGCCAGGCTTCAGAATCGGCTGGGTCGTGGCGCACAGGGACATCATCAAGAAGATTGCAGTCGCGAAGCAGTCTGTCGACCTCTGCACGCCCAACTTCACGCAGGCCATAGCCGCCGAGTTCATGCGCCGCGGTCTGCTGGAACCGCACATCGAGAAGATCAAGGTCATGTACAAGGCGAAGAAGGATGCGATGCTGAATGCGCTCCAGACATACATGCCCGAAGTCGAGGGACTGACATGGACGAAGCCGCAGGGAGGCCTTTTCCTGTGGGTAAGCCTGCCGGATTATATGGATGCCGACGCGATGTTCTACGAGGCCATCGAGAGAAAGGTCGCCTACGTGATCGGCTCGGCATTCCACTGCGATGGAACAGGCAAGAACACGTTCCGGCTGAACTTCTCTTACCCGTCTGAAGAAAATATCGTCGAAGGGATCAAGCGCCTGAGCGAGGTGGTAAAGAGCAAGCTCAGAAAGGAATCGTTAAGCGTTTCATCAACATAGCGCCGCTGCCTTCCAGGCAGCTGTCAGGAGAGGCACGATATTACAGTATTAAAAAGAAGGGGCCCCAAAATGTCAGAGATTCGAGTTCAGGAAATAGTTCCAGGCTGCAAGACAGTCGATACAGGTGACACGCGGATCGTTTTTGGGGTCCCTTCTGACATAATAAAGTTCTTCGCAATCAAGAAGCAGTCTCCGGGGAATGTGGCCGTGCTGCCTGACAGGCTGTACGACCGGGGCACGATCCAGTCAGTCGAATTCCCGCTTTACCGCTATATTTTTGGAAGCGGAGCCAATGGCGGTGAAAAGAAGTTCACCATCATCGGGACTCCGAGGGTAATCGCGCAGATCAGGGAGATACTCCATCAGACGGTGATTGGCCCTCGAGACGAGGAGCTGGAGCAGTGGAGCAGGTGCGGAGAGGCTGAAATGGTAAGGAAGATCAGGATCTTCTTCAGGAAGGACTTCCAGAGCATAGATGAGATAGTCAATCTGATCAGCTTCGACAGAAACGACTGCGCCAGACTCGGAGACGTGACAATCTACCGGAGAGGCGGCAACACGTTCGAGGTATCTTACGGGGAGGACCACTGCGTCCTCAACATAACGACGAGCGAGCACGCCATCACACCTCCTTCCGAATACTCGGCTCCAGGCGAGCTGATAAGGCCCATGAGGCTCGGAGCAGTAGTGCTCGGCACATCGTCCGGATTCGATCCCAGGGGAGACACGTCAAACATAATCATATTTGCGAAGCACCTGGGTATCTCAATCGACGGGAGCCCGTGGATGTCTGAGAGGCTCAACCTCTTCGGTATCCCGCCGAAAGATGTCAAGCTCTTCATAATAACCCACCTTCACGACGATCACTCGAACATCTTCCAGATGATCATCAAAGGCTACAGATCGACGATTGCAACGACGAACCTGATCTACCGCTCCTTCCTGGTCAAGGCCTCTAACATACTATCGATCCCTGTCGAGGATGTTGAGAAGCTCATATACTTCGTGGAGCTGAAGCCGGGACAGGCGGTGAAATGGTATTCCAACAAGATAGAGTGCTTCTACACGGCGCATCCCATACCGACAATCGGCATAATAATAAACGACAGGATCATGTACTCAGGAGACACGCTGTGGGGCAGCAAGCTCAAAGCGATCGCCGATGAAGGCAATCTCTCGCCTGAGTACTGCAGTCTCCTGCAGAACCTCCCGCTCCGCCCGAAGATCGATCTGATCTTCATGGACGGAGGAGGTGGCGCAATACATCCCGATCCTGCAGAGCTGGCCGCGCTGCCTGCAAGCGTCAGGAAGAAGATGTATATCACGCACGTCTCGTCGATAAGCCCCGAAATGGAGGAAAAAGTTCACATCGGCAAGCCGGGCCAGATATTCCATCTGGACGATCACCGCGTCAAGCTCGACTTCGAAGACGTGCTCGCCCTCTCTGAATCCACGCTGATGAGAGGCTCTCCGCAGGAGTGGCTCAGAGTGTTCTGCGCCGTCGGCAAGGTGATCCTCGAGGGAGCGCACAGGGTCATAGTGGACGAGAGAACTCCTCCTGACTACTTTTACTTCCTGCTCAGAGGGACCCTGAAGGTCATGAAGGGGGAAGATGTTGTCACGAGGATCTATTCAGGTGATTATTTCGGCGAGATGATCTTCCTCGGCGCCAAAAAGAGGACCGCGACTATCGTGGCGGAATCGGCGGTCAAGATACTGGCGATCCCGCAGGACATATTTCAGGATTTCGTAAGCGACGAAAATGTCAAGAAAAACCTCGTCAAGATAATGAACCTGCGCCCCAACTTCTTCCAGACCTCGATCTTCGGCGACACGCCCGAAAACTACCTCGAAGACATCATCCTCAGGTGCAAGCACAGGGAATACAGGGCAGGGGAGGATATCGTCACGGAAGGCGATATAGGCGACGATATGTACCTCATCCTGAAGGGAACATGCGAAGTCACGAAAAGGATGAAGGATCAGAAGATGGTAATCAGGACGATCGGCAGATACGATATATTCGGCGAGATGGCGCTGCTGAGCGAGAGCAAGATAAGGCAGGCAACTGTTACCGCACTGGAGCCAGTGGAGGTCGCGCTCTTCTCGAAGGAGTTCCTGCACAACCTGACAGAGAGCATCCCGTCGATCTTCTACAACCTCACTGTGATCATGGACGAGCGCCGCGAGCAGGATCTCATTCGAATAGAGCCGGTGTAAATGAGCCGATCCTGAGGCTCGGAAACTCAGACCGAAGTGAATCGATCATCGTCACTATCCCGAGCTTGTTTCCAGCCGGCTCAGGCATGCTCTCGAAATAGAGATCCGGGTCTATGTTGAGGTTCCTGAGCTGGATCATATCGGGACTGTATGTCTCGATGAGCCTGTGCAGGGCTGAGAGCTCCTCTTCGCTGTCTGTCACTCCCGGGAACGTGAAGAGGTTCAGCGATACGAATATGCCATCGCCTTTGGCCGACTTCAGGGTCTCCATCACATCGCTGAACGTGTATCCCGAAGGCCTGAAAAAGATATTGTACCGCTCCTCTATCGCCGAATTGAGGCTGACCCTTATGCCGTTCAGACCGGCGGTGATGAGCCTTCTTATCGCAGCCGGCCGGGAGCCGTTCGTGTTGATATTAATCGTGCCTTTGGATGTTCTGGCTCTCGTGGCGCTGATGGCCTGGAACAGCAGCTCTTCCTGCACTGTGGGCTCGCCTTCGCAACCCTGGCCGAAGCTCACAATCGCCGAGCCGCTCTCCAGGTGCGGAGCTGCTATCTCAACTACCTCTTCCGGCGTCGGTATGAAGCTGATCCGCTCCTGCGGCGACGAAGGTCCTTCGTCCCTGGATTTGGATATGCACCCCAGGCAAGACGCGTTGCAGCTCCGGGAGACTGGAATTCCGCCCTCCCAGCGCTGATAGAATATGTTCTGTGCATTGTAGCAGCCGTATTCTCGCGCGCAGTGCGCCAGGTGCCGCAGAAGCCTGTTCGAGCCGTGGGCTTTCAGCTTCTTCTTTATCTTGATATCCAGGTCGAGACTGTGATACTGCGATGGATCCCACCGCAGCGAGATATCCGTTGCAACGGCGGCGATGTAGAGAACTTCGTCGCAGTATGCGCCCATGGAATATGCGTAGAAGGGAAGAGGCTCGTCCGTTCTCTTTCTGTATGCAGGAAGGAGCGTGCGCGTGTATCCCGGAGGCGGAACCAGAGCAGCCGCGGTGAGCGATGAGCGCTTGCCCTTGCCAGGAAGCGTGACTGGCTCTATGCGTGCATGAGAACAGCTCCAGCCGAGCGGAATTCTTCCCGGCAGGAAGTACAATGTCGCGCCATAAGGTGCAGGAGAGACTTCCCTGTCTTCAGGAGGTCTGATATCCTTCCCTGACCTCCCCAGGGTTCCGTATTCGGTGTTTTCCCTGATCTCTCCCTTGTTATTGGCCTGAAGCGTATAGAGACGGGGCCTGTGAGCTTTTCCCACTATCTTCTCTCCATCGGGGCACGGCTAAAAATCCTTGGTGTACGAGAGCGCCTCTTTGGTGATCGTGGCGAGAAACTCCCTGTTTGTGCGTGTCTTCCTCATCTTGTCTATCAGAATCTCTGTCATTTCCTCTGTTCCGAACATGTCCAGCGCTCTCCTGAGGACCCAGCATTTCTTCAGATCGTCTTCAGGGATGAGCAGCTCTTCGTGGCGCGTGCCTGATTTCTTGATGTCGATGGCAGGGAAGATTCTCCGCTCTGCCAGCCTTCTTGTCAGGTCGAGCTCCATGTTGCCTGTCGCTTTGAACTCTTCAAAGATGACATCGTCCATCTTGCTTCCTGTCTCGACGAGCGCAGTCGCGATGATAGTGAGGCTCCCGCCGTTCTCGAGGTTTCTCGCAGCGCCGAGGAAGCGCTTCGGCATCTTGAGCGCCGCCGTGTCGAGACCGCCTGAGAGCGTTCTCCCTGTAGGAGGAGTGATCAGGTTGTATGCCCTTGCGAGCCTTGTGATGCTGTCCAGCAGTATCACGAGATCCTTTCCGTTTTCGACTATGCGCTTCGCCTTTTCGAGCACCAGCTCCGTGACGTGGGCGTGCTGCTCCGGCGGCTCGTCGAAGGTGGAGCTGACGACTTCCCCTTCGATGGAGCGCTCCATATCGGTCACTTCTTCGGGTCTCTCGTCGACGAGCAGCGCGATGAGCACTGTATCGGGGTGGTTCTTGCTGATGCCGTTCGCAATCTGCTTCAGCAGGATTGTCTTTCCAGCCTTCGGAGGAGCGACTATCAGGCCTCTCTGCCCTTTGCCGATCGGGGCGAGGATGTCGATAATCCTCGTTGCAGCTTCGTCCTGAACTGTTTCGAGGTTATACCGCTCGTTCGGGAATATTGGAGTCAGCTCTGAGAAGTGCGGTCTTTTTCTGGCCAGCTCGGGATCCATGCTGTTCACGGCCTGAACTTTGAGGAGCCCGTAATACTTCTCGCCGTTCTTTGGAGGCCTGACCTGGCCGGACACCGTATCGCCGACTCTCAGATCGAAGCGCTTAATCTGCGACATGGAGACATAGATATCGTTGTTTCCAGGGAGGTAGCTCTTCCCTCTCAGGAATCCGTAGCCCTCCGGAAGGACCTCCAGGATCCCGGTGGCGAAAAGGAGCCCCTGTTTCTCAGCCTTCGTTTCCAGAATCTTATACACCAGCTCCTGCTTCTTCATGCGCTGATAGCCGGTCACACCAAGCTCTTTGCCCATCTCTGATAACTCGGCTTTGGTAAGGGTGTCAAGGTCTGCTATGCTTTCTACAACGTTCTCCATTACGAGCTCCTTTCAAATATCAATAGTCTCATATAATAAATAGTCTGAATATTGGCTATGTTTCATATCACCAATGGCATCAGTGTATTCCAGTATAGAGAAGCAGCGTTATAATCTGTTCCGGCATAAAGGTCTGCAAGCTTTCATCGTTGGTGAGGCATTTGCATGATCACTTGATTAACGTTACCGTCCGATGGGTCTCAGACGATGACTGCACTGAACATCTGAAGGTCTTCAGACTCTGCTCAGGAATTGGGGACCCAGTTGATGTCTTCAGATTTGTCTTTGAACTTTTCCTCAAGTTCATCAGCCTTTTTCTCATCTATATCTTCTATGAGGAGAAAGTGCAGCTTGGCCGGCACCTTCTCATAGATCGCTTCAGCTTTAAATTTGACTTCCAGCTCACTGGCTATTCTCTTCGCCAGCGCATCGGCCTGGGCTTTCCCAGGGTAGACGTTCCCGACCTGCAGAAGCGAGTAACCGTCTTTCTTGGGATCTTCCTTCACTGTGGCGTTGAATTTGTTGCCACGCAGATATTCGGCCACAGATCCGCAGGAAGCGGTTGGAAAGCTGGCCACGACTATGTAGCCCTTCAATTTGTCCTTCTGTCCCTCTTCTGTCTTCACCTGTGCCTTCACTCCGGTAGCCTTCATCGCTTCCAGCATCCTGGAGGCTTCGTCCGGAGTCTTCGTGAAAATCTTCAGGGATCCGGTCGATTTATTCTTACTTCCGCTTGATTCGATCTTGCGGTCGACTGCAAGCCACAGGACCAGACAGACGAGAATTCCAATTATGCAGAGGAGGATGAGAAGCCGCCTCACAACTGTGAGTATAGCCAAGAAGGATCTCCCTTTTAGGAATTTTCTTTATTGTACCCCAAAGCGCTCTATTCTGTCAATAACAGCCGGTACAGCCGGCCTGGTTCAAAGGGAAGAGAAATCGAGCGGCAGAACACATTCAGTTATTCTAGAAAGACTCTCATAATCCTCCTTTCATCTGAAGCACCAGTAAAAAAATTCCCAGGGCTGTGAGGCCCAGCGCCGCCCCGTAGAGGCATGCCGGAAGTGCCGATGACATCACTGTCTTCCCGTTCAGCCGCAGCAATTTGATCTCTATCTGAAAATGAGGCTCCCTTCTCAACCATCCCCTCACCTCATATGTATCCTCATCTTCATGTCCGGTCGCAGGAAGCTCGAGCGGGAAGAACGACAGCATCGTGAGCGGGAGGACAATTACATCGTTCTCGAAGAACAGGCAGAGCGGCACGATGCTCTGCCGCCCGTCGTAGTAAACCCGCCCCTTCAGCACCACGGGATAGCCCCTGAGTGCCGACGGAGCCTTCGTCATGAGCGCTGACAGAGAAGTGAGGTTCCGGAATGACAGGGGAAATCGGAACAGTAGCACAACAAGAAGAGACGAGCCGCCCAGCAGGAACGGCAGCCCCATCAGGCCTCCGTGTGTCAGTGCTATCAGAGCGACTGCCGCGATGGAAAGAAATACGGGAGACAGGAATACGGCTAGCTCTGCGGCGGGATTGCGGCTCCTGTCTTTTCGGGTGCTCCGCTCAGTTGTTGCTGCCGGCGCTGTGCCTTTGGCTTCGGATCTCTGCTTATCGGGCACAGTGCCTTTGACTTCAGGTACCTCCCTGTCATGCACCGGACCCGTATCTGTTGCCTGGTAAGTCTGCTCATCGCCTCCAGCGCCTGTGTCTGTTGATGAAGTCAGTCTGCCGGAGGCCATGGAGTTGAGGGGTATATGCGGCTCCAGTTTCGTCCGCCACAGAGGGTGTGATGAGAAAAGCTCGAAGTATGAGCTCCAGGCTGTGTCATCCGCAGGCGCCATGGATATTGACATCAGAGGGCTTCCGGACGGTATGCTGAACAGCGACTCCATGAAGCTGTCCCAGCAGTCAAGCGGCGCCAGAAAGCTTAGCGCCAGGGTCTTCTGCTCGATATCCCACGGAATATCGCCATGATTCAGCTCCGCACCCCTGATCTTTGCCAGGCTGCTCAAGTACAGCGCCTTCTTCCTGTCATCCCTGAATAACTCGCTGTCTGATCTGTTTTCCCTGGCTCTCGAGGCAAAGTTTGTAAAAAATGACAGCAGCTTCCTGACATATATAAGAAAGATGCCGAGAGACGACATGGTCCTGACGCCTCTGACAAACCGGAAGTGCATGGCCAGTGACATCAAAAGCTTCGACAGGCTGAAAACAGCGAAAGGAGCTGCTCCTGTAAGCATCAGCGTGATGTAGTCGCCAGATTCCAGGTGCCTGATCTCCCGCTCAACCATACATCGCAGCTCATCGTCGGACAGAATGTCAATCAGCCCCGTGCTGACAACGATTGCTGTCTTCCCGCGCCACCATCCGTAAGAACAGATTACTGGAAATGCGCTTTCGATGATGCCGAGTCCTGGAGCCTTACTCAGCTTCGTATTCGAGATCATCTCCGTCAGTGCATCCCTGTGCGGAGAATCGGCAGCGTGGATAAAATCATTCCGGAAGACCCTGTCGAGTATCCTGGGAAAGGTGATGTACTGGATGAGCATCAGAACGGCAGGGAAGAGCAGCGCGAAGGGGCAGGGGAGTTTCAGCAGATCGGACAGCAGAACTCCGAAATAGAGAAGGAGTGTGTAAAACAGCGCAATTGTGGCTAGATTTCCGAGAAGAAAGCTGATCATGTCGCTCTTTTCAACCTGGATGTCATCGGCAGGCATTCTCGCGAGCCCGCCAGAGCCTGCTGTGACGCAGGCTCATTGATCAGTATACCAGAAACGTCCTGTCTGGGCAATGCGGCTCCTCTCATTGGCTATGGAGGACCGGCTTCTGCCCTGATATGCGCGGCAATCTCGCCTGGGAGACTGTCTCTGTTCGGGAGCGTTATCTCGAACAGCGTGACATCTTTTCTCCGCTTCACTTCTTCGATGAAGCCGCCGCCTCTCATCGCAACGGTCGCAAGAACAGCGCCGGGCCCGTCGAGGAGAGATGTCACCGTGTCCCTGAAAGCTCCCGAGAAGCACTCCATCTTTCCGATCTCATCGATGATGACAGGCCTCATTCCAGCCCTGAGCAGGGGAATGGATTCCAGAAAGCGTTCGAAGCCGGCAAGATCCACGCCGTACCTTCCTACCTGGAAGCGTGATTGGATATCGATATGAGAGAGTATCGCCTTCCTGCCTCCAGCGATCTCAATGAGCTCAAAGCCTTTCCTCACGCCTCTCTCCCTGATCTCGGCAGTGAAAAAGCCGCATGGATGAAGCTCTGCAATCAGCCGTGCCACATTTCTGATGGCCGTCGTCTTCCCAAGGCCGGGCACGCCTGTCAAAAGGATGTTATTCATTGGCTCAATCCTCTCTCAATTCGGGCATGACATTCTTTCAGCTCATGATTTGCTGCTTGACTCTTTTCTGCCTCTGCGGCAGATCATGAACGGCTCTGCATTGCTTTCAGGATGAGGATCGAAAGTGAATGTGAGGTTATCAGGAGCTTCACCCTCTATCTTCAGAGCCATCAGATCGTGGAGAATATAACTGTGATAAGCTTTACAAAGCGTTATCAGATTCCAGTGCTCGTCACATCCGCCTTTTGAGCGCCATATTATGTGGTGAACCTCCAGGTTTCTGCGGCATCGGCATCCTGGCACCTGGCAACGGAACCGGTCTATCTTGAGGATGGCATAGTTTCTTGCGACCTTGAGGTGAATGCGCTCTGTCAGAATATATTCCTGAAGAAGTGTGATCAGAAATCCTTGAGGACCATAGCTCAGGGGACTGACTCCATTTTCTTCAAAAAATGGAGTCTGTCCCCCTGGTACCAACCTCTGGTTCTGATCTGAAATTCTCTCGAGATAAAGCAGCGCCGCGAAGTTCCATATCTCCAGCATCTCCGCAGGCAGAAAGAACCGGATCGGCATCGTGTCGTTTCTACCGCGCCGGACTCCCTTTTCGCCTCCGCTGCCTGGATTGTCATCCTCGTCGGCGAGTATGTCGAGAAGGAGAGTCTCTGCCGGATCGGCGCCTTCTGGCATCCGGACGATGTCCCGCGCTTTAGATAGAGTCTTGGGATCAAAGCCTGCTGTGCGACCGGATCTGCCGACGGAGAGGCAGTTGCAGTGCAGATCATCGTGAGATTGGCACTCACATCCATTGGCGCCAGAGCCGGCAAACAAGGGCGATTTGGAACCCTGCGCCGGCCTATCCAGATCTGTTATGCCCGCACACAAGGGAGACTCTCCTGTCTGTTCCCGCTTATCCCGTCCTGCCGCCCCCGCACACAAGAGCCTCCTGCTCTTACTCTCCCTGACTTCGGCTTCATAAATAAGCATCTCATCAACATCTTCGAAATATTTCCACGGCTCTTCAAGGCGTCTGTCACGCTCCATCACGTCCTGCTCGTCGTCTTCTTCGAGCGGCCACAATATTCCGGGTGCAGGGCTCTCATACCAGGCTCCCGTTCTTATGATCTCTTTTATCTCGTCGGAAAGCCCGTCAAATCTCTCATCTGAGATGTAGCGGAAGCCTGGGAGTATCGTGTAATTTCCTGGAGCCATGCAATCATACTGCACGATCCTCACGCAGCGCTCGACTTCCTCTTTCAGGGTTGCTGTCGGCACGTGAGCTGCATAGTCTATCCAGGCCTTCTCGTTCTTATTGTCTGCAATCTTCAGAATGAGCGCGGCCTGCTCTTTCGATAACATCCCGCTCTCGAAGGCATCCTTTATGTTTCCGCGCCTCTCCAGCCCGGCTCCAAGTCTCAGCAGACGATAGAGAAGCGGCTTTGAGAGATCGCAGTATTGTATCGCGTATTCCTCAATGCATCCGCATTCGAAGACCCTGTAGAGACTCCTGTATCTCATCGCCCACAGAAGCCTTCCCATCCCGACATCGAGAGCCTGTCTCATCTGCGCATATTCTATGAGCCTTTCTGCCGTATCCCTGGCCTTTCCGGGAATCTCTCCGAATGAGGCAGGGAAGATGATGAGCATGTTCTCTCTGTTCGATCCGTTTTCGCAGGCACCGTGCTCATCGCGCCTGGGAGGCTCATAATCGCCGAGGCGCAGCAGTTTTTCATCGCTGTCCGCCTTCATGTGGCATCTGTAAAATATCGGATACTCCAGCTGAGCCGAGTCTGACCTCAGCCCGGCTGAGCCAGGAGCATCACGGAACAGCCATTTTCGTGACTCAGGGCTTTCAGAGTCTCTCGACGCCAGATAAATAGCGGCGTAATTTTCCAGGACCTTTTCCCTGTCTTTCGAGGTTTCGGTCTTCTGCTCTCCTGCTGAGGAATTTCCTTCTGCGCTGTTCCCTACCTCTCGCTTCCCGACTTTGCAATTCACGGTTTTCTTATTCGCATGGCTATGAGTTTTCGAGATGTCCTCCATTGAGCCGCGTTTGTTGGATTTGCAGCCATATGGCCTCCGGCTTACTGAGCTGAGAAAATTACCGAGCAGCGCGTCGACGAAATCTGAGACTGCTCCGCCGTGCTGCTCGCTGTCGCGGAAGTGGGACAGCGCGAAGTCCCATACGAGAGCCAGTTTCGGATTGACGTTGAAGTGCATCAGCACACCGTTGCCTTCTTCATCGCTCTCTTCTGAGGGTATATCTGTCCCGTATTTTGTGATATCCGCATTGCAGCAGGAACCACTATCCTCAGCTTCAGCCCCGGTGGGATCGTCGCAGGATTTCTTATCTTCCAGCTCCAGCCTCACCTCGTCGATGAGCTCGTTCAATGACAGAGTCTGCGCCAGTGAAATCCATTCCTTCTCATTCGCCGGAGTCATCACCCTTGCAGTGTGCCTGAGCGCGCTCTTCATTATCTCGCACTGCAGATACGCCTTCTTTGTGAGCGGCAGCCTGGAGAGCACATCGAAGTTGTGAATCATCTCAGATGCCAGGCGCCCCGAGAATGAAAGATGTTCGACTGCAAAGTCTCCCATCGTGCGGTATCCGAGGCGCTGCACCCCCTGACGCCTGAGAGCCTTCAGCGTCTCTCCCATCCTGAGATCTATGCTCAGGCGCTTGTGAAGAATACTGTTCAGCTCGGAGTCGATATCAGATGCTATTTCTTCCCTGTCGAAGTTGCCTGAGATCACTTTCCGCACCAGTTCATCTACATTGCAGACCGGCCTGCCTCTCTCGATGACCTCAGCCTTCGGGCAGCGATACAGATGATATCCTTCGATATCGCCTTCGCCGTCGATGGACGGGTCTGGAACATCCCACCTGTACTGGTATTCGCCGATATAGCAGGGGTAATCGATATCGAGAGAGGGCTCTTCAATATACAGTTCACATGTATCCATAAGATAATTATATCAGATGAATGCTGAAAAATCAAAACACCCACCATCGAAAAAGCTTATGACAAAAGGGATGGAGAGGCCTCATTGCGTGCGTTCCAGAGGCCTGTCGGAGGAAATTTGGACAAAAATGACCTGAAGGTCCTATGATGTCCAGAATATAGTGCCGTATGGGCCGATTGGGGCATCTGAAATGGAATGACAATGAAAAAATCTTTTTAAGAAAAATGTCTGAAATCTGAAAATCTGGGAATAATAACAATAAACTCGGATTTATGCTCAGGAGTGCCTGCCGGCAGCAGCCGACTTCACTCCTGTTGGTCTTTTCAATGAAGCTGGCTCAAAGGCTGGGCCGCAGTATGATCGGCAAATGCAGCTCTGAAAGGAGGGACCTGTGCTCTGCTCTGGCGATATCATCGAAGACCGCTACAAGATATTGAAGACGATTGGCGAAGGCGCTTTCGGAACGGTCTATCTCGTGAGAGATTCATTGCTCGATGATGAACCGTTCGCCCTGAAGGAAATGGTGGAAACCGATATCCCTGAGGCGGATCGGAATGAAGCAGTCGAGCTGTTTGCGAGAGAAGCTGAGATGCTGAAGTCTCTCCATCATCCAGGGCTCCCGCGTTTCTTCGATCAATTCTCGATTGGAAGTTCCTGCTATACTGTGATGGAATACGTAGAGGGCGAGACTCTCGAAGACAGGCTGGAAAGAAGTTACCTGCCATTCAGTTGGGAAGAAGTGCTCCTCTGGGCAGAGGAGCTGTGCAGGATACTTCTATACCTTCATTCGAGAAAGCCTGAGCCTGTGGTTTTCCGGGATTTGAAGCCCTCGAACATAATGATCGATATAAATGGCCGTGTGAAGTTGATTGATTTCGGGATTGCCCGTCATTACAGCAGCAACAAAGTGAAAGACACATATTTCCTGGGCACTCCCGGCTTCTCCCCTCCTGAGCAGTATGGCAGAGGCCAGTCAGACGGCCGCTCGGATATCTTTGCCCTGGGCGCTGCGTTATACCGTCTGCTGACTAAAGCGGACATGGCTCAGTATTCAGTCAGGATGCCACCGCTATCGATGTTATCGCCGAGTGTTCCCAAATGGCTTGAGAAAGTGATAATGAAGTGCCTGGCCGTGAACCCTGGAGAGCGCTATCAGTCTGTTCAGGCCCTTTATAGTGATATCAGTGCGAGAGAATTTACCTCAGGAGAGATAAAACCGCTTCCTGTGATAGTATTAATGACATTACCAGGAAATATGGTCAGAATGTTTGTTAAAATGAGTTTAACATTTAAGAATTTGCATCCAAACATTAAACCGGTTATATCAGCTTCGTTATTAATATTTGTAACAACTGTAATGGTTTATCATGTTTTTTATATGATATTTGGATTGGTAAACAGGCATAATATAGTTTTGTTACATGCAGGAATATATTTAATCATCTCCTTATCTCTGGTCTGGTTATTTAGAAAAGGCGGTCTTACTTTCCTGATTTCTATCTTACTTGCGATCTTAATTCTATCCTTCATTACTTTCGTGATGGTGGATACATATGGCTATGAGGGGATATTCCAAATCTTCATAGCTGCTTTCATCTTGAGTATTTTCATCGGTGTCCCTGTCTGCAGCATATATAATGCCATAGCTTATAAGAGCTGGAAATGGGGCTTGGTTTTTTTTCTTTATTGTAGCCTCCTTGCAGTATTAATGGTGCCGAATTTCCTCCGCGCCCGTTCGCAGAATTCCCCTCTATCCGGCTGCAAATCCAACCTCAAAAACATCGGTACAGCTATGGAGATGTATTCGAGCGATCATAAAGGTCTTTACCCCAGGAACCTGGCGGAAATAACTCCACACTATCTGAAAACCCTGCCGACCTGTCCTGATGGGAGAAGAATGTCATACAGTTATATCTCCGGAAACAAGCGCGATATCTATACCGTCTGGTGTAATGGAAACTATCATATAAGATCAAGCCGCATCAACATGCCGCAATACGACTCCCTGGAGGGTCTTCGTGAGAAATGACAGCCAATACCCCAAGATGGCGTAATCAGGAGGTTGAGAAATGTTCAGTTTATCATCTGTCAGGACTAAGATAGCCAGCTTCTTTTCCGCCCATCCTGTTTTGAAGCATCTTATATCGGCAATCCAGGTTTCAATCATCCTGCTGTTTACATTTTATCTTGTTTACAATATTACAATAGAAGGTTACGAGCTTCAGGAATTGATGAGCCTGCAGAATGCAGTATGCGTAATTATAGTTCTGGCTACGGCAATATTTTGGGTTTCAAAGCCGGGTATTTATAGAACAATTACTGGTGCAGGTCTTTTATGTGTTATTCTCTTTGTAATACTTGCACCGAGCTTCCTTCGTGCCCGAGCCTCAAGCCCTCTTACCGGCTGCGTCTCACACCTTAAAAACATTGGTATAGCCATGGAGATGTTTTCAAGTGATCATAATGGTCATTACCCCAAATGCCTGGCAGAAATAACTCCTCGCTATCTGAAAACCCTGCCTACCTGTCCTGATGGGAGAAAAATGTCATACAGTTATGTCTCCATTGATTCACCAGATATCTACACTGTATGGTGCAATGGAAACTATCATATAAGAACTTGCAGCATAAACATGCCGGAATATGACTCCCTGGAGGGTCTGCGTGAGAAGTGACAGCCAATATCTTAAGATGGTTTGATTAGGAGGTTGAGAAATGTTCAGTGCATCGGCCGTTAAGGATAAGGTTGCCAGGTTCTTTTCCGCCCATCCCGTTTTGAAGCATCTTATGTCAGCAATCCAGGTTTCAATCATCCTGCTGTTTACGTATTGTCTCGTGTATCATATTTCAGAGGATGGCTACGAGTTTCAGCAATTGATAAACCTGAAAAATGCAGTCTGCATAATTTCAGTTCTGGTTATGGCAATATTTCTGGTGCCCAGGCCGGGTATTTATAGAGCAATAGCAGTTGTAGGTCTTATTTGTGCTATTCTTTCTGGTATAATTGTGTCAAACTTCCTTCGCGCACGCTTCCAGCATGGTTCTCTGATCGCTTGCAAATCCAACCTCAAAAACATCAGTACAGCCTTGGAGATGTATTCCAGCGATCATAAAGGTCTTTACCCCAAAAGCCTGGCTGAAATAACTCCAGACTATCTGCGAACTCTTCCTACCTGCCCTGATGGAGGAAGAATGTCATACAGGTATGTCTCCACAAGTTCGCCTGACATTTACACAGTCTGGTGTGAAGGCGTCTATCACGCCGATAAAAGCCCAATCAACATGCCGCAGTATGATTCTGTGAAAGGCCTTTACGAAAGATGAGCATCGAAACCAGGATTTCTGCAATCCTTTCTGCTGCCACGGTTTATGCCAATCTGAGCTCTTAAGAAGAAAACAAAGCTGAATACGGGCGACGTCATCGGAGAATGACATGCAGTCCTGAAGACAGTTGGCGCAGGCGCCTGCAGAACGCTCTGCATTGAGAGAGATGCCACACAAGAAGGATACATACGGGAAAAAGTCAAACAGAGATCTATCCGACTTTAGCAGGTATTTGTCAATCACTGTGGCATATTACGAAATGCAGAAAATCCGGTCTCTCGACATCTGATCCTGAAATATGAGTTGGAACAATCACTTCAGTTTACTATCGATGAGGTTTTGAAATGAACGAAGAAAACAATGCACCAATAGAAAACGCTTCCGAAAATCCTCCTGTCAAACAGGATAAGACATCAGATGAGAATGAAACATCAGGGCAGCCCAAAAGCGCTCACGGACGCGCCACAAAGGAAAAGGCGGCTAAGTCAGGTAAAAAGGCTGAAGCGGAGCACGAAGTTACAAATGTAAGAGTCACACAGAAAGTGGGGAAGGTTCGTCTCGAATGGGATCTCGATAATAAGGGCGTCAGCCACATCGAGGTGCTCGGCAGATACAGAAAGGACAGGAATTTCTGGAAGCTCGAGGGATATACGAGCTGCGTCCGGGCTGTCGAGTATGACCTGCTTCCTCTCGCGCCAATAGAGATAAGGATCCATCTCGTATTCAAGAACGGGGCGTGGAGCAAGGGTGTCACTGTCAAGACTCATGCGCTCCATAAAAATGTTAGAGAGGATGAGGTGGAAGGCCGGACCATTCACGTCTATCTGCCGGATGGATACAATGAAGAGGACACATATTATCCCACCATTTACATGCACGACGGGCAGAATCTTTTCAGCGAGAAGCTTGCATACGTGGAGCACTGGCGGATTGACGATGCAATAGAGAGGCTTGTAAAGGATGGACGCATCGAAAAGGCCGTAGTGGTGGGCATTTTCAACTCTTCCAAGCGGGCGGAGGAATATACGCCGTTCGCCGACAGACGGTTCGGCGGTGGAAAAGCTCGCGATTTCTCACAATTCGTAGTTGAAAAGATCATTCCCCATGTGGAAAGCAGATACCGTGTCTCTCCAAAGAGGGAAGACCGTGCCGTAATGGGCTCCTCATTCGGCGGAATCCTGTCGCTCTGGATGGGCTATGCATACCCTGAGTATTTCTCGATGGTCGGAGCCATATCGCCGTCTCTATGGGTTGCTGATGGCGCAATGCTCGAAGAGCTGAGGAGCCAGCCGACCAGGGACATCAAGATATGGATAGACCAGGGAACCGGCGAGTGGTCAACCTTTACACGCAATGCCGTAAACATCCTTCTTCAGAAAGGATATAAGTACGGAAGCGAGCTGGTCTACTATGAGGTCAAGGACGCTCCGCACAACGAGGTGGCCTGGGCTGCCAGAGTCGACTGCCCGTTCATTCTGTTCAAGGGGAAGCCTGCCTCGAAATGCCTGGACATGCGTCTCGATGTCCAGTACATCCGCATGTTCAACGTAGGCCCGACTGAGATAATAATCAACCCTATAGGGGTCTTTGACAACGGCATGTGGTACTCGCTTTATACAAACGCTGATTATTCAATCCAGGGGAGCGCGCCTGAAGCGGATGTGCAGAGCGGAGAGAAGGAGCCAGACGATGCGGAAGCTCTTCAGCGCAGGAAGGTAACAGCAACAATCGACTGCACAGGGGTTTTGCAGTTCAATGAAGACAGTATTGCCACAATAATAGTAAAATATCAGGATCTCACGAGGACAGTGGAGGTCAGGAATCCGAACCCTACACAAAAGCCTTCCAGGAAGCGATTGAAATCAGTTCTGTCCGCTTCTGCCTCCGGCCTCTGCGCAGAACCTGCCGTCTGAAAAGGGAATAGAGAATTAATGCTGCTCATGTGGTTGATTTCATAAGCTTTTTGAGATATAATATAATCAGGGAGCATAGTTAGAGATACTATCCAAGTGTGCCAGTGGGGGGATAGATGGGAAGTATCTTTAAGCCGTTCTTGTCACAGAATCTGTTGAAGGCAGCGGCGGGCGGCAATCTTCTGACTGTCAATGCTCTTCTGTCTTCCGGGGCCGATGTTTCCATAAAGAATGGAGATGGAGAGACGCCCCTCCACCTGGCAAGCCTGGGAGGCTTTCTCGAAATAACCGGACTTATTGAATCAAAAGGCGGAGATGTCAACGCCAGGAACAACAAGGACATCACACCTCTGCATTATGCGGCCATGAACGGCCATGTCGAAACCGCAGTTTTCCTCATATCAAAGGGCGCAAATGTCAACGCCAAAGCTTTTGAAAGCCTGTCACCGCTTCATTCAGCAGCATTGAACAACCATCACGAGGTGGCCGGGCTTCTCATCTCCAAAGGTGCTGCTGTAAACGCCAGAAACAAGAATTACAGGACACCGCTGCACATTGCGGCCGAGAATGGCCAGCTGAAGGTTGCAGAGATCCTCATCTCAAAAGGCGGGGATGTCAACGCCAAAGACGACAAGGGAATGACGCCGCTGCACCTTGCCGCAGTGGACGGCCATCGAAAGTTCGCCGAGATGCTCATAACCAGAGGCGCTTCAGTAAATGCGAAGAACAGCAATGGAATGACGCCTCTCCATATCGCGGTGATAGAGGATCGAGTGGATACAGCGAAATTTCTCATCTCAAGAGGCGCCGACGTCAACATGAAATCCGACAGGACAGGTATTTCACCGCTTCATTCAGCAAGAACAGATCAGATGAAATCGCTCCTCAAATCCAGCGGAGCCAGAAGATAACCAGCAAAGCTCAGATCCTGGCGTGTTCAGATCAGGCCGCGCTGAATCTCCTATCTGCCTCTGCATGATATCGCACTCTGTATTATTCAATTGCAGGAGATGGATGCTCATGCGGATTCGGTCGTTTACTCAGCGGCTATGCCTGTTCTGATGTGCTCTTCTCTATCGGGTCGAAAACCCTGCCGCGTTGTTCAAAGCTTCTCAATCTCCCCGACATCGAGCCCTGTGGCCTCGGCGATGGCGGATGTTTCGAACCCCATCCTCTTCAGATTGCGGGCTATCTCTTCCTTGCTTTCAGCTTTGCCTTCAGCCTTGCCTTCAGCCTTGCCTTCAGCCTTGCCTTCAGCTTTAATGCTGGAAACCAGTGTCTCTAGCATGATTTTCCCTCCTTCTCTCTCATGCGTCCGTATCCTGATGCCTTTATGCTTCAGATATTTTCGCAACCAAATGATGTAAAATCTCCCGAACTCTGATGCGAAATCGATTCTGTCGCTGACGATCTGCTCAGCCTCTTTAAGCTCTTCCCTTGTCCTGGCGGTAAGCAGGTAGAAGAAGCCTGCGATCAGGTTGTCCAGGCGGGTCAATCTCTTCAGCTCTTCCCGTGGCTTCGACTGCAGGGTCACAAGGTAGTGCTCGAAGTCCGGGACATATTTCCTGAGCCTCCTGTAGGGCATGGCGATGAGATCGTCGAGCCTCGTTGAGACATTGTAGGGAGTAGTGCCGGTATAGAGAACTACCGGGAAGACAGGCGGCAGCAGCTCATCTGGAGATATTTCGTTCTGCTTTATCAGGTCTTCATAGAGCAGCAGCATGTAGTTCAGTATTCTCAATGGCATGAGCCTGTCTATTGTGGACTGGAACTCGAACAGGAGATACAGGTATGCGCATGCACCTTCTTTCAGGTTCAGCTTTATCACCAGATCCGTATACCTGTCCTTGAATGTTTTCGTGATATAGCTGGTGTTCCGCTTCTCTATCCTGTCGAAATCAATGTCGCCGATAAAATCGGAGTCCACGAAGCCCTTAATGAAGTCTCTCACCGTCTCAGGCCGGCTGAAGAGCTCCTTCAATGTCTTGTCGTAGAGTCTGTGTTCCATAGGTACATAATAGCATACGCCGCCAGAAGGCACAAGTTATGGGTTATTGATGCCATCACACAAGTTACGAGCCTTTTGCAGGTTGAAATCGAAAAACTGTAATTCAGAGCCAATTGACAGACAGGGCACGTTTCAGATTGCCGTTGCGGTCAGCCTTCCCTCGTCCAGGTAGTATGTCCTGTTGGCGTAGAACGCCACTTTGGGGTCATGGGTCACGACTATCGTCGTTATCTTCTGGTGCTCGTTGATGGTCTTCAGCACTTCCATTATCTCTTTGCCGCCCCTAGTGTCCAGGTTGCCTGTGGGCTCATCGGCGAGGAGGAGGCCCGGCATGTTGGCGAGCGCCCTTGCTGTGGCAACCCGCTGCTGCTGGCCGCCTGACAGCTTGGTGGTCTTCTCCTTCGCCTTGTTCTCCATCCCTACGAGGCGCAGCAGGGACAGGCTCCTCGATTCTCGCTCCTGTGAATATCTGCCTGAGAGCTGCATCGGGAGCATCACGTTCTCTATCACTGACAGGGTGGGGATGAGGTGATAGTTCTGAAAGATGAAGCCTATGTGGTTGAGCCTCACCTTTTCCCGCACAGACTCGGGCTGAGCCGTCACGTCCAGGTCGTCGAGGAAGATGTGGCCGAAGTTGGGGAGGTCTATGCAGCCGAGCAGGAACAGCAGCGTCGACTTTCCTGAGCCTGAAGGGCCCATGATGGCTATGAAGTCGCCGGATTTGAACTCCACGTTTATGTTCTCCAGGACCCTCAGCTTTCCGGCCTGAGTCTCCCAGTACTTGTGAAGGCTTATCATTCTGACTCGCATCAGTATCCTCTTTGAAGCCGGACAGTCCCGGCAGTTTATTCGTCAATCGCCAGAAACCTGAATCCAGGATTGCGCTACTCCCATCTCATAGCCCTTATTATGTCTATCCTGTATACGATTACGGCAGGGATCAGAGCCCCGATGACTCCTATCATCAGGGACAGGATAAAGGCGTAGAGAACCAGGTTGAAAGTGATATGCGCTATCGGGAACGAAGCCTGCAGTATCACCATCACCGCGCCGTCGAGGAAGCGGGAGCCGAGAAGCCCTACGATTATGCCTATTACGCCTCCGGTGATCGACAGGATCAGCGATTCGATGAATATCATCATTATTATGCTGATCCTGGGCGCGCCAATCGCCCTGAGCGCTCCGAACTCCTTTATGCGCTCGAAGGTGGACATCAGCATCGTGTTCATCGACGCCGTTGTAGCTATCAGTATGCCTATCAGGGCTATTGCGAACTGCAGCAGCCACGCGTATTTCACGAGCTCGCTCGACGCGCCGAGATACTCGTCGCTCGTCTGGATCATCAGGTCAGGGAACAGGCTCTTCAGCTTTGCCTTGGTCTCCTTGATCTTGCGTTTGTCTTCCACCTGGATCCATATCTCCTTGACCCTTCCAGGCGAATCTTCTATCGAGAGCGCAGTCTGCTCAGGGATGAAGCAGAAGTAGTCCTGGAATCCGGCGTTGAACCTGCCGATACAGCTCACATTGAAGTTGATCGTGTCGCTGCCCTGCTTGAGCGACAGAGTGTCTCCCACCTTCATGTGGAGCTCCTGCGCCAGCTTCTCGCCGAGAACCGCCTGCAGGTTCTCGTCTTCGACAGGCAGTTTCTCGCCCTTGTCATCCTTCCTGTCCGACTTCTGCGCCAGCTCGTCCAGCTTCAGCATCCCTCCTGTGCAGTACGACTCGTCAGGCGGAATTGTCGACTGCGGGAGCATCCCGCCGCCGAGGATGTGGAAGTTCGGGAAGAAGGCTTTTATGTAGTTTTCTTCCTGGTTGTTCTTGAACGGAAGGCCCCACACGATAATCATCTTTCCGTGGAGTTTCTGCTGGAACCGCGTTATCCCAATCGCGCACTTGATGTTCTCCACCCTCGTGATCCCCTGCGGGAACGTGGCATAGTAATCCCTCGTCTCCTTCGCCCACGTCGAGTTGTCGCCTGCTTCCGGCATGGGAGGCAGGTTAAGAAATTTCAGCATGTGAACCTTCTGAGACGGAGGCTTCCTGGGATCGAGCGCGATGGGATGCATAACGTAGATCACGTCCGACGCATAGCCTATCGCGCCTATCGGGCCTGTAGGAAGCGGGATCGTCGAGGAAGGAAGCACGTAGATGTCTATGGTGCGCCCGAAGACCTCCCTGCTCAGCCTGTGGTGCAGCCCTTCAGCCACTGAGAGCAGCGCGACGAACGAGCCGACGGCCAGGATGACACCGACAATGGTCAGAAAGCTTCTCTCCTGCTTCCTGGTGACATTTTTCTGGGCAAGTGAAAGAGCGATCACAACGATTCCTTATGTAAAGCGGATAGAGCTGAATCTGTCAATTAACGCTTATCTCTGTAATGTCAACTATATTCTCACTTTATAATTCCTTGTCCTTCTTGAGAGGAGAGTTAGTTAATTGGGAGAAAATCTGAAATATTGATGAATCCTTGAAGGAACAACAGAGGTTTTTCAGTGCCGGACGAAAAGAAACAGGAACCACAGGGGAAATCCTTTGCGAACCGCGTGCTCGGGACATTTTCGCTCCTCTTCTCGAGCGATGCCGATCCGCAGCTGGCCGAGATATTCAAGGACGAGAACAGCCCGTCTTACCAGAAGGTGCTCGCCATATGGGAATCAGGCCTTAAAAAGAGGAAGACCCTCAGGAAAGACCTCATCTCGATAGTGGCAGACCCTGCCGCCTCGAGGAACCAGAGGCTGGCAGCCATAAACGCCCTCGCGAAGATAGGCGAGCTCTTCTCGGAAGAGGTTCCCACAGCACTGCTCGTGCAGCTCATCGACCTCTATCTGAACACCTGGGACACGAAGCTCTACGCATCGCTCCACAAGCTCTTCCTCGGCCAGCAGAGCTTTCCGGTGGTGCTTCTGACTGCCCGCACCCTTCTGGAGACATTCGATGTGTCCATGGAGCTCAGCACGCAGACCTGGGAGATCCTGGCGCGGGCCCTCCATCTCTGCTACTCCTTCCAGGTCGCCGGCGCTCAGCAGGCCCTCGAGGACGAGATGAAAAAACTCGTCCACCACAAGGACATACAGCGTGAGAAGGTGGAGAAGATGGCCTTCGCTGTCAAGGGCGTCGTCATGTGCGCCAACAAGGTCCGGGAGGAGATTATCAAGAACCTCAAGGACGACAGCAAGGGAGAGGCCATCGTCGCCATGCTCTCGACGCTGGCCCTCAATACGAGTTATCACGAAAAATGCGAGTTCCCGAAGAAGCTGAAGCCTCTCCTCGAGTTCCTGATCGACGAGCGCCCCGGGATCAGGCTCCTCGCCCAGAAGGAGCTTGAAGAGATTCCGACTCCTGTCGCCTACGAATTCTACCGCTCGCTTATACAGAAGGAGATACAGGGCTACCCCGACACGCCCAGGATAGCCATAACGCTGCTCGGAACGATGGCGGCAAAGGATGGAGAGGCCCTGGAGATATTCCTGTCTCTTGCGGACAAGATACTCTCTGACGATGCCGGCACATATTCTGATGAGATTGTCAGAATCTTCAGGGAGCATCCCGAGCTCAAGGCGAACCTGGTCCAGCACGCGATGGAAGTGGTGTCGAGAGGCGAGGCCTCTGAGAGGATCCTGCTCGACTATGTCTCGAGGATCATAGGATTCGAGCCTTCGACTGAGAGCATTAATTTTCTGATATCTACGGCATTGAATGAAGAGACAGCTCTTTCGACGAGAAAGAGGACGATGAAGGTGCTTCTGCAGTACAACAACCCCGGCTTCTCTGAATACAGCGCCGTGTCATCGTGCATCAAGTCCCTTTCGCAGGAGGGTAAGAACAATGAATTGAGGCAGTTCATCTTCAATGAGGTCAAGGAGAGCCCCCTTGAAGACAACGTGGGATTCCTGAAGGAAGGGATCTTCGATGAGAACGAGGAGGTCCGCCGGGGAGCCCTGCGCTCATACTGCGACATGGTAAAGAGCGGAAAGGTCGATAAAGCGGATGGCATAGGGTTTTTTACAGTGCTTCTCGATTCGAACTATCCGGCGAAGGCCGATATAAAGCTGCAGACTCTTCAGTTCCTGAAAGGAAACCTGATGAGAGACGGGCATCTTCGCGGAAGGACATACGAGCTGCTGGGGTCGGACACAAAGGATCTCAGGAACCAGGCTTTCGACGTGATGGCCCAGTGGCTCTTCAATGTGCTCTCCGAAGACGAGGAGAAGGAGATTCTGAGCGTGATCTACTCGATCCTGACCTCAGCCGAGTATCTCCACGAGGACACATACCTGAGAGTGGCCAAACTGGTAAGCGATGGTATAGAGGACAAGGTGCCGGTATTTGAAAAGTGGAGCAAGGAGACTTTCATGGCGATCGAGAAGGGTCTTTCGAAAAATCTTTCGATGTTTCAGACGAAGATCCTCTGTGAGATACTCGATAATTCAGGAAGCGGGAAGAATCACAAGGCCCGTGTGTCGGCGAACTGGATAATGGAGAACCTGCTGCGGAACCCAGGTGTCTCCCCGATAGTGCACCTGCATATTCTGCAGTTCCTGATTCACAAGGAGGGGAAGATGATACAGTTCTTCCCCCGCCTCCTCTCCCTGCTGTCGCTGAAAGAGCCTTACATACGCAAAGTGGCGCTCGAGATCCTTGCCGCCGAGAGCGCTCTCTTCCAGAAGTACACGATCGAGGAGAAGCTGAAGGCGTTCACTTCGCCTCACACCAAAGAGATGGATGAATATATAAAGTGGGAGGTCATGCTGAATCAGAGCCTTCTGCCGATCCTGGTGTCCATGCTGCGTGATCCTTCAACCGACCAGGAGACTGTGATCCTGATCATATCAGTGATCAGGCGGATTGAAAGCGCCAGGGAGTATCTCTCGGTTCTCTTCGAGTTTCAGAGCCCCCGTTATGGAGACTCGATACGTGAGAGGGCGCTGGAGTCTATAGCCTATCTGCTCTACCCGCCTTTCATCGACGAGGAAAAGGGCATCATAGACGAACTGATGCGCATCGCGAGCGATGGCAACGTGGGAGCGAACTACCGCCTCTCTTCACTGCACGCGCTGGTATACATCTCGGTGGAGGATTTCTACGAATTCTTCAGCTCCCTGGCCACTAATGAAGAGGAGCGCCCTGATATAAGAATGCGCGCCCTTCAGGGGCTGAATACGCTCAGGAGCCCGCAGGCAGTAGGCCCCTATATCACGATCCTCAGAAATCCGCGCTATGGAGCAGTTCATCGCGAGATAGTGCTGGATGGATTCGCTCTTTTCGGGCTTTCCTATATGATAGATCCGCTTCTTTCGATAATCTTTGGAGGCGAGGGCGCAAAGCTTGTCGAGAAGGCGAAAACGGCTCTCACCGAAAGATCCTATGGTGATGCGATTGAGATCCGCACCAGATTCCGGGCGATCCAGGATAAGAGATATGACCTCGATCAGACCGATACAAAGCTTCTGGCCAACAGGGAAGCCGAGGCGGTGACGAGGAAGGAGCTGGAGGGACTCAGTAAAGAGATAGGGCAGAGGGAAGCCGAGATGCGGCAGGACGAGCAGAGATTCAGAGCAGAGGACGAAAAGCGCCAGAATGAGCTGAGGCAGGGAGAGCAGCTGAAGCTGAAATACGATGCCAGGTTCAGGGAGCTGGCTCCTGAATGGCCAAACGAGCGCAAGGTGCCGCCGGATCTACGGGAGCCTCTCCGGAAGCTCAAGGAGCAGTATGCAGATTTTGCGCTGAAATATCAGAGCCTGAAGGAGTCTATGGAGCTGGAGAAGGACAAGGCGGAGAAGCGCATGGACGAGAGCCGGCAGCAGCTTGCCGAGCTTAATGGCAGGGACGCTGAGGCGAAGGCTTCACTTCAGGCCCTGCTGAGCGAGAAGGCAGGGCTGGAGGCTCAGAAGGCCGAGCTGGAGGGCTGGATAGCCCAGAGCGAGAGAGAGACGAAGGCCATGGAGGCGTCCTTCAGGGAGGCGCTGCCTGAGATAGACAGGAAGAACATGGAATATCTGCAGCGTTATAAGGAAGAGCGCCTCAGAGAGTGGAAGATCAGATGGGAGTACTTCCACAGGATTCGAAATATCGCAGGCCCCGCTCTCAATGCCTGAGTGCGCCTGCGGCACGCGCTGGACACAGGATATCATGATGGACCGCCGATTGCCGGGACTCTGCCCGGCGGGATGGCATACTCATTGTCATAGAGGATTCGCTGAATCATCACAGAACATGTGATCACCCTAAGAAATACTCAATAATATGGCATCTGTTAAACCAAGGAGGTTACCGTGGAAAAGAAACATATAGCCGGAGATAAAAAGGGCGATGTTCTGCTGTATGCCCTCAGCACCTGTGTGTGGTGCAGGAAGGTGAAGGATCTCCTCAACACGATGAAGGTGGAATATGATTACATAGATGTCGATGAAGTCCCCAGAGATGAAAAAGAGAAGCTCATGGACGAGGTACGGAAGCATAACCCGCAGTGCTCCTTCCCGACCCTGGTCGTCAATGACGGCTGCATAATAGGCTTCAAGGAAGACAAGATCAAGGAGGCGCTGAAATAATGAGCAATTCGGAGATATCCAGGGAGAGAATTGACGCCCTCTATAATAAGCTTAAGCGCGAGGCGGAGGAGGGCGGATACCGCCTGAACCCTGACGTCGAGTTCGCAAAAGACCTCGTGAGTGGCCTCCTTGTGAACGAAGACAGATATGGCTACTGGTGCTGTCCCTGCAGACTTGGCGACGGCGACAGGAATGCGGATCTGGACATCATCTGCCCATGTGATTACCGCGACCCCGATCTGAACGAGCACGACATGTGCTATTGCGCGCTCTATGTCTCGGAAGAAGTGTATCAGGGTAAGAAGAGCCTGGCCGGCTCCATTCCGGAGCGGAGGCCGACAAAAGAAGAGAGAGAGGCCGGAAAGGCTGCTGCCGGGGAATCTGCTCTGTCAAAGCTGGCTTACCCTGTCTGGCGCTGCAAGGTATGTGGATATCTCTGCGCCAGAGAAGAGCCTCCGGGGGTGTGCCCTGTATGCAAGGCGAAGAAGGATCGCTTCGAGCTCTTCATGTAGCGGCGCAGCAGACCTTCTGCGGTCGATGTCCGAAGCTGGCGGTGAGCGCATCGAGAGGCAGAGCTGCCTGAGGCGGAATGGGAAGTATCCGGCAGTTTACAGAGATTGAAGAACATTCGAGGGGTGGACTATGATGGCTGATCCTGAAAGGCTCGATACCGTAATTGACAGCGTCACAGTGTTCAACAGGGCTGCGCTCGTCTGCAGGACAGGCAGGCTTCCCGATCTCGCAGGGAAGACCCAGGTGGAGTTCATCGTGCATGAGCTCCCGCTTTCTCTCGATGCAGGCTCGATTCGCGTATCTGTAATCGACAGCACGGGATGGAAAGAGAGCGATGGAAGCGCTCAGCAGGTGAGCAAGAGGATCAGGATGGTGCAGAGATCCGGATGGACTGTCAGGAACATTGCCCTGGAGATAGACCGGGCAGGACCTGAAGAACTGTCCGATGAGGAAGAGCTGTCTGAAAAGATCGCCAGGCTCGAGAAAGAGCTGGATGAGCTCAGCTTCGACCTCTCGTGCGTATCTGCCAGGCTCGAAGAGGTGGCGCGGTGGATGGCATCGCCAATCGAGGCTTCGAGCCGGGATGATGAATCGGAGAGCCGGCCTGACCTTTTTCCGTATGCCGCCTGGGAAGCTTTCGTCAGGATCTGCTGCGGGCATCTCGACGCGCTCCATACGAGAGAGAGGGATCTCAACAGCCGCTGTTCGGCTGCCGCGCAGGAGCTGGCAATCACGAGGGAACTGCAGGCAGCAAGGCGTCTCAGATCACCTGACGAGATCAGGTACTGCAGGAATCTCAAGGTCTCTCTCTCGAGGCTCGGTGAATCCGCCCATCAGCCTGAATCGCTGGAGATCTCGTACGCCGTGCCGGGAGCTCAGTGGAAGCCTGTATACAAGCTCTACCTGTCAGACGATTTTTCGAAGGCGAAGCTTGTGATGGGCGCCCAGGTGGCCCAGCGGAGCGGCGAGGACTGGCCAGACGTGGCTCTCCGGTTCTCCGCGGCGTCCTTTCACAGAATCACCCAGCTCCCTGAGCTTCCGTCGCGCAGGATCGGGAGGGCGCAGCCGCCCAGACCGCAGTCATACAGGGACAAGCTTCCGCCGTCTGAGAGCCTCTTCAGCGCATACGACCACTGGCGGAGGAGTCAGGGAGCCGTTCCGGCTCCGGTTCCGATGACTCTCAACACACTGTTCGATGAATGTGACAGAAAGCTGGGCGGACTGATGAACGAATACTCCGCGCCTGTCTTTCAGCTGAAGGGAACGATGCTGTTCGGCAATGCGCCTGTCTCTCCGCCCCTTCCGCCGATGTCATCCGCGCCTGCAATTCCGCTGCCTCCGCCTCCTCCTGTTTCTGTCGCTCCGGAGCCTTTGATCAATCCATATATCCCCTGTGAGCTGAGCGATCTTATTGAACCGGAGATGGAATTCATGAGCGCCCCTGAGCCGATGATGAAAGCCAGCCCGCCTGCGCAGGCTCCCGTTCCTGCTGCAATGCCGGCAAAGCGCAGAGTCCAGGATATGATGAAGAAGGCAGATGCTCCGGCGAAGATGAATCTAGAGAGCTGCTTCAGGAAAGGGATAGAGCAGCTCAAGGAAACCGTGGTGATGAGGAGCGCAGGCCCTGGCGGAGCAGGTCGTCTCGAAGAGGCGCAGATGCAGACGGCAGCTTCAAAGGATGGATGGCTGTCAGACGGCGACTTCGAAGGAACAGCGTCCCTGATCGTGCTCGGAGGCGCTGAGCCCGGCGCCGATGCCGGCGCGGCGCAGGATTATTTCAGCTACGAACTCGACGGGCCGGAGGCATCGGAACAGCTCAGGGGCCGCCTGCGTAAGACCAGTGCCATCCCAGTCTCTCCAAGAGTCCGGGAGCAGATCGTCGAGGTTGTGAAAAGGGTGTACGACGCTATCAGGACGGCAGAGGTTTACCTGATATCGGACAGCGAGCTTCCAGGCTTCCAGTGCGTCTATGAGGCGGAATGCAGGGCTCACGTCCCTGGTGACGGGCTTCCCCACACTGTCAATATTCTGATCGGCCTCTCAGAGTCTGCAATGCATTTCAGGACGGTGCCGATTACCGATTCGAAGGTATTCAGGCGCCTGATGCTCAGGAACCCTTTCCCTTTCCCGATCCCTGGCGGCGAGGTGCAGACTTTCCTGGACAACGCATACCTTTTGACGACTCCTTTCAAAGGCACAGGAATCAATGGAGAGGTCATGTTTCCCCTCGGCGTGGAGCAGCGCCTCAGAGTGGCGCGGAATACGACGTTTGCACAGGATGAGAAGGGGATAGTGGGCGAGAACTCTCTCGCGTCACATACTGTGTCGATACAGGTAAGGTCTCATATGCCGAAGCCCGTCACGGTTGAGATAGTGGAGAGAGTCCCCATCAGGGAAGAGAGCGAGAAGAAGATCGATATCAAGGTGACGGCTTCAGAGCCGAAGAGC
>Ga0302252_1000205_pt1 | contig 67044 bp, 66 predicted proteins | sample AAG_RA_Leu_MG_FD_193511 | JGI IMG/M metagenome (GOLD analysis project Ga0302252, IMG submission 193511) | Enriched activated sludge microbial communities from anaerobic digester in WTTP, New Holstein, Wisconsin, United States - AAG_RA_Leu | ecosystem: Engineered > Bioreactor > Anaerobic >... | reverse complement strand
CCGGTTCGATCCTCATCGATATTAACGAGGAATGGATCACCGGTAACCGGTATTTATCTGTGAAGAATGAGATCATCTCTTTGGATACTGCGGCTGCTGATTTTACAGCAATTTAGGTACACTGCCGAATGTTTGGCACTATTTTATTTGTGGCAATGAATTCTCAACCAATTTTAAACTATCCACTTTTTCGAACCACGAAGCCAAATTTTTTGTACATCTGGGAGTGAGGGTGTTATTGCCCCCCTCCGCTATTCCCCCCCTTCCCCCCCGATAGAAATCCGGCCCCGTAAACCGCTCCGTTGTATGCGTTTTGCCTCACCCCCTCATTTGGCAGAGGTAATAATTCGGAAAAACACGGTAATTGTCCCGGAACAGATCAGGGTTTTCCGACGGGAATCATTGAGGTAATGTATAGCAACGTTCTGTTGGCATCCGGATGGGCGAGCCGGGGGTTGGCTAAGCCCCGGGATCGAGAGAGGGGTGTCCGGAACGGCGATCAGGGATCCGGCCCCCCTCAGGTCACTCGCCTCCCTTCACGCTCCCGACCGTGCCGGGTACGTGAACGTATCCCCGGTTATCCAGATCCCTCGTTTGCTTCGCAATGGTTTTCTCCCGTGTCGCCAGTATATTATCATCGCACACCTGCATGCGGAAGCACGCATCAGGGTCGTTATGCACCGTGCATGAGAAGTTGACGTTCATGAAGACTACACAAAAAAAGGTTCCGGCGGAAGAGACGCTGGATCCGGAAGACTGGGCAGCCATGCGGGCGCTGGGACACCGCATGGTTGACGACACCATGGACTATATCGAGACCCTCCGGGACCGGCCGGTCTGGCAGCATGCCCCACCGGAAGTGAAGGCCCGGTTCAGCGGGCCGGCTCCGGCAGCCCCGTCGACTCCTGCAGCAGTCTATGATGAGTACCTCCGCTCCGTCCGCCCGTACCAGCTCGGCAACAGCCACCCGCGGTACTGGGGCTGGGTGACGGGATGCGGGACCGTAATGGGAGCATATGCCGAGTTTCTGGCAGCATCAACAGATGCCGTCAGCGGGTCGTTCTCGTACATGAGCAACAATTACATCGAGATGCAGGTCGTGGACTGGTGCCGGCAGCTCCTTGGGTTCCCGGCCGGCGCAAGCGGCCTTGTCACCAGCGGCTGCTCGGCTTCGACTCTGATCGGTCTCGCCGTGGCACGGAACACTATGGCCGGATACGATGTACGGGCTGAGGGGATGCACACCGCGGGAAAACAGATGACCGTGTACTGTTCGGAGGAGGCTCACTCCTCGGTCCAGAAGGCCGTCGAGCTGCTCGGCTTCGGGAGCAATGCGCTCCGCCGGATTCCCGTCAACGAGTCCCTGCAGATCGATACAGCGGCCCTGAAGAAAACGATTGCAGCCGACCGGGCAGCCGGCTTTCACCCGCTCTGTGTCGTCGGCGTTGCCGGGACCACGAACACGGCGGCAATCGATGACCTCAATGCGCTCGCGGACATCTGCGCAGAAGAGCGGTGCTGGTTCCACGTGGACGGCGCTTTTGGTGCCTGGGCGGCCATTGCCCCGGAGTACCGGCACCTGGTGAAAGGGATGGAACGGGCGGACTCGCTCGCGTTCGACCTGCACAAGTGGATGTACCTTGCCTATCCCATTGCCTGCGTGCTGATCCGGGACGTGGCGCATCACCGCAATGCTTTCTCCCTGACCCCGACCTACCTCGCCCATGGAGAGGGCGAGAGCGGCCTGACCGGCGTGGACGTGCCCTGGCTCTCCGATTACGGGTTCGAGCTCTCGCGGGGATTTTTTGCACTCAAGGCATGGATGACCATCCGGGAGCAGGGGATGGAGAAGTACGGCCGTCTCATCCAGCAGAACATAGACCAGGCGCACTATCTCGAAGGGCTGGTGCAGGACGCTCCGGAGCTTGAGCTTGCCCTGCCGGTCTCGTTAAACATCGTGAACTTCCGGTACGTCCGGTCCGGTCTCACCGAAACCCGGCTCGATGCGCTGAACAAGCAGATCGAGGTCGCTCTCCAGGAGCAGGGGATCGCGGTCCCGTCAACTGTCACGATCCATGACCAGAAGTACCTGCACGTTGCCATCACCAACCACCGCAGCCGGCGGGATGACTTCGACCTGCTGGTGAAAGAAGTCATCCGGCTGGGGAATGAGCTGGCATGATCCCTGCCGGGAAGAGGAGCGTACAATAAACAAAAATGGTTATAAAATTTACAAACGCGATCATTTTTTTTCGGTTTTACCCTGCCCGACCCCCCTTTTCAGGTATGCAAAAAACATCAGAATTTCCTGTGGAATCTGCGACGTAAGGACGCCCGAAAAACCCTCCATGCGAAGCCAAGGGGGGTCGGGCAGGGTAAGGTTTTCATTCCGGATTTTTTTCGCGCTGAAAATTTTTCAAACCGGAAAAAATTCAAAAAAAATTTGGCATGAAAAAAAGGAAATTGCCTGTCATTTGTCCTGGAGCACAAGATACATCCCGGCAAGAGCGGCGAGGACGGCAACCAGGTTCACGATGGCAAGACTATCCGCGTCCAGGCCGGCCTGGCCGAGATAGTCAAACAGGGCAAACAGGAGGAATGTGACGCCAAAGAGATACCCATAGGCCCTCTTCTTTGCATAGCCCACATAAAATCCCAGGACACAGATGACCAGCTCAAGGAGCATGGCAACCGGGGTTACTACCAGTGATAATGCCATGATAATCCATAATCCGGATATGATATAAAAGAGATTCGGGAGTCTCGCAGAACCGGCCGGTGATTACCCACTCTGGTGTTTGTTCCACCGGATATGCGCCAGCGTTGACATCCCGGAGATAACGACCTCGTGTCCCTCTGCACGGATCATCGGTTTGATGTACTCCTCCACAATTTTCTTCTGCTCCGGCGTTGTCGCCCCGAACCGCCGGCAGAAAAATGCCAGCATCTCCTCAGACGATGTAAACCGGTACTCCTTTCCCATCGGCATCATCGTCACGTCCGGAAAGATCCCCATCTGGTACAGCACCCCAAAGAGGCAGTCGGTCTTCGGCCCCGGGTAATACTCCCGGCCGTGCAGCGGCATCCAGAGGTCGGCATTCATCCGCTCCCAGAAGGGCATGTCGGCAAACCAGAAGAGGTGGACCGAGCCGGAGCAGATGGCATCCATCTTCGTGAGCGCTTCGCGGATGTCGTGCATGGTAAGCGAGAGCGACGCGATGACGATGTCGTACGGGAGCGAGAGGTCGGAGGCGGGATCGACATCCTCCCATGTCTTTTGCACGCATGCGATATTCCGGATCCCGTCCCGTTCAGCATGCTTTTTGAGCACTTCGATCATCCCGGCGCCGGGCTCTACCGCGGTCACGTTGCGGACGAGCGGGGCAAGCGGCAGGGCAAGGATTCCCGGGCCGGCCCCGATATCGAGCACCCGGGAATCACGGGAGAGCGGGAGGGAGGCAATCGTCCTCTGGACCCGGTCATCGTACTCGCTCCGTGCGTTCGCATCATACCGTTCCGCGTTCTCTTTTTTGTCCCAGTTGTGCGACGGATCGCCAGCGATCTTCGAGGATTCCTGCCGGCGCTGCCGCTCCTTCCAGATCTCGTTCCAGTCAGGGTCGCAGGCCGGCGCCGGTTGCATAGCATACCGTAGCGTGCCTGGCCAAAAAAAGGTTCAGGTGGTGCCCTCACTCGTGCCGGAGGGCGTCGATGGGGCTTAAGTTCGCACCCTTCCATGCAGGGTAAAGACCGCAGGCAAGACAGACAACAATCCCAAATCCGACACCCTCCGCAATTGAGAACACCGTGGGGAGGGTCCAGAGATATTTCGTTGACTGGAGCATCAGGGCGCTGATGCCGTAACCGGCGATGAGGCTGAGAACTCCCCCGACAACGCTGCCGATAACTCCGATGATGGCAGCCTCGTACACGAACATACTCATCACCTCTTTCTTCTGGGTGCCGATGCTCCGCATGATCCCGATCTCCTTGACCCGCTCATTGACAGACATCATCATGATATTAAAGATCGAGACCCCGGCAACGACCATCGAGATGCCGCCGATCGCGGTAACGAAAGAGGTCACCGCGCCGAATGTGCTGTAGATTGATGCAAGCGTTGCCTTGCTGTCCATCACCATGACGACCTTGTCGCGCTTATTCAGCTGCTTCTCGATGATGGTCTTGATATTGGCCGTGTCCTGACCGCTTTTGACCTTGACCACGACTTCATCATAGTATTTCCCGGTATTGTAAGTCCCCTCGAACCAGTCCTGGGTTGCGATGACCGCATTATCGGTGCTGATATCGAAGCTCATGCCCCGCTCCTTGATGATGCCGGTGACGCGAAGCGCTCCTTTCGAGCCGTCCGTGCCAAGGGAGAGGCGGGATCCTATCTTGATTTTGTTGTCCTTGGCGAATGTGGAACCCACCAGGCACCCGGAGTTGGCATTATTGTAACTGCCAGCAGAGAGCTCGAGGTTGAGATCCTTGAGGTACTGCGGGTTGACTCCGTAGACCGTTGCGACAATATCGTCGCCCCCCACCCCGACTTTCATCCGCTCGGATGTCGAGTGCACAGGAATGGTCACGCCAGGAGCGACCGCTCGTTTGATCTGCTGGAACTGCTGGTCGGTGATCTTCATGTTCTCGGTGCTCCCGCTTCCCCCTCCCCCATGGAATCCGCCGCCGCCTCCTGTGTACGGGTACACGATGACGCTGTCCCCCACGGACGAAAGGCTGTCGGAGACCATGGAGACCATGCTGTTCCCGAGGATGCCCATTGAGGCAATGGCAACGACGCCGATCACGATGCCGAGCATGGCAAGGGTTGACCGGAGGAAGTGGATCCGGATGTTTCTCTTTGCAATCTCCCAGAAGATCATGAAACGATCCTCCCGTCGGAGATCCGGATGGTCCGGCGCGAGTAGTCAGCGATGTTCTGGTCATGGGTGACCATGATGATGGTTGTACCGTTCCGGTTGAGCTCGGTCATCAGCTCCATGATCCCGGCACCGGTCTTGGAGTCGAGGTTCCCCGTCGGCTCATCGCAGAGGAGGATGTCCGGGTTGTTGATGAGCGCCCGGGCAATGGCAACGCGCTGCTGCTGGCCGCCGGAGAGTTCGGTGGGCGTATGCGTGAAGAGTTTCTCGTCCAGCTGGACGGCGCGGAGCACTTCCTTTCCCCGCTCCGGGTCCACACCCCTCCCGCTCTTCAGCATCATGGGGAACGTGACGTTCTCGATGATATTCAAGAGGGGGAAGAGGTTGAAGTACTGGAAGATGAACCCTATCCGGTCCCGCCGCAGGGCGGTCAGTTCCGTGTCCGACATGTCCCTGATGCGGGCGCCGCTGATCCAGATGTCCCCTTCCGAGGGGGTATCGAGGCACCCCATCAGGTTCAGGAGGGTGGACTTCCCGGACCCGGAGGGGCCCATAATGGAGATGAACTCGCCCCGGTCTACTTGGAACGAGACACCGTCCAGTGCCCGGACATCCCCTGCCGGGAGGGGGTACACCTTGGCCACGTCAGAAAAGACCATGACCGGCTGGTCATCCGCTGGCAGCGTCACTGTTTCTTCTTCCTGAGGTAGAAGTACCATCCGCCGACAAATATGGCGACCACGACAAGCGCGGCAATGATGGGGATGAGCGGTGGGCCGTTATCCTTCACGGCAGCGAGCCTGCCGTCCGGGACCGTGATATTACGGACCGATGTGTAGGTGTTCCCGTCACTGTCCTTAAACGAGATCTGGACGGGGACACTCTCAACAGTCCCGTCGGTCGAGAAGGTGATCTCGAAGCTCCCGAAGTCATCCGGCTTGAGGGCCTGGACAACGTAGGTCTTGTATGGGTCTTCCGGGACTGCCGGCGAAAGGGCTGTCACCATGACGGCATTTGCTGTCTCGAGCCCGGCATTGGTCACATCGCCCGTCACGCGGTAGCTCATCCCCTCCGGCATCACCTGGATGTTACTCATGACCGGATCTGCCTGTTTCTTGTCATGCCCGAATGTGATGGGGATCTCCATGGTCACGTCGTGGGGATTGTTCCCGTTGTCATAGGTCAGGAGCAGGTTGAGGGTGGTCTCCTGCTCAGGAGTTACCGAGAAATTGACCGGTACTCTTGTCCCGGCGGCGAGATCGCCGATATAAATCCTCTCAGGATTTGCCGTTATGCCGGCACCGGAGACTGCGAGGATAGCATTTCTCACTTTATTTTTCCTGGGGTTTGCCACGTGCAGGTAGATGGTCTTCTTCTTTCCCTGCGTGAAGGCATCAGGCTTGTCGACTACCGTCAGTTCGAGAGGGGTGTTGTCCACCTGGAGCAGGGATTTGTAATTCAGGTTCGAGTCAAAAAAACTCATGGTGAAGGAGGGGTAGTAATTGCCCGGTTGTCCATCGGCAAGGATGGTGAAGGTGAACGGCCGTGACTGGGATGGCCCAAGGATAGTCGAATAATCGTAGGATTCGCTAATGAGCCGGATGTTCTTTTCACTGACCGTAACATGGTTCATCGTCACACTGGTGTTGGTATTGCTGTTCGTTACCATGTACGTGACCGTCCCTTCATCATCGGTAAAAAAAACTTCCGGATCAAAGGTTACGCTGGAAACGTACACTTTACCGGAAACAGGATTGACGTTATGGGGAAGATCTGCGCTGGCGATTCCAATGATACTGCAGAAGAGCAGTACAATGCATAAGGCATTCAGTATCTGGCTGATTCTCATTTACGATACTCCAAGCGTATAAATCAGGTAGAAGATCCAGGCAATGACCGGAATGCCAACGCAGATGGCGGCGTCCCGCACCGCCAGTTTTCGTGCGTGCTGGAGGCCGAAGATCCAGATGTTCGCACTCCAGAGTAAGAAGACGATGGTGATAAGGGCAGAGATCTGGGTCAGCTCCACCATGGCCGGGTCTTTCATGAGTGATGCTGTTACCTGCTGTACTGCCACAGGGTCCTGCATCATGGCGGACGTGATCTTCGGGACAACGATCTTCGGCACGTACTCGAACGCTGCAATAAGGGTGATGACCGTGCCGATCACCTGGGGAAGGTAGCCGTACCCGATGACCTTTAAGGTACCGGAATAACTGCCGGATCCCTTGAATACCAGGGAAATGCCAAACACGAGAGCAGCCCAGATGAGCCAGAAAATGAAGACTCCGAGGAACGCACCGATTACGGATGACAAAAGGACAATAGAGTCAAGGCCGGCCATGGCGCCCCCCATCATCTGCGCAGTTACCCCGCCGATCAGGTACCCGTACGCTGCGGCGGTAATGCCCCCGGCAAGGAGGATAAGCAGCGGCAGGGTCATACGCTCTTTTTCTATATCAAGGCCCGAAAAGAACTGGCCGGGCCGGAAGAGGATATCAATAAGAGAATGTGTCATGCTTCACCTGTACTGTTTGTGCTAAGAATGGTTTAACTATAATCTTTGATATATTCCTGTCAACACTTCAATGTTGACAGAGATATGCTTTTTGATTTGTTTTCTGGGCATTTCTTGGGTGATCCTGAATTGTTCAACTCGCAGAATCCTGCAGGAGCAGATTATGCGGGAGGCAGGAAGAATGTGGTATTACCGTGCGTGTGACCTCCATAACTCTTTTCCGGTTGGGTTCTTTTTAGTTCCGTCGGAGAATGAAATGCCTGACTGAGTTTTCTGGCGGATTGTTATACATTTCTAACATTTGTCTGTAATGTTATATATTTCTAACACAGAGGTGTTGTATTACACCGCATATAATCCTCCACTCTTTCAACTACTGCTCTTAATAATGCTCCAATAAACAAAATTGTACCATAATGTATATAATTGTACAGGACAACCACTGTACTATGCAGACAAAGATACTGCTCGATGAAGAGCAGATGCCCAAACGGTGGTACAATGTCCAGGCGGACCTGCCCACCCCCCTCGACCCGCCGCTCCACCCGGCCACGCACGAGCCGGTGGGGCCCGATGACCTCAAGGCCATCTTCCCGATGGAACTCATCCGGCAGGAAGTGACTACAGACCGGTATATCGATATCCCGGCAGAAGTGCAGGACGTGCTCCGGCTCTGGAGGCCAAGCCCCCTGTACCGCGCCTTCCGGCTGGAGAAACTCCTCAAGACGCCGGCAAAGATCTACTACAAGTGGGAAGGTGTCAGCCCGGCCGGGAGCCACAAGACCAACACTTCGGTCCCGCAGGCTTATTACAACATGAAGGCCGGAATAGAGCGGATCGCGACCGAAACCGGTGCCGGGCAGTGGGGATCAGCACTCGCGTTTGCAACGATGCTCTACGATCTCGAGTGCACGGTCTACATGGTCAGGTCGAGCTACACCCAGAAGCCCTACCGCAAGTCCATGATGCAGGTCTGGGGAGCCGAGTGTATCCCAAGCCCGAGCACGAAGACGAAGTCAGGGGCGGCAGTCCTTGAGAAGGATCCCGAGACGCCCGGGGCACTGGGTATCGCGATCTCCGAAGCGGTCGAAGACGCGGCGACCCATGACAACACCAACTATGCGCTTGGCTCGGTGCTGAACCATGTCTGTCTCCACCAGACGATCATCGGGCAGGAGTGCCGCGAGCAGCTCGCGATGGTGGACGATTATCCCGATGTTGTGATCGGCTGTGTTGGCGGCGGATCGAACTTCGGTGGTATTGGGTTCCCGTTTGCGGGCGACAAGATGACCGGGAAGCACAAGGATGTAGACATCATCGGTGTCGAACCCGCTTCTTGTCCAACCCTGACAAAAGGCGCGTATATGTATGACTTCGGGGATGTGGCGGGCTTAACACCGATGTTGAAGATGTTCACGCTCGGCCATGACTTTGTGCCGCCGTCTATCCATGCCGGGGGCCTCCGGTATCACGGGGACTCCCCGATCGTTTCGCGTCTTGTCCACGATGGCGTGATGCGGGCGATCTCCTGCCACCAGAGCGAGGCCTTCGAGGCAGGTCAGATATTCTCGCGAACGGAAGGAATTATCGTTGCACCGGAGACCTCCCATGCGGTGCGGTGTGCCATCGATGAGGCGCTGAAGTGCAAAAAGACCGGCGAGGAGAAGACGATCCTCTTCAACTGCTCTGGGCACGGCAACTTCGATATGTCGGCCTACGATGCGTACTATGCCGGAAAACTCGCGGACTATGAATACCCGGACGAGCTGATCAAAGAGGCCATTGGCCGGATCCCCAAGATTCAATAACCCCGGGACCATCACCTTTTTTCATGAAACGGATCGGCTTCATCGTCAACCCGGTTGCCGGCATGGGCGGGTCGGTGGGGCTGAAGGGCACTGACGGTAATGTCGGTGAGGCCCGGCGGCGTGGGGCCGTGCCGCATGCCGGGGAGCGGGCGCAGAGGACGCTTGAGCAGCTCAAAACGTCAAAGGACCTCTGCTTTCTGACGTGTGCCGGGAGTATGGGAGAATCTGCGCTCACCGCCTCGGGCCTGGAGAACTACCGGGTTGTCTATACGTCGGGAAACGAGACCTCTGCGGCAGACACGCGTGCGGCTGCACAGGTGTTCCGAAAGAACGGTGTGGATCTTATCCTCTTTTGCGGCGGGGACGGCACGGCCCGCGACATCTTCTCGGTTGCCGGCCGGGATATCCCCATGCTCGGGATTCCCGCAGGAGTGAAGATGTACTCCGGGGTCTTTGCCGTGAACCCTGCAGCTGCCGCGGAACTCATTGCAGGACTGGACAAGGCAGCCCTGCGGGACTCCGAGGTCATGGACGTGGACGAAGAGGCATACCGGGCAGGGACGCTGGACACACGGCTGTTCGGCATTGCCCGGACACCCGTGATCCGCGGGATGGTTGCGGTCTCGAAGCAGGTGTACGAGCAGCCGGACGAGGAACGGACAAAAGGGGAGATCGCCCAGTTCATGCAGGAAGTGATGCTGCCGGGGGCCCTCTACATCATCGGGGCAGGGACGACAACGGAAGCAATTGTGCGCTACCTAGGGCATCAAAAGACCCTGCTGGGTGTGGATGTGCTGAAGAACGGCAGGCTCGTTGCAGCGGATGCGGATGAGCAGACCCTCCTCCGGCTCACCGAAAAGGAAAAGGACGTACGGATCATCATCAGCCCTATCGGTGCACAGGGATTCATCCTGGGCCGGGGCAACCAGCAGATCAGCCCGGCAGTGGTGCGACGGGCGGGGATCAGGCATGTCATTGTCGTCGCAACGCCACATAAACTGCAGGACATTCACGAGCTGCTGGTGGATTCCGGTGACCCGGCGCTTGACCGCGAGTTCGGGGACTCCATCCAGGTCATCTGCGGGTATCGGATTGCGCAGCGGAAGAAGGTCCGGCATTAATCGGAGGAAGCAATTCCGGATACAAAAAGAGAGGTGAAGCCGCTATGCAGCATCCGGCGCCTGTGGGGGCCTGAGCAGGGCAAACGCGATGATGAGGCCGATAATTGCAAGGGCGAAGACGAACGGAAAGACCCCGAGATAGGATCCTGTTGAATTCTTGATGAACCCGGCCAGCTGCGGTCCGGCAATGGCCCCGGCACCGTAAGCGAGGAAGACCACGCCGTAACATCGCGGGTAGTCGGATGTACCGAAGTAACAGCCGGTACTTGCCGGTGCAATAGCGAGCCACCCGCCAAGGCAGCCCCAGAGTATGACAAACGCAATGATGTACATCGCCTCGCCGGGGAACTGCCACAGGAGGAGTGAGGCGCCTGCTATCAGGATGAAGGAGAGTATCGCTGCATTCCTCGGGCTGAACCTGTCGGTTATTGCCCCAAAGACCGGGCGTCCGAATCCGTTGAAGACTGCAAAGACACCCACAAGCATAACTGCTATCCCCGCCTCGACCCCGATGTCGGTCCCAACGGGCTTGGCAATGGATATCGCCATCAGGCCAGCGAGACAACCAATGAAGTAGCAGAGCCAGAGCCCGATAAAGGAAGAGGACTTAAGCATCTGGTCACGCCGGAACTCGCAGGTACTCGACTGGCCAGGGGCCGGCGCTGGGGCCGTCCACCCCCGGGGGGTCCACCCGGCTTTAGGGAACCTCAGGGGCAGGGCCAGCAGGATGGTCAGGACGACAAATGCAATCCCAAAGAAACGGAACGTTGTCATGACCCCGTATGAACCGATCAGCCAGCTGGCTATGTTTGCCGTGAAAAAGGCCGAGAACCCAAAACCGAGCACTGTCAGGCCGACGGCAAGGCCTCTCCGGTCCGGGAACCAGCGGGCCGAAACCGCAACCGGTACCCCGTATGCGATCCCGACACCAATCCCCCCAATCACGCCATAGACCACGTAAAGCATCGGGACTGATGTGGCAAAGGAGGCCAGGAGCCAGCCAAGCCCCGTCAGGACGCCACCGACGATGGTCACGGTGCGGGGACCATATTGTTCAATGTATTTTCCGGTAAATGGCATGGCAATAGCAAAGAATGCCAGGAATACCGAGAACGGTAACAGGACATCGCTTGCCGTTACCGTTTGTCCCATCTCTTTGGTGAAATAATCCGTGAGCGGTGCGACAAACACGCTCCACGAATAGATCGTTCCCAGGCAGAGATTGATGACGAGACCGAGGAAGACCAGTATCCAGCGCCCCGTTTCGGGCTCCATTCCCATGATTGTTTCCCTAGTGTTTTCACTCATGACCGTTCCTCTTGAACCTTAAAAGATGACCATATTACCCGTCGAAAAAAGGGGATTATTCCTCCAGCGTCGAGATATCGCCCGGATCCATGCCCATCTCCTGGGCTTTCAGAACCCGCCGCATGATCTTGCCGCTCCGTGTCTTGGGCAGCTTGTCCACGAAGTCGATCTCGTGGGGCATGGCGATCGGCCCGAGCGTTGTCCGGACATGGTGCAGGAGATCCTGCTTGAGCCGGTCGCTGGGGGCGTTCCCCACTCTGAGGATGACGAATGCTTTGATCGAGTTCCCTTTCACTACATCGGGTTTCCCGATGACCGCGGCTTCGGCAACGGCATGGTGGGAGACGAGTGCGCTCTCGACCTCGGCGGTCCCGATGTTGTGGCCGGCAACGATGATGATGTCGTCCGACCTCCCGAGGATCATGATGTACTCGTCCTTACCTTTTACCGCAAGGTCGCCGACCGTATAGACTCCCGGGATCGTCTCCCAGTACTTGCGGTAGCGCTCATCGTCTTTGTAGACCGTGCGCAGCATGGCTGGCCATGGCGATTTGATGACCAGAAGCCCTCCGGTGCCGGGTTTGACGGAGTTTCCATTTTTGTCCACGACATCCGCTTCGATTCCCGGGATAGGTTTCCCGGCAAATCCCGGGTGCATGGTCTCGCCGATCATGGTGGTGATCATGTGCATGCCGGTCTCGGTCTGCCACCAGGTGTCGAGGATGGGCGTTCTCGATTTGCCGATGACCCGGTAGTACCACTCGAACGCCTCGGGGTTCAGGGGCTCCCCGACAGAGCCGATGATGCGCAGCGAGCTCAGGTCATACTTGTCCGGCCAGGACTCCCCCATCTTCATGAACATACGGATGGCTGTCGGGGCCGTGTAGAAGATTGTGATCTTCTGCTCCTCGATCAGGTTCCAGAAACTTCCCGCATCCGGGTAGTCGGGTGTCAGCTCGGTGATGAACACGGTTGCGCCGACGGCAAGGGGGCCGTACACGATGTAGCTGTGGCCGGTGATCCAGCCGGGGTCTGCCGTGCACCAGTAGGTGTCGTTGTCCTTGATGTCGAAGATGTACTTACTCGTGTAGTAGGTACCGACCATGTACCCGCCGCAGGTGTGGACGATGCCCTTGGGTTTCCCGGTCGAGCCGCTCGTGTACAGGATGAAGAACGGGTCCTCGGCATCCATCACCTCGGCCGGGCAGACATCGGGCATCCCCTCCATCATCTCGTAGAAGTCCAGCTCCTTCTCGTGGAGGTCGACCTGGGGCTCCCTCCGCCGGAGGACGACAACGTTCTCGACTGTGGGTGCATTAATGATCGCCTCATCAACGATTGCCTTCAGCTGAATCGCCTTGCCGCGGCGGATCGTGATGTCGGCCGTGATGACAACCTTCGCATCGGCATCCTTGATGCGCATGTTGAGTGCTGCAGCACCAAACCCTCCAAACACAACGCTGTGGACTGCGCCGATCCGGGCGCAGGCCAGCATGGCAATGACCTGTTCCGGGACCAGCGGCATGTAGATGCAGACCGTGTCGCCTTTCTTGACACCGATCTTTTTCAGGCCGTTGGCAAATCGTGCAACCTGGGAGAAGAGTTTCTGGTAGGTGAATATCCGCTCCCTGCCCTCTTCGCCTTTCCAGATCAGGGCGACCTTGTTGCGCCTGCTGTCGTTGACGTGGCGGTCAAGACAGTTTGCAGTCACATTCAGCCGGGCACCGGTGAACCACTTTGCATAGGGGTAGTTCCACTCCTTTACCTTGTCCCATGGCTTAATCCAGTCAAGCTCCTTTGCCATCTTCTCCCAGAACGCATCAGGATCTGCCAGAAATTCGTTGTACACTTTCTGGTAATCTCCCATCCATGCATTTTTTCTGTACAGTGGGTCGGGAGTGTATGATTTCACGTCCTCGACAAGCCTGACATCGAAATCTTCTGTCATGTCTCACCTATTCTACATTATTAATCATGACTAACATTCTATTTATATCTTGTCGAATGCTTGTTCGACGAAAGCCGATTTACCGAAATCCCGGATTTCGAAAAGAAGACCGCTGGCGCGAGTATAAGAAGGGTTATCTATCCGGATTTTTCAATATAAGATCGATGCTGAAAAAATTCAAGGGATGTGTACTGGGCGCGGCAATCGGCGATGCGCTTGGCATGCCCAATGAGAGTGCATCCCCCAACCTGAACAAAATGCGGTACGGGTACCGCCGCCCGTACAAGGGCCACCCCAATGAAGGGCTGAACGCGGGGCAGTATACTGATGACACCCAGCTGATGATCCTTGTCGGGACGCTCCTTGCCGACCGGAAATACACCGAGGACCGGTACGCACACGCCCTCAGGGAACTCTGTATCCGGGGAGCCCTCCGGTTTCCCGATGGATCGATCTCTGCTGCGTGCGAACGGATGGCAAAGGAGAATGTACCGCAGAAAGGCGTCAAGTCCACGACCTCGGGGTGCCTTGCAGCGGGAGTCCCGTTTGCTCTTGGTTTCCCGGACATGAACGAGGCCTGCGAGCGGGCGGTCCGGGCCTGTAATATTACCCACTCCCACCCGGCAGCTCATGCCGCAATCTCCACGTTCGTCACCCTTCTCTACCATGCCCTCAATGAATCGCCAAACCCCGTGGAGCGTGCTGTCCAGAAAGCCCTTGCTGAAGACGAGGTCCTGGGTGGCAAGATCCGCAACGCCCTCAACCTGGAACAGGACGGCATGGAGACCGAGACGGCACTCCTGAAGATTGGAAACGATGTCTCGGTATACCAAACCCTTCCCATCGCGTTCTTCCTCATCAGCAGGTATACCCATCCCCCGGATCTCCTCACCGTCTCCGCCAATACCGGGGGCAATACTGATACCATCGCCCTCATCTGCGGCGCATATCTCGGTGCAGCAAAAGGTATGGATGCTTTACCGGAAGACCTTGTCAAGGGGCTCGAGGACCGCGACAGGATCGAGCTCCTTGGGCAGCGGCTCTATAACCTGTATACGCATAAAAAAGCCTGACCCGACCTGCGCACGTCTTTTTTGGGATCGCGGGACCGGTTTTTAACAAGCCTTAAGTTTTGCCATTCGGATAGTACTGGCATGAAAGTTGCGATTGTCGGGGCATCAGGGTATGCCGGAGGGGAACTGGTCCGGCTCCTTCTCCACCATTCTGCCGCAGAAGTCGCCTGCGTTACGTCACGCAAGCTGGCAGGAACACCTCTTGACCAGATCCATCCCCAGCTGAAAGGATTCACTGATCTCACGTTTACGAATCCCGAGACCAGCGCCATCGACGCGGACGTGGCATTTCTCGCGGTGCCGCACACGGCAGCCATGACGTATGCGGGAAAACTTCTCTCCCGCGGTATAAAAGTCGTTGATCTGAGCGCGGACTACCGCCTGCCCAAAGAGGTCTTCGAGAAGGTATATGGTGTCCCCCACACCGACTTTTTCAAGGCCCCGTATGGCATCCCCGAGATCCACCGGAAGGACAGCATCAATGCGAAGTTCGTCTCGAATCCCGGCTGCTTCCCGACCGGCGCAACGCTTGCAGCTGCACCGCTTGCCAAATATGCAAACAATATCATCTTCGACTCCAAGACCGGCGTCAGCGGGGCGGGCGACAATCCCTCAGCAACAACGCATTACCCGAACGTGGGAGACAATGTTGGGCCCTACAAGTGGACGAGCCACCGGCACCTCGCCGAGATGAAACAGGAGATGGCGTTCCTCGGCTCGAAAGCGAAGGTGTACTTTACCCCCCACCTGGTGCCTGTCAACCGGGGCATCCTGACAACAGCCCACATCCTCTTAAATGAACCCATGGAACAGAAAGAGGTGGAGAAGCTCTATCGCGACTTTTACAAGGACGAGTACTTTGTCCGGTACCAGAAACCCATCCTTGCAGCAGTCCGCGGCAGCAACTTCTGCGATGTGATGGTGGAGAGTGAGGGGACGCGGGTGGTTGCCTGCTCCGCAATCGACAACCTGGTCAAAGGGGCAAGCGGTCAGGCAATCCAGAACATGAACCTGATGTGCGGCTTTAAGGAGACCGACGGCCTGACCGGCGCCGGTATGCTCCCGTAAGGCAGGTGAAAGAGATGAAATACCAGAGTATCTGTGCAATCCCCGGGGTGAAGGCCTGGGGTCTGAAGGAAGGAAAGTACGGCCTTGCGCTCATCGAGGCAGAGGGCACGGCAGCGGGAGTATTCACCGAAAACCTGGTGAGGGCAGCGCCGATCCAGCTGATGCGAAAGCAGATAAAAGCGGGGAAACTCGAAGCAGTCGTGGTCAACAGCGGGTGTGCCAATGCATACACAGGGAAACGCGGCTATGCGGATGCCGTGACCATGAGCGAGTATGCCGGTGAGGCGCTTGGCGTAAAACCCTCCCGGATGGGCGTTGCAAGCACCGGGGTCATCGGACGGTACCTTGACCTCCCCCTGATCCAGCGCCAGTGTGCAACGCTTGCACCTCAGCTTGTCCACTCCCCGGATGCAGAAGTGGCCGCTGCCAAGGCCATCATGACAACGGACACCGTCCAGAAGCACGCTCTCGTAAAGAGGGAAGGCTTTTCCGTTGGCGGGATCTGCAAGGGAAGCGGCATGATCGCGCCGAACATGGGGACCATGCTCGCGTTCATCTACACCGATGCAAAGGTCGATGCAAAGCAGCTCTCCGGCGCCCTGAAGCTGGCAACAAAACGCTCGTTCAACCGCGTGGTGGTCGACGGCGACACGAGCACGAACGATATCGCCCTCTGCACGGCCACGGGCGAGGCCGGCAGGGTTGGTGCAAAGGAGTTCTCATCGGCGCTTGAAGAGTGCTGCCGCCGGCTGGCTGAGCAGATTGCCCGGGACGGCGAGGGAGCCACAAAGCTGCTCCAGATCACGGTCACGGGGGCAAAGAAGGAGGACGATGCCGAGAAGGTGGCCCGCACGGTCATCGAATCGCCGCTCGTGAAGTCTGCGGTCTATGGCGAGGATCCCAACTGGGGTCGTGTTGTTGCAGCAGCCGGGCGTGCCGGGGTGAAGTTCAATCCGGACGCCGTCTCTCTATGGATCAGCAACGGTAAAAAGAAGCACCCCCTGGTGAAATCCGGCGAGATCATCGCAGACCTGACGGCAGCAAAGAAAGCAATGCAGGGAAAAGATGTGGTCTTTGTCCTCGACCTTGCAACCGGGAAGGCGGAAGCAACCGCATGGGGATGCGACCTCACCGAGAAGTACGTAGAGATCAACGGGAAGTACACAACATGAAGCGCGAAGATGTCCTCATGGAGGCGCTGCCCTACATCCAGCAGTTCCACAACAAGACCATCGTCATCAAGCTCGGCGGTCATGCCATGGTCGACCCCGTGGTGCTGGAGAACGCGATCCGGGACGCGGTCCTCCTCCATTACGTGGGGATCCGTGTCGTCCTCGTCCACGGTGGCGGGCCGGAGATCAGCGAGAAGATGAAGCAGATGGGCAAGGAATCTGTCTTTGTCGGCGGCCTCCGGGTGACCGATGCCGAGACGCTGGAGATCGCCCAGATGGTGCTGGTCGGGAAGATCAATGCGAACATCGTCTCGCTGATCGCAAAATGTGGTGCCCGCGGTGTAGGGCTCTCGGGCAGCGACGGGAACCTCATCCTTGCCAAGAAAATGGAGCTCCAGAAGGTGAACGTCGGCGGTGTCCAGCAAGAGGTTGACCTCGGGCATGTCGGCGAGATTGAACAGATCGACCCGGCGCTCCTCAACACTCTCCTTGATACCGGTTATACCCCGGTGATTGCCCCGATCGCCATTGACCGGCAGGGCGGCAACCTGAACATCAACGCCGATACCGCGGCAGGGGATATTGCTATCGCCCTGAAGGCGTTCAAGCTCATCAACATGACGGATGTCGACGGTGTCATGGACAAGGGGAGGACCAAAGTCTACCGGAAACTCACTATCCGCGAGGCAAACGATCTCCAGAAGTCCGGTGCCATTGGCGAGGGTATGATCCCGAAGGTACAGTCGGTGATGAAAGCCGTAGAGAACGGTGTCGGCTATGCCCATATCATCAACGGGAATACTGAGCACAACCTCGTCCTCGAACTTTTCACGCATGACGGTGTCGGGACGATGATCTCCCTCTCCTGATTTTTTAAAGAGGCATTAATACCGATCAGATGAAACAGTGCCTAAGGGATTCCAGACATGGATAAGATCATAAAAATCGTCATCGCCGTCCTTGCGGTTGTTATTGTTGCGAGTATGGCGCTCCTCTTCACCGGTACGATGGCCACGCTGGATAAAGAAAGCGGCACTCCCGCGACCATATACTTCTTCTATGGTGAGGAATGTCCCCACTGCCACACCATCATGCCGTTTGTAGAGGACATGACTCGGAAATATCCGGAGGCCGACATCCGGATCCTGGAGGTATGGCATAACCAGACCAACCATGCCCTGTACCAGAAGGCAAACATCGCCGCAGGGGTAAAGTATCCCTCTGTCCCTCAGGTCATTATCGGCAAAGTCGTCCTCACGGGGGGTCTGGAGATCCCGGAGAAATTTGAGGGGCTCATCCAAGACTCTTTAAAAAAAAAAGTTTGAGCCGGCTCGCACCACTGGATGAATCCTCTTCCGATGCATCAGTCACTCCGGGTACCATCAGCCTCCTCTTTTTTTACGGTGACGGATGTGAACACTGCGAGAAAGTAAAGCCTGTCATCGCCAGCCTGAAGGAGAAATATCCCGAGCTGCAGGTAGAATCTCTGGAGATCTGGTACAACCAGACCAACCAGCAACGGTTTGTTGAAGTAAGCCGGCAGTACGGGCTGAAGAATGCCGGAGTCCCCCTGGTCGTCATTGGCGGTAACGTACTTGCCGGGGATAAGCCAATCATCGACGGTCTTGAGGATCAGATCCTTCTTGAAAAAGCCCGGCTTGCATCCTGCAATACGACCGCCCCTGCCCCGGCTGCTCCCGTATCCTCTTGCGAATCGACGGTCCTGACCCCGCAGATGATTGTCGTTCCGGCGCTCATCGACAGCCTCAACCCCTGCGCCCTCTCGGTCCTGGTCTTTCTCCTCATCTCGATTGCCGCAGCCGCAAACCGGCGGCGTATCCTCCTTATCGGCGGCTCGTATACCGCAGCGGTCTTCCTCTTCCACCTCCTCATGGGGATCGGGATCTTCTCGTTTGTCGCCTTCACCGGGCTCTCGAAAGCGTTCTCGCTCATCGGTGCATCGGTCGCTGTTATCCTCGGGCTGATAACCCTTTCCGATGTTGTCCGGAACAAAGAGACGTTCTTCCTCTCCGTCTCCGAGTCCGGAAAGGGGATCATGGCGCAGTACATACGGATTGCATCGATCCCTGCTGCGTTCGTGCTCGGCGTCCTTGCCGGACTGCTTGGGTTCTCCTGCACGGGAGGGATTTACATCAGCATCCTCGCCCTGATGAGCCAGAGCCTGACCTTCGCTTCCGGCCTGCCCTATCTCCTCCTCTACAACATCATCTTCGTCCTGCCTCTCGTCCTTATCACGCTCCTTGCCGCGTACGGCATGTCACCGGAGAGAGCGGACAGCTGGAGGGTTGAGCACAAGCGGGCGCTCCGGCTCGTGATCGGTCTCGTCCTGGTGGCCCTCGGTGTCGTGGTCTTCTTTGGGTGGTTCGGGTAATCCCCCCGCTTTTTCATGACAGACATCCCGGTCATGCGGACGATTGGCGGGAGGAGTGAGGGAGCATGACCCGGTACCTGATCGATATCCGCCTGATGGGCCCCGTAAAACAGCAGATCAGCGATCTCTCCAACCGCCTCAAAGAGCGGTTCAGTCTCGGGAACTACCTGGTCGCTCCGCACATCACGCTGGCCGGCCCCTTCTCAACAGACGATGAAGAGCGGCTGGTCGGGGACTTCACCCGGACCTGTTCGGGGGTCCGGAAGATCCCAAAATACGAGGTCGGAGGGTACGGTGTTTTTGACGATACCCGGGTGGTTTATGTCACGATCACTCCCGATGAGACGCTAAAGCAGTTCCGGTATGCTCTCTCGCAAGCCCTCTTACCGTACTGCTCGCTGCGAGATTATGATCTCGAACCTGCCGAAGAGTTCCGGTTCCACGCAACGCTTGCCATGAAGCTGGACTGGCTTACCTACCAGCGGGTAAGGTGGTATGTCAGGAAACAGGAGGCGGTCATCTTCCGGCACCACCCGATCCGGGCAACCCTGCTCCGGAATTCACGGATCGTCTGCGAGTACGATTTCCTCCAGGAACGGATGCTGACCCGGGCCCAGGCACTGAGCAGGGCGACGAAGAAACGCGATCTCGATATCCTGAAGGCATGGTCAGATGGGAATGGGAAATGATCGGGAAATCCCGCCGGCTCAATGAACAGTGCAGCATATCCAAAAAAGGGGGAGTCTGTCCTCTCTCAGTTATCAAAGAGCGGTGAGAGCTCGATCTTCTGCCAGGGCCGGTCCATGGCGTTCACCCAGATAGTCCGTGTCTTTGGAACGAAAACAACCTGGTGATTGGACGAGTATTTGCTGCCAAAGAGGAGTGAGTGGCAGAACTTTGCCCCGCCGTTCTCAAGGCAGACGTCGCGGATCTGCATCATTCTCGTTGTGTCGATCGATCCCTTTGCCTCATCAGCCAGCCGGAGGAGGTTGTTGTAGCGGGAGAGCGAATGCTCGGGCGGGGCAGGGAAATTCCATGACGGATCAACGAAATGATTGGCTGCCGCAACAACCCCGTCCCCGGTCCTCTACAGTGTCCGGTTGGTCATCTTCTCGTACACGTACGCACCGTCCGGCCCTGCAACATCCACGATCCACCCGACATCCGGGCTCGTCCCGCGGATACCGGCATCAAGTGCCTTCAGGTCCGAGTAATCGAACATGAACCGGTAATATTCTGTGATAAATTCCGGGCGGACCTCCGGCGCATCGTCACTGATACCAGCGTTATCATCAGCGATGAAGAGCCCCCTGCTGTTCATGAACGTCTCGGGCCGCATACCCGCGGGGCTCCAGGTTGCAATGGCATTGCTGCCATCCGTTGGGCGGTACACGGTCAGGACATACCATTTCGTGAAGGGCATCACCGCATCGTCAAGATCCCAGTTACGGGAGGCAATGACAGAACCGTCCGCAGTATAATTCCCCCATACAGCAAGGTAGGAGCATGATACCGGAACGGGCGGTTTTGCCATGAGCTGGAAGATCGCCCCGTAATAGAGAACCGCGATGTCTTCATTGGTCAGCCCCGAGGTCTCCGACATCCCGATGAAGATCTCCCTGACACGCTGCGGGTAGAACGCCGTGATGTTCTGCCCCTCTGTCCGGGCCATCTCCTGGGTATATCCTCTCTTTGCAAGTGTTTCTATTAAGTACGCATACTCTTCGTTCAGCTCAGGTTTCATCAGGGCGCCGTACTGCCGGCCCATATCCCGGTAACTGCCGGAGAGGACGATGACAGGATACTCGCCTGCCTGGAACCTGTGCCCCCCCTCAAATGAAGCAACGTATACAAGGTCCGATGTACTTGCCTGTGTGCCGGCAGGCACCATAGACAGGGAGAGTGCGGAAGCGGTACCGATCAATAAAAAGAGTGCGATGATCAGGACAGGGAGTTTCATACACGTTTTGGATATCTGTATCTACATAATGCCTTTGATCTGCAGAGCTTGCGCCCGCAGGCCTGAAAATGGCAGACGGGAAGGCGTTTTTTGTGGATGACCATGGAAAAACAGTGATGAAATGCAGGATCAGGGCAGGTTGCCGTCGCCAGAGCATTCTCTCTGGCGGTCCTCGCTCATGGTAATGAGGATCTCAAAGATCTTCTGGACAGCAACAGGGTCGATCTTGCTCTCGACCGCCCTGTCAAAGACGGATGCGAGAACCTTTTGTGACTGTTTTCCGTCATGAATGGCGATCCCTTCGCGTATCTTGATGGCCGCAACGCTTTTGGCCAGCTCCTGCCGTTTCGCGATGAGGGCGATGATCTCCCGGTCCACCTTCGCGATCTCGTTACGGACATGATCGAGGGACATACCATGTACTCTTCCTCCCTTTTGCATAAACGTAATGCTTACGAAGCGGGACAGCAAAGAACATACGGGAATCAAACCACGAGTCCCGGTGTCACCATGCTCGAACGTATCAGCCGGCGCGAAGAAGCGGACCTTTTTATTGCCTGGATAGCAATTGCAATCTCGTTCACCATCATCAACATCACCCCGTACGGCCTGATGGGGTCTTTCAATCCCATCAGCCCGGTTGTGGCTCTCATCTATTTCGGGATCTCGCTTTTGACGGTCGGGATCGGCTTCATCTTCCACGAGATGGCGCACAAGTTCGTGGCGATCCGGTTCGGCTACTGGGCGGAGTTCGTCAAGGACAACACCATGCTCCTTGTCGCAGTCATCATGGCGGCGCTGGCCGGCTTTGTGTTTGCGGCACCCGGTGCAACGGTCATCTATTCACGCGACGGGCGGCCCCTGACTAAGAGAGAGGACGGGATCATCTCCGCTGCCGGGCCTGTCGTGAATCTCCTCCTCTGCATCGTCTTTGCAGCACTCTTCTTCCTTGCCGGGGGAAAGGCGAGTCTCGCAGGCGGCAACCTCCTTGCCATGCTCGGTATTGCCGGTGTGCAGATCAATGCAATGATTGCCGCATTCAACCTCCTGCCCATCAGTATCCTTGACGGAAGGAAGATATTTGCGTGGAATATTCCCGTCTTCTTTGTGCTCATCATAGCGGCGTTCGGCACGCTCGTTGCAGCGTACTACCACCTCTGGATGCTGATCTGAGAGCCCACTCACTCTTTTTTCAGGTTCTGGAGCACGGCAACAGCCTTCTGCCCCTTATCGAATGCCTCTTTCAGGGCAGCCGGGTGGTTTTTGATCCCCTTGTATTCGTCCATGTTGTTGGCCACGATGTTATCGTAATATTCGAACCCCGCATCATGGAAAAGGGCGGTCAGGGAGGGATAGGCCCCGTCAAAGACATGGTCCCAGTTCTGTCCCGCCGTTGAGATGAAGATCCCCTTGTGCCGGGCAATATGCTCCGGTGAGAACTCCAGTGTTTTTGTCACGAACCGCCGTGCCCAGAGATACTGCCCCCGGTCGATGAACCCCTTGAGCTGGGCTGTGATCCCCATGCTGTAGATCGGCGAGGCCACAGCCACGATGTCGGCAGCCATCATCTTCTCAAAGAGCGGGACGGCATCGTCTTTCACGATGCAGTTGCCGTCCTTGTGGCAGGCATTGCACCCCCGGCATGCCGAGTAATCGAGATCCTTTAAGACAACCTTCTCCACTGCAGCACCCGCGGCTTTCGCCCCGTCCAGGAAGCTGTCGAGCAGGGTCTCGGTGTTCCCGTGCCGGTGCGGGCTTCCTGATATGCCAAGAACGGTGACGGTCATGGTATCCTCATGCAGCGAGCCGTTTTTTGATCTCGGCGAGCATGGCTTTCCCGAGCTTTTCCGCATCGGCTTTTGCTGTCGGGTGCTTTTCGATCGCGCCCTTCTCATCCACGTTGTTGATCATGAGGTAGCTGATGTCCGCATCCTTTATGTCGATGACATGGTAGAAGCACTTGACAGACGGAATAGCAGCATCGAAGACATGCGCCCAGTCCTGGCCGGCAGTGGAAAGGAAAGCCCCGAGGCGTTTCCCCTTCCGTTCGGGCGGTACAACGGGGAGCTTGAGCACGTACTTCCGGGACCGGAAAACCTGCATCCGGTCGATGAGGGCTTTTGGCAGGGCGGCGATGCCCATACAAAAGATCGGGGAGGAGAGGAGAATAATATCCGCGTCGACGATTTTATCGTGATAGGTGTCCATCCCATCGCGCTGGACGCACTTGTTCAGCTTCTCGCAGGCATTGCACCCCCGGCAGATGTTGATGTTCGCCTCGGTGAGCGGGACTTTCTCTACCACTATCTCAGGGTCCATTGCCATCGGGGCAAGCACCCAGTCGAGCAGCGTCTCCGAGTTCCCGTGCCGCCGCGGGCTGCCGGCAAAGGCAAGGACCTTGATTGTCATTACTGTGTTCTACGTCATCCGTGTTCAAAAACAATTGGATAAGCTCAAGGGTTGAGCCACGATCTGCTCAGGCCCTGGGCATCTTATCAAAGTGCGCATTCCGGAAAAGGATCAATTCGTTCGTGAACTCTCCGAGATACTCATCCATCGAGAGACTGCCCTCCTCGAAGACGCAGTCCCCTTCCTCGATAACCTTGTTGATCATATCCCGAGTGGGGAGGAGGAGATCAATCTTCACACCGGACTTTTGCGACCCGCGGATCAATGCTTCGCGAAAGAGCCCGATGCAGTATGCGACCCGGTACCTGTACGTGTTCCGCGTCTTTTCAAGGTACCCTGCAACGCGGTCGGTTTCGATGTTGAGGAAGTCGTCCAGAATTTTCTGGTCTTTGCACTTCCCGAGCATGTACTTGTAGTGGGCGTACGGGTACATCTCTTCCAGTTCCGCCGGGACAATCCCGCATGTCCCAAAGATAACGATATGGTACTGCGGTTCTGAGAAGACCTGCGATATGACCATCCGGATCAACTGGTGGCTCGGGCTTGCGCTGTACGGTTTCCGTACAGCACAGGGCATGAAGATGGCGATGTCCCTCGGGGAGATGGCGTATTCGTCGATGATATAGCGGTACGACTGCTCGAATTCCGGGAGATAGAAGGGGGGATCGGTGAGGATCGGCTTCTTTTCGCCATTCCCATATCCGGAGTTATTATCCGCCATCGTATTCCATACGAGATCGTCACGGGAGCAGATGAAACCCGCGATCAAAAGCCGGTTTTTAAAAAAGGAATATGTACAAAAGAAGCGGGAGAGCCGGATGTGGCTCTCGTTACTTCTTCATCACTTCGTCAAGCTGGGCCTTGCCGTACACGTAGGCGGGCATGCCCGAGAGGAGGAACGTGACACGGAGCGCCTCCTCGATCTCTTTCTTGGTGACGCCGAGGTTTGCGGCGCCGGCCAGCTGGGCGCGGACCGCGTGCTGGTCACGGAGGGCAGCTGCGATGGCGATGGCGATCAGCTTCTTGGTTTTCTTCGAGATCGCCCCGTCGTCCCAGATGTGCTGCTCGAAACGCATCACCATCTTGAACATATCGGGCTCGTTCGTGGTCAGTTCCTTGAAGAACTTCGGCACCTTGCCAATCTTCGTCTCAAGTTTCTTCAGTCCCCTTCCCGCAGCTGCCTTCACCGCCGGCTTTTTTACCGGGACTTTCTTTGCCACCGGCTTTTTTGCGGGGGCTTTCCTGACTGGTTTCTTTCTCACTACCATTGTCTACTCCTCCAAAACCATGGGTTCGCCGCAGCAGATCAGTTCTCCGCCGCCTGCTTCTTTCACTACAACAACGTTACCGCAGATCTCGCACTTGAAGACCTGTCCTTCCTTTGAAACATTCACCATGCTGTCTCCATGATCCTGCCTGGTCCTGGTACGCATCTTCGTGCCGGCGATTCCCGGCGGGGCACCAGCGTTCACACGGTCGGTGCGAAAAGAAAATGGGGGATTAAATGTTGCTCTTTCCCCGCTTGGGCGGGTTCTTGACATCATCCGCTGACTTGATGTCCGGGCGGATGTGTGTCATCGGGAAGCACTGGTACTCTTCGCAGGCACAGGCCGGACACTTCCGGAGATCCTGCTCGCTCTTGTCAAGAGTCATCTCTTTTCCGCAGTCGATGCAGACATATTTGCCAGGGCCGACTTTCTGGCCGGCATTGTAGGTTTTCTGTTCGGTCAAAAGGACCACCAACCTTCACTCTGGCGGAATGATATATATGAGTTGTGTTTATACCAGTCACGGTCGAAGGTCTCCGACGGGGCTGCAAGGGTATTTTGCAAAACTATATGTCCTCTTTTCCTCCAGTTGTAGTATGGCCGGCCGGATCATCGGGTTACTGGGGAGCCCGCTCACTGAAGGAAACACAGCCCGGTTGCTCGACCGGGCGCTAAAGGGGGCAGAAGACGCAGGCTGCAGCGTCGAGAAGATCAACCTTGCAACCCTCTGTTTCGAGGACTGCCAGGAGATGTTCTTCTGCAAAGACCACGAGACCTGCACCATGGACGATGACATGCAGGAACTCTACCCGAAGATCCGTGATGCGGACGGCATCATCATCGCAACGCCGATCATGTGCATGGGCATCCCCGGTAAACTCAAGTCCTTCATGGACCGCTGCCAGGTCTTCTACATGGCCAAGTATCTCCGGAAAGACCCGCTTGTGCCCGCAGAGAAACGGGCGACACGGAAAGCGCTCTTCATCTGCATCTCCGGCATGAAGATCCCGGAGACATTTGTCGGCGCCCGGCTCACGGCAAAGGCGTTCTGCGATATCATCGACTGCCGGTACGCAGATGAGCTTCTTATCAACGACATGGACACCCTTGTCGATGTCGCCCGGCACCCGGAACTGCTGGATGCCGCATACAATAAAGGCCAGACCCTTGGAAAAGCGTTCAATTCGTGAACGTTTTTCTTCGGATTTTTGGTTGTTTTCTGCATCACACGAGCCCGCGTTCCCGCATGCTCAGGTGCCCCGATTTCGTAACAATGACATGGTCGATGAGCTGGATACCCACCAGCGCTCCCGCCTCCTTCAGCTGGGCTGTGATGGCAATGTCCTGCGAGCTTGGCTCAAGGGAACCCGAGGGGTGGTTGTGGACGCAGATGATCGAGGCGGCCCGGTCCAGGATCGCGTCTGCAAAGACCTCCCGCGGGTGGACAAGGCTGTGGTTTAAGAGACCGATGGTGATGATACGGTTTCCCAAAACCTCCCCCGCCCCGTTGAGCGTGATGCAGCAGAAGTGCTCCTGCCGCTTGTCCCGCAGGTGCGCGACGAGGGGGAGGATGTCGTCCGGCCGAGTCACCCTTGCCGTATCACGGTCCTTTGAATAATACCGCCTCCCGATCTCGAAGCAGGCCAGGATCTGCGAGGCTTTTGTCGGGCCGATCCCTTCGATCGCACAGATCTCCTCGTACCGGATTGGCGCCTGTCCTTTGAGCATACCGCAGATGTCCCGGGCGATCTCCCTGACATCCCGCTGCCGCGTCCCTCTCCCAAGGATCGCCTCCACGAGTTCCGCGTCCGTGAGGGCAACGACACCCTTACGGGCAATCTTTTCCCGGGGACGGTCAAGTGCGGGGATGTCCTTCATCTTTCTTATGCCATCAACCTCCTGGACGCCCGGATCATGATATGACTATAGGATTGCATTTTATACATCTTAAATTATTTCAAATGTTAATATCTCTCCCCTAGCCCCCTGCCGTATAAACAATCTTTATGTGAACCCTTCTCCATATCATGCCATATGGCAACCATCGACAATGCAAAGGAAGCGTATGCCGGCGAATCACAGGCCAACCGCAAGTACAAGGCATTCTCCGAGAAGGCCGCCGAGGAGGGGTTCAAGGGTGTAGCCACGCTCTTTTTAGCAGCCTCCGAGGCCGAGGCCATCCATGCAAAGAAGCTGTTAAAAGTCATGTCCGCTGTCGGCACAACGGCAGCCAACCTCGAAGGTTCAATCGGGGGAGAGACACACGAGTATGAGTCCATGTACCCCGGATTCATCAAGGATGCCGAGGCCGAGAAGAAGACCGATGCGGTTCTGGCGTTCACGCACGCGATGAAGGCCGAGCAGGTCCATGCAGCGCTCTACCAGAAGGCCCTTCTTGCCATCAAAGCAGGTCATGACATCGGGCGGGAGAAGGTGTTCCTCTGCCCGGTGTGCGGCAACATAGAGCTCGGTAAAGTTCCCGACAAGTGCCCGATCTGCGGGGTCTTTGGCAAACAGTTTAAGGAAATCACCCTGTAAGGGGCTTATTCCTCATTTTTTTCAGGCTCTTCAGCAGTGCCGGAGGTTCCTTCCTTTTCGGCAGCAGCCTTTCGTGCAACCTTTCTCCGGTGCAGCCAGACAACGACAACCAGCACGGCGATCAGGGTTGCCCAGGAGGCGGAATAGATCACGATTCCGGTGTTTGCAAGGATGTTTTTCGGGATGACCTGGACGGGAAGGGGTGGGGCAGCACGGCACTCGAATAGCACCTCGACACTGGCCGGGAAGCGGTACTTGCCGTCATAGTACCGGATCGTGACTAAAGCATTCCCTGACGGTATCACTCCGTCTACCGGTGCATTGTTGGTGCCGGGGAAGGCAATCGACCGGTCAACGCGCTGGTCCCCGTCAGCGATCTCAACATACCAGGCATCCGGGTAGGACGAGGAATAGAGATCGCGGGCTTTGACAACCAGCACCGAGCCCGGCGGCACGGAAACCGACCAGGTCCCGTTCTCTGCAATGTCGGAAAAGAGGAGAGTCCTTGTTGCAGACTGCCCTTCAGCAAGCGTGAGCGTCCCGGAACGGGAGAGGCAGGAGGGGAGGGCGAAGGTCTCGTTCTCCACAGCACGCGGGATCTTTCCCGGCTCCGCAGAACAGCGGAACCGGTCCTCCATGACCTCGGAATACGTCAGCGCCGTGTCGTAGATCCTGACATCGTCGAGCCCGCCTCTCAGGAACCGCGGGCAGGCGGTGTCTGGTGTCTCTCCTTCCCCGGCATCCGCCCCGAGGAGAACGGAGTTCTGGTACTCGTAGCGGAGGGGACCTGACGCATTGGCCCGGTTCCGGAGGGACCCGTCCAGGTAGATCTTCGTGGATGTGCCGTCATACGTGCCCGTTACATGGTGCCACTGCCGAAGCGCTATGCCTTCGTGGAGGACCGGAACGGAGACGGGCCCCGAGCGACCGGTGTTGATGGTCCACCACAGATCGTTCCCGTCACCGAATCCAAGCCAGTACCCCCCGTTCTGGTAACTGGAGACAAGAGTCTGGGGGTTGTACGAGTCCACGTAGAACCATGTCGAGACCGTGATGTTCTGCTGCGGGTGGTTCCTCTCCGTGTACGGAATGCTGACATATTCCCCCGTACCATTGAAGAGGAGGGCTCCCCAGCACATCCCGGACCGGGTCCGTTCAGCCCCCATGATGATGCCGGGGTTGTAATGGCCCGAGACATCGAGAGCCGTCATCCCCCCCTCCTCGTTGAAGTTGAGGTATATCGCCGGATCGGGCGTGATGGAGGGGTCTGCCCCTGTCACAGGGATGCAAAGAGCGAGGAGCAGTACAACAAAGAAAAGGGCGAATCTCCTCATCCCCGGAATGGAACAGGCGGTGTCCATGGATGTATCCAAAGGTGTATTGGGACTGGTCCAAAAAGAAGGTTGCGATAAGGACGGTTGTCCGCCTGCCTCCTGCAGCCGGCAATATATTTATATCATTCCGGAACCCTTTCCGGCTTAATGACCAGAGTCACCGTCTATTCTACCCAGAACTGCCCCTACTGCCGGATGGCCAAGGCGTTCCTTGACAAGAATGGCGTCCCGTACGAGAGCATCGATGTGGGTGCCGATGCGGGGCAGGCACAAAAGATGATCGAGCTCTCCGGCCAGCGGGGTGTCCCGGTCATTGTCGTGGATAGCGAAGTGATCGTCGGGTTCGATGCCGAGCGCCTGACGGAACTCTTCGGCAAGGAAGAGGCCCCGGACAGGTATGATGTCCTGATCATCGGGGCCGGCCCGGCCGGCCTTACGGCGGGAGTCTATTGTGCGAGGAAGATGCTCAGTACCCTGATTATCAGCGAGAATATCGGCGGACAAGCACTTGAGTCATGGGCCATCGAGAACTACATGGGCTACCGGATGATCACGGGCGAGGATTTGATGAAGAAGTTCGAGGAGCAGGTAAAAACGCTCAACATCCGTCTGGAACTGGACCGCGTCACCCTGGTTGAGCAGGACCAGCAGGACTTTGTTGTGAGGACCGCTGCGGGAAAGGCCCACAAGGCCCGGGCACTCATCCTCACGCAGGGGAACCACCACCGGAACATGGGGGTGCCCGGTGAGGAAAAGTTCCTGGGACGGGGCCTCTCGGTTTGTGCAACCTGCGACGGCCCGCTCTACAAGGGAAAGAAGGTCGCGGTTGTCGGCGGGGGCAATGCAGGGGTCCAGACCGCTATCGAGATGAGCCGGATAGCATCGTCCGTGAGCCTGATAGCCCGGAGCGGGGTAAAGGCCGATCCGATCTATGCTGAAAAACTGCCCGGGATACAAAACATCACGGTGCATACAGGTACGAAGATCACGGCCCTCCATGGCGATACCTTCCTGTCAGGCATCACCATCAGCGATGCCCACGGTGGCGAGCAGCAGATCGCGGTTGACGGCCTTTTTGTCGATACCGGCTGGGTCCCGAACACGGCTATGGTCGAGGGTCTCCTTGACCTGAACGAGAGAAAAGAGATCATCGTGGACATTAATGGCCGGACGAGCATCCCCGGCATCTTCGCGGCCGGTGATGTGACAAACGTGAAGAGCAAGCAGATCATTATTGCAGCAGGTGAGGGCGCGAAAGCTGCGCTCGAAGCCTTCGGGTACCTGGCAGGGCAGTAATGGGGGCAATCGCCCCAAAGCCACTGACTTTTTCGTTTCGGTGCAGAACCCGGACGGTCACTCCTGCACAGCAACAGTCCGGAACGATTCTCTCGGTATAGCCATTTCAAAGCGTGCCCCGCTGCCCGGCTTACCGGTCTCCTGGATGGCGATACCGGTGATATCGAGGACCTCGCGGGAGAGGAACAGGCCAAATCCATGGTTCTTACCGGCTCCTTTCCGGAACAGTTTCTTTTTCATATCCGGATTAATGCCGTTGCCATCATCTTCGCACGTGATGCAGGTCTCCCCATTGCATGCCATGAGGGAGAACCGGATATTTTTAACACCGCCCCCGTGGCGCACGGCATTGTCCATCAGGTTGAAGAAGACCTTTGCGATGAGCGGATCGGCGTAGACTTCGCTCCCGGCCGGGATATCGTTCATCACCGTGATACCCCCCGGGACAGCCCCCTTTTCAGCAGCATCCACCAGGGCCCTGAGATCCGTCCAGACCGGGCTTGCGATCCCCACCTGCTGGTAGTCCTTTGTGAACTGGATCATGCCAGCGATCTCTTTACTCACCTTGCGGATCCGGGCAATCTCCAGTTCACAGCCGGTGGGCTTCTTTTTGTCCAGGAGGCTGACGTATCCGTCAAGGGTCATGAGTTGGTTCTTGATATCGTGCCGGGTGATGCTGGACAGAAGGTGGAGTTTCTTGTTTGCCTACTGAAGCGCTTCTTCGGTTTTGATGCGCTCTGTAACGTCCTCTACGGTTGAGATAACATAGGGCGCTCTGCCCATCATGATGACACGGGAGGAGAACCGGCAGATACGAATCTCGCCATTCTTTGTCCGGCAGGGCAGGTCCATTTCACGTACCTGGTGCTTTGTCTTGAGTTCTGTCACCAGCCGGGTGATGTCATCCTGGTTGACAAAAAGGTTAAGTTCCACCGGAGTTTTTCCGATCACATCTTCCCGCAGGTACCCGGTGCTGGCGAGGAACGCCTCGTTGATATCGGCAAAGGCCCCGCTGCCCGGCGTAGTGAGGGTGAGGGGAACGGGGTTGTTCTGAAAGACCGTGATGAATTTTTTCTCGGACTCGCGGAGGATCTCATCGGCCCGGCGGCGTTCGGTGATGTCTTCCGAGATCCCCAGGAGATACCGGGCATTTCCGTCCCGATCGAGGACGGGGATCTTCTTTGTGTGCAGGATCCGCTCCCCCTTGTTCTTTGTCTGGATGACCTCTTCGGGAATATCCACTACTGTGCCGCTTCGCAGGACTTCCCGATCTTTTTCCGTGAAGAAGTCCGCCTCCTCTTTGGGGAAGAAATCGTAATCGTTCTTCCCGTACAGGTCCTCCCGTGAATATCCCAGCAGCTCCTCACCGGCCCTGTTGAATCGCACAAACCGGAGTTCCGCGACATCCTTGACAAAGATCATATCCGGAATATTCTCAACTATGGTGTTGACGAACTCCTTACTGTCTTTAAGCGTCTCCTCAGCGTTCTTTCGTTCCGTGATGTCCCGGAAGGAGACCAGCATTGCCGGTGTTTTCCCGAATGTAATTTTCCTCCCGATGCACTCGGCCCAGATCTCCTTTCCTTTCTCTGTGATCAGCTTGTAGGTTACAAGATAGGCATCTCTCCCCTGCATCACCTCGCTGAAATCCCTGAGCACCGCAGGTTGCGATTCGGGAGCCACAAACTCAAGAATACTTTTCTTCCCGATCAGGGCAGGATAATCGGCAGCCTCGACGATGTGGCCGGCAGCTGAGTTTGCAAAGAGCAGGGTTCCTGAAAAATCCGTGATCACAATACCGTCAAGTGAGCTTTCGACAAGCACCCGGAATTTCTCCTCGCTTTCCTTTAAGGCATCCTCTGCTTTCCTGCGATCCGTGACGTCAATAGCAACCCCCCGGAATCCGGTGGGCCTGCCGTCGGGAGCGGTCAGCCGTGCCACGCGGATCTCGACGGTGAAGATGTGCCCGTCGCGGTGATAGGCAGGGAACTGCATGGGGGGGATGGGCCCTCCCGAGGAAATAGTCCGTGCCATCTCCTGCATAAGGCGGGGCCGCGCCTCTTCTGTCACAATCTCGATGAGGGTCTTTCCCAGCACGTCTTCTGCCGAGTACCCCATCAGGCTCATTACCATGGGACTGATATACCGGATTTTTCCCTGCAGGTCGATCTCCCAGATAACGTCCGGGGATGTCTCGACCAGAGCCCGGAATTTCTCCTCGCTCTCCCGCAGTGCCTGTTCCTGGTGGGTGAGCGTCTCGTAGTTCGAACGAAGTTCCTCCTCGGTGGCGGTCAGCTGCTCGTAATTCTGCCGGAGTTCTTCCTCGGTCTGGGCAATCTGCTCGTATGCAGCATGGAGTTCCGTATTCGTCCGAATCAGTTCCACTTCTGCTTTTTTCCGCTCTGTGATGTCGGTCCCCATCGCGATGGTAGCAACCGGGGTGATCCGGTCTTCTGCATAGATGTTTGCCGAGTTCCAGAGCACCGTGCGGGTCGCGCCATGGATCGTCTTGACCGGGACCTCGACGCCTTCCCATTTCTCGCCGAATAGCGCACGGCAGACGAGATCGAGGGAACTCTTGCGTGACTCATCGGGGAACAGGACATCGAAATCACGCCCCAGCACATTCGATTCGGCAAAACCGGTCAGCTTCTCAAACGCCTTGTTGAACCCGGTGATCCGCGAGTTGACATCCCATGTCACGATCGGGTTTGCCGCATATGAGATGAGACTGGAGAGGTAGGTGTTGGTCTCTGCAAGCTGCTTCTCACGCTCACGGAGCGCCAGCTCTTTTTTACTGAGCGCATCGTAATTCTGGCGGAGCTCCTCCTCGGCAACGGTCAGATTCTCATATGCCGCTTTCAGGTTATCCGCTGCCTGTTTCCGCTCGGTATTGTCAAGGAATGTCTCCAGCAAACACTCCCGGCCATGGAGATTGAACGGGACCACGTACTTGATGATGTCACGTTTCCCACCGTCCGCAGTCAGGAGAATCCGCTCGGAGTTGTCCACCGGCTGGTGCAGGTCCGTGATGGGACACCGGCCCTGTTCTGCCGGGCAGATGAAGTGGTGGCAGATCCTGCCAACGATCTGATCCTTTGCCCTCCCCATCATTTTCTCGGCAGCGGGGTTCACGTCGAGGATCTCGTGGGTTTTTGCATCGATGATCATGATCCCGCCCTGGACCGAGGAGTAGATCCGCTCGAGATAATCCCGGTTTTCGGTAAGGGACTGCTCCGCCTGTTTTGTCCGGATGGCCTGCCGGATCTTGTGAGCAAGCTCGGCAAACTGCGCGTCGGGATCGCCACCTTTCTGGAGATAGAAATCGGCCCCGTTGTTGAGGGCCTGGATGACCACCTCCTCGCGGCCCCGCCCGGTAAAGAGGATGAAAGGAATGTCGGGAAGCCGCTCGCGGACAGCTTTTAAGAACTGGATCCCGTCCAGGTCTTCCATCTGGTAATCAGAGACAATAGCGTCAAAAGGTTCGTGCGAAAGGAGATCGAGGGCAGCGTAGGGTGAGACAATGGTAGTGACTAAAAATTCACGGCTCGCCTCAAGAAAGAGTTTGCCAAGCTCAAGCAGGTCGCTTTCGTCATCAAGGTAGAGGACGCGTATGCGGTCCGGCATCAGTACTCCATTTCTTCTGTGCAGTATATCCCTTTCGCTGCCGACGAGTGGCTCACACGCCCGAGGTGTCGGCCCCTCCCGCGAAAAGTCCCGTTGTAAGGGAAAAAATCGGCAAAAAACAGGGTGAAAAATGTGAAGCTAACTGTGACGATACCCGCACCCCCGGATCTGCCCGTTACTGGAGCCCGTGTTTTGCCTTCATTTCCTGCCATGCGGGGTCCTTCATCAGGATGGCAAGCCCGTGATCGATTGTTGCCTGCAGGTGGGTATCGCTGTTCCGGACTGCAACCGCGTACGTATCCTCGTCCATGGTGTTCCCGATGATGACCAACGGTTTTCCCTGGATAGCGCGGGCCTGCGTCGGGGCCTGGACAAGGGTGGCATCAACGGTGCCGTTTACGAGAGCCCCCGTCACGCCGGAGATATCCTTGTACAGGGAGAGGTTTGCTTCCGGCATCCTGCCGGTTTCGATAAGGTTCACTTCAACCCACTCCTGCTCGGTCGATCCCGCCTGGGCACCGATCCGGATCTTCCCCGTATTGAAGTCCTCCATTGAGAACCCTGATCCCTCGCGGACTGCGATGCTCCGGGTCACGCGGTAGTACGGGACCGAGAAGTTGACGAGGGCGCTCCGTTCGGGCGAGACTGTCATGCCCGACCAGATCATATCGATCTTCCCGCTCTCAAGGGAGGAGATTGCGCTGTCCCAGGGAATTGCCATGAAGGTTATTTCGAATCCTTCGATCTCTGCAACACGGCGGGCGGCATCGATGTCAAAGCCGGAGAAGTTCCCGGAACTGTCCTGCACTGAAAAGGGCGGGAAGTCTGCATCGACACCAATAACGTAGTGCGGGCGGGTCTCCTGCGGGGCCGGGGTCGTTACCAGTGCCGTGCTGTGCGGGGCAGAGGTGCACCCGGCGGCAGCAATGCATCCGATGACAAGGAGAACGACGAGGGGGATAATGACCTTCATGTACTGAAAAACGCAGGCCGGAAATTTATGTATTTGTTATCGAAAAAGGACCGAAAAAGTAGCGATGAATAACAGCCTTTATGAGCCGGGCAAAGAGGGTATCGAAGGTTTTAGTTTTTTGCGATCTTCCGGTCCTTCTCCCGGTACCCTTCGAGCAGTACCGTCATGATATTTTTCACCGGCTTATCGGTATGGCCGGCAATGTGGAACTCGCAGAACGGGCAGGAAGTGATGACGATCTCCGCACCGGTCTTTTTGATCTCCTCGCCCCGCTTCTTCCCAAGGGCCGCAGCCTCGTCCGGGTTCCCGGACCTTACGCCACCGCCCGAACCGCAGCAGATCGCCGGCATCTCGACAAGGTCCACGACCTGCCGGATCAGCTGCCGGGGCTCGTCCTTCACGCCCTGACCCCGCATCAGGTGGCAGGGGTCGTGGTAGGTTGCTTTGACCGGGAGTTTTGCGGGAGCCTCAATGCCGTATTTTGTCAGGAGCTCGTTGATGTCGATGACGGTAAAGGGTGTCTCGTAGTCGTGCTTGAGCGTGCTGCCGCAACCGGCGCACATGGTGAGGACGGTATCGATCTTCCGTGAGGTGAAGGTCTCAATGTTCCGCCGCTTCAGCTCGTCGATGTACCCAAGATGGCCGGTCCGGATCAGCGGCGAGCCGCAGCAGATCTGCTCTTTCGGGATGATGACCCGGATACCGTTACGCTTCAGCACTTCCATCGCGTCGAGGGCTGACTGCTGCTGCCGGAGATTGTACACGCAGCCGATGAAGAGCCCGACCGTTGCCCTCACGGGACCGTCCGGCTCGATGACATCCGGTACTTTTTCGAGGAACGATTCCGATGTCCGGGGGATGCTCCGCCCGGTTTCCTGCACCATCGCCGCGACTTCCTTGTGCCGGGGCAGGGTGAACCCGCGCCGGTTCGCGTGGGCCCGGAGTTTCTCGATCGCTTTTGCCGGTGTCTGGATCTCCTTGGGGCAGACCTTCCAGCAGGTCTGGCAGGTGGTGCACGTGAAGAGTCCGTCCCGGACCGCATCGCTTATCCGGTCGCCGCTGTCGCGGGGGTCGAGCACAAGCCGCATCTCCTGCCGCATGGCGGTTGGCCCAATGAATTTCGTCACATCAACGGCCGGGCAGACCGAGACGCAGCAGAGGCACTCGATGCAGTCTTTCAGGGGCTTCATCGCGTCGATGTCGGCCTTCTTCGGCATCACGGTCTCTTCCTTTGGTATGAGAGAGGCGATCTGTTCGAGCCGGGGGACAAGGTCCGTTACAAGGTCCTTCTTCACGTCGAGGTTCAGCGGCTCGATCCTTATGTTGTCGGTTGCCTCTTCCATGCAGGCCAGCACCGGCTCGCCGTTCACCCGCACGGCGCACGAGCCGCACTGGCCCGAGGCGCAGGAGTACCGGTACGAGAGCGTGGGATCGATGGAGTCGTGGATCGCGTGCAGCACGTTCAGAACGCGGGCGCCATCGTTCACCTTCACGCGATAGGTCACGTACCGGGGCTCCTTATCCGTCTCCGGGTCGAACCGGCGCACGGTAACCGTCAGCTCCTTCATGCCTTCACCTCCTTTGTCTCTATCCCTTCGCGGGTGAGCGAGACGAAGGTATGGCCGAACGGTGAGTTCTCCGGCTCGTGGGTCTTTGCAACATCTGTCCTCACATGAGCCCCCCGGGACTCCGTGCGGAGCAGGGCAGACCGGCAGATGAGCGAGGCTGTCAGGCACATGTTCTGGACAATGCAGCACTCGGCAAGGTTCCTAACTGACGCAGCCTTCAGGTTCATGGTCTGGAGGTGACGGATCGTGTGCAGCGTTTCCTCAAGCGCGATTGCGGTCCGGAAGATCCCGGCCCCTTCCCACATCGCGAGCTGGAGCTTTGTCCGGACCTGCGCCGGGTTCGTGCTGCCTGACAGGAATGCATCGAGCCGTTTCCGGCAGGCATCCACCTGTCGCTCGTCCACGGCCTTCTTCCGCACCGGGGCTTTGCCGGCTGCTTCCCCGGCACGCTTGCCAAAGACCTGGGTCTCGGCAAGGGCATTGCCACCGAGCCGGTTGGCGCCGTGCACACCGCCCGAGACCTCGCCGCAGGCAAAGAGCCCGGCGAGCGTTGTCCGGCACTCGGGCGTGATCCGGAGGCCGCCCATGATGTGGTGGGCAGTTGGGGCAACCTCCATGGGTGTCGTCCGGATGTCTACGCCGAATTTTAAGAACTGCTCGAGCATCACCGGAAGGCGGGTCTCGATATGCTCGCGGGAGAGGTGCGTGACATCGAGGTACACCCCGCCATTCTTCGTTCCGCGGCCCTTCAGGATCTCGGTTGCGATGGCCCGGGCCACCACGTCGCGGGTGGAGAGCTCCATCCGTGCAGGGTCGTAGGTCTTCATGAACCGCTCACCGTTTATGTTCTTTAAGACCCCGCCTTCGCCCCGGACCGCCTCGGTCACGAGTCGGCCCCGTGCATCGTAGGGAATGATCGCACCGGTCGGGTGAAACTGGACCATCTCCATATCGATCAGTTCCGCGCCGGCCCGGTACCCCATCGCGTACCCGTCGCCCGTGCCGCTTGATGAGTTGGTGGAGATGTCGTAGACCTTGGTTCCTCCGCCCGTTGCAAGGATCGTGCTGTCCGCCTTCATGACAACAATATTGCCCTTCTCGTCCAGCGCCAGCGCCCCGATGACCGCGTCACCGTCCTTCAACAGATCGATGACCGTGTACTCCTGCAGGACCGTGACGTTTTTTCCGTGCTCCATCATGTACGAGAGCCGGTCCACCAGCGTCATCATCATCTCGTGCCCGGTCCGGTCGCCCGCGTAACAGGTCCGGGGGAATCGCTGGCCCCCGAACGGGCGCTGGGCAACCTCATCGTTATCGGTGAAGTCGAAGACGGCTCCCCACTTCACGAGGTCGCCCATCCTCAGGGGGGCTTCCCGTGAAAGGATATCGGCAAGCTGCGGGTCGTTTAAGAACGCCCCGCCCTTCATCGTGTCCTCATAGTGGCCCCCGCAGGTGTCCACGTCCCGGAGCACCGCGTTGTACCCGCCTTCCGCCATCGTGGTGCACCCGCCTTTTCCCACGATGGTCTTCGATATGAGGACCGTCTCTCCGTACTGCGAAGCCTCGATTGCGGCACGTACTCCTGCGCCGCCGCTGCCGATCACCAGAACGTGGCAGTCCACGACCTCATCTGCACGCATCTTATTACAGAGTGGATCGTATAGTTAGATAAATAAATAGCAAATGGCACGAGTGAGCGAGAGCATGAAACTCTTAATGAAATTCGGCGGGACATCCGTAGCCGATGCAAAATGTATCGGGCAGGTTGTTGATATTTTAGAAAAACACCACAAAACGGGAGACGAACTTGCCGTGGTCGTATCGGCCCAGCGTGGCGTGACCGACCAGCTCATCGAAGTTGCGACTGCCCTCCCGACCGCAAAGGACAACAGCGCGATCGCCCCGCTGATCCAGTCGCTGTCCAAGCGCCACATCACCACGCTTGAAGGCGCAGCACCCGACCATGTTGCAGAGGTCGGTGCAGCGATGGAGGAGAACCTCATCCGGCTCGAGAACATCCTCAATGCGATCTACAACCTGCGGGAACTCACTCCCCGCTCAAAGGACTACATCATCTCGTTCGGCGAACGGCTGCTTGCCCCGATCCTCTCTGCAGCGATCAAGCAGCGGGGCATCCCCTCATCGGTGATGGACGGTTGCGAGGCCGGCATCCTCACCACCCCCCAGCACGGCGAGTCCACCTCCCTGCCCGAGAGCGATGAGCGGATCAAGCGCCGGCTCGGTCCGCTCCTCGGGAAAGAGATCCCGGTGATCATGGGATTCATGGGCTGTACCCGCGAGGGCATCCTCACTACCCTGGGACGGAGCGGCTCGGACTATTCCGCATCGATTGTCGGCGCCGGCATTGACGCGGACGAGATCTGGATCTGGACCGACGTGGACGGGATCATGACCTGCGACCCCCGCGTGATCAACGACGCCCGGGTCATGCCTTCGCTCTCGTACCTCGAGGTCATGGAGCTCTCGTACTTCGGCGCAAAGGTCATGCACCCCCGCTCGATCGAGCCGGCGATGAGGAAAGGCATCCTCGTGCGAGTCAAGAACACCTTCAACCCGTCCCACCCCGGCACGGTCATTGTCCGGACCGGGAAACGCGACCACCGTGTTGTCAAGGCCCTGACGTACATCGAGAAAGTTGCGGCCATCAACATCTGCGGCGCCCAGATGATCGGGCGGCCCGGTGTGGCGAAGGCGATCTTTTCCATCCTTGCCGACAATGAGGTGAACGTGATGATGATCTCGCAGGGATCGAGCGAGGCGAACATCTCGCTCATCGTGGACGAGACGCACGTCTCCGCAGCAGTGAAGGCCCTTTCGGAACTGGCAAAGGAAGGGGTTGTCCGGCAGGTCTCCCACAACCACGATGTCTGTGCGGTTGCCGTTGTCGGGGCTGGCATGGCCGGGGCGCCCGGCACCGGCGGCCGGATCTTCACGGCGCTCGGGAAAGCGGGCGTGAACGTGATGATGATCTCGCAGGGCTCTTCGGAAGCAAACATCTCGTTTGTCGTGAGCCAGAGCGACGGGCCGCGGGCGGTCCGGATCCTGCATGACGAGTTCCGGCTCTCGGAGGCAAGCGATGAGTAAGATTGTGGCAAAGAAGCCTGCGGTAAAGAAGATTGCCGCAAAGAAGGCGATGGCAAAGAAGCCGAAACCAGCAGTAAAGAAGCCGGTTACGAAAAAGACACCGGTGAAGACCGCCCCGGCAAAGAGTGCCTATGCCCAGGCCGGTGTGGACATCGATCTCGAGGCAACGGCGATCAAGGCCTTGATCAAGAACCTGAAGTACCGGCGGAAAGGCAAATACACGATGATGGGCGCTGTCGGCCACTTCGCCGGCCTCATCGACTTCGGCCCGCTCGCCCTCGCCCTGACCACGGATGGCGTGGGCACCAAGATGCTTGTCGCCGACCAGCAGGAGGACTGGACAACGGTCGGCATCGACTGCATCGCGATGAACGTGAACGACCTGTACGTGATGAACATGGAGCCGGTCTCGTTCGTGGACTATATCGCGACCGACAAGCTCTCGATGGAGAAGATGGCCCAGATCGGGAAGGGGTTGAACGAGGGCGCAAAGCAGGCGAACATCGACATCGTGGGCGGCGAGACCGCATCGCTCCGCGGCCTTGTCCACGGCCTCGACCTTGCAGGTGCCTGCCTTGGCGTGCAGGACAAGAAGAAGATCATCACCGGTGAAAAAATCCGGCCCGGCAACAAGATCGTGGGCGTGCCCTCGACCGGCATCCACAGCAACGGCCTCTCGCTCGCCCGCCGGGTTGTCGAGAAGTACGGCAGCTACGATGAGAAGCTCAAAAATAAAAAGACGCTCGGTGCCGAGCTCCTCACCCCGACCCGGATCTACAGCGAAGTGCTGAAAGTGACCGCGAAGTGCACCGTGCACGGCATGTGTCACGTGACCGGTGGGGGCCTCCTGAACTTCAAGCGGCTGAGCAAATACGGCTTCGTCTTCGACAACCCCATCAAGCCCCCCGAGGTCTTTGACTGGATCCAGAAGAAAGGTGACATTGCGGACGAGGAGATGTACCGCACGTTCAACATGGGCATGGGTTACGCGTACGTGGTGCCGGAGAAGAGCGTGGCGTGCGTGCTGAAGATGGTGAAAGGGGCGAAGGTTGTGGGTACTGTTGTGAAGGAGCCCGGGGCGTGGCTCGGGGAGATCGAGATTACCTGATAACTTCACAATCCCCAATCTTTTTTTCTGCATTCGGTATGCATACAGACTGATCAGACCATCTTCCGGATCGCAACGCATTCATACGAGAAACGAGAGAAGATTCACCTGATGGTAGAATTTTCCCCGGTCAAAGAGACCGATCTGCCTGCAATCCTCGCGATCTACAACCACTATATCCTGAATTCGACCGCGACCTTTCACAGCGAAACATTGTCCAAAGAAGATCTGGCAGAATTTCTCTTCATCTCCCATCCGAAATACTCCTCATTCCGGATAACAGAAAACGACGAAATGATCGGGTATTGTTTTCTGACGCAATACAAAAAGCGGCAGGCATATGATCGATCTGCCGAACTGAGCATCTACATGAAGCCGGGATTCACCGGCAAAGGAATCGGTCTTGCGGCTCTCGGGCATCTTGAGGCTGCCGCAAAGAAGGCCGGCATTCATGTACTGGTCGGGACCATCTGCGGGGAAAACCAGGCAAGTATCCGGCTGATGGAACGGGCTGGCTTCTCAAAGTGTGCGCACCTGAAAAATATCGGTGAGAAGTTCGGCAAGGTCCTCGATGTCGTGATGTACCAGAAAGAGATCTGAAAAGCTAAAAAAGTTACAGGCTCTTCCTTTTCCCCGCCTCTTCCGCAACAACCCCGGCCACAATAACCATCACCGGGATCACAAGATACCGCAGCCCGATCTGCGTTGCGTAATCCGGCAGCGTCATGCCCAACAGGCCAACGAGCACGATCAGATCCAGCACCCAGTTCGCGAGCAGCCAGACAATACCGGTGATGATCGCTTCGCGGATATAATCGTGTTCGATCGTGCGGAAGAGCCGGACGATCAGGATGGCGGCCGTGACCGACCCGACCACGATCATCAGCGACTTGAAGAGCTGCTGGTCGATCAGGAGACCGTCCGGCCCGTAGAACGGGATGGCACATACGAACGGCACGAGCCAGGTCAGGAATGCGCCGACAAGCCGGCAGCGCCAGGTTGAGGTGAGAGGGAGGGGCATGAGAATTCCTTGGTGATTGTTCTCTTTGCCGGACGATGAAGATTGATGATCTGATCCAATTTAAAAAAATGAATTTTTTCCATTTCAAAAAAGAAATTTTGAAAATTTTGCGATTAAGATCGTAAAAAAAACCGATCAATCGTTAAGGAAAATTTTCTGAAGATCTTCCGGAGGTTTGACGTTCTTGGGGGTGCTGAGGGTCTTCAGACCCGAAGCAAGAGAAGAGCCGAAGGCTCTTCGGCTCTCCACTTCGAAGAACTCTTGCGAGTTCTTCTCATCCTCCTGGTTTTCGAACCAGTCGGACCCCGCCGCGTGGGCATCCCCCGCGAGGCGATGCCTCTGCATTACCTGTCAACAACAGAGTGGATCGCATGAAGGTAATACCGAGGCATCGCCGGCGCCCCCGCCCCCTGGGGCGGGCTGGCGCAAGGGGGGCGACTCCCCCGTCAGCAGACTCGATCCAAACCCCCGTGTTCTTTCCAAAACCACATCCCCCTGTCCGTCCGGACCCGGCTTTCGCGGCTGTATTAGCGCTATTTGCGTCTCTTTTTTTACGACGTAAAAAATGGAAAAAGGGGGTACTTAGTCCTGTATTTTAGCGATTTAGTCCTGCTTTTTGGGGTACTTAGTCCTAAGGGGTTTTGTCGGGTCAGAATTCTCCGTCGTAGATTCCCCAATGCGGGATCCTCGGGGGAGCATCTCCTATATGGTGCTTTTTCAGGGAGGAGAATACTATCTACGACGGAGGCGTCGCGGGGGTCTCCTTATTGTTCTCCCCTTCTGGCTTAGCATCGGATTCCGGTTCGCCGTTTTTGGCCGGCTCCCCACTCTGCTGGCTCTCTTCCAAACCTTCATCGGTCAGCCGGAAGAAACGATACGTTCCGTACTTATTGTAGACCCAGAGCTCCCTTTTGATCTGCAGCGATTGTGGGAACAGCCGGAGTTCGGAAATAATCTCACGGTGCTCGTGCTCGATCTCGCTTGCGGGCGCAATGATCTTTTCAATGCGAATGAGCCGGACAAAGATCACGTGCGTTATGGTCCGGATAAAAAAATCACAGATGCTGTCGGAAGAGTACGTTACTCTCATCACGCAGCCGCGTTTCTTTGCGATGGCAACGGCATCGATGATTCCGGTTGTGGATGGCCGGCCGCGTTTCATGAATGATCCGTTTGGTGATTTATGCTGGTGATCATGGGCAGGTGCTCTTTGAGTGGTGTTCTGGGAATAGCGGCGTGACGATGTTAATGTGCCGGAAAATTTCCATCGTTATTGTAAGATACAGTATTATTTATATTTTTAAGATTGATGAGGTTAGATTAATAATGAGAAAGGTTGAAATCCAAAAAATCAAAAGCGGAACCCGAATGCACCTTATTCCGGCTCCGGCATTATCCCTTGCCGCCCATGAAGAGGCTGAGTGCAAGACCCGTGACGAGCGCAACCAGCGCATTGCTCTGGAAGAATGCCGGGGAGAGCAGTTCGGCTAAGGGAATGTTCCCCCAGAAATATCCGAGCAGGATCGCAATCACTCCTCCCACGACGAGCCCGACGAACAGGTGGCGCAGGCCGGTGATGTAATTGTGGTACGTGAAATGGATGAAGATGAGACCGGCGACGATGAACAGGAGGAAGAACATGAGCCCGACCTGGAATGACGGGGCAGGGATGGAAAAGGAAGAGTAGACTCCGAACTGGGCCACGATAAGGTAGGCAAGGACCGTGCCGAGACTGCGGTCGTGCTTGATACTGTTGATCGAGAAACCTTCCTTCATTCCCGAGACTGTTCCGTCAGGAAGGGGGGCGGTAGTGGCCCCGGCCTGCTCACAGGAGGGGTTCGGGGGGATTGCCGCGGGCACTTCAGGGGGCTCCTCGGACAGTCTCTCCCCGGTATACGGGTTGAATTTTGGGCGTTCCTCTCCGGCTCCAGCCCGGCTCTTCGGTGGGTGGAACGGTTTCTTTCGCGCCTCATGGAACTCACCAAGGGCGACCAGCAGGGCGGTGATTACCGCACCAATTCCGATAATGATCCCGATTGCGCCAAAGATTATTGTGTCGGCAGTCCAGCCCTCGGTCATCACCCGCGATGAGAGCATGATGAAGAACTGGGTGAACGCGAGCGAAACGATGATCAGCAGGATAGCCCGTTTCAGGAAACGGATGAGGAGACTTGTCAGCTGGTTGATGATGATGACCGCGATGAAGAACGCGATGAGAGCGATGGTGATGGCAAAGATATCGCCCTCCATGATCTCGGATGGCAGCGATCGTGTGTATTCAATGGTATATCCGATGATTCCTTCCGGTGATAACTCCATCGCTTATGCCTCGTAACATAGTATTCGGGATGAAGCGAAAAACGTATTGATAATTACCCGGAGGGGCGGTTCGGTTTCCTTAGAACAGGAGCATCTCACTCTTCGGGCACGTACTTTTCCTTTGTCACCCGCTCGCTCTCGATCCCACTGTTCCCGCTCGGATCCTCAACGATCAACGTAATCGGGTAGAGCCCCGCCTTCACCCGGGCAATGTCAGCGAGAAGCTCCGCAGCGTTCTCCTTCTCGACATCGGTCCCCCACTTCAGGGCACCTTTGACAACCTGCTCGATCCGGTCGAGCACGCCCTCAACGTTCGAGACAAACCCCTGGCAGACCGGACCGGGGTCGATGCGGACACCGAGCTCGGGGATCTCAATGCTGGCGCTCATGCTCCGGACAACGCGGGCCGCGAGATCGTCCTCCTTCTCCACGGCGAGCTTATATCGTGCCGGCTCGCCGTGTTTCAGGAGCTGGGTGTCCACGAACTTATACCCGCAGGACGGACAGATGGCGGAGATGATGAGGATATCGGAAAAATAGGGAATATTCTCTGTCTTGTAGAGATATTCGATTTCTGTATTACAGCTTGGACACGGTCCCGGGACTTTCGTCTCCACGCGATTATCCACCGATCTTGTCGCGGGAGATCTTCACTGACATCGGCGTTAAGACAACATAGCGCTGGTCGCCAAGGCCGATGATGTCCCCATTGACGTCCTTTGCTACTTCCTTGAGGTCCTTTAAGACACGCTCGTAGGAAATCTTGTCCATCTTGAGCCGGGAGATGTCAACGATTACGATGTTGCCGGAGTAGACCTCGTCCTTGACACGCGGGGTGTCCTTGAGGTCGCTGATCGTTGCAATCTTCACAAGAAGGGCCGGACCGCTGCCGTGTTCCTCGTACGACGCAAGGTCCAGTTCCATGTATTCGTCGTCCGCGTGGGAGGCGCTTTTTCCAAGGAGGGTGTCTATGATCTTAACCATAAAAAAACTTAATGAAGAAAATTATTTAATAGTATCTATTCAGAGTCCGCCCGTAAGGGATTTTTCGGGAAAAAAAGGGCAAATCGGCCGTTTTTCCGCAGGCTCGCCGGATCCGGTTTTGGCTCATATTTCCATGTTCCAGATCTCGTCACCGACGTGATGGAACTTTTTTACCATCTTTCCTGCCGTTGCTGCACGCACCCCGGGCGCATCAAAGAGGGCAATTCCGATGGCCAGCGCCTTACCGTGCCGCTCGTCAACGATCTGGACCGGCATGCCGGCCTTTAGGTCATCCGTGCACGAGACGATCCCAGGGCGCATGATGTCAGCGCCGTTCACCACGTACGGGATCGCGCCGGCGTCCACCACGACCCGGCGCTCGGGAAACGGGTACTGCACTGCCCCTTTGAGCGTCGGGAAGACCCACGTTTCCGTGGCCATCAGGACCGGCTTCTTGTTCACCATATAGAGCGAGACATTCGCCGTGGTCTCGAGGACCTCGATCATGTCGGCGCTGAACAGCTTTGCCGAGGGACCGATCTGCTCCGCAAGGCGGGTAAGCAGGTCCTGCGCCTGGCTCTTCCGGATCGAGTGGCGCTTCTTTACGACAATCTTTTTCATCCTGTTCTCGCACATCATTCAGAGCGGAGGCATGAAAAAAATTTGCATGGGAACGGAATGTTCCCTGCGATCCGCGGGAAAAATCAGGAAGGAAATCTTATTGCCCATGGGGGATCTACGGTATGTTTAAGTGATCCGCTCGCACACATATATTACTCCAGAGCGATGGTAACAGGGTATTATTATGACCAAAAGGCCGTTGGATATTTTGGATCAGGTGCTGAACCGTCAGCCCGTTATTGTATCTCTCAAAGGCGGGAGAGAAATCCGGGGCGTTCTCCAGGGATATGATGTACACATGAACCTCGTGCTTGACAAGGCCGAGGAAGTGGAGAACGGACAGGTCCAGAAAGTAGGCACGCTCATCGTCCGCGGAGACAACGTGATTTACATCTCTCCATCACTCGAATAAGGTGAAACAAACATGTCAAAAGGCACTCCATCAATGGGTAAGCGGAATAAGTTCACCCACATCGCCTGCCGGCGCTGCGGGAAGATCTCATTCCACGCCAACAAGAAAGTCTGCTCTGCCTGTGGTTTTGGCAAGAGCACGAAGATGTCGAGCTACAAGTGGGATACGAAGAGACCGAAAGTCCCGACGCATTAATAGGGTTGTACCATGTGTGGAATCGTTGGCATCCTGGATGCTGGCGGTGTCTCAATCCAGCTCTATTATGCCCTGTACGCTCTCCAGCACCGCGGGCAGGAGAGCGCCGGGATCTCCACGTTTGACGGCACCAGCCTCCATAAATTCAAGGGGAGCGGTCTGGTTGCCGATGTCTTCTCTCCTTCTGTTTTGACTGACCTGAAAGGGACGATCGGTATCGGCCATGTGCGGTACCCGACCACGGGCCAGAACCTTCCGGAAAATATCCAGCCCCTGAACTTCCGGTTCCAGGAGCATTTCATCTCCATTGCCCACAACGGGAACCTGATCAACACAGCCGAGCTCCGGGCCGGCTATGAACGATCGGGCCAGATCTTTATCACTACCACCGACACAGAGATCATCGCAAAAATTCTGATTAACGCCCTGAGCAACTCGGGGTCGGTCGAGGACGCGGTCAGGACCTGCATGCACAAGCTCGTGGGGTCGTATGCCACCATCATCATGATCGATGGGGTCATGTACGGCTTCCGCGACCCGCTCGGGATCAAGCCCCTGGGCATCGGGAAGACCGAGAGTGGGTACATGCTGGCTTCCGAGAGCGTTGCCATGGACGCCCTCTCCGCAAAGTTCATCCGGGACGTGAAGCCCGGCGAGCTGATCCGGATCGATGCAGAGGCAATCCGGTGCATGCAGGTGGCGGTGGCCGGCCGGCGTGCGCACTGCGTCTTTGAGTACATCTACTTTGCCCGGGCAGACTCGGTCATCGATGGAGTACTGGTGTACGATGTGCGGCGTAAAATTGGAAAAACGCTGTATGAGGAGGACCCCGTAAAAGCGGACTCGGTCTCCTCGGTCCCCGATTCCGGGACCGCGCACGCGATCGGCTATGCCGAAGGATCGAAGATCCCGTTCGTTGAGTGCCTGATGAAGAACCGGTACATGGGGCGGACCTTCATCATGCCCACGCAGAAGGAACGGGAGCGGGCAGTACGGATGAAACTCAACCCGATCCGGGCGCACTTAAAAGACAAATCGGTCGTCCTTGTCGACGACAGCATTGTCCGGGGCACGACATCGAAGCGGATCATCGGCATTGTCCGGGATGCCGGTGCACGTGAGGTCCACGTGCGGATAGGCTCACCGGCCATCAAGGCTCCCTGTTACCTTGGCACGGATTTTCCTACCCGGGAGGAGCTCATCGCCCATAACCGGACCGAGGAAGAGGTGCGGAAGAGCATCACCGCAACCACCCTCCACCATATCTCGCTTGAAGGGCTGGTCAAGGCGACCGGGTTCGACGGCGAGAACCTTTGCCTTGGCTGCCTGACCGGCTGCTACCCGCTTCCCATTGAAGGCGAGAATGCACGGCCCAGCCAGGTGGACTTCGTTGATGCAACGTACCAGACCAAGCTCGGGACGTTCGAGGCATAAGCAAGGCTATCAACAGATATCCGAATATTTTATATATACAGCGATAACCTTTAAGGGACAATTCTGATCTCCGGTGATCTATGCCTCCTTCTTCCTCCCGTATCCTCATTGTCGAAGACGACTCCATCATCACGCACCTCCTTGCAACCATGCTCCAGAAGAAGGGCTATTCAGTAGCGGGGGTCATCACCACCGGCGAAGAGGCAGTGATCAAATCGGCTGAGCTGGATCCTGATCTCATCATCATGGATGTGGGCCTTGCAGGGAAGATGGACGGCCTTGAGGCAGCGCATTACATCTTCCAGCTCTTCTCCTACCCCATCCTGTTCGTGACAGGTTGTACTGATGAGGGGAAGATTAGTAAAGCAAAGTTCTCGCAGCCGTACGGGGTGATCTTCAAGCCGTTCACCCCCATTGAGATCGCGACCAACGTGGAGCTTGCGATCTACAACCACAGCCAGCGCCCGAAGTCTGCAACTCAGTACCCTGCAGGGGAACCCGGCAAGATCAAGGAGATGCTCGATGCGGTCATCATGACCGACAAGCGGGGCCGGATCATCTACTTCAACCCTACGGCGCTCTGGTACGTGGACATCCCTGCAAAGGACATCTACCTGAAGCACTGGCGCGAGGTCATGATGTTCATCAACGACAAGACCGATGAGCAGCTCAAGGACCCGATCGCCGAGTCCGCCACTCACATGACCGGGGTCATCCACGATTCCAACACCGCGATGGTGACAACGACATCCAAGCGCCGCAAGGTACGGATCAATGTCCGGCCGCTCCTGGACAACCGCGGACAGTTCCTTGCCGTCATGGTCTCCATCCGCGAGAAGACCCCAAAGCCCGGGATGCCCCAGTAACGTGGAAGAAGGATTCATGGAACACATCCGGCACGCGTTCAACCGTTTCGCACAGGACTATGACCGGCAGCGGGAGCATATCATCCCGGAGCTCCGGCAGTTTTACGGCACCGCCGTCTGGGCCGCGGAATCGGATTCGGCCCGGCCCGCTATCCTCGACATCGGTGCCGGGACCGGTCTCTTCTCCGCGTGTCTGCTGGAGAAGTTCCCGGAGGCACACCTGACGCTCATCGACATTGCCGAGAATATGCTGGAGATGGCCCGCCAGCGGTTCGCCGGCCGGGAGCACACGGAGTATATCGTGCGTGATTATTCCACGGGAGACCTCAGCGGGCCGTACGATATTGCATGCTCGGCCCTGTCGATCCACCATCTCACCCGGGAAGACAAGCGCCGGCTCTTTGCACGGATCTACACGGCGCTCCGGCCCGGCGGCATGTTTGTCAATGCCGACCAGGCTGACGGTGAGACGCCATACTTCCGGGAGCGTTATCTCGAGTACTGGAACGATTTTTTGCAATCCGGCCCGATGACCGCTGAACAGCATGCCGAGATCCTGAAACGCCGGGACACGCTGGACAAGAACGAGAAGCTCTCCGACCAGCTCGCATGGCTGAAGGAAGCCGGGTTCTCCGATGTGGACGTGGTGTACCGGAACCGGACATTCATTGTCACCATTGCCCGTAAAGGCGGGGCGCCGTAAGGGCCCCGTCCTCTGATCCCATTTTCCAACCGCAGGACTATGTAGTCCCGCGTTGTACCTCTCATCAGTGATATTTCATGAGAGTGCCCGCCAGACTCGTCACCGTCATTCTTTTGTCGCTCAGCCTGCTGATCGCCGCTGCTTCTGCAGCCCCGGCCGTTGCCGGTATCTCGTCTGTTGCAGCCGACACGTCGGGTACGCCCCCCCAGGACGCCGCGGCTTATACTACGGAAGCAAAGGAAGCCGTCGCGGAGTCGAACTGGACGCTTGCACTTACCGTCACGACCCGGGGCCTGGCATGGTACCCATACAACCCGGACCTCCTCTGCCTCCAGGGCTACACGTACCGGAAGATGGGACAGTACCAGAAATCCGTTGAGATCGTCTCGAAAGCGATCCCGCTGGATCCAAAAGCAGTCCGGTACGCGAACCGGGGATATGGGTACCTTGCGCTTAGGAACTATTCCGCGGCCCTGGATGATGCGGAGACCGGCATTGCCCGGGATGCTAACTATACGGCAAATTATGCAGTAAAGGCACTGGCTGAAAACGGCCTGGGACGGAATACCGCAGCCCTTGCCGCCATTGATACAGCCATTGCTCAGTCACCGGACAGCGCCCATTACTGGCACGTCAGGGGTGCGATCCTTGCGGCAGGCAATGACTGCACCGGTGCAAAGGCAGCACTGGAACACTCGATCGCGATCGACCGGGAATATGTGCTACCCTGGCCGGGCTTTGGCACTGCAGAAGAGAAACTTGCTGCCGTGAAAACAGGCTGCAGCCCCGCTCCTGCCGGGACAATGCCGGCAAAATCCCCGCTGGGGTGGATCGCGGTCGCCGGTGCTGCAGGTGCAGTCATCGCCCTTGGACGGAGAAAGTAATCTCCCGCAATCAGTTTTTTTTTAAAACAGCCAGTAGCGAGGGATGGATTTGAACCATCGATCTACGGGTTATGAGCCCGTCGGGATATCCTGACTACCCTACCTCGCTTCCTATAATCAGGGTTATACTATAGTCCGGGGGCGCTGATATACTTTACTCACTTCCCCGTTTCGGCTTCTCCCGTCACCTCCGCTAGCATTAAATCGGCATAACGGAATAGTGAATCCATGGATGACGAGCTTGCCCGTATACGGGAGAAGCGGATGCAGGAGTTGACCGGAAAAATGCAGGATGCAGGCAGGGGCGGAGTACAGAACGTTGATGAGATGCACTTCCAGCAGTTCGTGACCACCAACCCGTTTGCGGTCATCGATTTCTGGGCGGAATGGTGCGGACCCTGCCGGAGGATTGCGCCGATCATGGACGAGCTCTCCATTGAATTTGCAGGCAGGGTCGCGTTTGGCAAGTGCAACACTGATGACAACAGGCGCATTGCCATGCAGTTCAACATCGATGCAATCCCGGCGATTATGCTCTTCTCCCGAGGCCAGCTGGTGGACCGGATCATCGGGGCGTATCCCAAGGATGCAATCCGGGAGAAGATCATCCGCAGGTTCGGGTTTGATTAGCCTCTTTTTTGGTCTTTCATCACGGCGCAGAAAATGAAAAGGTTTACCCGATCCCAGCCCCAACCAATGGGATAATGGGCGATCCGGGAACTCCTTTATCGAAGATCGTCAAGTCCCTCGGGCTCGTGTTCGGGGATATCGGGACAAGCCCCATCTACACGATGGGTGCGGTCATGCTCTTCATGATCCCGTCCTCGTTTAATATCTTTGGCCTCCTCTCCCTTGTCACCTGGACGCTCCTTATCGTCATCTCGGTCCAGTACATCTGGCTTGCGATGTCCCTTTCCGACAAGGGTGAGGGTGGGACCATTGTTTTGAAAAATATCGTTGATACGCTCCTGCAGCCCGGCATTGCCGCGTCCGCGGTCGCGGTCCTCACCATCATCGGGATTGCCCTCTTCATCGGCGACGGGGTAATCACCCCGGCGATCAGTATCCTCTCGGCGGTCGAGGGGATTACCCTGATACCCGGGTTTGAAGGGATCCCGCAGTTCACGCTCCTCCTCATCGCTGCCATCATTGCCATCGGTCTCTTCCTCTTCCAGAAACGCGGGACTGACCGTGTTGCCTGGACCTTCGGGCCCGTCATGGTGGTCTGGTTCGCCGCCCTTGCCATCTCCGGGATAATCTCGATCATCGCTGCCCCGCAGGTCCTCTTTGCCTTAAGCCCGACCTATGCCATTGATTTCATTCTCGACAATGGTTGGGCATCGCTGATGGTCATGTCGGCCGTCATCCTCTGTGTCACCGGCGGCGAAGCACTGTACGCAGACATGGGGCACCTGGGCCGGGAACCGATTGTCAAGGGGTGGGCGGTCGTCTTCCCGGCGCTTGTCCTCAGCTACCTCGGGCAGGGGGCGTACGTCATGCAGACGGACAATACCCACAATGTCCTCTTTGCCATGATCAACCACATCAGCCCCTATATCCTGGTCCCGTTCCTCATTCTCTCCATCTGTGCCACCGTCATTGCCTCGCAGGCGATGATCTCCGGCATGTTCTCCATCATGTACCAGGGAATGATGAAAAAGATAATCCCCAAGATGAAGGTTGAGTACACGTCTCCCGAGCTCCGGTCCCAGATCTATATCGACGCGGTCAACTGGATGCTCCTCTTCGGCGTACTCCTCGTCATCTTCGAGTTCCAGTCATCGGAGAACCTCTCGGCTGCGTACGGGCTTGCGGTGTCGGGCTCGATGATGATCTCCGCTATCCTGATGACGATTATCTTCTTCAAGAGGGACCAGAAGATAAAGATGCTCATTGCCGGTGCCCTGATCGCCCTTGACGCGATCTTCTTTATCTCCACGCTCTTCAAGATCCCCCATGGGGCGTACTGGTCGTTCTTCATCGCCACCATCCCCCTCATCGTCATCGTCACGTTCATCCTCGGCCAGGACCGGCTCCACGCGATCCTCCGCCCGGTTCCCATCGAGGAGTTCCTCCCGAAGTACAAGGAAAGCTACGCGAACCTGCACAAGATCCGCGGGACAGCTCTTTATTTCGTCGGGGATATCCACAGGCTCTCTCCCTACCTCCCCCAGGTCATCTTCAAAAACGAGATTTTGTACGAGAACAATATCCTTGTCTCTATCCAGATCACGGAGAAACCGTTTGGCATTGAAACGGATTTTGACACAGCGATCGCTCCCGGCCTCCACATCTTCCGGGTGAAATGCGGGTACATGGAGATCGTGGACGTCGTGAAACTGCTGCAGGAGAAGGGGATTGACGAGAAGACGATCTTTTACGGCATCGAGAGCGTGGTCTCCGATACGCTCATCTGGAAGATCTACGGGATCATCAAGAAGAACACACCGCCGTTCATCCAGTTCTATGCCCTTCCCCCGGAGAAGATCCACGGCGTTGTGACCCGGGTCGTGATGTGACCCGGGTTTTTATCGCACTGGTGTGCCAGGCAGCTCCCTTCCGTACCGGCCCGACGCTTTTCGGGAGCGACACTGCAACATTGATGACGGGACACAGTCAACAGAGTATCCAGTAACACCGGGTTTGCGCTATGGACACAGGGCTCGTCATCCAGGGGATCATCGTTGGCCTCATCCTTGCGGTACCAGTCGGGCCGTTGTCTCTCATCTGCATCCAGCGGACCCTCTCGTCCGGCAGGCTTCACGGCCTTCTCTCCGGGTTTGGCATTACTGTTGCCGATTCCGTGTACGCGGTCATTGCATTCCTCGGGCTTGCCGCCATCTCCGGTTTCATCCTCTCCTTTGAAGTCCCGCTCAGGATCTTTGCCGGGCTGGTCCTCATTGCCGTTGGTGTGAGGATCGTCGGATTTGTCCCCGACCGCAGGCAGGATAAGGCCGGCCCTGGCCGGTATTCAAAGGACTTTCTCTCGATGCTCGCCCTTGCCCTGGCAAACCCGATGACGCTGGTCTTTCTCATGGTCACCCTGCCGGGCTATGGCTTTGTCTTTGGCGGGACATCACTGTTATCTGCAGGCTGGTTTGTCTCCGGTTTCATCGCTGGTTCGGCGTTATGGTGGGTCATCCTGTGCGGGATGGTCGGGTCGCTCCGGGCCCGGCTCACGGAAAGAAACCTGACGCTGATCAACCATGCATCTGGACTCTTCATTGCCGGTGTTGGTGCGGTCATGATCCTCGCACCGGTCCTCGCACTGGCAGGGTTTACCGGCCCGTAACGATATGCAGTCCGAACCCCGTAAGAATAACTATATTTTCCCAAACACCAACAATTAAGCACGTACCAGCCGTCTTAACGGGATCAAGGGAGAGGTTCCACTGACAGAGAAGAGACCGGCAGCACCGCCCGGCGATGAGATCATCAGGGTCAGGCTGCCCCAGAAACGCAACCGGGAGATGTTCGGCAGTGCCGAGCTCATGATGGGTGCAAATCATATCCGTATCCGCTGCTTTGACGGCGTGACCCGGATGGGAAGGATCAAGGGAAAGATCAAGAAAAAAGTCTGGATCCGGGAAGGCGATATCCTGATCATCATCCCGTGGAACTTCCAGGACGAGAAATGCGATATCGTGTACCGCTACACCGGCCCGCAGGTCGAGTGGCTCCGGCGGAATAATTACCTGTAATCTCTCTTTTTCGATGATTTAAGAATCTTAAAAATTTATAGTGAAAACAGGGTAACCGGGTAGTCTCGTTTTCCCCGCACCTGCCTGAAAACAAATTCCATGGACTCCTGTTCAAAAAGAGATCAGAGTGACCGGATAGTCACTTCGTATTGTTTGATTACCAGTCGGCTTGTCGGGGGAAATTTATACGTCCGCAGCGGTTCGGTTGCAGGTATTTGTGTCATCCCCAGGGTATTTCGGAAATAATTATCCCAAGCGGTCGAGTAATCCCGGTCAGGATCGTAGGTATAATCGATATATATATCATTCAACGGCACGTGGTCATCGAACCGTGTCTCGCCCAATGCCATCTGCACCGTGCCGATACCATCCCGGGCCATCATCTCGTTGCTTGTCAGATTCACCAGGTTGACGACCATGGTTTTCGTCTCACCGTCATAGAACCACCGCGGCTCCGCGAGCATTGCAGACCCCAGGTTCTGGCGTTTCACAACAGCGCCGTTCTGGAGAGATATTTCAGTATTGGTTGATGCGGAATGATACGTCAGATCCCCGGATGTAAAGTCTTCAACAATAGCACCGGATCCGTCGCGAATAGTAATAGTTGAAGCTGGTGGAGTGTACTGCGAATTATGGACCGTCAGGGTTCCTCCCCCGATCTTCAGCGAGGTCTCCTTGTAGGGGACAGTCTTGTAGGCAAGACTTTTGATGTCGTTCTGGAGTACGATCATGTTCTTTTCCATGATCTGCTCGTCCGCACTCGTCTGCTGCTGCATCAGCAGCGGGTACCCGTACAGGGTCACAAGGCCGATACCCGCCATCATCAGCGTGAAGATAAGAAGAAACCCGATGGACTCCGATACGCCATCTGTGCCCGATTCCTGGAATGTCCTCGTTGTCATACAAATCCTCCGGAATTGTAACTGATCCTGTTCAAACCGCTGCTCGTGGTATTCCCGCCGGCCCTCCGGGTGGATCCTATCCCGGCGATTGCCACATTGGCAATAACAGAATTCCCGCTGATGCGCACGGTCTGGGCAGAGAGGTCCTCGTTGTAAAGATTCCCGACTTCAACAAGATACTCTCTCCCGGCAACCTCGTCAGGGATATCGAACCTTGAAGAGATATCGCCATTGGCAGGTGCGATGGAGTAGATATCAACGATCCTTGTGGAGACTCCGTTGCTGATATCTGTGTAGGCCGAGTACGTGATGGTTTTTGCAGGCATTTCCATGAAATGCGCATTCGTCAGAAGCAGTACAACAACGAAGAGGCCGGTAAGGACGCCGGAGATCAGGATATACTCGATCAGGGTTGCCACACCGGCGTCGGTTTTCCCCCCGCATTCTTTATTCTGATCGCCAGGTCTCATTGTATGCTGTCACCCCGTTGTTGTAGTGAATCTCAATATACGTGTAGGGATCCGATCCTCCCGGCCGGTTTGAGGAGAAATTTACCACGGCATTATGCCTGCTTAAGGAAAGGTTCCGGATCTCCCTCTGTACGGTGGTTTTGTCGTTTTCGTCATCAAGAAATTCCGACTGGATGATCATACTCCGGACCTCACGGATATCCGTTTTAGGGAATTCTGAAACTGCTTCTGCCGTGGTCTGCCCCACAACCGTTGACTGGTTGATCAGGATCGCGATAAAGAACAGGGCAAAACTCACGACAAAACCCATAAGGACGATCCACTGCGCATCATCGTTCAGTCGCGCCATAATAACGCCTCCACTAATACAGCATGTTTGCCTGATGAGGGATCTGTACAGTCAGAACTGTCAACAATGACCCACTCGGACACCCGCACGGCATGTTCTCCTCCCGTAAACATATGGGAAGACGCACTCAGGGGCACACTGTTGACAATTCCGTCCCGTTCGCAGGTGACATTTGCCATGAACTGGATACGATCCCGGCCTGTTCCGGTCTTTGCATTCACAACAGTATCAAATATCGTCAGGAACTGTGCAGAATCGCCCGTCTCAACAATGGTTTGCAGAAAGGTTTTGTCAACCGAGCTGTTGGGCGCAGTATTCATCATCTTCAGTGCATCGTCCCCCACAACTTCAAGCTGCATATCGCTGATGTGGGTATCCCCCGCTGTGTATACGGATGTGGAGTTCACTACCATGTACGCGGTCAGGAGGAGGATGAGCGCTGCTGCGACCCCCTCAATGGTATACAACTGGCCGTCATCATTTACCATATCGCCACCTCCATCACTGCATCGGTCAGTTCAGGCTGGGTCACGTTCACCGGGTTATAATCGTACGGAAACGGTTCGGTGTGGGTGTTGTTCAGGAATGACTGGGTTTTAGACACGGAAAATGTCAGGTTGATGAATATCGTGTCGTCCGTGCCTGCATTAATAAAAAAGCCCGGTTCGAACATCATCGATATGTTATCTGAAAATGATGCCGGCATGGCAGGAACAGGTGTTGTCCCCCCGTCTGTATAAAGAAAATTGCTGTAAGATGCTGCCGGCACGAAGAATGGATCAAGTGTTGACTTCCCATAGGATTTTGTGTAGAACTGGACGTTCGACACAGACTTTGTCGAGCTAAAAGGAAGTGCTCCCGGAATTTTATCAAAATCCGTGATATTGATGATAATTCTTTCCCTGAGTGGATTGATACGATACATCGCATCCCCTGTCTGAGTGTTTAGTACTCCCACGTCATCGAATAACAGTGATGAGGTATTGATCATGATAGAAAACGGGTGATTTAGCGCATCCTGACCCGGGTCGTTATTGTAATAGTGGTATGTTTCGAATATTGTGTGATCAATTGTCGCGTTGCTTCCGCTCCTGATTTTTACCGCCCTGCGTATGGAGCCATACTGGTAATACCCGGGAATGACATCGCCGACAGAGCGGAGGGTATCTTTTCCTGCCTCCTGTAAGGAAATATTAAACCGGTACGGGAAATCCCCGAATATCGCACGCTTCTGGTAGTCCGCGGGATGGGAAAAATCGGTTGTATTAAAAAACCGCTCTACCTTGGTCTCATCGAGAATTCCGGGCGTGTCTTTTGCAATGGCAAGGCCGAACCGGGCGATATTGAGCTTGTTCTTTTGCAGTTCCCAGGGGATGCTGGCATCCGCTGTGGGATTGACATCCCCGGGATCCTCGACAAGGATTACTCCTGTCCGGTAGGCAACAGCATCGAAATCGATCGTGTGGGACTGGATCCCGAGAAACAGCCCCGGGATCATCGTTGCCACCCAGATGAAGGCAAGGATAAAAATGGTAAACCCGGCCAGGAAGTCTACGGACATTGCACCGGCATCGTCAGTCATTTGCGGAAATCAGCGCTCCTGTTGTTGCGTCGAACCTGAGTTCCCGCTGAACTTTCGAGCTGGTGATGGTAAGGAAGTAGGTATTGCCCGCGAGGGTCAGGTCCCGCGACTCGTTTGTGATCGAATCCGGTTGCGGTAAGATCCGCTCCTTGTGTTTCAGGAACAGGTCCCGGGGCGTGATTATCCCGGTAAGGGGGATCTCCTGTTCCGGGCATCTGCCCGACCAGTTATGTATCCGTTCCCCAAAACGGCTGTAGGTGATGAGAAACGAACGCTTCTCCTGGCAGACAATAACGTCCCAGCTGCTGGCATTTCCAGAGGTGTCGAGGTAATACCCCCGGATCATCCGGATACCGGTCGATTCTGTAGCATTTTCTCCGCTATCAGGGAGGCTGAACAGGATGCGTGATGCGGTATCCGGAAAACTGATCCCCGTGACAGGATCGGATTGGTTGAGAATGATAAAACCGGTGCCGGCTTTAGTTTCCTTTGTCTCGGAAGAAAAACTGAGTGAAGGAAGGGAGACCAGCCCTGAAATCGCGAGAAGCGCTCCCGCTATTACGATAAAAAAAAGAAGGTATGCCATTTTTTTCATGGAGTTACTCAATGGTTTATAGGAGGGAGCTGGAATATAAATTTTCGTTAATTGTGAAAAGACTGTATCTCCTTCTGTTATCCCGATTACGAACTATTGGATGATTTTCTATTCACAATCCTGCACTCCCTTGTGTTGGAGACCAGCGTTCGGTATTGTGTCTCTGCATGCCGCTCCCTGTCAGAGAATTAAACACGAAAAAATTCCTGTCTAATTAATTTATCTTGTCCATCATGAGAGTCCGGTTGGCAATCTGATTCCTGTAGGGAAAACTGGAAAAATAATTTTGACCTTGGGAGGATAAAAGCACAATAAATCGTTTTTTCACGAATCTAACAATAATTCAAGCAAATTTAAAATTACAAAATTATATATACTTTTGAGAGGGAAAAACTCCCTCAGGAAGGAGGCAGGATAGTGAAACGAACGATTCTGGGATTGATCGGACTTCTCCTCCTTGTCAGTTCAGCAGCAGCACTGGATCTCTCTTCATCAACGATAAGCACCCCGGGGTGGATCATGGCAAACGGAGCAGACAGTTCCGTCATCACCGTTACCGTGATGGATACGACAATCGGCCCTGTTGCCGGTGCAGATGTAACCTTCACCCTTGATGCTGCTTCGCAGACACTCGGGACGATATCCCCTGCAATTCCTGTCAAAACTGATGCGAATGGCATTGCGACAGCAGTCTTTACTGCCAAAACGATCAGCGGCAATGCTACCATCCATGCAGTTGTATCCGTCAATGATGGAGAAACATCCCCCGTTACGCTCACAACATTCCAGCAACTCGATCACAACACCCCGGATAAAGCAATTTTTGATACCTATCCAACCGAGCTGATGGTTGGTTCCGAGTCGCGGGTAAACCTGACGGTATACGATTACTGGAACAATCGCGTTGATAACAGAAAAGCTTCGGAAGCGGTCCGGATCACCGTAACGGGTGGTAACGGCGTTGGGTTGAAGGATGGCACAGAGTACGTAACCGAAAAAATGTATTATACCGATACAGAGGGCAATATCTCCATCGATCTCCGGCTCTCCACGACAGCCGGTGACAATACACTCTGGATGGATCCTATTGGTACTATAGTAATGATCCCATCAAAAACCGTTGTCGGGATTGCAGAGGAGATCCCCTGGTATATTGAGCAGACCAGCGCCATCAACACTGAAGGAACGAAATCACCCCTCCCGGCAGACGGGCTCCCGGTCAATGATGTGACAATCTCGTACACGCTCACTGACAAATTCGGCAACCCGATTCACAACTCCCCCGTTTTCTGCACATCATCCGACGGGCAGAGTGCAACACGGTACACGAATCTCAACGGTAAGGTCACTGTCATCTTCCCGGCACAGGATGAAGCGAAGGTGTTTACGCTCAATGCCTCTGCCCCCGCAAATCCGGCCGCGACCTGCCGGGATCCCTATAGTGCAGGGTACTGCAGCCAGCAGGTTGAATATTACAATACCGATCCGGTGGACCTGCTGTTTACGGCCAACCCGCAATCCATGGCAAGCCTTGATGTCGACAGCACGACCCGGGCTCTTCTCCAGGCACGGGTGGTCGATGCAAAGGGGAACCCGGTGAAAAACGAGAAGGTATACTTCTCGCTTGGTACCACAACCTATGATGCGGTGTATATCGGGGCAACCGATCCGGTGCTTGCAGTTGGTCCGACAGAGGCGGTCCTGGTTGGTGATGACGGGTATGCAACCACGGAATTCAGCCCGGGGGCATTTACTCCAGAGGGGCAGACGGGATTCGACCCGACTGCCACCGGGCAGGTTGTAGTTACTGCACACTGGACAAATGCCGCGGGGACCATTACCAAATCGCGAGATATCCTTCTCGTCTGGAAGAACTATCCCTATCTGAGTATTTTTTCGTCTATGAAATGTGACAATGCCCACGTAGGGGATGAACTCAACCTTACCATCGAGCTCAAGGGTGACGGTGCCGCGCTCAAACCAAATCCCATCGATGTTGTCCTCACCACCGATCGATCCGGCAGCATGATGGAAGATAACCCAGACCGCATGGTTAACGTTATGGCAGCATCTTCAACATTTGTTGACGAGATGGGATTAAACGACCAGATTGGCGTGGTCTCGTTTGGCAACAAGGGGCATACTTCTGCTGCAAGCTATACGAATTGGTGGGGGGCAGCAGATGGTCCGGGCCCTGGAATTGACCTGGACCTGAGTGACGATGCATCGTATAAACTTGCGCACTATCCGGCCTCCCCGACATCCTATCTCGATTATGCAACCGTGGATCAGGAACTGACTTCTGTTTCGGCAGATGCCAAGGATGCGATCAATTCCATGGTACCCTACTCGGGTACCCCGCTGAGGGATGGTCTAAGGAAAGCAGTTCAGGAGCTGAAATCATCGAGGACACGATCTAATGCCATCAAGGCAGTTATCCTGCTTTCCGACGGGGATTACAATTACTACGGCGACCCGCTAGCAAGGGGAACCGGGTATTCTTCTTCACAGAAAAGTCCGACTGGCTTTTGGGATTTGACAACATCCTATATGACCTATCCTGATACCGACGGATACCAGAACATGGCTTCCTATGCAAGCCATAACGGGATAAAAATCTATTCCATTGCATTCGGCGACAGTATTTCCAGCGGCGGGAAGACGACGCTTGAAACGCTTGCCACAACCACCGGGGGAAGATACTTTGAAGCTTCGTCGGCAAATATCGAAGACGTGTATATTACGATTGCCGGCGACCTTCAGGAAACCGCTGGAGGTGACACGGAAGTGTCCCTCGATTTCGGTACCGTGACAATCGACGATAATACGGGAGGCGACATTACCCAGTATATGGACTACGTGTATGAGGTGAAGGCGCCTGTTGCTGACAGTTCGACGTACATCAACAAGACTAATGTCACCAAGTACGGGGTCTATCACCAGCTCTTCAGCACGGTCCAGGACGACACCACAGGCTGGAGTGCCCGCCAGATAGACTACAATGTCGGAACCATCAAGCTCAACGAGACGTGGAGTGCGACATTACGCCTCAGACTGACCCAGGCGGGGTCGTTCGATCTCTTCGGCCCTGACAGCACCTCTTCCATCACCTTCACCGATATGAGTGATACAACGAATCCGGTGACGCAAACAGCATTCATTCCGGAAATGCAGTGCAAGGTGTACCCTGTCGGGGAAAATCCCGGGTATGGCATAAAAACTCTCCTGGTCAGCGATCTTACTGTAACCACCACGGATCCAACGGTCTGGAAGCTGGCATGGAAGACCTCCTATGACGGGGATAAAACCGTTACAGAAACGCTGCAGTCCCGGATGGTGGATAGCGCTGCGGCATGGCAGACAATCCCCGGTGGTATAACGACAATCAGCAATCAGGTAGTCAATTCACCTTCGTATTATACACTATCCCTTTCGGATACTTCGCTCTGGACAAAAGGGAAATGCTACGAGTTCCGGGTCATTGCCCAGGCAGAAGATGCAGATGATTCGGTGACGCAATCCGGCCCTACCTGTATCAGTGCAGCGGGAGGGACGATCTATATCAAACTCGAATAATTGATTTACGGGGCAACCGGAAAAACACTTTTTTCACTCCGTATCGGATTGCGAATCATCATTGCGAGCGCATCAGAATGCATACCCGTTTTGTGTGCCGCAACAACTGGCAACCAAAGACAGAAAAATACCCTGCAAAAAGAAATAATGGAAAATTTTTGCCGTGCCTGCATCACGGCACAATCTTCGATATCGGTATCTCGAGAATATCCTCGGCACCGCACTTCTTGAGCTTTGGGATGAGCCCGTTGACCGAACCCTTCGGCACTACGGTCTGGATGCTGTAGTAGTCGATCCCGTGGAGCCTGCTGACGGTCGGTTTCTTCATCGCCGGCAGAGCTGCAACGATCTTCTCCATGGATGCTGTCGGGACGTTCATGGTCAAAAGGACCTTGTGCCGGGCATCGATAACACCAAACAGGAGCGTCTTGATCTCCTCGATCTCGCGCCGCTTCTCCGGATCTGCCCAGCTTGCCTTGTTCGCGATGATCGCCGTGTGGGACTCCATGATCTGGCCGATGATCTTGAGGCCGTTCTTCCGGAGCGTTGTCCCCGTCTCGGTGAGGTCAACAACAACGTCCATCAGGTCGGGAACCTTTGCCTCCGATGCGCCAAACGAGTGGAAGAGCTGGACCGGGATCTTCAGGTCCTCGAAGAACTTCTTCGTGAGCTCGGGATATTCGGTCGTGACCCGGCTGTTTGGCCGGATCTGGGTGACGTTCTCGATGGGCTCGTCGCGGTGCACTGCAACAACGATCTTGACATTTCCCTCGCCGGTCTTGCTGTAGGAGAGGTCTGCCACCTCAATGACATCGGAACCGGTTTCGGTGATCCAGTCAAGGCCCGAGATGCCAAGGTCGAAGTATCCTTTGTCAACATAGGTTGGGATCTCCTGTGGGCGGAGAATCTTGACCTTCCCGATCCGGGGATCATCAATACGGGGGTTGTAGTCGCGGTCCGTGCGCCGGACCTCGAGATCTGCCTCCTTGAACAGCTGGAGGGTCTGCGCCTCAAGGCTGCCCTTCGGGAGTGCGATGGTGATCATACCATACACCATCGCTGTTAAAAAACAATAAAGGATCGGATAAAAAGTGGACGAGCGTCTCAATCGAACGAATGGACAACGAGACCGCTCAATAATTTGGGTTCGAACCACGTGGACTTCGGCGGCATGATTCCCCCGGCATCGGCAATGGAGAGGACAGTCTCCACCTTCACCGGCTGCATGGCGAACGCGAGCTGGTAGGTCCCGTCATCAACGAGTTTTTCAAGGTCGGAGACCGGGCGGGCCCCGCCCAGGTACTGGAGGCGTGCGTCACCACGGGGGTCGGTGATGCCCAGCATCCCTTCGAGCACGTGCTTCTGGAGCACAGCAACGTCAAGCGTATCGGGTGTTTCAGGACCGGTCTCCCGCGGGCGCGTGCACTCGTACCACGTTCCCCTGAGATAGAGGTGGACTACGTGATACTTCGCGGGATCAGCGATCGCAGGAGGAATGTTGTATACGCTGCCATCAACGGCTGCGTACGGCCGGACAGTGTAATACGTGCCAAGTTCTTTGAGGAACGTATCGGGAGTATAGGAACCAAGGTCGGTGAGGAGCCGGCTATACCCGTGGATTTTCACCCGGTTATGGGCGAAAATGACTCCCATGAACCGGCATACCTCATCACCCGGTGCCTTTCCTGATGCAAGGATTTTATCGGCAAGGTTCACCGATGCCTTGGCGCGGTGGTGCCCGTCGGCGATATAGAGCGCCGGGACCGCGGCGAAGCGCTGTTCGAGTTCAGCGAGGACCGCGGAATCCGCGATCCGAAAGATCTGGTGGACTCCCCCCTGTTCCGTTTGTACCTCGGCGACCGGCGGTTGTGTGTGGGTTATCTGCGATTCGATGAAGGAGAATAATCCCGAATTGTCGCGATAGAGGAGGACCACCGGCCCGTTGTGCGCACGGATGGCTTCGATATGCCTTGTCCGGTCCTCCTCCTTGTCGTACCGGGTCAGTTCATGGCGGCGGATTTTATTCTTCCGGTAATCGTCTACGTCAAGGCAGCAGCAGAGGCCAAGGAACACGTCCCCGTCCTGCTGTGCCCGGTACAGGTACATACCGGGTTCAGGGTCCTTCTTCATGAGCCCTTCCTGCTCCAGGAGAAGGAACATCTCCCTCGCCCGCTGGTATACGCGATCGTCATGCGGGGGAATACCCGGGAGTTCGGCGTCGGGCCGGCTCACGCGCAGGAAACTCTTCGGGTTCTGTGCAATGATCGCCTTTGCCTCGTCGGCAGTCACCACGTCATACGGCACTGCCGCGATCTCCGGTGCAGCCTCCTTCACCGGCCGCACCCCAGAAAAACGATATATCCTCACCATGCAAGACCCCGCGCATTGACAATACGTTTACGTGCTCTCATTATTGTGTGTGATCCCATATAACGCAGACTCACTCCGTCATCCGCTGAGGACGCCCTGCCCGAGGGGCAAATACTATGAATACAAAGCGCTCAGGATGTTTACCAGAATCCGGCAGACACCAGGAGAATGTCCCATGATCCGGCCCCATGACCTCGCTCTCTTCCCGCTGCCGCAGATCCGCCGGGCAACACCCGCCGATATCGCGGCGATTGTTGCCATCGAGGAGGAGTCGTTCATCGACCCTTGGGAGCAGGCGGTCTTTCTTGAAGCGCTGACGTATTACCCTACTACCTATTTTGTCGCCGAGTGCGATGGTGCCGTTGTCGGGTTCGTTGTCGGCGGTCTCGAGGATACCGGGGAGAACATCTACGGTCATCTCTGCAATCTCGGGGTCAGTCCGCGATATCGCCGGCGGGGGATCGCAAAGCTTCTCGTGAACCGGGTCGAGCACCAGTTCGCGCTGGAACTGGCCACCGGTGTCCAGCTGGAAGTCCGGGTCTCCAATACCGCAGCCCAGCGCTTTTACCGCAGGATGAGGTACCGGGAAGTCTTCGGGATTGAGCATTATTACGCGAATGGCGAGGACGCCATTGTCATGATGAAGTGGTTCCGGTTCTGATGTTCGGGGCCACTTTTTCCACCCATACTGTCCGGATCAAATGAAAACGGTTTTTTCCCCGGATGCATCATGTATGGTCTACTGATCGTGGAACAAGTGAATGCCGTGTGACACCCGCCACTCCGCCCCATGACCCCGCCCGTAACAGCGACAAGCCAGACTTTCCCTTCCCGGACCCCGATCAAACGAAGGAAGAGATCGAAGAGAGCAAAGCGCACCACCACCGTCCCCGCGATCCGCTGCCGCCCATGGGCGAGTTCGGGCTGAAACGCGGCATCCGCCCGTGGATGGCCAACCTGATCGCCATCGGGGGCATCATCGGCTCCTGCTATTTCCTCGGCACCGGGTACCTCATCTCCGAGATGGGTCCAAGCGTCATCCTGCTCTACGCTATCGGCGGCCTCATCATCTATACGGTGATGCAGTCGTTTGCCGAACTGCTGGTCAATGTCCCCCGGCAGGGCAACTTCATCAGTTACTCGGCGGAGTTCATCTCCCCCACCTGGGCCGTTGGTACCGGCTGGAGCTACTGGTTCAACTGGTGCGCATATATTCCGTCTGAAGCCGTTGCCGGGGGCATCATCATGCATGTCTTTGTCCCCACCGTGCCGGTGGTATTGTGGGCGATCGCGTTTCTTTTGATGATCACCATTCTGAACCTGATCCACGTTGGCGGGTTCGGTCTGGTGGAGAGCTCGCTTGCAATCGTCAAGATCGCGCATAACGTGATCTTCTGTGCAGTTGCAGCCCTCATCGTCCTCGGCCTCATCGGGACGGCAGGATTCATCGGGACAAGCGTGGTCTTCCCCCCGGGCGGGAACCTGTATGACGATCTCTTCCCGGCCGGTGCATTCATCCTTGTCGCCAACATGGCCCTGATCCTCGTGAACTTTCAGGGCTCGGAGATCGTGGGCCTTGCGGCGGCCGAGACACAGAACCCGAAGCAGACCGTGCCAAAGGCCTGCCGCCAGGTGGTACACCGGATCGTCCGCGTCGACATCCTGCCGATCTTATTCCTCATTCTCATCATCCCGTTTGCCGAGGCGGGGCTCACGGATAGCGTCTTCTCGACGGCCCTTGCGAAGTACGGGTTCCAGGAAGCCGCCGCCGTCCTCTCGTTCATTGTCCTGACGGCCGCGTTCTCCTGCGCAAACAGCGGGTTCTACGGGGCTGTCCGCGCCCTCTACGGGCTCTCGATCGAGGGGATGGCGCCCCGGTTCCTCTCGCGGCTGAACCGCAACTGCGTCCCCATGGTGGGCACGCTCGTCACGCTTGCGTGCTGCTGGCTTGTCCTCTCCCTCTGGTGGTTCACGAACGGCGAGGGCCAGCTCTACATCTGGCTCCTCTCCGTCTCGGCATTCACCGGTGCCATCTGCTGGATCTCCATCTGCTGGGCGCAGGTGGTATTCCGCCGGAGAATTTATGAACGCGGGTATACCGATGCCGATATTGTCGCCCCGGCCCCGCTCTCGCCGTGGATGCCGGTTGTAATCGGAGTCGTATTGGAAGTCATCGCCCTTGTTGTGCTCGCGTTCAACCCCGACCTTTCCGGGTCCCTCTACCTCTCTGTGCCGGTTTTGTTTGTCCCGATGATCCTCTACTGGATCGGAAGACGTACCGGCAGACTCAGGCCCTTCAAGTACCTGAATCCCGATGAGAAAACCTTTGACGAGCTCTTTCCGGACAAGCGGGTGAAGAACTAATCACTGAATTTTCTTGAAAAAAAGGAAATCCAAAAAAGCGGGAATTTATCCCCGGCCGAGCTGCTGGTGGGCGCGGGCCAGGTGCTGGGCGGCAAGGGCGCCAAGAAGGGAAAGTTCGCCGGCAAGGACGCCTGCGCCGATGATCTCGGCGAGCTTCCTCGCGTTCGTGCCCGGGGGGGTCCCGCTGCCGGCAACGCCAAGGAGGCGTAAGCACTCCTGCTGGGTGTCGACGCCCGTACCCCCGCCAACGGTGCCGACCGGCAGGGATGGCAGCGTGACGGAAACATAGACTCCCGTCTCTGTCTGGTCAACCGTAGTGATGCAGGTGCTCCCATCGATTGCGTGGGCCGCGTCCTGGCCGCAGGCGATGAACATCGCAGCAACAATGTTTGCCGCGTGCGCATTGAACCCCATGGCCCCGGCACGGGCTGATCCAACGAGGTTCTTCCGGTAGTTCACCTCAAAGAGAGACTGTGCGTCGGTCTTGAAGATTGTTTTTACCTGTTCATGAGTGAGGGCAACCCCGGCAACAACGCTCCGGCCCCGGCCCATGATACCGTTGATGGCGGCCGGCTTCTTGTCGGTACACATGTTGCCCGACAGGGCGATGAGCCGCGCACCGGTGCCCTGCGCGATCAGATCGGCGACCTTGGCGCTTGCGATGGTGACCATGTTCATGCCCATCGCGTCCTTGGTGTCGAACTCCATCCTCACGTAGACGCTGGTGCCGGTCACGAACGTGATGATATCAGTCAGTTTCCCGTGCGAGGTCGTGCTCTCAGCCGCAGTCTTCAGCTCATCGTGATGAGCCTTCACCCAGTTGCCAACCTGCACTGCATGTGCAACGTTCTCCGTGGCAAAGACGGGAGCACGGGTCATGCCGTCGTGGATGATACGCACGTCCGCGCCACCGGCCTTCGTGATGGCACCGCAGCCCCGGTTGACCGATGCGACCAGGGCCCCCTCGGTTGTCGCGAGCGGCAGCCAGTACTTCCCGCTGGCACAGCCCCCGTTGACGAGGACCGGCCCGGCAACGCCGACCGGCACCTGCACGGTCCCGATCATATTCTCGCAGTTGCGCTTTGTCACGCGGTCAACGTCGATACTGAAGATACCGATGTTATCGAGTTTTGCCCCCGTCTCCTGCTCGATGAACCCGCGCCGGACGCGGATGGCGTCGATGGGCATGAGCTCCTTTTCCAGTTCGTAGATCTTCAGCGTC
>Ga0302252_1000204_pt1 | contig 67154 bp, 43 predicted proteins | sample AAG_RA_Leu_MG_FD_193511 | JGI IMG/M metagenome (GOLD analysis project Ga0302252, IMG submission 193511) | Enriched activated sludge microbial communities from anaerobic digester in WTTP, New Holstein, Wisconsin, United States - AAG_RA_Leu | ecosystem: Engineered > Bioreactor > Anaerobic >... | reverse complement strand
GTGCCCTCACCAGCTCAGGCTTTTTCTTCAGCAGCTCCTCTATGGCCGCCGTGTCGCCGAGGCCCGCAGAGGAAAATATGTCTTTCATTGCGCCATGGGAGAGTAGAAAGGCCGTTGTCTCAGTGGGGCCCCTGTGGGAAGCCTTCCTGAGGGGAGTGTCGCCGTCAGCGCTCTCGCAGTTCACCTCCGCTCCCTTCCTGACAAGCAGCTCGACGATGTCAGCATACTGGGCCGCGGCCGCGTGGTGGAGCGCGGTATTCCCCAGTGGATCCTTCCCGCGGACATCGGTGCCTGCCTTCACAAGAGAGGCGGCAATCAGGAACTCCCCCTTGTCAAGGGCCAGAAGCAGGGGGGTCAGGCCGTCCCTGTTCTTGACATTGAGAGGCGCCCCTTTCTTTACCAGGAGCTCCAGCACTTCAGGTGTAGCGACACCCCTGTCGGAGTGTGCAGGTACGGCGCGATGAAGGGGGGTATTGCCTTTCCCATCCTGTGCCTTGATGTCGGCGCCTGAAGCGAGCAGCATCAGAATAACTTTTGTGTCCCGGTGGACCGCCGCGAGGTGGAGAGGCGTCTCTCCTGCGGCATTCCTTGCCTTCACAAGAGAAGGTTTCCTGGTAAGGAGCGCCTTGACGGTTTTATCGTCGCCCTCGCTGACAGCCTGGAAAATGTCCCTGCCGGAAGCCTCCCGGCAGAGCAGCATGATGAAAAGGGCGGTGAAGACCGCCAGAACGCCCAGGATACTTTTTCCCCCGATAAGACGACTCATCAGTAATCCCCCCTGTTCCCGCATTCCTATCGGCCAATGGCCCCTGTCACCTGTGGGAGCATTTCTTGAGAGATGCCGGCTAACCCTTCTTCTTGATCACCCAGCAGTGAACAAAAAGCGGAATGGCTCTAAGGCAGTATGCTCCATTTCGTGATGAATGTCATTCAGCCACCTCGACCGGCTGCTCCATAATCTTTAAGGACGCCTTCTTCAAGATGTTCCTCACTCTTCAATGACTCTGTCATAACTGCTCCGGTACCAATAATGCTCGTGAGTATATCACAGAATCATTCGATTTCCAACTGTAGAAACATTTACAGAAGTCACGGACTGCATCACTTATGGGAAAGAATCACATTAAAACCGGCGGTATTGATATATTTTAACAAAAGTAACAAATTGTTAATATTGGCAACAGATTATTAAAATAATATTAACATACCGTTCATAATTCTGTCTGATTTTAGCAAGAACTTTTAAGTATAATGATAATGTCAAGAAAAACAGTTTGGGGGAGGAAAGCGTCGATGTTGAACTATCAGGCACAGTTTCAGCCTAATATGTTTTACAACAGCATAATATCGGGAATAGGTTATGACAAAAATTTTGAAATGTATCTTTTGCAACTGAACATGCTGAACTCTATTCTTGGAAATCAGCAGTCCGGCAGTTATGGCAGCGCCTGCAGTAATTTCAACCCCTTTGATCCTTCCATGGGATTGAACGGAATGGGGTCCATATACTCACACGGCTATGGAGAATATCCAATCTTCAACAATGAGCAGCCGGAAAGACAGACAACATTCAATGGAAACTACAGAAACTATAACTTCTCCACCAGTTCAAGCCCTGTTAATACACAGATAAATGGAGACTACACCGGAATTCTGGGCACTATCGGTGACGACAAAATAGAACAGAACGGGGATTTTGCGCGTATATACTCTGGTGGTGGAGACGATCAGGTAAAATATAACGGGAAGTATTCATATATCAATACCGGCAGAGGAAAAGATGATCTTGACTTTAACGGTTATTACTCAAAAGCAGACCTGGGAAGTGGCAATGACAATGCAAAGACTGTTGGAAACTACAACAGGTTCAATCTGGGAAGTGGCGATGATACAATAGACAGCCTGGGAGCCAATAACAGGATTTATGGCGGCCAGGGCAACGACACAATTGCCAACAGAGGTGGAGATAATACCATAAGAGGCGGCAGCGGCAATGACATTGTAAAGAACAGCGGTTATTCAAACAATGACATCAGGACAGGGGCAGGCAACGATACTGTCACAGGGTGGGGCTCAAGCAGCAATATCGGTCTCGGGAGCGGTAACGACAAAGCTAGCTGGACCGGAAACAACAACGTCATAAAAGCTGATGAAGGAAATGACAATGTTACACTCTTCGGCTCTTCAAACAAGGTGGATCTCGGAACAGGCGACGATGTCCTTAACTTTACAGGCTTCAGCAATACCAGATCTGCTGACAGCATATTCAACGGAGGGCAGGGGAATGATACATTCAGCATCAATTCAAAGAATCCTGAAAACCTCTCACTTTATAAAGATGAAAGCGGGAAGCTCTATCTGAAGGATTCTACAACAGGAAACAGGTCTGAAGTTTACGGCTTTGAAAAGATTACCCTGAATGGAAAGGAAATGACAATCCCGAGCGGCACCAGATCGACTTCCGCACCTTCGATTGAATTTGAAGATGGCCGGGGTGCGAAGAATCCTGACAATACAGTGGAGACTCCACATTATCATACGGTGGACGGCAATAACAGAACTGGAAGCGGCAGCGAAAACGGGGATAGATTCCAGGTGAACGGCAATGGCAACCGTGTAGATACAAAAGGCGGGAACGATGATCTGAGAGTAAACGGCGACAAAAACTCTATCACCACAGGAAATGGCAACGACAAGCTCACTCAGAATGGCGACTCAAACACAAACATTCTGGGAGCAGGAGATGACAGTGCAGAGTTGATTGGAGACGGCAATGCGGTGAGAGGTGGAGGCGGGAGAGATAACGTAAAGGTGACAGGAGGCAACAATACTCTCAGAGGTGATGAGGGAAATGATACCCTGTATTCCAAGGGGGATGGAAATAATCACGATGGAGGCACAGGCAACGATTCAATTACTGCTTATGGGAAAAATACAACGGTAAGTGGCGGAGATGGCAATGATACAGTATATTCCAACGGAAGTAATGCAAATATAAACGGAGGAACCGGAAACGATACAATCTCAGCAGTAAACACGAATGGAAGCACTGTAAACGGCGGCACCGGAAATGATTCAGTCACAATCTCGGGCCACGGCAATGTCGGCTATGGCGGCACCGGAGATGACAGACTCAACGTTACCGGACAGAACAGAATATATGGTGGAGAAGGAAATGACACCGTTCAGGTGAACATGGGCTCCAGATCTGACAGAACAGGATATATAAGCGGCGGCACCGGAAGCGATACAGTCAATTTTACCTCCCAGAAAAATTCGAATATCCAATTCAGTCGCAATACGGACGGACAATTGATTGCAGAGGATACAGTCACAGGAAACAAGTATCAGATCGCGAATGATATTGAGAAAATCTCGGTCAACGGAAAGTTGATTTCAATCAGCGGAATAGTATAAGAGGAACGAAAAGCAATATGTCCCTGCCCAGTTCGATCGTTTTGCTGCTTGACAGGGGATACGATATCATTAATGGCATCGAAGGACAGGATGGTCTTCCGGAGACCATCCCGCCGGTGAGAGAGCTCTTAGCAGGTGAGCGCTCTCATATTGCCAATTATGCACATTTTGCATTGTATTATCCCGCTGTCAAAGAGATATGCCAGTTGATTGAAGACAGATTGACTGAGATGGAAGAAACTCTGCAGAGCATCCGGCCTGATAGCATCGAATCTTTATCCCGGCTGCTTTCGGCTGTTGAAGAGAATGCCATTGCCATTGCCTCTCTCCAGCGCAACCTGGATAATGCTGTCAATGAGATACCTCGTCAGCCCCCTGTTCCGACTTTAAGCGATTCGGTTTTTGCTCTTTCTTCCCATCTCCGCGGCGAAGTATCTTATGACATCGTTCCTTACTGGCTTAAAGGCATGGATGAATTCAAAAGGCGGCTTGCAATGGATATCGCCGCGGCAAGAATACTGCCAGTTGCAGAAGAAAAGCTTGTTGAAGAGCTTGAAGAAGTGATTATCCTGCTTGAAGAGAGTGAAGATCTTTTTTCCCGATATGAAAGAGAGAGAAAGATAACCGACCTGGAGAAGCTGACTGCAACCCTCGGAAAGGCAGGCGACAGATTCTATATCATACTGCCTGAAATAGAGGAGGTTTTATCTGCATCTTCCTCCGATTCGGCAGGCAGATATCTGGATATCCTGTCTCTCATGACAGCCCGATATCGGGAGGGAGACAATCTCATCGATGAAATCAGATGCTATACCACCTATCTGAAAGAGCTCGAAGAGACAAAAAATGAATCTCTTAAAAAAGAAATGATTTACTGGTACCTCCATTCGTACAGGCAGGAGCAGTATTTCAGAGAGCTGTCGAAGTTCTGCAGGGATAAGATCGGGCTCCTTGATGCCATTATTCTGCATATTGACGAGCCCATTGAGATTTCCCGCCTCTTCTCGGATTACTGCTCCACGTGCAGAGCGGAAAGAAACGTGCTGCTTGAGTTGAGGAGAGAGCTGGAAGAAGACTCCCTGGAAAGTGCACCTTATTTCAGGAATCTGTTAAATGTAGTCAAAGGTGTTTTTCAGTGCAGGCTCCCTCTCCATCATCTGGCCGCTCATCTTGCGAATTTACTCAGGATGCAGGAAGACATCAAAGATTCCCTCACTGATTACAGATTGCTTCATCATGAAAAGTGCAGTGATCCGGATATACTCCTCCAGGCTGTCAGACTCCATGAGGAAGGCGCGGAGAAGATTAAAGAATATCTGCAGAGAAGGGAAAAAGACCTCCTGATAGATGGAAGGAATCTGATTATTGAAGGGGTAAAGCTGATTACATCTCTCAATCCTGTTGACAACAGCAGGGCGGCTGCACCGATGAACGTATTGCTGAGGAGATTCAGCGTGATTCCGGAAATTCCCAACTTCCTTATAGATTTCAAAGATATCCGTGATGATTCAGGTATGCCCGACGGCAAGTCAATGAGTGAGAATATCTGGAAACTCAGGCAGGCATTGGTACAGGGAGAATGTGGCGAAACAGGCAGCAAAGAAGAGAAGAGTGTTTTTGAAGATTTTCTTCTCAAAATCACTTTGATCAGGAATCAGCTAGAATTTCAAGCCTCACATGAAGCAAAGCTGGCAAAAGATCCCGAACTGGAAACAAACTTCTCAATACTGACTGAAGCCACTGCAGAGCTTCAATCTATTGCACAGGAGATTGTCCTGCTCATCGGAGAAGGGACTGTTCCTCCGGCCAGCTATTACTGCGGCAGAATAGAAGAGGCAGCAGAGAGTCTCGTTAATCTGCAGAATTTTATAAAAAAGATTGTGGAAGAGAAGCATAATCTCTGATATTCACGTCAGAGATTACCCCGGATTATTCCTCTAATCCACCGTATGGCCAGTCGAGCAGATCTCCATACATCTCGTGAGAGCTTATGATTTCGAACATCTTTTCGTCGTTTCTGAAATAGTTGAGCGCTGACCATTCGGAAGGAACTCCGTATCCCGAACTTTCCCGGTGTGCCTGGGAGACGATGAAAAATGCTTCCAGGCTGATCAAAGGCTTACAGGAAAAGATGGGCACAGTTGAACTTTCGCACCGCAGCCTTAGTATCTGAGGAGTTCGCGACGGGACTGCTTCATTTCCAGAAGTCCCTGTGGGGGGCGACCAGTTCGCTTTCCAGCTCCGGAAAGGGACCCACCACCAGGATGGGTTTTTGCCCCGCATTGAAGATCGTGCGACAAGGCATCTTCATCGTGGGGTTTTCCTTGTTGGCGCCGGTCAGTTTTTTCAAAGTGGTCTCCTCAACGCCATAGACCAGGTTTCCTATGTTGGCCCAATAGATGTTTCCGGAGCACATGACGCACGGTTCGAACGTCGTCACCAGGGTACATCCCCACAGGTAATCGGGGTTGTACTGCGCAAACGCCCGCCGTGAGAGCTCTGTTTCGGCATGTGCGATCGAGCTCAGGTTTCCCTGTTTCATCAGCACCCTCTCGCCATCCGGCGCCACAAGCACTGCGCCAAAGGGGTGGTGGCCAAATTTCGCCGTTTCCTTTGCGACCTCATTGGCCGTCCTCAGATGCTTCAGGATCTGCTGATGAGTGAGGGGAAGACCCTTCTGGTCCGAAGAGGGTTTCCAGTCCCCGGATTCCGTCTTTTCCGCGGCAAGCGCCCCATGCGGCGACAGAGAGACGGCCGTCGATAAAAGGACCGCTCCGGTCGTTGCCGTAGCCTTGAGAAAATCACGTCTTGACTTTTGCATGTTATTAAAGGATTTTGGATTTCTGACTCCCTATCATTTTAGCAGAAATGAACCCTCAATGCAAGAATTTTTTGCCCCGCACCGGATCAGATAGTGTTTACAAATGACAGGCAGAGTTGCAAAAATCTTTGATATATTAACGCTCAAATTTTGACTGCCCCGGCTTCAGATGCCCCTGGTTCCCAGGGAAGGTGTCGTTAAGGAGGAATTCCTCCCCCTATGATTCATGAAGGGAGAACGATGGATTCCGGAGGATATTTTTCAGTTGGAACGAAGTCATAACAGTCGATTATGTTCGTTATAGCTTGTTATTCAATGCAGCAGAATGTAATGACAGTCGTCACTGCAAAATCTGCTGAATGTATCAGCGATTATACTGAACTAAATCTCACTGCAGCAATCTGATATTTCAATGGAGGTTCATATGGCTGTGAAAACGGGAGTCATAGCCCCTGGAGCCCGTATTCTGGTCCGGGATGCCGAATGGCTGGTAAGGAGGGTCGACAGGACTTCGACAGGCGGAAAGGCTGTCACGGCAGTCGGCATATCTGAGATTGTAAAGAACAGGGAATCCATCTTTCTCACGGAGATCGACAGAAACATCGAAGTTCTCGATCCTGTCGACACGAAGCTCGTGCACGACACATCCCATTCCTACCAGGCTTCTCTGCTTTATATGGAGAGCCTCCTCAGAAAGACGCCGCCGACCGATGAAGCTCTCTATGTAGGTCACAGGGCGGCCATGGATGTTGTCCCGTACCAGCTCCAGCCAGCCCTTCAGGCGCTCAGGCAGCCCCGGCAGCGCATACTGATAGCAGATGCAGTCGGCCTTGGAAAAACGCTGGAAGCCGGCATCCTGCTCAGCGAGCTGATCAGGAGAGGACGGGGAAGGCGCATCCTCGTAGTTGCGATAAAAAGCATGCTCACTCAGTTTCAGAAGGAGATGTGGTGCCGTTTTACAATCCCTCTCGTCAGGCTCGATTCAACGGGAATCCAGCGAATCCGCTCACACATTCCGACAAATCACAACCCTTTCTATTACTTTGACAAGGTCATCATCTCGATAGACACTCTGAAGCAGGACACCGAATACCGGACATATCTCGAAAAGACCTGGTGGGACATCATAGTGATAGATGAAGCCCAGAATGTCGCCCAGAGGGGAAATGGCTCATCGATGAGGGCAAAACTGGCCAAGCTCCTGGCTAAACAATCCGACACTCTGATAATGCTCTCCGCCACGCCGCACGACGGCAGGGCGCGCAGCTTCGCAAGCCTGATGAACATGCTCGATCCTACTGCGATTGCGAATCCGGACCTTTACGGGCCGGAAGACATACAGGGGCTTTTCATAAGGAGATTCAAAAAAGACATAAAAGACCAGGTTGAGACGGCCTTCAAAGAGCGCGTGATACGGAAAGTCCGATGCCAGGCCTCTGCTGCGGAAGAATCGGCCTTCAGCGTGTTTTCAGAGATGCAGTTTACAAAGCTCGATCAGCAGAGAACAGCCGGCATGCTCTTCAAGACCACGCTGGAGAAGGCGCTCTTCTCCAGTCCCGCCGCCTGCCTGGACACAATAGGGAACCGGCTGAGGTCATTACAGAGCAGGAACGACCCTTCATTTCAGAAGGACATCCAGTCACTTGAGGGCCTTGCGGAAGCGGTAAAGAGGATCGATCTGCAGCAATTAAGCAAATACGGCAAACTGCTCGAGTTCATAAGAGATCCTGCGCAGGGCTTCGGCTGGAATGGAAAGAAGCCCGACGACAGGCTGGTCATATTCACCGAGCGCATCGAAACACTGAAGTTCCTGAGAGAAAATCTCATGCGCGATCTGGGTTTGAATGAATCGCAGGTGGTGATCCTGCACGGCACCATGTCTGATACTGATCAGCAGGCGGTAGTAGAGGATTTCGGCAGAGACGAGGCTCCTGTCAGGCTCCTTATAGCATCTGATGTGGCTTCGGAGGGAATCAACCTGCACTATCTGTCTCACCGCATGATCCACTTTGACATACCGTGGTCCCTCATGGTCTTCCAGCAGCGGAACGGCCGTATAGATCGCTACGGCCAGGAGAGGATTCCGGAGATAGTCTATTTTATCACGGAAAGTGTCAATAAGAAGATAAAGGGTGATATGAGGATCATCGATCTGCTGATACAGAAGGATGAAGAGGCGGTGAAAAACATAGGAGATCCCTCTGCATTTATGGGTGTGTACGATATAGATGAGGAAGAGAAGATTACAGCCTCGGCTATTGAGAACGGTAAAAGCGAGAAAGAGTTCGACGAAGACCTCAAGGCAGCTCAGGCTGCAGCCTTCGATCCTCTTGAATTCCTTATGAATACCGCCAGCTCATCGACAGGCGCCGGGTGGGAGGATTCGCAGAGATCGATGCCGTCCCTCTTCAGGGACGACTACAGCTACTTCGAGTCTGCTCTCAGCTTCCTCTCCCAGTCTGAGCCGCTTCAGATTGAGAAATATCCTGCCGGGAGGCGCCTGGAGCTTACGGCGACGCCGGATCTGCGGCATCTCTTCCGGGCGATACCTGCAGAGGTGTGGCCTGAAGACAGCGTCTTCGTCCTCTCTTCAGACACTGACGAGATACAGAAGGAGATAAAGAGAAGCCGCAAGGAGGAGAGCGCCTGGCCGAGAGTGCACTATCTGTGGGAGATGAACCCTCTGATGGAATGGCTGAACGACAGGATGGCAAGCCATTTCAGGAGGCATGAGGCCCCTGTCGTCACTCTCGATGGGCATCTTCCGGATGGCCAGGCAGTATTTCTCGTATCAGGCCTGATTCCCAACCGGAAGGGTCATCCGCTCATACACCGCTGGTTTGGCCTGGTTTTCAAAGGCGGCGTGTTCCAGAAAGTTGAAGAGATTGAGTCTCTCATCAGCAGGACCGGTCTCGGAAAACACGCCTTCGCGAACAGGTGCTCGGACTCAACCGATTCCCTCAAATCACTCCTTCCGCTTGCCGTGGAAAAGGCTCGCGAATACATGAGCGGAAAGCGCAGGGACTTTGAAAATGTAATCAACAAAGAGCTTCAGAAGCATCTGGACGCTCTCGAGGAGCTGAAAGAGAAGAAGTATCAATATCTTCAGATTAGGTTCGAAGGGAGCGGGAGAGCCGAAAAGGTTGCTCTGGAGAGGAAAGAAACAGAGAAGAGGGAGATAGAAGTGCTCTTTGATGATTACTATAAATGGATTGAAGATACAATGACAACGGAGGACAATCCGTTTCTGCAGGTAATCGCCGTGATTAAGGGGGTATGACCGTGCCTTTGGACATGACCGGTATCACAAATGAAAACGAATTCTACACCCATCACTATCTGTCCGCCATACTGGAGCAGGATCTGAAGGAGGTCTTCCAGCAGTGGGGGCGCCGTGAGGAAGAAGAGCGCAGGAGGCCGCCATATGCCGCGCTGAGGGGGCTTGCAAGGGAATATATGACCATGCGGAGCCAGTTCGGGCGCGAGCGGAGAGCCGAGAGCCGGCTGGGGATGCAGCGAGAGTTCTTCTCCAGGTTCCTCGAGGCGCTGGATTACGAGATGGCTCCTGACATAAAGGAGATGGACGACGGCGTCTGCCTGCCTGTGGCAGGTGAGATAAAGAAGCCGGATGGCGCTCCTCTGCTCTGGATCGTCGAAGCTCTCGATGATGCCGGAGAAACCCACGATCCTCTCGAGTTGACGCTGCGGGATTGCCAGTACCCTGAGGCCGGTGAATATAAAAGAGAGCAGTCTGAAATGACAATCGAGGACTGCGTGACGAGAAAGATATTCGGACGCGGCGAGCCTCCCAGGTGGGTGATACTGCACAGCGACTCGCAGGTGCTGCTTCTCGACCGCAGCAAGTGGAACGAGAAGCGATCGCTGCGCTTCGACCTAGCCGAGATCTTCGGCAGGCGCGAGCTCTCAACGTTTCAGGCGATGTCGGCCCTGCTGCACCGAGACAGCATATGTCCCGCCGACGGGCTGCCGCTTCTCGACACTCTCGACGAAAACTCGCACAAACACGCCTTTGCAGTCTCCGAGGATCTGAAATATGCCCTCCGCGAATCGATAGAGCTTCTTGGAAACGAGGCGGTCCTCTACATGAGGGAAAAGCTGCACAAGGGCGTCTACGACAGGGACATGGCGCGGCAGCTCTCCCTCGAGTGCCTGCGCTACATGTACCGTCTTCTATTCCTTTTCTACATCGAGGCCCGTCCGGAGCTCGGATACGCGCCTGTCAAGTCCGATACGTATCTGAAGGGCTACAGCCTCGAAACGCTCCGCGATCTCGAGATGCTGAGGCTCACCACAGAGGAGGCGAAAAACGGGTATTTCATAAATGAGTCTCTCAACATCCTCTTCAGCCTGGTCTATAAAGGAACCAGAGCCGGAGTGGATGGCTTTCAGGCGACCATATTCGATGATGACACTATTCATGACTACGGCTTCGACATACCGCAGCTCCATTCTCATCTGTTCGATCCGGACCGGACCCCTCTTATCGGGCAGGTAAGGTTCAGAAATCACGTGCTTCAGAAGATAATCGAGAGCATGTCCCTCTCCAGGGTCAGAAGCCGGAGGGACAGGAGAGGTCGGATCTCATACGCGCAGCTCGGAATCAACCAGCTCGGCGCAGTCTATGAGGCGCTCCTCTCCTATCAAGGCTTCTTCGCTGAGACAGACCTCTACGAGGTGAAGCCGGAGGGCGAGACATACAATGAGCTTGCCATAGCCTACTTCGTGAAGGCTGAGGATCTCCCGAAATACGCGGAAGAAGAGAAGGTATACAACGATGACGGGACGCTCAGAAAGCACGCGAAGGGCTCTTTTATCTACAGGCTCGCAGGGCGCAGCAGGGAGAAATCCGCGTCATACTATACTCCCGAAGTTCTCACGAAGTGCCTTGTCAAATATGCATTGAAAGAGCTTCTGCAGGGGAAATCCGCAGATGACATCCTGAAGCTCACCGTCTGTGAGCCTGCAATGGGGAGCGCGGCATTCCTCAATGAGGCCGTGAATCAGCTTGCCGAGGCCTATCTCGACAGTAAGCAGAAGGAGACAGGTGTCACAATCGCTCATGAAGACTATGTCCAGGAAAAGCAGAAGGCCAAGATGTATATCGCCGACAACAACGTCTTCGGCGTCGATCTCAACCCTGTGGCCGTAGAGCTGGCAGAGGTGTCGCTGTGGCTCAACACTATCTACCAGGGAGCATATGTGCCGTGGTTCGGCATGCAGCTCGTTGCAGGGAACTCTCTCGCAGGAGCTCGCCGGCAGGTATACAGGACGAAGCTGTTGTCAAAAAGGGCAAAGACTGAGCCCATGTGGCTTGATGAGGCTCCTGAGAGGGTGATGCCGGGCGCGGAGAGGCCTGAAGAGAGTGTATATCATTTCCTGCTGCCTGATAACGGCATGGCTGAATATAACGACAAAGCCGTGAAAAAGATGGCTGAAGCTGAGATAAAGTTGATAAAAGAGTGGCGCAGGGACTTCACGAAGCCCTTCTCAAGAGGGGAAATAGATCGGCTGAAGGAGCTTTCAAAAGCTGTCGACAGCCTGTGGAAGCGTCATACAGCTATCATGCGCAAGGTGCGCCACAGGACAACCGATCCTCTCCACGTATTCGGGCAGCCTGTGCCTGAAAAGGGCTGGCAGGTCTCCCTCACGGAAGAAAAGGATAAAATCTACGAGCAGGAGATATTCTCCCGTAACGTCATATCATCGAGCCCTTACAGGCGCCTGAAGCTAGTGATGGATTACTGGTGCGCCCTCTGGTTCTGGCCGATAGAGAAGGCCGACGAGCTGCCTTCCAGAGAGGAATATCTGTTTGACCTGTCGCTGATGCTCGAAGGCAATATCGTAGAGACCCGTAAGGACGGCCAGATGCTTCTCTTCCCTGAGACGAGCTCTGCTGAGGAGCACAAAAAGCTCGTGGACGAGCTGGGCTTCGTCAACGTGGACAGGATCTGCCGGGAGTTCCCGCGCCTTCAGATAGTATGCAGTCTGGCCGAGCAGTACAGGTTCCTGCACTGGGAACTGGAGTTCGCCGATCTTTTCGCTGACAGGGGTGGTTTCGATCTGGTGCTTGGGAATCCGCCTTGGATAAAGGTGGAGTGGAACGAAGGCGGTGTGATGGGTGATGCGGAGCCGCTCTTTGTGTTGAGGAAATACAGCGCTCCAGAGATGGCGGCGATGAGGGAGGAGGCTCTCGAGAGACTCAACCTGAGGAGCGGCTATCTCGCGGCGTTTGAAGAGGCTGAGGGGATGCAGAACTACCTGAATGCGGTGCAGAACTATCAGATGCTTGCGGGGATGAAGGCAAATCTGTATAAGTGTTTTCTTCCTGTGGCGTGGCGGAATGGAAGTGAGAATGGTGTGTCAGCGTTTCTGCATCCTGAGGGTATTTACGATGATCCGAATGGCGGGAGGTTCCGGGAGGAGGTTTACAGGAGGCTGAGATATCATCTCCAGTTTCAGAATGAGCTGATACTGTTCTCTGATGTGCATCATATGCACAGGTTCAGCATAAATATTTTTAATCATGCAGAGAAAAGCGTGTTATCCTTTGTTAATATATCTAATCTCTATTCACCTACAACTGTCGACGGATGTTTCGATCATCACGGCTATGGCGCTGTCCCCGGTATAAAGAATGATGAGGGAAATTGGAATGTTAAAGGGCATAAAGATCGTATAGTTACTGTCACTGAATCTGAGCTTTCTCTTTTTGCAAAGCTCTATGATGAAGAGGGGACGCCGCCGCTCCAGGCCCGTCTGCCCAATGCCCATTCCCACCAGATTGTGGAGGTGCTCCACAAGTTTGCTGTTCATCCAAGACGTCTGGGGGATATGCAGGATGAGTTTTATGCCACTCAACATTGGAATGAGACAAATGCGGTAGGTGATGACACTATCAAGCGCGAGACGTGCTTCCCTTCATCGCCATCTGAATGGATCCTGTCTGGTCCTCATTTCTATGTGGGGAATCCATTCTATAAAACTCCCCGCGCAGTCTGTACTGCGAACAATCATAATGATTATCTTGATCTCAATGAAATCTCTGATGACTATCTTCCCCGTACCAACTATGTGCCTGCCTGCAGTGATGAGGCATATAAGAGCAGGACTCCCAGAGTGCCGTGGAAGGGGAAGAATGGCGAGGATCTGCTTGTGACAGATTTTTATCGCTTTGTAAACAGGGAAATGATAGGTACTGCCAACGAAAGGACATTCATTCCGTCCATCATCCATCGTGAAATAGGCCACATAAATACTTGCCTTGCTACATGTTTCAAAAGCGTTGAAGCACTTCTTGATTATTTCTGCATGTCAATGTCTATAGTCATCGACTTCCGCGTAAAGAGCACTGGAATGGGTCACGCAAATATCACATTGATAAGCCAGCTCCCAATGCTTCAGGAGGATAGCCCTCTCCGTCCGCAGCTTCATCTCCGCGCGCTTGTTCTCACCTGTCTCACCACTCACTATACCGAGCTATGGAAGGAGTGCTTCGACCCGGTTTTTACAGGTGAGTGGTGGGGGAAGGCGGATCCCAGGCTGGATGATGGGCATTTTCAGAGGCTCACTGCCAACTGGGAGAGGAATGTGGCGTTGCGCACCGACTATGCCAGAAGGCAGGCTCTCGTTGAGATCGACGTGCTGGCTGCAATGGCTCTCGGGCTCACTCTTGATGAGCTTAAAACCATCTACCGCATCCAGTTCCCTGTGCTTCGCCAGAATGAGAACGATACCTGGTATGACCGGCGCGGCCGCATAGTTTTCACCTGCAGCAAAGGCCTTGTCGGTGTCGGCTTCTCGCGCCCTGAGTGGGAAGAAATCCGCCACATGCAGAGCGGCACTGTCGAGCGCACGATCACGGACGACACAATGCCCGGAGGCCCCCGCGAGCGCACCATAGTCTACGAGGCTCCATTCGACAGGTGCGACCGTGAAAAGGACTACGAGACCGTCTGGTCCGCCTTCTCGCAGAGGTGTACCTCTCTGCGGTGAAGAAGTAAAAATGGGGACAGACTCTTTTATTAACAAATCGGTAACATATGCAGTTTGAATGATAATAGACGAGAATCCTTATAAGGCCTTCTACACACAAACCTGTAGGCTGGCATGGACACTGGCCTGCATAAACCTGGCAGTTGCAGGTAATTTCTGATAAAGAAAATCTGGACAGGGGCGGCTTCGATGGCGATAAAGAAAATCTCAGTCAGGAACTTCAGATCCTTCAAAAAGCTCGATCTGGAACTGGGAAATCTGAATATTATCATTGGCGCGAATGCCTCCGGCAAGTCTAATTTCCTTCAGATACTGAGATTCTTCAGAGATCTCGCCCTCTGGGGCCAGGAAAATGCCATTTCACTTCAAGGCGGCATTGAGTATCTCAGAAATCTGAACATCGCAGGCGGCGAAGATACATCCTTTGAGATAGTCCTGGATAGAAATAAGCTTTATCAATTGTTTTCAATCAGCAGCGATGGATTCAGAGGTGTAGAGATCTCGGAGATCTCATATAGCTTCAATCTGAGATACACTGACAGGGAATATGGTTTCCAGGTGTATGATGAATGTCTCAGATATCTGTTGCTGGCCGTGGATATGGAAGACCGGACAGATAAGGACAGGTGGGCTCGGGTGATCATCAGAAACAAAGGCGATGAGAGTAAAGCTGAGTTTTCCAGATCTGATTCCTTTCCATACACAGAAGAACAGATTCTGATTTATTTCTCGTACCTGAGTTTCAGGAATCTTCAAAATGGTGATGATAAGACAAAATTGCGCCTTCTTAATCCAGTTTTCTCCTACAGTCCGGTTTCCTGGATAGAAGTAATAAAAAACATAACATTCTTTGATTTTGATCCAAAGCTGCCTAAAAAGGCGGTATCCGTTTCCGGGAAAAGCGATTTTGAGGAAGACGGAAGCAATCTCGCCATAGTCTTGAAAAGCATCATAGACGGAGGTGAGAAGGAAAGAAAATTTCTTAACATACTGGGAGATCTTCTTCCCTTTGTAACCAGAGTTGATATCGAGAAACTGTCGGACAAAACGATGCTTATGAGGTTACAGGAAGGTTACTCAGGAAATGCCTCACTTCCGGCTTCACTGGCTTCGGACGGCACTCTCAGTTGCACAGCAATTGTCGTTGCGCTCTATTTCACCGAGAAACCGTTAATAGTGATTGAGGAGCCTGAAAGAAATATTCACCCTCACCTTATCAGAAAAGTCGCAAACATGATTAAAGAAGCTTCAGAGCAGCGGCAGATAATCGTAACAACTCACAACCCTGAAATGATAAAGTACGCCGAACTGGAAGATATCCTGTTTGTTTCACGGAATACAGATGGCTTTTCCAATATCAGCAGGCCATCGGAGAAAGAATCTGTCAGAACCTTTATCGAAAACAACCTGAATATCGAAGAGCTATTTACAGAAGACCTCCTGGAGAGCTGATATGGACAAAAAGCGTCTGTATTTCTTTGTCGAAGGAGATGACGATGAGAGATTCCTCAAAAGCGTAGTCATACCGGTAATTGAAAAGCATTATCAGTTCATACAGATATACCAGTATGCCCAGAAAAAGCCTGAGAAAGTCACAGCTTTTCTCAAAACCATAAGATCTCTGAACTCCAGGGGCATAGAATCCGATTATATGATGATAGCTGATATAAACAGCGCTCCCTGCGTCACTGGCAAAAAGAAGCTGATATTCGAAAAATATGATGGAATCAGTGATGAGAAAATAGTCATTGTGATAAAAGAGATTGAAAGCTGGTATCTTGCCGGTCTGAATGCCTCAGAATCAGGAAAACTTGGATTGCCTGTGCTCGAAGCAACTGACCATATAGACAAGTCCGGGTTTGATTCGCTGAAACCCTATAAATTCCAATCCAGAATAGACTTTATGGCGGAGATTCTCAGGCATTTTTCCAGGGAGACAGCTGGCGACAGGAACGTTTCACTGAGATATTTCTTTTCAAAACTGAAGCTGTAGCGCAAAATGGGGACAGACTCCTTTATTAACAATTCGGTCACGCAGTCATCTTTTCGTCGCCTCTGCTGTTTTGGCCGGTTCTTAATATTCCAGATTGCAGGACTTTTCTCCCTCTGACATATTTCAGGAAGTGCTTCCCATCTCTGTGGAGGCTGATGCCGCCGAATGTGAAGGTGAGGTTGAACGGCGCCGTCCCTTCTATCTTCAGCGTGTGCAGATCATGCAGCAGTCTCAGGTGACACTTTTCACACAGAACGATGAGGTTTTCAGGATCATCGCTGCCTCCGTGCGAGCGGGGGATGATATGATGTATGTGAAGGTTACGGCGGCAGTTGCATCCAGGCACCTGGCAGCGGAAGCGGTCCCTCTTCAGGATTGCATAGTTGCGTGTAACCTTGAAATGGAGCCGCTCTATGATGAGCCATTCCTGTAGCAGCGCCGCTATGAAGCCCTGCGCTGAATCATCCCAGCTAAGGGGACTGACTCTTTTTTCCGAAATCGGCTTCTTGTCCTTTAAAAAAGAGTCTGTCCCCATGTATACGACATAACATATATTCCACATCCCAAAGAGCTCTTCAGCCAGGAAGAATTTGATCGGCATTGTCGAGTTGCGCGGCAGAGTGCCGACCTGATCTGCAAGGATATCAAGCACAAATGTCTCTGCCGGGTCTGCGCCGTGAGGCATCGTGCAAATTGCCCTGGCTGTCGAGAGAGTTTCTTCATCTAAGCCTTGGTGAGCCGCACACAGACTTTTTCTGCTCCCCCCATCCTCATCCCAGCTAAGGGGACTGACTCTTTTTTCCTGATTCAGCTTCTCATCGTTTAAAAAAGAGTCTGTCCCCATGTTCTCCCCGGGACTCGCACACAGACTTTTTCTGTTCTCCTTATCCTGACAGTCGAGACTCGCACACAGCCTTTTTCTACTCTCCCCATCCTCATCCCAGCTTAGGGGACTGACTCTTTTTTCCGAAATCGATTTCTTGTCCTTTAAAAAAGAGTCTGTCCCCATGTTCTCCCCGGGACTCGCACACAGACTCTTTTTACTCTTCCTGGTCGACACTTCTGCCTCGTAAACAAGAAAGTCATCCACATCTTCGAAATATCTCCACGGTTCTTCCAGGCGGGGATCGCGCTCCATCAACTCGTGCTCGTCATTCTCATCGAGCGGCCAGGCCTCGTCTGGTGAGGAGTCCATGTACCATGAGCCTGTTCTGACAGCTTTCTTTATCTCGTCGGGAAGCTCGCTGTATCTCTCATCGGTAATGTACCTGAATCCCGGAACAATATTGTAGAACGAGCGGGAGAAGCAGTCATAGTCGATGATCCTGAGACAACGCTCCAGTTCTTCCTTCAGCATCACGCTCGGCGAGTGGGCTGCATAGTCGATCCAGATCCTCTCATTGCCCTCGTCTGATATCCTCAGGATCTGCCTTGCCTGTTCCTTTGAGATTAGCCCTGCCTTGAAAGCTTTCTCGATGAGCGGCCTCCTCCTGAATCCATCGGCCATCCTCATCAGGCGGTAGAGCATTGAATTGGGGAGATCGCACTTCTTCTTCCCGTACTCTTCGATCTGGCTGTATCCGAGCACGCTGTAAAGGTCCCAGTATTCGATGGCCCACAGGATCTTTGCCATCCCGACATCCAGTTCCTGGCGGTATCTCGCCAGTTCTATCAGCTTGTCTGCGAGATCTTCCACAGTCTCAGGTGTCTCGTGGAAGGAGGGCGGGAAGACGATCTGCTTCGTTTCGCCGGCTTCGTCTTCTGGAGTGCCTGCCAGAGACTTCCCTGCAGGAATCTGCCTATCATCATCATCATCAAACAGCTCTTCATCTCTTTCAGGCTTCTTCATATGACAGCTGTAGAAGACAGGCAGGTCCGAGTCTTCTGCAGGAGCTGAGCTGCGATTGCCTGGCCTTTTTCCTGATGTGATGTAGTTTGCGAGAAGAGCTTCAACGAAAGTACTTGTTGAGCCGTTGACCTGCTCACCGTTGCGAAACTGTTCCAGAGCGAAGTCCCATACAGGAGCGAGCCTGATTGAGACATCCAGATACATCATCAATCCCTTCTGCGGCTCTGTGCTCTCCTCCGATGGAATGTCGTCATCATGTGATTCAACTGTATCATAGCTATCCGCACCTGCTGTTCCTTTGCGCCCGCCGCTGTCAGATATGTCTGCGCCTGTTTGGCTGCCGTGCTCACCGCAGCCATAGCCATCTGCGCCTCCTGGGCTGCCGTGCTCACCGCAGCCATAGCCATCTGAGCCTGCCGGTCCATCGCGCCCGCCACTGTCAGATCTGTCTGCATCTGCCGGGCCAGAGCGCTCACTGCCGTTCTTCTCGGCCATTTCCTTTTCCTGGAGAGCCTTCTTAACCATCCTCTCAAGCGCTTTGAGCGACAGCTTCTTCGTCTTCGCGATCCACTTTGCTTCGTTTTCCGGCGTAAGCACTCTCGACAGATGCCTGAGAGCACTCTTTTTGATCTCGCCCTGCAGATACGCTTCCTTAGTCGAAGGCAGAGCCTCCAGCAACCCGCTATTCCTCATAAGTTCCGAGGCCAGCCGTCCCGAGAACGAAAGGTGCTCGACTGAGAACATTCCTATGGAGCGGTGCCCCATATAGTCCTCGCCTTTTTTCTTCTTGAACAGGGTGAGAAGTTCGCCGAGCCTGAAGTCGATACCACGGCGTTTCAGCATTATCAGATCCAGCTCCTCGTCTGCTTTGTCCGCCGCATCGTATCTGTTGATCGAGCGGGTCACAATATTCTGCACCAGTTCGTCCACATCGCAGATTGGCTCACCTTCTCTGACCTGCACTGCACCTTTGCTTTGAAGGCAGCCTGAACTTTCCGGCACATCATAAACAGAGGGATATAAAGGATCATAGTTATGTTGATCCACATTACCGCCTTAACAGCAGGATACTTTGACTTCAGTAGGATGGAATGGCTCTTCGTGAAAGGGAGTGAACGTTTCTATGATAATATTATACCAGTTACCCCAGTCAAAATCAAACACGTCGATCTCGAATAAGCTTGTCGCAGAGGGGATAAGAAGGCCTGTTTACATGCATTCTACAGGACTTTGTGGCATGAATGAGTCAAAAATGATTCAAGGGATTCCCGGTGACTTCATATGAGGGGTTTGAAAGGCTATCCTGTGGAAGTCCGGAGTCGACTTGACCGGTAGCTGTGCAGTCTGGATTTTTTAAATTCTTTATCCACCGCATTGCAGTCAGGCCCTTCAGGCGTAACTTGTACATCAGAGTCTCTTTTCTTGAAATCAGATATCAACTGGCAATAGCTTTTGTCGTCGGGATTCCTGGGTTATCAGGCAGATGTGGTGTGGCTTCAGCGCCAGAGGAGGAACAACGGTGAAAGCAACGTAGAGATTGGATTTTTTGGATGTCTTTCCTTCGCTGAGATTGATGAGCTCGTCGTTTCTACGTTCATCGTGTTCCGCCTGTTTCGCCAGGAAGGCCCTGACCCTCTGGCGCTCGCCAGGCTTGACAAAATAGGGCATCTTGCCGGGGGCGGGAAGAAGATCGCTCACCGCCTTTTATATCTTGGCTGCCCTCTCGTTGAACTTGAGCTGGTCGTTCATCTTCTTCTGGTGCTCGGCCTCCACTTCCTTAAGCTTGAGAGCTTCCTTGAGCTGCACGAGATCATTCCGGACCTCTTCCAGATTGATCTGCTGCTGTGCCTGCCGGGCTGCATTCTCACTCATTTTCCTTACCTCGCTTTCTTGATTGTCGTTGCTTTTGAAGTGAGTGTCGTAAACTCACAGAAGAGTTTCTGTGCCATTGAAATCTGATGCCGCGCCGAGGGGCTTCCCTTCTTGCCCTTGATCTTTTCTTTGACCTGGCAGCCCAGACCGTTGAGTTTACTCAGGAGCTCCTCGAGAGAGATGTCTCCGATCGGTAGGGTTTTTTCGCCGAAATGAATGAGCGACTATGAAAGCCTCACTTCCTGCATACTTTTCAAGAAGGGCTCGTCAGCAGGGGACGCGGAGCAGAGAACATTCGTATAAAGCTTGCCTGTCTCGGATGCCGCCATACCTTCTGGAAGCTGGGGCTGATATACTTGTAATCACCCGCCGCGATCTTGTCATGGCCATTTATGTTCCAGTTCACACTCGTAAAGATCCCCTGCTTACCAGGATTCTCAATGTCCTCTTTCAGGTTGAGCCCTTTAATCCATCCCGCTGCCTCATTGTCCTGGTGGTTGAAGTACATCAGAATCTTCTGCCCTCTTACATCCTCGCTGAAGTTCCGGATGAACTCCTCCAGGTTCTCCCTGGAAAAGTCCAGCACGCCGAAGACTGGGTGGTTCCATTCACCCTCGAGCATTATCTCAATCGGTGGATGTGCGCCGCCTTCTCCCAGGTGTATCTCGAAGCTGTCAAATTTCACGATACGCCTCCTTTCCAAATAAAAAAGCCCCGTGAAGGGGCTGTGAGTTTGTTGTTATCTCGTCTACAGTTACGCGGTTTTGCGCTGCTGGCTTTGTAAACGCACTATCTCCAAATCTCTGATATCTCTTTCAAGATATATTTCATTCATGCTTTTTACTAGTGCTTTTGCAAAATCCTGGCGCCAACCTTTTCCATAAGCTATTGCAAGACCTTCCATTTCTCCCGAGATAACATGTTTTGCCAGCAGCCGTGTTTCATGAGCCTCTGGATGTGGCTTCTGCATTGTTGACATATCAAACAGCTCTTTAGGTCTCATATATGCAATATAATGAGTTTCTGTTTCTTTCCACTCATATATTTTCATTCGAAAACCTCTTTCCAGAAATCTTCATTGAACCATTTGTTTTCAACAACATTATACACCGAAGGGCATATCTCTTGCAAGAGAGTGGGAAATTTTAGATTGTATCTTACTGCCTGCCCTAGAAACTCCCTTGGGTTAATTGAGGCATATGTACCCAGATCATTGCTTTTATCTTTGTAAAGAGTGTCTATTTCTTTCCCGAATTCTTCAAGTCTTTTAGTAATCCCCTTTCCCGCTGAAAGCGTCCCGTCAATTTCCTCTGTATTCGAGCCCAGTATATGATCCAGTATGTGGGTAATTTCCTCTTCCAGAGAGCCATCATCCTCAGCAATAGCCCATAAAGAAATCTGGGATTGTTTATTCAATCTGTTGTAATTACCAGGGCGATTACTTATTGTTTTTACCATCCCAATTCTATCTTCTTCCCAGACAAAAGACACTGCAGTCACGTTGTAATCCTCAGATTCTGCCAAAACCTTCAATAACGATTCCGGGAATCTTGATAGATTCTTCTCTTTAATATGCTTCTCGACGTTGGCGATGTCATTTTTAAAGAAATCTCTTACTCCCTTTTCGGATTCCTTTAACGATGAGGGAGGCACAGAGAAGCGCTTCGTAGAGAAAATCTGATCAATGAATCGTTGCTTTTCAGGAGTCATTTCTCCCTTTTTCTGGACCTTATCGCCAGATCCTTTTTCGGCAGCATCCATCGATTCTCCACCCAAAGGAGGCTCTGGTGGTTTGCTTCCGCCTGTGCCTTCGGTTTTTGTGGCAGGCTTTCCTTCCTCAGAAGAACCATCAAACCCCTCCTCCGCCTGAGCCTTATTCTTCAGACCCTTCCCCAGGATCTTCGCCTCCTTCTCCAACACCCGATATGACACCAGGATATCCTTGATGTCCTTCCTGTCATTCTGCCCATACCAGGAGTTGGCGTGCCCGTGCTTGTCAATCAGCTCCCCAGGAGAGCTCCCGGTCTCGTCTGTTACGAGTTTGTCCTAGTCCTTATCAGGCTCAAAACCTTCCGCTTCCTTGTCGATGTCCATCCAGATGCAGTTGCAGAAGCAGTGCTGCGGTGGAGAGTATTTGAAGAACTTCATTGATACAAAATGCTGTGGAGCAGTCGTTTTTGCTGGTAAGGTTAACAGGATGAAAATGATCAGTTCTTGATCACACTCAACAGCATAAATAGCGCCATGAGACAAGCCTCATGGGGCCAAAACATACCTCATTTTATAATGGTGTTTATTTTGAGCGTTACTATAAGGAATATAGAAACGTAAAAGCACATAGGAGTCTTATCACAAATAGAGAAGACCTACATATTCAATGATGATGGGGGCTTAGACTCACCAGTAGGATTAACGACCTCAGCTGAAGCTCAAGTCATCAGAGTTTCTGCCATTTTGTGATAACGAAAATTCCGAGCGTTAATATATCTAAAGAAAAAAGAAGAACCATTCAAACTGATTCAGTCCATGCAATGAAAGGAGAAATGCAATGAAAGCCATATCAATCAAAGAACCTTACGCTTCTGAAATCCTGGAGGGTGAAAAGACAGTCGAATACCGCTCCTGGAAAACAAACTACAGAGGCGATCTCCTGATCTGCGCATCTCAGAGCCCCAGAATGAAACTCTCAGGAAAGGCAGTCTGCATTGTGAATCTATGTAAAATCACAGGAGATGAATTTAGCGAATATGAATGGCACCTCAATGATATAAGGCCGGTTGAGCATTTTCCTGTCAAAGGGAAACTGGGGCTCTTCGAAGTGGAGCTGCCGGCACCGGCCGGGAGGAAATAAGGAATAAAGAGACATCCTGCACTTGTGAGATTATTTAAGTTTCTTAGGTGAGTGACACACATGTGTCATTCACCTTTGATATACTGATACAGAACCAATGCATTGAAAATATTGTAACAATGGCTCAACGACAGCATGGAATATGAGCGTACAGTCTCTCGAAAGCACAAAAGCATTATAAGGCTCTGGCGGGAAAGCTTTTACCGAGAAAGAGGTATCAGGCAATGATCCCATCCATACTTGCAACCCATGTGCGGCGCGGAATCGAGGATTTCATTACGACAACATTTCCGACATCCACGCCTTTCTTTCACGGCCTCACTGAGCGTATGATGAAGGAGGATGGCGGCGTATTCAAGGGGCCGTATCTTTCACTGCAGCTTCCATTCAGGCAGGGAGCGGGCGGCCCTGACTTCTTCCCTGATGTCCCCATGAACAACCGTCCATATCTCCACCAGGAGACCTCTTTCAAGCGGCTCTCCGGCCCTTCGCCGCGCTCCACTCTTATCGCAACAGGCACAGGCTCTGGAAAAACAGAGTGCTTTCTCTATCCGATTCTGGACCATTGCTACAGATTTCGGGAACAGAAAGGAATAAAGGCCCTGATCATTTATCCCATGAATGCGCTGGCATCGGATCAGGCCGGCCGTATTGCAAAGGCAATCTGGAATAATCCGAAGCTCAGAGGCTCTGTATCTGCGGGCCTTTACATAGGCGGAAGTGAAGGAGAATCCCGTCTGGTCATGGATGCAGGCGGAGTAATCACCAATAAGGACACTTTGAGGCTTCAGCCTCCGGATATACTCCTGACAAACTATAAGATGCTCGACTATCTGCTGGTGCGGCCGAAAGACCTTTCTCTGTGGAAGCAGAATGATCCGGAAACTTTAAGATATCTTGTGGTTGACGAGCTCCACACATTCGACGGCGCCCAGGGCACCGATCTGGCCTGCCTGATCCGCCGCCTCAAATCACGTCTCAGGACTCCCGGTGAACATCTCTGCTGCATCGGAACCTCTGCGACACTTGGAGGCGGTGATGCGGAAAAGGATCTTCGGGACTATGCGGGGAGGATTTTTGCGGAGCCCTTCGATGAGAGCTGCATCATATATGAAGAGCGTATCACGCCTGGAGAATTCCTGGATCAGAGCGTCATCTCACATGTGGATATAATCCCGCCGGAAAAGATTGAGCAGCTTCTGCCGGAGAGTTATGATGGCTATAAATCCTTTGTCAAGGCCAGCTATGAAATGTGGCTTGGCAAGTCGCTCGCTGCTGCTGATTTTCCCGGGAATGACTGGCGCGTCGAGCTGGGCGAGTGGCTCAAAGAACATCTATTTTTCCAGAACCTTCTTCGCTGCAGTGGCGGAAAGATAATAAGCATAAGAGAGCTCATATCCAGGCTCGAGAAGGTAACCCCTGAGCTGAAGAATGCCGAGTGCAGTTACAGCCAGGCGCTGCTTGACAATATCCTGACGCTGATTTCGGAAGCCAGAATCTGGGCTCCAGAAAACCTGGAAGAACGAGCACTGAGGGAGAAGAACGGAAAGCCGCGTCCCGCACTGCCGTTTCTGCATGTGAGAATACAGCTGTGGCTGAGGGAATTGCGCCGTATGGTCAGTGATATAAGGAAAACTCCTTCCCTCCGCTTCGCCAACGACCTCAAGGATGAGCAGCTCAAAAGGCATCTGCCTGTGGTACACTGCAGGGAATGCGGAGCCACAGGATGGTCAGGCCTCAAAAAGATGAATGAGACTTACGTGACATCTAACCTGCAGGGCTTCTACCTCAATTACTTCTCCCACGACCCAAAGGTGATTTTTCTCTTCCCAGAGCAGGAAGAGACATCACTGATTGAGGAGGATGGAGCATACTGCCACTTCTGCGGCATGTGCCTTCATCTCACAGCGAAGACTGGCGCTAAAAAGTGCCCATCCTGCGGCCATGATGAGCTGATCAGGGTATTCATCCCAAACAGCCGCGCATCCAGAAAAGACAGAATCATCGGGCTTCACGACTGCCCATGGTGCGGCGGGAAAGAAAGCCTCACCCTTATCGGCTCCCAGGCAGCCAGTCTCATCAGCGTCCTGATCGTGCAGCTTTATTCCTCCACATTCAACGATGACAAGAAGCTTCTCACTTTTTCTGATTCAGTGCAGGATGCGGCGCACCGTGCCAGTTTTTTCGAAGCGCGGTCCTACAGGTTCAATTTCCGGACTGCATTGCAGAAACTGGTTCTCGAGAGCGGAGAAGGGCTTACACTTCCTGAGCTTGCTTCCGCTTTCGTCAGGTACTGGAGGAATCGTCTGGGAGAAAACGCCTATATTGCAGCCTTCTGTGCTCCAAACATGGCCTGGCTTGCTGATTACGAGCATCTCAAATCTCACGGCGCCGTTCCCGCAGGCTCTGATCTGGGAAATATGGTAGACCAGAGAGCAGGGTGGGAGATCTTCAGCGAATACGGCTTCAATTCGCTTGTGGGCAGAACGCTCGAGAAATCAGGCTCATCTGTGGCCTATGTGGATCCCGGTCTAATCGATTCAATTATTCCAGTCCTTACCGAGACTCTGCAGAATGAGATCAACGAGCTGAGAAGCCTTGATGAAGGGCATCTCCGAACTTTTCTGGCAGGGCTTCTAGCGAGCCTGAAGCACAGGGGAGGCATTCATCATCCGGTTCTCAACCACTATATAGAACAATCGGGCAATACCTTTCTGTTCAGGAAAATACCCTGGATGCCCGGATTCGGCGGGCAGTCGAGAGCGCCAATCTTCCTTACGACAAAGCACGATATCCGCTTTGATCCGCTTCTTTCCCGCTCTCAGAAACAGTATACCTGGTATCAGGCATGGGCTGTCAGATGCTTCATGCACATAAATCCCCTGAGTGGTGAGAGAGCTGCAGATATTTACCAGTATACTCTCAAATGCCTTGAAGATGCCGGGGTTCTTGAAAGAAGGGCAATATTGAACGATTTCGTCTGGGGCATTCTGCCGGATGCTCTTCGTGTAACATCGTCTGTAAGGAGATACAGATGCCGGAAGTGCGGCCACATGATATCCTCAGCTTCACATGAACAAAGCTGCTGGAATGGCGCTCCCTGTCTCCGCTTTAAATGTGAAGGGATCTACGTGGAGGAGCCGGCTTCCACTCGTGACTATTACAGGATATTGTATTCCACAGGTGACGTGGAGAGAATAGTGGCTGAGGAGCATACAGGACTCCTGGAAAGAGAAGTGAGAGAGGCGCTGGAAAAAAGGTTCAAGGCAGATGACAGGGCGCCTTGGGACCCCAATGTGCTGTCTTGTACTCCCACGCTCGAGATGGGTATCGATATCGGCGATCTATCATCGCTGATAATGTGCTCCGTTCCTCCAGGCCAGGCCAACTACCTCCAGCGTATCGGACGTGCAGGACGCCGCGACGGGAACTCGCTGAATCTGACCGTCGCCAACGCGCGTCCTCACGATCTCTATTTCTTTGCCGAGCCTGAGAAGATGATATCGGGTAATGTCGATTCACCCGGAGTTTTTCTCGAAGCTTCGGCCGTTCTGGAGAGACAGTTCACGGCTTTCTGCTTCGACAGATGGGTGGAGACCGGAATCACGGCCACTATGCTGCCCAGCCAGATCCGCAATGTGCTGGGCTCCCTTTCCGTAAAGGATGTTCAGAAGTTTCCACACAATTTTCTGCATTTCATAGAGACATCACAGGCAGAGCTTCTTCAACATTTCACTGAAATGTTCCCGGGCCTCTCTGCTGAATCTGCAGCCCATCTAAGGACCTTTGTATACGGAGACAGAAAGGAACAGGGAAGTCTTGCGTGGAGAATCATGGAAGGCCTTCACAGCCTGCACGCCGAGAGGGAATCGCTGCGTAAGAAGATACACACAATCGGAGACAGGATAAAGCAGAAGGAGCAGAGCTCTGTAAAAGACAGGAACTATGAGCAGGAAGTCCTTGAATTGAAAAGGGAGCGCCATGCGCTGCAGGCGATCATCTCCACGATAAGCGAAAAGGATACTCTGAACTTTTTCACCGATGAAGGCCTTCTTCCCAACTATGCATTTCCCGAATCCGGTGTGGTTCTGCGATCTGTGATATACAGGAAAAGAGAAAAGCACAATGCAAACGAACCGCCCTATGAAACCAGGGTCTATCAGTATGAAAGGCCTGCTGTGAGCGCCATAGTGGAGCTCGCTCCCTCAAACAGGTTTTATGCTCTGGGACGGAGGGTAATGGTCGATCAGGTTGACATGACCGTCTCGGAAGTTGAAACATGGAGATTCTGCAACAGTTGCTCATATATGGAGCTGATGATCCAGACAGAGCATACGCATTACTGTCCCCGCTGCGGGAGCACCCTGTGGGCGGATAACGGGCAGTTTCGCAAAATGATAAGGATGAGGCAGGTATTTGCCACCACATCAGACAGAGACAGCCGCATAGGTGATGATCTTGAAGAGAGAGAGCCTTCCTTCTACAACACCCAGGTACTTGTGGATTTTGACAGCACTGCTGTCAAGGATGCCTACAAAGTTGCAAGCGACGAGTTCCCCTTCGGTTTCGAGTTCATAGACAGGATAGCGCTCCGAGAGGTAAACTTCGGAGAAAAAGGCGAGTTCGGTGAAAAGGTAACCATTGCCGGCAGCGAGATCCCCCGCAGAGGTTTCGTTCTATGCAGCAACTGCGGCAAAGTGCAGCAGAAAAAAGATGAAATCATCCACGCGCATACATGCACGGCCCGCGACAAAAGCTCTGCAAAGAATCTGACTGAGTGTGTCTATCTATACAGGGAGTTCGTTTCAGAGGCAATCAGGATACTCCTACCCGTTACGACATTTTCAGGCTCTGACGAAAAGCTTCATTCATTTGTGGCAGCCCTGCAGCTTGGCCTGAAGAGGCACTTCCAGGGCACTATCGACCATCTCGAGACAACCGTCTATGAGGAGCCGGTTCCGAACTCGGCATACAGAAAGAAATACCTCATGCTGTACGATAAAGTGCCGGGAGGCACAGGTTATCTGAAGCAGCTCATGCGATCCCAGGAGCCTCTGTTTGAAGTGCTGGAAAAGGCTCTTGAAGCGCTGCGCTCCTGCGAATGTAATCTGGAAAGGGAAAATGACGGCTGCTACCGCTGTCTCTATGCATACAGAACAAGCTATGATATGGAAGAAACATCAAGAGATACGGCAATAGAGCTGATCTCCGAAATGACAAAGTACAAGAACAAACTCGAGCATACCGATTCACTGAGGAACGTGCCTGTCAACGCCCTCTTTGACAGCGAACTGGAAGCCCGCTTCATAGATGCCCTGAGGCACTCACATACTGAAACGACGCCTGTTTCACTCTCGAAAACTCTCATAAATGCCAAGCCGGGCTACTTTCTCAAAATAGGCGATTACAACTATTTTATCGAGCCCCAGGTAATGCTCGGTGCAGATGAGGGAGTGACAGTTCCAGCCAAGGCTGACTTTCTTTTACGCCCTGCCCGTGAAGCTGACGGCTTAAAGCCGATCGCCGTATTTACAGACGGTTATCTTTATCACAGGGACCGCATTGGAAAGGATCTCGCGCAGCGTAGGGCAATTGTGCGCAGCGGGAACTATCATGTATGGTCTCTGACCTGGAAGGATGTGGAAAATCATTTTCATCCCCAGATGTCTTTCTTCACAGATCTCACAGCTCTGGATAAAGCGCCGAACCGCCAGGGATACAGTACGCTGGTGGAAAAATACGAACTCGGCAGGCTGAAAAATGTTCATCACCTCGACAGTTTTGAGATGCTCATCCTTTTTCTTTCCTGTCCAGACTCATCAAAGTGGACATTACATGCTTTTCTTCACGGAATGATGAATCTGGATAAAGTTAAATATGATTCATCTGATGAGGTAACAAAGTGGTTGAAGTCTCTTAAAGAGAATCTGCCTCCTGTGTATGCTGATCCGGTCGCCCAGGCAGGAGACAGTATGCTTTACGGACTTCTTTCATTTGAAGATTCAATTGGAGCTCCATCCTGCCTGATTTTTCTGGGGGCAGATCAAACGGCAATAGCCGGCTCGATGAAGAAAGATCTCTTTCTACAATCAATGGATGGCATGCGCATAGCTGCGTATCTCGATGACAGTACTGCAAAGCGTGACGATCACGGCTTTGAGTCACTCTGGAACGGATATCTTCGGGCTTACAATATCTTTCAGTTCCTTCGGTTCAGCTTTTTCACTTCAAACAGCAACATGGCGGGAAGTGATCACGAAGTGCGGATTACTGAGAAGGTTACAGACGGCAGGAAAGCCGGCATAGATAAAGTCTGCAATGAGTGGACAGAGATCTGCGATATTACGGACATATCTCTGCATCCACTCCTGCATGAAATTGAACAGCGGAAGATTCCCGTCCCAGCCGCAGGCTATGAGCTTTGCGATGAAAAAGGCGCGGTTATTGGCAGTGCCGAATTGGCCTGGGAGGATATCCGGATTGCTCTTCTCAGAACTGACGAGAAAGAGTATGCAAATCGTTTTACTGATCTGGGGTGGAAAGTTTTCCTGCTCGATGAAGTTCTGTCTGATAGCAGCGAATTCTTTGACTATATGAAAACAAAGTTGACATAAGGAGGCTTCTGTTCATGGTCGCTTCTGTGAGCACGGCAAAAGTTGCGCTGGCAAATGATTTTCTCAGTTCTTTGACAGATCTGCCTAAAAAACAGCAGGTCAAGGTGATTGATTTTATCAACAAGTTCAGGACGAATCCCGAGCACCCGAGTATAAACCTTGAAAAGCTACAGAGGGCAAAAGATCCCAACATACGATCAGTCAGGATAGATCAGGCATACAGAGGTATCGTGCTGCGGCCGGAAAAGGGAAATGTATTTCTGCTTCTTCATGTCGATCATCACGATGAGGCATACAGATGGGCGGAAAACAGGGTTTTCCCCATCAACCCTGAAACAGGAAGCATACAGTGTGTAGATATCCAGGTGGCAGGCGCAGCAGGATCTCAGGCTGAGACTCAGATGGCACAGGCAGATGCGGGCCTGAAACCTGCTGAAACCCATCAGGAATCTATCGAAAAAAAACCGCTTTTTGCCGATTTATGGGATCGCGATCTGATTCAGTTCGGAGTTCCTGAGCTGCTCATTCCGCTCATACGTTCAATCAGAACAGACACTGAATTCGAAAGTGCCGCTTCGCAGCTCCCTGGTGAGGCATATGAATCACTGCTGATGCTTGCCACCGGATCGTCTGTTGAAGAAGTATATCAGGAGCTTGAAAAGTCCAGAGAGTCATCAGTGAAAGTGGATACAACCGATTATGCCGCAGCTCTGGAGAATCCTGATACGAAGCGCCGCTTCTATGTAGTGGAAGATGAACTGGAGCTTGCCGCCATTCTGAGCGAGCCAATGGAGAAATGGCGGGTCTTCCTCCACCCGTCGCAGAGAAAGCTCGTAGAGCGGGACTGGAACGGTCCGGTCCGAGTACTTGGAGGGGCAGGCACGGGAAAAACGGTAGCCGCGATACACAGGGCCAGATGGCTGGCCCAGAACGTTTTTACAGGTCCTCACGACAGAATACTGTTCACAACATTCACGCGCAACCTTGCAGAGGATATTCAGCAGAATCTCGGCAAAATCTGCTCATCCGAAGTAATGAAGAGAATTGAAGTGGTCAACATCGACAGGTGGGTGTCTGATTTCCTGAAACGCAACGGCTACCGATATGAGATTGATTACAATGACAGGGTGAGGGACTTATGGAAGAAAGCGCTTGACAGGGCACCTGAGCTACCCGGCCTCAGTCTTTCTTTCTACAGAGAGGAATGGGAGCAGGTTATTCAGCCTCAGGAGATCACAACGGTTGAAGAATATATGAAAGCTTCGCGCGTCGGAAGGGGAGTCAAGCTGGACAGAAAGCAGCGCAGGCCTGTATGGGCCGTCTTCGAGGAATATCGCGTTCTCCTCAATGAGCATGGGGTGAGGGAGGCTGATGATGCCTTTCACGATGCCAGGATACTGCTGGAGAAAAAGGGCTCTGTGCTGCCTTACAAAGCGATCATAGTAGATGAGGCCCAGGATATGGGTGCCCAGATTTTCAAACTGCTCCGAGCAATGCTGCCCGGAGGCGATCAGAAGAATGACATGTTCATCGTCGGCGATGCGCACCAACGCATATACAGGCAGAAAGTCCACCTGAACAGATGTGGCATAAATGTCAGGGGCCGCAGCAGAAAACTCAGGATCAATTACAGAACCACCGAGGAAACGAGAAAGTGGGCTGTAGGGATACTTGAGGGCGTCTGCGTGGATGATCTTGACGGCGGCATCGATACTCAGAAAGGCTATAAATCGCTCCTCCACGGCGAGGCGCCCACTGTCCGCTATTTCGATTCCTATGAAGATGAAGTAAATTTCATAGAGACTTATCTGAAGAAGCTGGAGAACGATGGCGTAGATTTGAGACAGGTATGCCTTGTAGTGCGCACAAATGCTCTTCTCAAACAGTATGAGAAAACTCTAAAAGAGAAGAACTTTCCTGTTCATCTGATAAAGCGCAGCCAGCCTGAAGATCAGAAGATCCGCGGCCTCAGGCTCGCCACGATGCATAGAGTCAAAGGACTCGAATTTGACTATGTTATCGCCGCCTCAGTCAATAAGGACGTTGTGCCGCTCAAAGTGAGCGATGATGAGATATTCTCGTCGTCACTTGAATCAGAGAACCGCGAAAGAGCCCTCCTGCATGTAGCGGCGACCCGGGCCAGAAAAGAATTGCTGGTGACAAGCTACGGAGAAAGGAGCCCGTTCGTCTAGCGGATAATGCTCAGCGGTCATAAGTAACTTTACTCAGAGATTTGATGAGACATCCGGATATTGCTCACCGATTAATCTGGCGCCCCATTGAAGCGCCGCGCTTCTGCAGCAATGCCGCACATTCTGTTTTTCCTGAGAGCAGAGCTATCAAGAGGGGTGTGGCCTTCATCTCAGGTTCTTCTTCATACTCTGCATTGATATCTGCGCCGTGATCGAGCAGAAACCTGACGGCGCTTGTATGGCCATTGATCACAGCCGAATGAAGCGCTGTCATTGAATGGGAGCCTTTCATGTCAACTGGAGCACCTGCGTCGAGCAGCATCTCCAGGCAGTCGACTCGGCCTTGGCCTGCCGCTTCGTGAACCGGGCCGAAGAAACGTCCTTCCTCTTCAACCTGTATTGAAGGATCGGCTCCTGCATCAAGCAGCATCTCCACAGATTCCGATTCTCCGATCGAGACTGCCGTGACGAGTGGAGTCATCCCGCCTGCCAGTTTTGAATCTGGATTGAAGCCTGTTTCCAGGAGCTTCTTTAATTCACCAGGCTTCTTTACAAGATACCTGATCAGCTTTGTCGTAAAGACGAGGGCTTCAGTGTTTCCGGAATGATTTTCCATACCTGACACCTCCTGAGATATTGGTATCCATGTTTCCGTTGGGCTTCAATCTGATTATAAAGAAAAGGAGTTGCAGATACTGCAACTCCCTGGACGGGTTCTGATTCTTTTTCAGGTCAGCTCATCTTGATGTGGAACCAAGAGTTGCTGCCTATCGAATCTCTTCCATAAATAGAAGTCATTATGGGCGCCTGTTTGCTAATCGATCGGTTATTAGGGCAAAGTACCATTTCAGCTATTTGCCGCGTTTGCGTCTCGGGGCATTGGGATCATCGGGATCGGGATACAAAAGAATTTTAAATTCCGCATTAGGTGAATCATTGAGAACGTGCATTACGTCGAGCGGTATCTCCGATAACATCATCGACGGAGATGATGTTGTCAACTTGAATTGTCCCATATAATGCTTGCTTTTCTTTGCGGCATTTTCGGCATAATTCTTTAGTTCGGCGGGACATTGGAAAACGCCTTTGGCATCAGTTTTCACTTGCACAGGGCCAAAATCGCCGTACGTCAGGTTGAACGTCATCGATGCGGCCGGGGTTGACTGGTCTGGCATGATCACCTTGAACGCCGATGCCGCCGCAGGCAGGGTGAGCATGGTTAGCGTGAATACCACCAAGAGCGAGACACAGAAAAACTGTTTAAACTTTTTCATTTGAGTCCACACCTCCGTATATTGATATTTTCCAAATAAAGGCTTTTCGCAAAAATTAAAATATTCCTGCAATGCATTTTTCAGAGTTCGTATCAAATATCGGCGACTGTATAAGTGGAGCATGCACATTAAAATTCAGGTCAGGCTTCAGCATGGCGTCTTCCTCAGCCTTTGCTGCAATTACCGATAAGCGTCCTTTCTCATAATCACTTCGGTTGCATAGAAGACCTTCTTGCCATTCTCAAAGCGGGCTTCAAACATGATGCGCCATTCTCCAACAGCAAGGCGAACTTGATTTTTCTCTGTCTTGAGCTTCTTGAGATCCACAGGAAGATCATTTTGCCATTTCCGGATCTCAGTTCCTATCAATTCCCAGGTCTTCTTATCGAGGTTTTGAGCGTTTTTCTTGTCGGCTCTGGGATTATCACATTCATAATCCCAGCTCCTCGGCGACCTCTTCGAAGGAGGATACTCTCCCTTCAGCGATGGCCTTTCTGCTCTCTGCGATATGTTTATGGCATTCGTCGCTCAGCTCCTTATCCTCTTCAGGAAGACTGTCAAGATACGCACAGAATTCAGTTTCTTTGCGTTTGGTCTCCTGTTCTTCCAGGCTATTTCTCAACGCCTCCATCACGGAGAGCACTACCGGCAGCTGATACTCCGGAAAAGAATGAAGCAGTTTCGTGAGAGCCTTGTAAGGATCTTGCTTTTTCATAATCCCTCCTGCTCTTCCCTGTTCCTCGCTTATACTCACCAGCATAATTAACGCCACCTGTCCTGGGCACCAGGAGCAGGTAAACCTGATGTTATCAAAATTTCCACCATTTTAAGATGGTGAAAATTTTGAGCGTTAATATATATGACAACTCCATAGATCTGTATGCTCTCGTCCACAACCACGGTATCCGGCACCTGGGGATTGTCTGCCGCCAGAATGGCGATGCGCTGCTCTTCGTGAAGTGAGACAGGAAAAACCAGGCTCAGCAATCAGATTATGATATCGTTCTGCTTCCTGTAGAGGCTCAGAAACTCCTCGATGAACAGCTCGGGGTTCTCTTTGACCTTGTCTTTGTCTACAGTCACGTGAGTCATCAGGTGTTTTGAAATCTCGTAGGCATATTCCTTCAGATTGATCGGTGACGATTCGAAGCTTCTCTCTCTTTCCATGAAGCACTGGGCCAGCTCTATTTCGGCTTCAGGCACGTTCTTCAGCAGCGTAATGTCCGGATTTATTATGGCGTATTGCTGTACCTCTATGCTCAGCCTCTGCGGCTCTCTGCGCATCTCCTCAGGTCTTTCCCTCACCACGATGCTCCCTGCGGCTATGTCTCCCAGCCTTTTGCACTGGGGATGGAGGAAAATAGTGACGAGCCCGATCCCGTAACAGGCAGGGAGAAAATCGACTATGCGCATCAGGTTTCTTATGATGACGGTCTGCGAGTCTATGCCGAAGCCGCCGTCTCTCATGACTCTTATCCCGACGTTGCGCTTCCCCGGAGTGAGCCCTTTCCACTTTATCTCGAAGAAGATGAAATAGCCTTCTGTTATGATGAAGTTGAGCAGCACGAAAACCGCGAACCCCCAGCTGCCTGTCCCTGGAAAGAGGGCTTCAAACGCAATAAAGAGAATTAAAAGCACGAGCGATATGAGGGCGATGAACATTGAATCGATGAGGACGGCGATGCAGCGGGAGCCCAGCCCGGCTATTTCGTAGGTCACCTTGACGTTTTCCGGAGTGGTGATTACAATTTCGTCAGACATACCAGCTCTATTCTGCCAGCAGGTGAAAAAACCTTTATGGAACTTGTGACTGACAGCAGTGAGAAGCGGAACAGGATTACTCCTGCCATACGCCTCGCCGAGCTCAACAGGAAGATAGAGAAGGTCGGGCTCAGGAAGCTGTCTACAGACGAGCTCATCGAATTCGGCAAAAACTACAGGAGAGTCACTTCTCTGCTGTCCCGCCTGCAGTCAACGGGCATATCGGGAGGCGATGCCGAGTTCCTGAACAAGACGGCGGCGGCATCCTACGCCGTCATATATTCGAATACCCAGGAGACGAGGCCTTCTTTTACCCGCTTCATTACTGAGGGATTTCCCAGTGCGATAAGAAAGAATCTGGGATTCATAGCCTTTTCCGCTGCAGCCTTTCTCATTCCAGCGCTGCTGTGCTTCTTTTTCACCATGTTCAACTCCGAATTGCCTGATATCATTCTCGGATCAGGGTGGACAGATGAGATAGTCCATCTGGCAGGCAGGCACGAGGGGATCACGAACTGGCTTCCAGAGCCTGAAAGGCCGATTGCCTCGTCTACCATTATGACAAACAACATCAAGGTTTCCTTTCTTGCTTTTGCCACAGGCATCTTCTTCGGGCTCGGAACGCTTTATGTGATAGTCTATAACGGGATGCTGCTCGGGACTTCCGCCGCGGTGATTCAGCAATACGGAGTGTCGCTCAATTTCTGGGCTTTCGTGCTCCCTCACGGCGTGATCGAGCTGACGGCAATTGTCATCGCCGGCGGCGCAGGCTTCAAGATAGGCTATTCTCTGATCAATCCGGGGAGATACACGAAAAAAGACGCATTGAAGCTGGCAGCGAGGGAATCAATGCCTCTCATAGGCGGAATCGTATGCATGCTGCTGGTCGCCGGTGTTATCGAAGCCTTCGTGTCGCCAATGCCTGAAATACCATCGACAATCAAGATCGTCATTGCCTGCTTCGAAGGGGTGGCTCTTTTTCTGTATCTTGGATATTCAGGTAGGGCGGCATAGCCCGCTCAGCTCCAGCCGCGCTCCTTCATCATCATATATCTCTCGATTACCTTCATGGACAGGTCTTTCGGCCTGGCGTCGAGTGTGAGCGCCTTCAACGACCTGATCCTGACGAGCGCTTCATTCCTGTCCTTCAGTATGAGGGAAGCGACGAGCTGCTCGTAGAGCTGCTGCTCATTCCGGGGAAAGCCCGCCGTGATGCTTTCAAGCTCATAGTCGCCGAGGGCGACGACGAGGACCCGATGCCTTCTCGTCAGCGAGCTGATGCTCCTGATCAGGCGGCCTGAAGAATCGGGATCGAGTATGTCGGTGAAGAGTATCACGAGAGTCCGCCTCGACGTGCAGGAATTGATGAACGAACAGGCTTTTACATAGTCGGACTCCACGATTCTGGGCTCTATGGGGTAGAGGAGGTTCATCACCGCCTTCGCCTGGTGCCTGCCCTTGCCGAAGGGGATGTGACCGGTGATGTCGTCGGCAAAGGTCGCGACTGAGACCCTGTCGCTGAAGGAAGCCGCCACATATGAAAGCAGCGAGCCGGCGTTGATGGCTATGTCGGTCTTTGTAAGATCGTCAAGCCTGCTGGCCATTGTGCGCCCGTGGTCTATTGCGATGAAGATATACTGGTTTTCCTCTTTCCTGTATTCTCTCGAGATCAGCTTCGCCTTCTTGGAGGTGGTTTTCCAGTCTATCCTCGACGGCTCGTCTCCTACGGCGTATTCCCGCATGGAGTCGAATTCCATCGATACTCCCCGGAACCTGGTGGTCCTGGCTCCTGAGAGGCTGTATTTCTGATTGGTGAGCAGAAAACGGCACTTTTCAATATCCCTTAAGTTCGGATATACTTTCACGCTGCTCTTCAGCGCATAGCTCTTGTGAATCACCATCATTCCTATCAGCGTCTTGAACCTGACGGCTATATCTCCGAATTCATAGGCGCCTCTCTTTACGGGCTTTACCTTATAGGTAAAAGTGTATTGATGCTTTGACAGAAGCTTTGTCTTCACCGACGCGCTCTTGAAATCGAAATTGTACGGCGGCTCATCGTGAATCTCAACGAAGAGATCGAGCGGGCTGCTGTTTTCAATGGTTATCGAGACATTTTCATCCTCGCCGATCGATATGATGCTGCTCACTGTCCGCCTGACGGTAATCAGATCGACGTTTTTCAGCAGTTTGATATCGTTGAATATGAAGATCAGAATCATCAGATCCGCGATAAAAGTAAGCCAGACCGCCTCCGGTAACTTCCAGGAGAGCAGGAATCCGAGCGAGCTGAGCGCCAGTATGGAGCAGCCCTTCATTGAAAAAAAGCGCATGTCTACCTCGGCACGGAAATCTGGGTCATAAGGCTCTCAATGAGATTGTCTGTCGTGATATTTTCCAGCTCGGCTTCAGGCCTCAGGATTATTCTGTGCCTCAGAACCGGTTTGGCCATCGTTTTGATGTCGTCAGGTATTACATAATCCCGCCCTTCAAGCGCGGCATACGTTTTAGCGCACTGCATCAGGGCGATGGACGCCCTGGGACTCGCTCCGAGCAGGACCTGGCTGGCTTTTCTCGTCATATTGGTTATCTGGGTGATATATCCCAGCAGCGCGTCCTCCACCTTCATCGCCGCCAGTTCGCGCTGGCATTCGAGAATGTCTCCGGTATCGGCGACCGACTCCAGCAGTGTCTCTATCAGGCTGTGAATCGACATCCCGCTCTGGGTCATGCGCAGTATATCCTCTTCATCCTTCATCGCAGGATAGTCGATCAGAATCTTCATCAGAAAGCGGTCGAGCTGCGTTTCAGGAAGGGGATACGTTCCTTCGTATTCAATCGGATTCTGAGTGGCGATTACGAAAAAAGGCTCAGGCAGTCTGTAGTTTTCTGAATCAACGGTTATGAATCTTTCTTCCATTGCCTGGAGCAGGGCCGACTGTGTTTTCGGAGGAGTGCGGTTTATTTCGTCGGCCAGCAGAATATTCGTGAATACAGGGCCTGATTTGAACTTGAAAACCCCTTCATTGGCATAGTACATATTCACGCCGATTATATCGGAAGGCATAAGATCCGGAGTGAACTGTATTCTGCTGAAATCCGCCTTAAGGCATTTTGCCATCGATTTTGCCAGCAGCGTCTTCCCGAGGCCTGGAACTCCTTCGAGAAGCACATGGCCTCCTGCGAAGAATGCCGACATTATCTCGTTGATCACCGTGTCCTGGCCGACAATCACCTTTTTCAGCTGGCTCTTTATCGTATTGCCTGTCTGCGCTGTTTTCATATCTTTCCAACCTCCGCGATAAACTTCGACATTCTCGATGATAGAAGCAGAATCTCCCTGGCAGGTAAGTCGGGCCTGTCGCCCATCTTCGTAACCGTACCGATGATGCCTGTGAATTCTCTAGCCTTTACCGCGCTTTTCCTGGCGATGGCCTGTTCGACTGCCTCGGCGCTGGCGTCATCAGGCAGGCAGTATGCCTTTCTGATGATGCTCAGGAATCTGTCACCCACCTGGTTCAACGTGGCTTTCGTGGCATTTGCCGTCCTGAACAGCAATGTCATTGAAGTTAGATACTCGGTTCTAGTTCTCTGCCTGTCAAAGAGCGGGACCGGCCTGTTTATGCGCCTGGAGAGCGTATAGACGATCAGCAGCACCGCAATGATGAGCTGGACGATGCCTGCCTTGACGTTGAAGGGAAGCACGGTCCACAGATTGCGATCTTCTCCATATCCGTTGTGATACTCATCGAAGAGAATTCCGGTTCTTTCCTCCGGCTCGATATATCTGTCTATGATATTCATAAGGAAGCAAAAATTGCCGCCTTTTGTTATTCCCTCATTCGATATCATCCACGCTCCCTTTATTATGAAAAGATTCCCTTCGTCCATCGAGCGGTACCACACTGTATCCTCATTCCCGCTTTTGAAGAGCACAATGGATCTTTGCAGGGCATCTCTGATATAGTCTCCTGTCTTCTCCGAAAAAGTCTTGACCTTCTTTCCTTCCGGCTTCTTCTTATCCATAACAGCGAGGCTCGGCATCTTTACCTTCAGCTCGTCAACGCCTTTCGCCAGAGGTGATTTGAATGACGGATACGCAGTCTCCTCCGCGTTTTTTTCAGCAAGAGGCTTCGACGAGTCCAGAAAAATCACCGCCGTATTGCCGCTTTTCACCCATTCGGTAAGGCTCGCCCACTCTGAAGGCTTTATCGGCCTCTCGGTATCGATCGCCGGAATTATTATTATGGATGCATTTGTTTTCGAAAGCTCGCTGAGCTCATTTTTGAAGCGCTTCACATGAAAACCCAGCCTGCCGAGCGTGATATACAGCGCGCAGGTCCCTGACATCTGTGAGCTGTATGTGGAGCGAAGCCGGTTTGAATCGTCATATTCCCTGGAAGAGCCGTAGAAGATAAAGTACATCAGCAGCAGGACTGCCATTATGATCAGAGCCGATATCCAGAGCGCGCTTTTCTTCAAACCGGCCTTCATTTACACTCCCTGATTGTGCCTGATTTCTTCCGATATATGCTGAAAATCACTCATTACCGAATCATAATCCTCTCTGGTGGCTTTATTCTTTCCATACCAGTTTTTTTCATGGCTTGCCGTTGAGGCTCTGAAGGAGTCTGTAATTTCAGGATTTTTTTTTGCTGAAAGCTCCTGCACATATTCCCTGTTTGTCTTCCCTTCGCGGTGGCTCACGAGCCTGTTTTTGATCAGCAAGGCTATCATTGCCTGGCAGACAAGCCTCAGCGCTTCGGTGAAGTTTTCTTTTCCGGCCTGCATGGATGCCTTTTCCAGCAACTGCTCCTCGTTGAGCATGGTGAGCGCTCTTCCTTTGTCTGCTCTGGAGCCGGGACGCTTTTGAGACATTCTCGATAGCGATGATGAGACAATATAGTAGATAATGATGGCAAAAACAGCCACCAGCAATGAGCAGAGCATTACGATCGAGATGATGAAGATCATCTCGCCCAGTCCGATTCTCTGTTTACCAGGTATTTTACCAAGAATGCTCTCGAGAAACCTTATTACGGCCTCCCTGAGCTCTCTCATGAAGCGCTGGGCTGGATTTTCACCGGTTACCGAATCGACGACTGATTTCAGTGTGCTGAGCTGTCCGGAACGGTCTGATTCTGAGGTTTTGTTCTGTTCTGTGAGCCTGGATAGAGAAAGAATCTTCTGCGACGAGCTTTCAAGCAGCTCCTGCCTCTTTTCTCCCTTCTCCTTGAGCGCATTTTCAATTGCACTCCCGATCGGCTTCAGCGCTGCTTCGAGTTGAGGCTCTTCGGAGCTGATATCTTTCAGGATTTTCAGGGATTTTTCCACATTGGCTGAAGATACGCCGCTTTCTGCCTGATCGGGCTGCTGCGACAGCAGGGAGGATGCTTTCAGGAGCCGTTCAGAACAATCACCGGCCGATGCCTGTAAGCAGTGGCAGAATGATGTGAGAAAAACAAAGACCCCGAAAAAAAGCACCATCCAGATATGTGCTTTTCCGGGATGGCAGAGCCGTGTCTGCATGATGAAGGTTGTGCTCTCCGGCATAGGCTCAAATCAAGGGAAACCAGGCGCTGTTTCATTCAGTGCTGTTTTGCCCTTCCCTCCGGGCTCTGGGTGTCGGCGGCCTGAATTCTTAGTCCCCGTGTAACAGCCGCCTTCCTCTATTTCACGGTCTTCGCCGGTCCGTCAAATCTGGGCGCTCCCCTCTGGACTGGCTTTTCCAAGACGCTCAGACATCATCTGGAGATCGAAGTTCTCTTTCCTGATGCGAATGTCATAGTACAGGATGATCGAGGCGATCATCTGGATGGGGATGAGCACGCTGTTGATGATGCCCGTCCACAGCTCGAGCCCGAACTTGGCCAGAGGCTCGACTGATTCCGGAAGAAAGACCGTCAGAAATGAAGGAACTCCTGCGAGAAAAACCGCTGCAGCAAAGACTATCAATCCGACCAGGAAGGAGATCACGAAGACTCTCCAGACCTGGCCGCTGATCAGCTCCTTGCTTCTGTTCAGCGCCTCCTGTGTCTTTCTGTTCTCGATAATGAATACTTCAGACAGAAAAACGACCCAGAATGAAAAAATGATTCCAGGTATCACGCAGAGAAGCAGGCCTACGAAGACGATAAGCCCTCCGTACAGCATTGTCCAGAAGAAGGGCCAGAAACGCGATGTTATCTCATCGTAACACTCTTTTATTGTGACCTTGTGCCCCATATAGCCGTTGGATATGGCGATGATCAGGGCTCCGGTGACGAAAAATCCCAGAAATGCCTGGATGAGGTTCAATACGCCGGTCAGCATCCGCTCCGGAACTTGAGGCATAACAAGCGCGGCAAGGCCGGAAAGCAATGCAAACGGGATGTAAATGATTGCCGCAATGCCTGCAACGAGCTTGAAATTGTCCTTGTAAAGCCTGAACGTCAGGTCGATGATCTCCCCGTAACCACGGGGCTTTAATGCATAGGTTTTTTCCATGGAAGTCCCCCCTTCTCCTCATGTGGTAATTAAAGAATTTCTGTCTACGCATGCAAAAACCTCCTGCACTTCAGGAAAACAACCGGTTTTACCTGCACAGCCACTGGAACAGGGCAGAATTCAAACTTCTTGTGGTGCAATAGTTAAATATCTGCAGATAGTTTAGTGTAAGAAAAGGGGATGTGGAGATGGGAGGGGATAGGGGGATGAGTTAATTCCTGATATTCTATGATCACTTTGATCTGTCTCGGTACCAGGTGCCTGCCACGGACATCAGGCTCTTTGCAGAGGGCTCTTTGTCGTGGCGTTTCAGCTTGATGCCGTCTATGTCTACGAAATCATCTTCCACGACGACTGAGTTCCCCTTCTCACCGCTCCCGACATCGGCGAGACGTTGCGCGGTATCGCTTATTTCTATGATCGATTCGAAGATGCGCTTCACTGCCTTCTCGGATTCGTCGGAGCGCAGGGATGAGCCTCCGCGGGCATACTGCCCGATGAGCTTTTTGAGCTCCTCATCTTTGGTTTCCCGTCCTATGGCGGCGAGGAACGGGATGCCGGCTTCGGCGGGGTACATTGATTTCCGGCGCATCGCGTCGAGTCCTGTGCGCGCAAGAACCACCGGTATCTCCGTATCCTTCCCTGGATTGAGTATTTTCTCACAGGCTGATATGAGGCTTGCCGTCCTGCTGTCACTGCTTACATAGTCAGTATACTCTGACATGGCTGACGAAACAGCCTTAATCGCTGGATCAGTTGCAGTGCGGGCCAATGCCTTCAAGAGCGGCGGGACGGCATCTCCCTTCTCGACCCCGTTAAGATTGCCGTCTGCCAGGAGATCGCGCAGGATTGAGAGCATGACGGCATCGGGAGATTCCCCTTTATACTGGCTTATTATCTCCAGTGCGCGCTGAGAGCAGAAGGTCTTGCCCCCATGAAGCTGGCACTTCTCGAAGAGCCCTGCCGCGTCGGCTATGCTCTTGAGCTTTGCGTCCTTCGTCAGTTCCCCGATTTTCGCGAGATAGGGCTGCGCTATCTCTCCCTTGCCTCTGGCGATGGTATCCGGCGCCGTCTGCACCTGATCCCATTCTTTCATTGCCTGAAGACTCAGCGAGGCGAGCCTTGCTTCAATGGGCTCGCTGGCGCCATTCATTATCCTGATGATCTCATCGAATGTGGCCTTGTGGCAGGAGGCCGCGCTGAAATCCCCGTAGAGCGAGAACAGGCCGCGCTGGGAATGTATGGCAGTCTCTGCCAGGACCTTCACCTCTTCCTGCTTCGTGGTCTCCGCGATCTCGCTCAGGAATGCTTTCCCTACGCCGGTGTATTCTGAGATGGAATTCAGGGAATTCTTAAGACAGCTCTGAGCCGTTGTTGCCAGGGCTGCCTCCAATGGCATGGCAGGCGGGTTCATCATTGTTCCTGTGATTTCCCTCAAGTGGGCTTCTCTGAAGGCCGATATGCCGTCCGAGCAGGCAATGGCGGCAAGGCTCTTCCTGAGAGGGTCTGCTGTCAATCTGCCGATCTCGGCCAGGTAGGGCTTTGCGGCATCGACCTTCGCGCTCCCGCTCAGTCCATCCTGCATCTCAGGCCTGTCTTTCAGCGCGTCAATCGCCACTTCGAGAAGAACATCTTCCGGCGCGCCCTTCAGGCCCTTCCTGAGCGCGTCAACTGCCGCGCTGTAACAGAGCGCCACTCCGTAGTGATTATATCCTGACTTCACATGTGAAGCCGCCTGGCATACGGCCTTCACGTTCCCGTCGGCGCTGGTTTTAGCAAGCTGCTCCAGGAAGGGGCGCGCCGCGTCGCTTTTTCGCTGACTGTCCCCCTCCGTGCCGAGCGCCCTTGCAGCGGCATCGGTCAGCATCGCATCGGCGCTTCCGTCGAGATTTCCTGAGATGGTATCAATTGCCGCTTCATAACCGGCTTTGTGCGCGGTGCTGCCGTAGTTGCTGTCGAGGTTGAGGGCTGCTTCCGCGACCTTCTTTACTCCATCTCTGTCAGAGACCTTTGAAAGTCCCTTCATAAAAGCCTTCGCCACTCTGTCAGGCTCCTGATTGCTGAATATTAAGTAGCCCCTGTCGTCTCCCACCTTATTCATGATCTCTCTGGCGAGAGAGGTGAGCACGAGCTCTACAGGTCCTGCCTGCGGATGGGCCAGGGCTCCGAGCACTGCCGCTCCCATGACTATGGCACTCTGGTGGCTGCAGCCTATCTCCGAGCGCTGCGCCGGCATAGCCTGCGCGAGGGCTTTCACGCCGGGATCTGCGCTGGCCAGTCCGATTTCACGGATGAACGGCCATGGCGCTCCTCCCTTTTTTTCATCCGTCGAGGCATTGTTCACAGCCTTCGCAGCCGCATCCACGAGCGCTTCCTGAGCCGTCATTCCTGCGGTGCCGTTCAGCGCGCTGAACGCCTCGAGGGCTGCATTCTGTGCGCCGTCTTCTCTGGGGCTCAGGTTCTCAGCGACATGAGCGAGACTTTTCATACGGCCGTCGCTGGTCACTTTCCCGACTTCCCTGAGAAAAGTCCGGGCGACCTGCCCTCCGACGCCGTCAGTGTAATCCCTTGATTTCTTCAGCTCGTCGATTGCTTTTGTCCCAACCGATATAAGGACCTGCTCGAGCGGCAGCGAGAGCGGAGAGGCCATCACCGAAAGAGCAGTGCGGAAGCACTGCGCCTGCGAAGGCCCCCAGATATTGTCGTCAGCGGGAGCGATTGCTTCTGCAAGGCTCTTTATCTGCGCGTCCCCGGATTTTTCGGCCAGCATCCTGATGAACGGCTTTGCAGCCTTTGCCGCTTCATAATAATTGTTCGTTCTGTCGAGGGCGTCGGTGGAAATGGAGATCAGCAGGTTGTCTGTGTCGCTTTTCTCATCAGATGCGGCAATCCCCGAGATGGCGGCCATATATCCGGCCATCCGCACCGATTCGGCAGTTCCATCAGGTATGGTGAGAGCGGCTGAGGCAATTTCCTTCAGATCCCCGTCCTTTCCCCGGCGGGCGATCCAGTCCAGACACTTCTCCGCAGTCTCCATCCGGGTGTCGTCGGATGGGCATGCATTCATCTCTTCCAGGCATCTCGACGCCATGCTCCTCACCTTGTCGTCGCTCCTGGCGGGGAGAAAGCTCGCAATCTTACTGCCGATCTTATCCATCCAAGACTCTCCTGTCAGACACCCGGCAGACGGGTACATATTAAGACATCGTTATTATAATATGACAGTCACAGATGATGCAATGAATAAAATGTAAACATATCTCTACAAAAAGGAGCGCTCCCATTTTCATGCAGAGATGCAGGAATGGGGAGAAGGAGATAATGCAGCTCTCCTTTATTACACCGTATTAATACTCTTCTTCTGGATAACGATTTTAAGACGTGTCGGAGATGGATTGTTGTTTTCAGCATCTTTCCGGATATGCTCCCGATGAAATCCATTATCACGATTTCATTACTGTTATCTTGCCCCGTGCTTTTTAAGAAGCTCCGTCATTTCTTCGCGAGCTTCGTTTGACACCCAGGCCAGCGGTGTGCGGCCCATATTGTTCTTTCCGTTGATATTGGCGCCTTTGGAGATAAGAAGCTCAACCATCTTGATGTTTCCGCTGCAGGCCGCAATGTGAAGCGGCGTGTTGCCGAGCCTGTCTTTTTTATTGACATTGGCGCCTCTTGAGATCAGGAAATCTGCCACATCCACGCGCCCTGTTATTACCGCCTGATACAGGGCTGTAAGTCCGTCTTTGTTCCTGGCATCAACATTGACACCCATGGACAAGACAGCATTTATAGATGCAATATTGCCTTCCATTACCGCCTTATTCAGATCATCGCCTTTATTAGAGCCAAAAATGCTGCCCATATGCTGCTCCTTGATGTTTCAGTGTATATGTTCATGTTCTTCTGCAATCTATACAGGATGCCCGGCAACTGGAGGATACATAACGTCTAGTTCAAAATTTCCAAATATTTTATTATGTTCGCGGGCATAATCGGGTAATATAAGCTGCAATAAGAGCTTCAAGAAGGCTTTTAAAAACTCCTCTGATGATTGAATCACAACTGAAGATCTTCTCGCAGAAATCACATGGATTCGTCCATCCAGCATCCCTCTAGATCACGACAACCGCTGCGCCTGTGAACCTTCCATGGCGAAGGTCATCCAGCGCATCGTTCGCCTTATCGAGCGGATATCTGTGCACTTCCGTGTGAATGGGCACCTGAGGCGCTATGGCCAGGAACTCCTCGCCGTCCTGCCTGGTCAGATTGGCGACGGAGCGCACGATTCGCTCGCCCCAGAGAAGAGAGTAGGGGAACGAGGGAATATCGCTCATGTGTATGCCGGCGCAGACAACCACACCGCCTTTGCGCACTGCCTTCAATGTCTTCGGAACAAGCTCTCCGACAGGCGCGAAGATGATTGCCGCATCGAGTTCCTGCGGCGGCGTCTCTTCTGAGCTGCCGGCCCACCTGGCTCCAAGCTCCAGCGCAAACTCCCGGCTCTCAACGTCTCCCTGCCTCGTGAAGGCATAGGCGTTTCTCTTCTGATGGCCGATCACCTGGATTATGATATGGGCGGCGGCGCCGAATCCATAAAGCCCGACGTGCTCCGCTTCTCCCGCCATCCGGAGCGCCCTGTAGCCTATCAGCCCTGCGCAGAGGAGAGGCGCGGCCTCGATATCAGGATAGCTCTCAGGTATCGGGAAGCAGAACCTTTCATCGGCAGCGCAATGCTCCGCAAAGCCCCCGTCTTTCTGATATCCCGTATAGATGGCATAATCACAAAGGTTTTCCTGTCCTGAAAGGCAGAATCGGCAGATACCGCAGCTTCCGCCAAGCCATGGCACTCCCACCCTGTCTCCCGGCCTGAACTGTTTTGCATCCTCGCCGCAGGCTTCAACCGTTCCAACGATCTGATGGCCCGGTATCAACGGGAGCTTCGGCTTGGCCAGATCACCGTCTGTTACGTGGAGGTCCGTTCTGCATACGCCGCAGGCCGCAACTCTTATAAGAAGCTCGCCGCTGGCAGGGACGGGCTCCGGGACATCACGCAGCTCGAGCGGCAGACCCTGTTTTTCCAGAACCATTGCTTTCATGACAGATTTCTCCTGTGATGAATAATATATCGCGGCGTCGTCTGAGAGAGCCTGCCTGCTGCAGGGCCAGGGGAAGGTTATTTGGGGATGACCGTCTTGTTGAGCGCTTTTTGCTTCCTGGACAGCGGGATATTGAGGATCTCGGCAAGATGTCTTATGTCAACCGGCTTTGGCAGGTAGTGGTCCATTCCGGCCTTGAAGCACTGCTCCTTGTCCTCCTTGAATGCGCAGGCTGTCATCGCTATTATGAAGGGCTGCCTGTCCGGAGGGAATTCGTTCCTTATTATGTGTGTCGTTTCAAAGCCGTCGATTCCGGGCATCTGGATGTCCATGAAGACTACGTCGTATTCTTTTCTCTTCATCAGTTTCAGCGCCTCATAGCCCGTGGATGCAATGTCGGCAGTGAATCCAACCTTCTCTATCAGCTTGACGGCGACTTTCTGGTTCACCTGATTGTCTTCCACTATCAGTATGGACATGGATACAGGCGGCAGAGCCTTGACGGCCGTTACAGGAGCGCATACCGGGGCTGGAGCTTTATCTGAGCTCAGGAACACTTTGTTCAGCGCTTTCCTGATGTGGCGGTTCTTAACAGGCTTCAGCACAGTCGTGACGATTCCAAGATCTTCCCTGTTTTCATGCACTTCCCCGATCATTGTGAGAAGGACTATGGGCATATTGCAATGGGGGTTCCTGACCTTTATCGCTCTCGAGAGGGACAGGCCGTCCATGCTGGCGAGCTGGCAGTCTATCAGCGCCAGGTCGAATGCGTTCTCTTCAAGGCAGGCCAGCGCTTCTTCTCCTGACGGGACGCTGCTCGCAGTCATGCCCCACGATGCGAGCGACCTCGTAAGTATCGCGCTGCAGCGCCTGTTATCATCCACGATGAGCACGCTTTTACCTTTTACTGCTTCGATAAGCTCTTCGTAACGCTCGCCTTTGCTCTCCGATGACTTTGAAGTCCTTATCGTGAAGAAGAACGTCGAGCCCTCAGAGTATTTGCTCTCGACTCCCATCGAGCCTCCCATGAGCTCAACTATCCTCTTGCTGATGGCGAGTCCCAGGCCGGTTCCGCCATAGTTCCTTGTCGTGGATGAATCGATCTGGCTGAACGCGTTGAAGAGAAGATGGAGCCTGTCCGTCGGTATGCCAACGCCCGTATCCCGTATCGTGAAGAGCAGCTCGAAAAGATCCTCGCTTATCGTGGTGCACTTTATCGTGACTTCAATCTCCCCCTGCTGGGTAAACTTCACTGCATTTCCAAGCAGATTTATCAATACCTGCCTCAGTCTCGTGATATCTCCCAGGATCGCTTCCGGCACGTTTTCTTCCATGTTGAATAGGATTTCAATTCCCTTCTGGCCGGCTATCGCCGATACCATATCGATCGCATCTTCAACGCAGTTGCGGAGATTGAACGGGCAGTGCTCGAGCTCCAGATGAGACGCCTCGATCTTCGCGAAGTCGAGGATATCGTTGATGATCTTGAGAAGCTCGTTGCCGCTGCTGTGGATTATGCTGAGGAACTCCCTCTGCTGCTGCGGCAGGTTGGACTGCATCAGCATATCTGTCATGCCAATTATCGCGTTCATCGGCGTGCGGATCTCGTGGCTCATCGTGGCGAGGAAACGGCTCTTTGCCTTGTTTGCCGCTTCGGCTTCGTACTTGGCCTTCTTGAGCTCCTCCAGCTTCTTCTGCTCAGTCACGTCGATGGAGATTCCCACCACGCCTGTGACCCTGCCTGCCGAGTCGTGGATTGGGGCTTTTGACGTCGACAGGCTCAGCATCCTGCCGTCAGGAGCGGTAATCGGCTCTTCGATATTGTAGATTGGCTCGTCGTGATCTATCACGTATCGATCGGCTCTCCTGTAGGCCATCGCGTCTTCCAGCGGGAAAAAGTCATAATCTGTCTTGCCCTGTATCTGGTCGGGAGGTATCCCTGACAGATCGGAAAAGCTCTTGTTTACCGCGATGTATATGAGATTCCTGTCTTTGAAGTAAACGAGTGCCGGGATCGATGAAAGCAGCGCGTTCTTTATTTCATACTGCTCCAGCAGAGCCTCTTCCGCTATCTTTCTCTGCGTGATATCCCTGATGAAAACCACTATCCACTCGTCTGACATAAGCATCAGGCTGGCTTCGTAGTATCGCTTTTCACCTTTTGCCGTGATGCTGTAGTCGAATACAGTCTTCGTCTTCGATTCTTTTACCGATTTAAGCGCATTGTCAAACAGGGCGCCAATCTGCTCGTTGATTATTTCGTTGATCATTTTTCCCATCAACTGGGAAGGATCCATGAAGAAAAACGAAGACTTTTCAACGTTGCAGTCGATGATCTTGCCGTCAGGGGTTAATTTGAGGAATATGTCCGGGAAGAGCCTGAAGACAGAGCGCAGCTCGGTGTTAGCCTGCGAGAGCTCGCGCGAGCTGACTTCCAGTGAGCGCTCTATGAGAGCCCTGTCTTCTTCGTAATAATCGTATGAATCACTGATTGCCTGCAGGAGCGGTTTGAGCTCATCGGGGGTTGCAGTGGCGTCTCCCAGGTACTTTTTGAGCTGTCGCGCGAGAAGCTTATTCATCATTCTCCCCGAAGGCTGTAATAGTCATTGTCTGATTGTGGAACTCGCATGCAAGACCGGGATTGAACGGGGCGATCTCCCCGTACGAGTAGAAGCCTGTTATGACAGTTTTATCGCCGAAAACTTCGCGTATGGTCTCAACCTCTTCTTCTATTCTCTGCCTCATCACGAGCCTTCTTCCGACACAGCTTATCAGGATCGCAAGATCCGGCCTGAAATCAGCAGACACTTCGAGCGATGAAGCCGCTGCCTTTCTGGCGCCGTCGATAAGGCTGTCTGAGCTGGCCTTCATTAATCTGGCATATGCTCCGGTTGGCATATCGCCTGCGAAGGTCATGCTCTGATCCTCTTCATTTACGGCAAGAATTGTTCTCACGAGAGGCTTTGCGCCTTCCTCTGTTCTTATGCAGAGAGGGAAGAGAAGCCCCGAGCCAGGCAGATCGTTGGCTTTGTCGCCGAGGTACTCCTTATAAAGCGTGAGCGCGGATTTGTAATCCAGTTCATAGAGAACGTTATCCTTGGATTTCGTGATGAGTCTCTCAGGTCCGAAGGTGTCCCATCCTCCGACTGAACCGAATCCGACTCTCATCTTGTCACCATAAAATCCTACAGCAGCTATATTGCCTTCTGAAGGAGGTGCGTCAAGCCCCACCAGCGTGCATTTAAAATTCGCGTCATCGGCTGCCAGGCCTCCTGTTATATGGACGTTCTTTGACAGCGCGGCGTTCATCCCTTTTGCCAGCTTGGTTCCATTAATATGCAGCCCGTCAGAGATGACGAATATATGGCTCAGATCCTCACTGTTCAGTTGTTCAGCTATTCTCTGTCCGGCCTTTTCGCTGTCTTCCACGTCATCAATGTGCAGTTTGACCATCTTGAGCGGAGTGTGCTTGAAAGATATGGCCGTAGCTACTATCATGTCGTCTGTTATGCGGATATCTTCGATCTCGCCTGCAGTAGAGCAGGAAAGTATATGCGCATCCGGATAGATTTGTTTCAGTTCTTCAAAGCGGGCCTTTTCGCCCAGTACCGATTTACCTGCAAAAGCGAGCACGAGTTGAGCGGATTTGTCAGTCTCAGAAGATGAAGACTCGCTCCAGCCATTCTGAGATGTCCATCTTCTCTGCGATACCTTCATTACAGACACCTCTCTTCAGATTATCGGCTGCCTGATAAATACAGCACAGCCGAAATATAGTACAGGCCACATAAACTGTTTGCTGTGATGTCTGCTCGTACTTATACTACGGCGAATATTAAATATTTTTAAGGATTAAGTACTTCATTGGAGCCTCGAGTTCCTTCTTTTTAGTCTATTGATTTGTCATGATGAAGGATGAATTCCTCATCGAGTATCACAACGCCCTGATGATCGGGATTTTTCGGCATTTTTCCATCTGGAGCATTATGGGTCAGATGTCAGGGGGGAAAGAGGCGCTCTGTGGAGAATCTCCACGTGAATCCGGAAATCAGATATAGAAAGCCGTGCTGATTCCGTCCGGCTGAGACAAAATAATGGAAGGGCAGGTTGCAGGTCATGATAGAGAAGCGTTTCAAGGTGATTCGAAGCAGATTTCTTCTTCCGATCAGCGAAAAGCTTGGGAAAGACACCCGTATTGAAGATGGTTATGTGCTGATCGACGGCGGCTCGATCAAGGAAGTCGGACATTACACGGAGGAAGCAGGCAGGAGAATTCGTGAGAGCTGTGGTTATGAGCTGCAGATAATAGGCAGTGATGAGTATCATCTGGCCGATAAGAGCGCAATCCCGTGCCTGCCTGGCGTTGTTATGCCGGGTTTCGTGAAAGCGCATGGACACGATCACGAGTCGCCAATCATAGGCGTGGCAAAGGACGAACCCCTGACCGAGTGGCTCGATCACGCGGTGAATCTGTTCGTGGGATTCATGAACGGGCAGAGAGAAAAGCTGGCCAGCCACTTTGGAAAGACGCCGCATTATATTACATACCTGAAGGCAAGGCTGGATGACATCTATTACGGAATCACGTCATGCATGGTTCACCACTGTAATCACAACAAGTACCACGTCGACGACATCGTCAGGGCGAACGTGGAGGCGGGAACGAAGATGATCGTGGCCGTGGGAGGCCAGGACAGGAACTACGATGCGACGATCCTGGACAAGCCGGGCGATGCGGTCTGCAGACTGGACAAGATACTAGGCATGATCGGAAATCCTGAGAGAACCTCCATAATACCCGGGCCGGATCAGGATTTCTCAAACGGGCCGGAGCAGCTCAAATCACTGAAGGAATGGGCGCGCAAGCACAAAACACTCATTCACATCCATTCTTCCGAAGAGCCCAACACGACCAGGTGGTTCAGGGAGCAGTACGGAAAGACGCCTGTAGAGTATTTCCAGGAGATCGCCTTCCTCGATGGAGATACGATTCTGGCCCATCAGGTCAACTGCACTGACAGAGACCTCGAGATCCTGAGAGACACCGGAGCGAAGATTGTCCATAACCCGCTTGCCAATACCATTCTAGGCTCAGGGATGCCTCCAATCATAAAGATGATGGAGATGGGTATCCCTGTGGTCATATCTACTGATGGCTCTGGAAGCGCTGACAATCAGAACATACTGATGGCGGCTAAGAGCGCGTCACAGTATCAGAAGGCTCTTCATCAGAATGCCCATCTGCTCCCGTCTCAGAAACTCCTCGAGCTGATAACGATCGAGCCTGCAAGGTTCCTGAGGATGAATACAGGGAGCCTGGAAGAGGGAAAGGACGCCGATGTGATCTTCCTCGACCTGCGGTTCCCGAACCTGACTCCGACCCGTGTGGACAATGTCGTGGAGAACCTCATCTGGGCCGCCAATGGAAATGAGGTGCGGCATGTCATCGCCAACGGAAAGGTCCTGATGAACAACGGACATTTCACGACTCTCGATTCTGCGGCGATAATGAGAGAGGTTCAGGAGCTGTCCGATTTCTTCGCAGAGTATAAAAAGACTGCCAGGGAGATAAGGGGAACCGGCGCGCATCGCTAGAGCAGGCAGCCGGCGGGCTGTTCAGCCGATTGAAATGGATTAGATGGGCTCGTTGTCTGGAATGAGCGAATGAGCGGCATTGCAGGCAATGACAATAAATATGATAAAGCAGACTTCAATGGTGTAAGAAAGGAGAGGTGGGGATAGAGGAGAGAGGGAGAGCAAAGCAGGATAGAGGAATACTCTGAATCCCTCCCAATCTCACCCTTCTCTCCGTCTCCCCTTATTGCACCCCTGTTCAGTATTCGTTCTTGATAGGGATCCAGTCTGAATCGTGAACATTGCTACATCGGGCGTTTCAGAAGCGGTGAATTTTTGATGCGAGCGAGATGCGATCCCACTGTACATTGAGATCCGTTTCGCTCACATCTGCTCTTATCGAGGCCCGGTCCCTTATCATAGTGCAGAAATCCGCTATGAAGCCCTCGTCGAAGCCCAGAATTTCCAGTTGGCGGGATTTCTCATCTTCCCTGGCCATGTTCCTCGAGAAGCGGAGAGCATCGTGACGGGTTATCTTCAGCACGGCTATCTTCGTTCCGGCATATCTCTGAAGCACCCTCCTGAGCTTCGAAGGGGCCACGTCGGCGCATTCCACCCAGAGCGCAGGCCTGCCACCGTAATCGAATGAGACGAGATCGGGCTTGTATTTCCAGCCCACAGGCATCTCGACTGACGGCTCGTATCTGCAGAAGAGGATGAATCCGGTCAGCTTCAGTATCACATGATCGAGAGATTCTCCCTGCCTGAGCGTGAAGAACCTCTTTCCGTATGCGCTGTCGTTGACCGTAATATCGAAGCTGAATACCCTGTCGCTCATCCCGGTTTTCCGTGTTGATCTGAATGTCCTGTCGGCTGTCTGTTGTTTCGTATACGACATCAGAGAGGAAGAACCTGCGGCTCATTCCCTGCCGCTCGACAGCGCGGCCTGCCTGGCAGTCACATGCCTCTCGGAGAAATCCTCGCGCGACCATTTTCTCACTTCCTCAATCAGCTCTTCGTTCATTCCTATGAGCTCGAGGAAGAGTCTGTGATTATCGGGATAGCACTTTTCAAACTCGTGGTGAAAACGCCACCTGGCCTCTTCGCTTATTCCAGCGCTGTCAAGCAGCTCCGACATGGCGTGCCTGTCAACGGTGACGGTCTTTTTCAGCATCTCGCTGTTCTGAAGCATTGTTGAAACATAGAGCTGCTGCTGATGGAGCATCCCGATCTGCCTGTTTATCTCATGCAGCCTGTCTTCCAGTATCCTTGTCATCGCGCTCTTCTCGCTGCTCATTATCTCTTTTATCCTTCTGATGGATATGCCGGCCTCTCTGTAAGAGCATATCCGCTCCAGCTTCCCGCAGTCTTCTTCTGAGTAAAGGCGATAGTTGCTGTCTCCTCTCCCTGACGGCTTCAGAACGCCGACAGAGTGGTAGTAGAGCAGAGTGCTCCTTGATATTCCGAACTTCCTGGCAAGCTTCCCGATGGTATACATAGATCACCTCTGCTTCAGAATGGCGTGGAAATCCCAGCTCAGGCCGCGGCAGCCCTCCTGCCCGGCAATTGATCCTGAGAGCCATACATATTATTCTTCGTCTCGCAGCCTGAGCTGCCCTCTGCAGCTTAAGCGGAGTCCGCAATAATGCCACTGAATCAAAGAATTCCGGTGTAAGTAAGGAGAGGTGGGGATGGAGGAGAGAGGGAGAGTAAATCATTTCCCCGTTCTCCCCATATCCTCATTGTTACACTCTTAATGCGGGTGTCTTCCGCCAGAGCAGCCGGGGAGGCCGGCCGCACTGGCGGTCTTCAATTCAGCACGCCTTCGTATCGGGCTTGACGGCCCACTCTCTTATGTGGGAAATTTCATCATTATTGAGCCCTATTGATTCGAGAATCGCCTTGTGTTTGTCAGGATACTTCGTCTCGAGCCTGTGATGCAGCTTCCATCTGGATTCCTGCGAGATGCCTGCGTAGTCCAGAAGCTCCATAAGCTCCTCCTTGCCGCCGTCAAAAAATTTCATTGTTCCATCCTCCTTTGAAATGAGTTTATTTACAACCTTGATGATAAACTATGAAGTAATAGACAGGTCAATAGGCCTGGAAGATTTTTCCGGACAGGTCTTTTTTGTGATCTCTTCACAGAAAGGAAATGCCTGAACGCTGGTTTAATCCTATTTCAGAAGAGATTTCTGAATGACACCGGCCAATTCTGCAGGCAAGGAGCAATAGAAAAAATGAACGTCATCTTTCTGTCCCCGCACTTTCCCAGGCAGTATCACCTTTTCTGTGCGGCGCTTAAGAGACTGGGAGTCACCGTGCTCGGAATGGGAGACTGTCCCTGGCACGGCTTGGAGGAGAGCGTCCGAGAATCGCTCAGTGAATATTACCACGTTCACGACATGGAAGACTACGAGCAGCTTTACCGTGCCGTGGCGCTGATAATCAACCGCCACGGAAGGGTCGCCAGAGTCGAATCGCTTAACGAGCACTGGAATGTTTCGGAGGCCCGCCTCAGAACAGACTTCAACATAGACGGTATCAGGCTCGATACCATCTACGACATAAAGCTCAAATCGCGCATGAAAACGAGGTTTCGCGAGTTCGGGGTGGACGTGGTGGACGGCATCAGAGTGGCTGATGTCAATGAGGCTCTTGCCTTTGCCGAAAAAGCGGGATACCCTCTGGTGGCGAAGCCCGATAACGGCGTCGGCGCGGCGTTCACATACAGGGTGGATACCCCAGACGATATCCGCCAGGTATTCAATGCCCACCCTGATATACAGTTTTTCATGGAAGTCTTCGTCGACGGAGATATATTCACGTTTGACGGCCTGACCGACAACGAGGGCGCGCCGGTCTTCTACACATCCCATACTTACAGCTCAGGCGTGATGGAGATCGTGCTCGAGGACAGGCACGTCTATTACTATTCGCTGCGCGATATCCCGGAGGATCTCGTCGATGCCGGCATGAAGACCCTCAAAGCCTTCGATGTGAAGGGGAAGTTCTTCCACTTTGAGTATTTCAGGACCCGCAGTGACGGAAGGCTCGTGGGGCTTGAGGTCAATATAAGGCCTCCTGGAGGATTCACTACAGACATGTTCAACTTCGCGAACGATATCGACGTCTACCGGGAGTGGGCGAACATCCTGGCTTTCAACGAGTTCCGCTCCCAGTACAGCAGGAAATATCACTGCTGCTATATCGGGAGAAAGACCCACAAGGGATACGCCCATTCAAATTCAGCGATGAGGGGCAGGTGGGGCGATCACGTGCTTCTCGAAGGCGAGATGCCTCCCATCTTCGCAAGAGCAATGGGAGATTACTTTTACCTGACCAGGGCCCGGGACCTGTCGACAATCCTGGATATGGCCGATTACGCTCTCGAGCCAGCCTGACAGGCGCGTCTTCAGCAGCAGCGGCTTGGGCCGTTCAGGCAATAAACACGAACTGCCACCTGGAAGGGCGGCAGTTCGTATGAATCTTCAGGGAACAGACGGAAAGAGAAATTGCTCTATCCGTTGAGCTACACGGGCATCAGCGCCCGTGACGGGATTCGAACCCGTAACCTCTCGTTTCAGCGAAGTAACTCTCTCCTTCACCACTGATGCACCCTGATTATAACCTCGCGCCCATGCCTTTGTCAACAGTTTTATATTGAGTGTTGATATAAAGGCAGTGTAAGAAAGGAGAGACGGGGATGAAGGAGAGAGGGAGAGTAAATAACAGGGAGACATGCTTTCACACAGATACAGAGATATTCTTAATCCCTCCCCATATCCCCAATCTCTCTATCTCCCCATTTTTGCACTCTGCATGAAATGGGGAGCGCACCCTGCCTGGAAGGCCGGCTTTTTCAGACATGCCCTTACCGTTATAGGAGGATAAGATCCGCAGGAGATGAAAGATCAGGGATTGCATGGATTAATGATTCATCATCGGGGCCGGAACAATGGACTATGAATTCGGCAGTTACAAAGTGATATCCCTGATAGGCGAGGGAGGGATGAACAGAGTCTACCTGGTGGCAGACGAGAGCGGAAAGCAGTGGGCGCTCAAGCAGACCAGGGAGCCTTCGGAGATATCCAGGACGCCTGAAGAGGTCAGAGACCAGTTCGAGAGGGAAGTGCTTACTCTTTCCAGCCTCAGCCACCCCAACCTCCCAATCCTGTGCGAATACTTCTCATCAGGCCGCCATCACTATATAGTAGAAGAGTTCGTGGATGGAATATCTCTCGAGAAGTATATCCTGTCTCACCGCATGAGCGAGATTGAGACGCTCGAGCTCGCCATCACGCTCTGCAATGTGCTGGAATACCTCCACGGAAGGAATATCATATACCGCGATCTCAAGCCTGCCAATATAATCGTGACCAAAGAGAGCACGTTGAAACTGCTGGACTTCGATATCTCGAGAACCTACAAGAAAGGGAAGAAGAGCGACACGATAGCGCTCGGAACTCCGGGATACGCCGCCCCCGAGACTTACGGGATCTCTCAGAGCGACGCGCGCTCCGATATATACTCGCTTGGCGCGACACTCTATCATATCCTGACAGGGGACGACCCTCAGGAGCATCCGTTCATCTTCGAGCCGATCGGCAGCTTCAGAGACGATATCTCAGACAGGCTTATCGAGGCGGTGGAGAGAGCACTGTCGAGAAGCCCTGAGATGCGCTACAGATCTGCAGTCGAGATGAAGAAGGCTCTGATGAAAATCTGGGGAAAGAGCTCTGCAAAGCCCCCGTCTCTTGTGGCGTTTCTGCGCAGAGTCGTATCACAGGTGTTTTCAATCGGATCTCCGCATCCACAGCCTCAGGCGCTGAAGCCCGCAGCTTCGGGAGCCTATCCTGCCGGAGGACAGTCCGCCTCTGCCGGAGGACAGGGCACTCAGGCTGCAGGACAGCGCGCGCCAGGCATCGGGCAGGGCACGCCCGCCGCAGGAAAGTTCACGCCATTGAACAGACTGCCGCCGCTTGTTCAGACATCCCCGGGCTCCGGCGTCTCCCTTCCGAATGCATCGAATGTGAATCCTCATATGCAGAGCGTCGCTCCAGCCGCGGGAGCCTCCTCTTCCATTTCCCATGGAGCCTCTGCTCCAGGCACAGGCCAGCCTGCCGCAAATTCCGTGCCTTCAAAAGGCTCAAAGACTCCAGTTGGCTTTTCAGGCCCTCAGAAATCAGGGCACGCCGAAGACGACGACGATGATGATGACGATGCAGATGTCCGGGGAGCCACCTTCTGCGGCTCTGATTCAATGGGGAGGACGCCTCTGCACCTGGCCATCATAGAAGGTAAGGATGACCGGGCATTCCAGATGGTCCTCAGAGGAGAAAACGTGAACAGGCGCGACAGTTCAGGCATGGCTCCTCTCGACTGGGCCCTGATGTTCGGCCGGCTGGCAGTCGCCAGGCTCCTCATCGAGAAAGGCGCGGATCTCTCGTTGAAGGATTCTGACGGCAAGACGGCGCTTCACAGGGCGGTCATGCTCGGGTGCAGTGATCTTGCGGCTAAAATGCTTAAGAGCGGGGCGGACATGTATGCCTGGGACGACAATGGCTGCCTTCCACTGCACTATGCCAGGAATTGCGATATCGCGCTGCTCTTTTTTCAGGAAGGATTCAATCCTGACAGCAAAAACGCTGAAGGCAGGGGATTTCTCCATCTTTACGCTCAGGACGGAAACCTTAAATTCCTGGAGCTTTTCATCAACAAGGGAGCGGACTGCAATATCCGCGACAGGGATGGAAGAGCTCCGCTTCACGATGCGGTGCTCAGGCACGATGAGAAGGCTTTGTCTCTTCTCATTGAGAAAGGTGCTGACAGCGGGATGCAGGACCTGGAAGGGAACACCCCTCTCCATACAGCGCTCGATGAAGGGGTTCTAAACTGCGCCGGGATACTCATCATGAGAGGCTCCGGGATCGGCGCGGCCAACAGGAGGGGAGAGACGCCGCTCCATATAGCGGCTCAGAAAGGCCATCAGCATGCCGCCGGACTGATCCTCGAAAAGGGCGCCGATATAAGCTCGTGTGATTCAGAAGGGAAAACGCCGCTTCATAATGCTGTCTTGAAGGGCTTCTGGTCATTCGCCGGGTACCTTCTCGACAGCGGAGCCCCTGTTGATGCTAAGGACGCGGCAGGGAAGACAGTGCTCCACTACACGGTTAAAGAGAGCCAGGATGAACAGGCGGCTTTCTTTCTCGACAGGGGAGCCGACATATCGGCAGGAGACGGCGATGGAAGAACTCCGCTCCATTACGCCGTAATGGAAGGAGACTATGATATGGTCTCGCTGCTTCTCCGAAGGGGGGCGCCCTGTGACATTGCAGACAGGGTCGCGATGACGCCTTACGACTGGGCTCTGTATTATGGAAACAAAGAGCTCATGGCTCTGCTGAAGGAGAAATGACTGAGCCGGTATCTGTCTCCAAGCCTGATGCCTTCCACATGAAAGCCACTTCCAGGAACTGTGCCAGGATCCTGGCCGTGGCGCCCCATATGATCGTTCTCCTGTTTACTCTGAAGTAGTAGCTGTGATGCTTTTCGCCCTTGTAACTGCGATATCCCGACGAAAAGACAGAAGGCTGGAGCAGCAGACGGACAGGAACCGTAATGAGCTCTTTTATCTCAGCTCTGTTCAATACGAACAAATATTCGGACGGGACTATCCCTGCGAAGGGTGTTATCCTGAAGCCTGTCACTGTGGCTATGTCGTCAATGGCGCCGATGATTTCAATGTGATTGCCTGTGAGGCCGATCTCCTCTTCCACTTCGCGTAGCACCGTATCCTGAAGTTTTTCATCTCCGTCTTCCCTGACACCTCCGGGAAATGAGATCTGGTGCTTGTGATGCTTTACCTGGCCGGTCCTTCTGGTGAATATCAGCGATATCTCACCGTTCCTGTCAAATAGAGGTATCAGAACAGCAGAAACGCGGTGTTCTCCTGTTTCCATGATTTTTCTCCGGTAGCTCCCGAGCCTGGATTTAAGTGCTGCAATGCCTTCCATTGTGCCGCTGGCTCCTGTTTCCTGATTGAAGCGTGCCGTGATCTATCTTCTTTTTGACCGCCGTCTTTCCTGCGTGTGCGGGGCCATATGCTGAAATGCCACTGAATTAAAGAATTATGGTGTAAGTGAGGAGAGGTGGGGATGGAGGAGAGAGGTAGAGTAAATCATTTGGTACAGGGTACGGGATGCTGGAACAATGGAGAAGGCTGCTGTCTGCAGAAAAAGCCTGCCAGCCTTGCATTCTCTCTTGAAAGCATTCTATACTGATTGACGGGTATTGCTGGCTGCTGTATTCATGAGAAGGAAGTTTCCGACAGACGGTGAAAGAAAATTCATGAAAAAAGGCCTCGGCAGGGGCCGCATAATGCCGCGGCGATATCATTGAGTCTGTCCTGACACAGAGATGAACCTGAAGAAGCGCTTCACGCTGGGACTTACACTGCTGATGGAGAACTCCGAGTTCAAGCAGATTCTCGACGAGTTCCATCCCTACATTGCCGAGATATATTTCAGCCCGCCTCTTGGAACAGAGTTCCAGACGAGAACGCTCGCCCATATGGATGACCCCGCTTCAAAGGAGAGGATCCTTGATATTCTCGTCTACGCATCATCACTGGGCATAGAGGCTGATTTCCTGCTCAACTCGACTGGCGTGCCGGGGAATCCGAGAGACCTTCACAACATCTATCTGGAATACGCTTCAGTCGTTCCGGTGCCGCGAATCACTCTTCTAAATGTTTTTCTCGCCAGAACGCTGAAGGATCTGATACCCGGCGTCAGAATCAATATTTCTTTCAATGCCGATATTCACTCGTCCCGTCAGCTCGAACAGCTTTCGATACTCGGCGTCTGCGATGAAGTTGTGTTCGGCAGGTCTCAGATGAGGGATTTCGCTCTCATCAGGGAGGCGAAAGAGAGATACGGCTTCAAGACTCATCTTCTGATAAACAACGGATGCATACCGGACTGCATCTCGGCTTGCAGGCAGGGCGGATACTGCGACTTTTTCTATGAGCGGCTTGCTTCCAATGGCAGAGCGGATATCAACGAGCTCTATGCCGAATCCACGATATTTCCTGAGGAACTGCACTGCTATTTCGACAGGGAGTTCATCGATGTCTTCAAGCTCTCCACGAGGGACTGCACGTATGGTTACCTCAGGAGCCTTCTGTCGACATACATAAGAGGAAAGCATGAAGGCGATCCTCAGCTTTACGGGAGGATAACGGCCTTTGCGCGCTATGCACATCTCCTCGATCTCGACCTCATCTTTATCCACAAGAAAAAGATCTACGAAAGGAAAGGCATCACTCCAGCCGGCGGTACAGCAGGAGATATTGCGCTCAGGCCCTGGATGAAATGGAAAGGAAATTTCACGTCTTTCTGCTGAGAAATCTGTCGCCGTTTCCTGAAAACAGACATTCGGCTTCTGACGTTTGATGCTCTGCTATCTCAGTTTCTGTATCGGAATGCAGTCCCTCCCTCTATTCAGAGTTCATTCATAAAGTGTCATGTTGACAATAAGTTGATTTCATGATACTATGGTTATGGATACCTTATGAGACTGACAGGGGGAAGAGTAAATGGTGGAAGACAATGGAATGTCAATGCTGAGGAAGACCATTGATGAGGCTTCAGGGCTTCTGCAGAGAGGGCGCAGAGATGAAGCCCTCTCTGTTCTCAGGAAGTGCATCGATTCTGCCGCTCAGCAGGTGAAGGCCTGCAAGGCTGCCGTTGGACTGCTTCAGGAGTATGGCCTGTGGAATGAAAGCCTTGCGCTGCTTGACAAGACTCTCAATTCACACAGGGAGGACCCCGAGCTCTGGTTCCTCAAAGGAAATGCTCTTGACGCGCTATACCCCGAGCCTCCGTCAGTCCAGGGCGGAGAGGCCTGGAATGCACTTCTGCTCGCTGTTGACTGCTTTAAGGAGTCCCTCGGAATTGAGCCGGCCTTCGCGCTTGCATGGTTTCACAAGGCTCTCGTGGAGGAAAAGCTTGGAAGGCACAATGACGCGATGACCTCGTATGAGCGTTTCATTGGAGCCAATCCCGGGCCTGATCTGAAAGCCCAGGCCGTCCATGCCCGACAGCGCCTGTCCGAGCGGAGCATAAGGGCGGTTCCACCTGCCGGAGATCTGTCCACAGGTCAGAAAACGTGGATTGAGCGCCTGGCTGATGGCGATTCCGCAGACGCAGGTGAGTTCCTGAAGATGGCAGGGAATCTCAAGTCTTCCAAACCTGCAGGGAAAGGGGCCGCGGCGTCCGCAAAAACTGATGATGCCGCTTCTGTATCTGAAGAAGGTTCTGCCACTCCATCCGGGCAGAGTGATGATCTGCCGGGAAAAAGAGGAGGAGGCTCTCCGCTCTTCATACCGTTCGAGGTCATACTGCTGCTGCTCTCGCTGCCGGTTCTCGTCCCTTCTCTCATTGTAACTTTTCTCATGGCAAAAAGGTGGGGGCGGATCGATTTCGTCGTACTCGCTGTCGACGGCTTCATAATTCTTCTCTTTGCGCTACGGTCCACAGCGGCGACGGTTATTGTGCTGACAGCACTCGCTGCGTCGGCTGTTCTTTTCATTGTCCGCTATCGCAAGCTGCCTTATGGGATATTCCTGGGCTATTCCAACCTTGTCGCCATGCTCCTGATGGGCGGAGGCCTCCTCTTCTCCATCGGCTTCTGGCAGTTCATCCCCTGGACGCCTCTCAACGAGCTTACATCTGCACTGGGCAGTGAAAAGATCGTGTCGGCAGAAGCTCTCGTCAGACATCCAGTCGCATACAACTCGTTTGTCTCTTTGAAGAATGAAACAGTTGAATGGGATAAGAAGCTGTTCCGGATCATTGACGGAGATGGCTACAAATTCAGTCCCTATAAGTCCGGCGGAGGAATAGTCGTGACTAATCCTTATGAACTCTGGGAGCGCAAGAACGATCTGGCAGGGCAGATGGTTACCTTGCAGGGGGCTTCGCTTTCGCCTGAGGCTTTCGAGGGAACTGAGCTCGAGTATTCCATGAAAGTCGATGGCGTAAAAGAGAAGGACTATTCAAAGAGGATGTTTCATATCGTTCCGGAAGCAAAGGGAAGACTGTGGATTGTTACAAAGCCGAATGAAACCAGGCTTTCTGCGGCCCCGTCAGGCGACGGATATCAGGGAGTGCTCGCCATCACATATTCCAATGCGTCAATGGGCAGATGGTACAGCTCGAGGTTTGCCGGCAATCTTCCGTATATGGGCGTCACGCTGCTCCCTGAGCGCTCAGTGTCAAGTGAAACAAAGAAGCCGCAGCGCCTCGAAACATGGGTGCCTGTCAAGGGAACGGAGAGAACGCTCTGGATCGCTTATTCCGGCGACGCGACAGTTACGCCGCCGTCATCGATGAAGGGCGTATACAAATCCAATATGGGCCCTGTAAACGGACTCAGAGAAGCGCTCCCTGATCTGTCGTACTTTCAGGGACCCCTTCAGCAGCCTCTGGTCATAATGGCTGCCGCATCAAGGCAGCAGTATATCAGAGAGAACGATCTCGTCGGGGCTTTCATGAGGGGCATAAAGTGGAGTGCCCTGGGAATGATCATTCCGGGTTTTATTGTTATCGGAGCAGCCCTTTTCATCTCGTCCAGGGAGTAGTACGGATGGTCGCTGGGCTCACAGAAATGAGAAAGACGAGAAGAACGTATTGAACTCCTCGATCTGATATGTCCTGAAGAACGCTGATGAGCCGCCTGCGACGAGTATGTATACCGATTTCCTGTCACTGCTCAGTATGAGGCGCTGCTCTATTGTCAGGTCGGCCTCGCTGTTGTCTATGAGCTCTGTGACTTTGAAGACGCCCCTGAATTCGTTTCCGTATTTGTCGAGTTTCTCGATCTCGACGCCGCCGTCTTTATGAAGCTTATTGTAATACAGGTTGTAGACGTTCTGATCTTCAAGAGTCCTTGTCGCGTTGCAGATCACCACTTTCAGGAACCTCTCCTGGCCGTCAGCGCTTCCTCGTTTGGTGAAGGAATATACTGTGGTTTCTCTGTCAGGAACTTCACCCGGGGCGGGCGCGACTCTCTTGTACCTTGGGATTCTTACTCTGAAGCGGTTCTCAGGGACCATGACATCTCCGTCGAGAACCGATCCGACAGGGCACATGAAGATCGGCCCGGCCGCCTTCGTTGGTGTTGGAGATGGTGCAATGACAGCGACAGGGCTCTCGGTAACCTGTTGAGCCGGAGCAGGCCGGTGCGTTGCGGCAGGTGTGCCGCGCTGATAAGGAGTTGCCGCCGTCTGGGATGAGCCTGTATCTGTCAGTGCCGGCGGAGTTTCAGTTGCAGGCTGGCCGGTATTGCCGGGATTCTGCCTGGAGCCTGCAGATGGCTGGCCGGATTCAGGCGTTTCCCGGCTCTCATTTCTGGAGGCGCCTTTGCTGCCTGAGTGGCCGCCGGACTTCCTGGAGCCGTTGGCGTTGACAGCCTCAGAGCCCTTTCCCTGAGGGTCTTTAGCGGCGCCAGGCGCCGTACTGCTCCGTGCACCGTTCGTCTCCTTCGAGGACGTGATGAGCGATTTAATCTTTTCCTTATCGGAATCTCCGGCGACCTGTCCTTTCGGTTTTCCCGTCGAGCCATTCTGAGGATGCGGCCACGAATCGTTCAGGACGACCTCAGTGCTGACGGCGATCGGTGCAGTCTGGGCGGCGGGATTCTCCTTCCCGTCGCTCCCGGCAAAGACTATGTAGCGGACTGCCAGCGCGCCAAGCAGCAGGATTACTATTACGAATGCTGCAGTTCCCAGAAGGGGAGAGAGCTGCGAAATGCTTAATCCTCGGCCGGCCGCGCCGGGCTGGCGGAAAGCCCCCTTTCCGTCAGCTTTTAATCCGGAGTCCTGATATGCATGGGATACATCGCCTACCTGCCAGGGAGATGATTCCGCTGGGCCGGGCTGTCGAACAGCGGCATTGCGCTCATTCTCCTGATATGCAGGGCTCTCGGCTGATTCCCTTGACATGGGATTGGCAGCCCTTCCATTCTGTATCGACGGGATTACTGCGCTGCCGCCGCGTATCGCAGGCGCCGGCCGACCATCGCCGGGAGCGGCCTGAGGCGCCGGCCTTTCGAACTGCATCGATGAGACAAAAGCCCTGTCGCCGCGAATCTGCGGAGATGGAGCCCTGTCGCCAGCCGCAGGCCTGTCTCCGCGAAGAGGCAGCATTTCAGAGCTCTCTGACCTTCCCAGCAGCGCAATTCTCATCTCGGCAATGCTCTGGAAGCGCATTGCCGGATCAAGCTCTATGGCTTTGTGTATTACATACTCGAGGGCCGGGGATATCTTCGGGTTTATCGAGCGGACCGCTTCGTAATCGAACGGGATCTCGCTTCTGTCTCTGCCGTTTGTGGCCAGGCAGTGCAGAGTCGCTCCGATGGTGAATATATCAGACCTTACGTCTGTCTGTCCCCTGCCGTAGTGCTCAGGTGAGGCGGTGAGCGCAGAGCCCATCGATTCGGTATCCTTGCTCTTCCCTTCGCGATACAGTCGCGCGATTCCGAAGTCGACGAGGCGTATCTTTCCCTGCCTGTCTCTGATTATATTCGATGGCTTCAGGTCCCTGTAAATGATTCTCGGGCTCTGCATGTGGAGATATTCGATGATGTCCAGAATCTGGGACGCCCAGTCGATGATGACCCTCTCCTGCAGAAAGACATCCTGAATCGGCGAGATGAGCCTTTCGAGCGTCTGGCCGTCGACAAACTCCTGCACGAGATAGTGGAAGCCGTCGTATTCGAAGAAGTCGTAGACTTTAACGATGCCAGGGTGGCTCAATCTCTCGAGGATCTCCCTTTCCTGCATCAGCGAGGCTACTTTTTTATTGTCTGTCGATTCCACTTCCTTGATAAAAAAGGTCTGGCCTTCCCTGATGCCGCGATAGGCGACGCTCATGCCTCCCACTGTGAAGTATGACAGGGTATAGCCTCCCCTGATCTCAGTGCCATCGGGAAGCACGAGCACAGGATGGCCGTCCCGGCCTTTCTTCCCGTCAGGTGCTGGAATTCGAAAGCCCATCTCGCTGCTCCTTGAAATCAGGCTTCTCTATTATTATATGACACTATTTTCATCCTGAGAAGGTGTGACTGCATATGATTAATGGCCGGTTGACTGCCGCTGCTACGGATTCCGGCATCCTGCCGTCTTCAGTATATGTCGTCAGGTTCACGGCTTTATTTCAGTGCCTGGAGAAACCCTGGCTGCTCTGGCGTCTGAGCCCCCTTCAGCCGGGAATCTGAGCGTGAAGGCCGTGCCCCTGCCTTTCTTCGATGCCACGCCGATCTCCCCGTTGTGCTTTTTTACTATCTGGAAAGAGATTGAAAGCCCCAGCCCGACTCCCTGTCCAACAGGCTTTGTCGTGAAGAAAGGCTCATAGATCCTCTCGAGAAGGGCTTCGTCGATTCCCTCCCCGTTGTCCGCTATCTGTATCATCGCGCTTCCCTCGCTGCCCCAGCTCCTAACGGCGATCTCTCTTTTCTGCCCCTCCGGCCTGGATTTGAGAGCATCGCGCGAATTCATCAGAATATTCATAACGACCTGTGACAGCTCGCCTTCATCTGCCCTGATGATCAGGCTTTCCTGCAGACTGTGGCGCACTGAAATATTCTCCTTTTCGAGCTGCGGCTCGAGCAGGGACAGCGTATTGTACAGCATCCTGCCCACATCCATCTTCTCGTTGACGTCTCTTGCCGGGTGTGAAAACCGCAGAAGGGAGCCTACAATCTTCTTGCACTGGTTTGTGGCGTTCTCGATTACTTCTATTCTCTTTAGAAAGCGCTCATCGGTTGTCTGCCTCCTCATCGATGACGCCGTCAGCTCAATGGCGCCAAGCGGATTGTTTATCTCGTGGGCGATTCCTGCGGCAAGCTGCCCTACCGCCGCCATCTTGGAGGACTGAAAGAGCTGGGCCTGCGTATCGCTGAGCTCTTTCCTGGCCTTCTCCATGCTTTCCTCGTGTATGCGTTTCATCTTTTCGTAGAGCCTGGCGTTTTCAATGGCGATGGCCGCCTGCCTGGCGATTGATTCGAGAAGGGTTTTCTCCCGCTTGCCGAACACGCAGGTCTCAATCTGGTGATCCGCGTAGATGACGCCAAGCGTCCTGCCGTGGATTATAAGGGGAACGCAGATAATCGATTTGAGATCATACAGTGAGACGCTCGTCTTCCCTCTGAGGCGGCTGTCATGGAGGGCGTCGCTGGTTACGATCGATCTGCCTTCGCTGGCAACACGCTCCACGACGCTGCGCGATATCTGGAAGTCATCTGCCTTGATGGTTCCCATGTCGATATCCCTGGCTGTTATGAACTGCCATTCCCCTTCAATGTCCTCCCTCATTATGATGAATCCGCGACGCGCTCTTATCACCTCTATGACCTGCTCCATCAGCCTGTCGAGGATGTCTTTGATTTCAGGCGATGAGCTCAGCAGCTCGCTGGCGTGGACGAAAAGATCGAGGTGCTCTCTCTCCGGCGAGCTGTTTTGCTGCGGTTTTGCATCCTTTTTATCCATATCAGGTATTTCATCGGGAGGCCGCAGAATCCCTCCGGCCCGTGTCAGGGATGATTGTGCTCTGAAAGCTGCGTGTACCTGAAAATTAACAACCGGCAGGAAAGGTTTTACAGAGCTTATACTTTTTTGGGCTTTCTGTGGGTAATTTATGGGCTCTCGCTGGGTTCCCCGGGATAACATGAATACAGGAGGGACGGACGAGGAACGGTGCAGGGCAGCAGAGCAACAGTGCAGATTCTTCCGGTGATGGTCCTGCAGCAGGCTGAAACGGAAGTTCCGCTGGAGATTCTAAAAGCAGACAATTAATTTAAATATGAGGGAGGATTGAAAAATGAACTTCACAGGTATGATAAGCGTGTCGATGAGCTTCGGGGGGATGCGGAAGCCTGGTTTTGAGGAGTATCTGCAGGGGATGCTGAATCAGAATCAGGGCGGGCAGAGCATAGGCGACGATCCGGTGGCGAGGATGTATGGCCTTCCTCCGGGCGGCCCTCAGAAGCCAGGCGATCCCCAGCCTCATCTTGATGGCTCGTTCAATATGAACGACTGTGTGGATATCAGCGATGATTGTGATTGTGAAGACAACTGCCGCCCTTTCATGCCTGATTTTGGCAGAAGAGATCAGCAGGATGATCCGATGGCGAGAATGTTCGGAATGCCTCCCGGCGGTCCCCAGAAGCCTGGCGACCCTCAGCCTCATCTGCAGGGAGGTCCCCAGAAGCCTGGCGACCCTCAGCCTCACCAGCAGGGAGGTCCCCAGAAGCCTGGCGACCCTCAGCCTCACCAGCAGGGC
>Ga0302252_1000203_pt1 | contig 68125 bp, 56 predicted proteins | sample AAG_RA_Leu_MG_FD_193511 | JGI IMG/M metagenome (GOLD analysis project Ga0302252, IMG submission 193511) | Enriched activated sludge microbial communities from anaerobic digester in WTTP, New Holstein, Wisconsin, United States - AAG_RA_Leu | ecosystem: Engineered > Bioreactor > Anaerobic >... | reverse complement strand
GCTCCCGGGCAGACAGGAAGCTCTTCAAATGAAGACAAGCGGCTCACAGGCCCGGGAAGCCAGTCGGGGCTCACGAAGTCCGCTGAGACTTCCAAGTCAAAGGATGAGTCGTCAGGGCTGCCGACGAAGCGCATGATCATCTACACAGTCAACATTAGCATGGTCGTGAAGGACTTTGATTCATCTGCCAGGCTCATCAACGCCATGGTCGACGAATCGAACGGCTATGTCGTGTCATCGCAGTTGAACAGCGGCGATGAAGGCGGCGGGAGGTACGGGACTTTCACGATAAAGGTCCCAGCCGAATCGCTCACGTCCTTCACGGACAAGATCTCGCAGATCGGCGAGGTCAGGAGCCTGAACAAAAACGGCGAGGATGTGACTGAGCAGTGGGTCGACCTTTCAGCGCGCCTTCAGAACATGAAGATCGAGGAAAAACACTATCAGGACATGTATGACAAGGCAAAAAATGTCGACGAGATGCTGAAAGTGAGAAACGAGCTCGGCAGGGTCAGAGGTGACATTGAAGCGCTGCAGGGAAAGCTGAACTACCTGAAGACAAATACGTCGATGGCCACTATTATCCTCAGCCTGAGCCAGAAGGGCCATGTGACGCCGAAATCTTTCTGGGACTTCAAGGGAACCGCCGGCGATGCCTTCACTGTGCTCAAGTATCTCATCAAGCTGGTGATTGCCCTGGCCATATACGGCGTGATAGTCTTCATTCCGTTCGGAATGATCATATGGCTCATCGTGAGAGCGCTGAGGCTGATCAGAGGGAAGGGCGGCTCTCGCGGATCGGAAGGGAAGAAGAGAGTGCAGCCGCCGGCAGGTCATTATCGCCAGCAGGAGCCCGCAGCGCAGGGCGGAGCAGGCGGAGAAGAATCCAGATCGTAAAAGACCTTCAGCCAGATGCCGCCCCACAAGATCCAGCTGAAAAAAAATAGAAATCCCCGGAATTCACCGGGGATTTTTCTTCTGCGTCAATGAAAGCGAAATTACTTCACTTTCCAGCCAGTGCGATTCTGCCATTCCACGAACGGAAGGATCTCGACGTACTTGGCATGGTTGAACTCATCTGATTTAACAATCACGTATACGCCGTCACGGATCTTGATCTGTGAAGGATGATACTGAGTTCTGTCGCTGACTACGAACTTCTGTGAGCCCTTGTCCTTTGTGTCGACCACGAGCAGGGGTCCCCACTGAACGTCGCAATAGTTCTTGGTTACGAAGCCCTCATATGTACGTGCCGTATCTGTCCCATAAAAGGGTACTTCGGGAGCCATTACGGAAGTGGTCATCTGCGCATGCGCGGCAGTGAAGGACAAAACTACGAATGATAACAGCATCACTGCGAGCAAGGTCTTTCTCATACTGTCACCTCCTTTCCTGAAATCTTTTCGGAACAGGATGTTCCTGTTTCCACCGGTAAAATTACTAGATAATTCTATCAGTTGACCGGAACTCCTCTTTTTTCTCATGATGAAATATTCTGTATCTTTCATGATATCCCTTTTCCCTGTTTCCGGAGCCGTCTGGAGCGGGAGGTTATCCATCATGGCTTGTTGAAATCATGAAATATCACATTCTCCGGAAGGACAGAAAAATGGACGAAAGAACAACTTTTTCCAGTATGGGTGAAAAATTTCAGAAAGGCGAGATAGGCAAAGACGAGTTCTCGGCCTTTTTTGAGACCTTCTCTTCAGGGCTCACGGCGGTGAAGGAAGAGTTCAAGAGCAAGGTGGAGCCGGCAATCTACTTCAATCCCGACACGAAAAAACTCGCCGAGAAGAGCGCAGCGTTCATGGCCATCTTCGACGAATATGAAAAGGGGATCCAGAACGTGGACAAGGCCCTCTCTTCCGATGATATGAATCTTTTCGGGCAGGGTTACAAAGCGATCGTCAGCGCCACGGCCAAACTGGACTCGCTTCGCGGCGAGATAGGGGAGATAATGAAGACCATGAGCCCCATCTAGGCTCTGCCTCTGAGATTATCTTCGAACCACAGGGATGAAAGTCGTCTCTGTGGTTTTCATCTTGACAGCACTTTGAGAAGGAGTCACTGCAATGGATGAAGCGCTTTACACCTCCCTGGAAAAGCTTGGAGAGAATCTCTCGCGTGTGATAAAGGGCAAGAAGGAGGCCATCGATCACGTGCTGCTCGCTCTCATAAGCAACGGCCATATCCTGATAGAGGATGTGCCGGGCGTTGGGAAGACCACGATGGCGAAGGCGCTGGCTCTTTCGATAAAGGGCGACTTCAGAAGGATACAGTTCACACCAGACCTTCTCCCGACTGATATCGTCGGCTCATCGATCTACAACCCTAAGGATGGAACATTCTGCTTCAAAGAAGGGCCGATCTTCACGAACATCATCCTGGCAGATGAGATAAACAGGGCATCACCTCGCACCCAGTCGAGCCTTCTCGAAGCCATGAACGAGAGGCAGGTCACGATGGAGGGCACGAGCTTCAAGCTGCCTGAGCCTTTCATCGTAATCGCCACTCAGAACCCGATAGAGTTCCACGGCACCTATCCGCTCCCCGAGGCGCAGCTCGACAGGTTCTCCATCCAGCTCGAGATGGGATATCCTGAGCTCGACGACGAGCTGGACATGCTCTTCGATCAGCATTCGAGGCACCCCATCGAGACTCTCGAGCCCGTGCTCGATCTGGCCACGGTGGTGCAGATGCAGAATGAGGTGAGGAAGGTAAAGGTGGAGAAGACGATCGCCCACTACATGCTGCTTCTCGTGGATGCCACGAGGAAGAAGAGCGAGCTGAGGCTCGGCTCGAGCCCCAGAGGCGCGCTGATACTTTACAGGGTCTCACAGGCAATGGCTCTTATGCGGCGACGGGACTTCGTGCTGCCTGACGACGTGAAGGAGGCGGCGCCTCACGTGCTGGCCCACCGCCTGGTGCTGGAGACGAAGGCCAAGTATTCAGGCGTATCGAAGCTCAGCGTGGTAAAGGACATAGTGCAGAGCACAAAGATCCCCACATAGAGCCTGCGAGGTCGGATGAAGAAGATACAGTACAAAAGCTTCATACTGCAGTGGCTCCTGAGGATCTATCAGGAGCGCCTGACCGGAACGGGCAGGGTGGTCTTCTGGATCCTTGTTTTTTCTTCTGCCATAGGCCTTTACAGCTTTGCCATAAAGATATATTTCATGTTCATAGTCTCATTCGTGCTTCTCTTCATCTCAGTGCTCTACAGCGATTTCTTCACCCGCTTTTTTCCTCCGCGGTTCATTGTCTCTCACAGCCCGCCTTCCAGGAGCACCTGCGGGCACACGGTGAGCTTCAAGGTCCATCTGAGGAACATGACGAAGAAATGGTATTTCGATCTCTTCGTGAGGGAAAACAGACTCCCTCCGACTATAATCGAAAAGGAGAAGCATCAGTGCTATGTAGCAAACCTGGAGCCAAAGGGCGGGGTAGAGGTGGAGTGCACGCTCCACTTTACGAAACGCGGCCATTACGTGCTGCCCGGCCTTCTCGTGCAGACATCGTTCCCTTTCGGCCTGTGGAGAGGCGAGCGATCCTTTGTCGATGAGAAGAGCATTCTCGTATATCCGCGCTTCAGCCCGCTTAAGAGCCTGGACATTCCTGCAGGAAAGCGCCATCAGCCCGGAGGGATATCGCTTACGTCGTATCTCGGCGACTCGATGGAGTTCATTGGCAACCGGGAGTTCCGGAGCGGAGACCTCCCGCGGAACATTCACTGGCGCTCATGGGCGCGCCTCGGGAAGCCCGTTGTGAAGGAGTTCCAGGAGGAATATTTCTGCAGGATAGCGCTGCTTCTCGATACGTATGTGCCTCCCGGCTCGAAGCCTCCGGCTTACGAGGCGTTCGAAAGCGCCGTCTCTATAGCCGCGGCAATTGCTGACAACCTTTCCAGGCAGGAGTACATAATAGATATCTTCGCCGCAGGGCCGAACATCTACTATCTGCAGGCAGGGCGCGCCCTCGCCTATCTCGAGAACATCCTGGACATCCTGGCGTGCATAGATAACTGCGAAGAGCCGCCTTTTGACCGTCTCGAGCCGGTCCTGCTCGAAAATCTGTCGCAGATTACAACGTGCATAATGGTATTCCTGGACTGGGATGAGACAAGGGAGCAGATGGTGAGGACCACGCACAGCCTCGGCACGTCTGTCAAGGTGTTTATCGTCAGAGACGGCCCGCCCACTGTCGATCCATCGCCATACGAGGGCCTCGTCGGCAGAATCACGCAGATCAGCCCGGAAATGGAGAAACGGGGGGTGGAGAATCTATGACGCGCACCCTTCACATACTCACGGTGATAATGGCGCTGATAGCTGATGTCGCGCTGATGCCGATTCCGCGCCATATTGAGATTCATATCGCGATAGCCGCGATTCTTCTGCTGTCATTTGTCATTCCTTTCAGACTGTCGATTTCGTGGAGATACTTCTTCATCACCGCGATTATGCTTCTGCTCCCGGTCGCGCTCTGGAATTACACGGCAAAAGATACCTCTTCGATAATGAATACGCTGCACTATACGGCCGGCATTTATTTCATGGCTCTTGCGATAATAATGATCTATAAGAAGTGGGGCGAGGGCGATCCCGCACTGACCCTTGCTTTCATACTGATGGTGATGATCTTCTCCGGCTTCAGAGACTCGAGGCTGAGCGAAGTCTACAAGGTCTGCGTGGGGCTCGAGGCGCTTCTGACAGTCGCTTTCTCGATGCTGCACGAGCATCCCGTCAGGAAGGAGGAGCGCCGCCGGGGCGCCGCTTACTGGAAAAGGCTGTCAGTGACTGTCATCATCCTGCTCGTGATGTCATACGGAATCGCAAAGTTCTTCGTATGGACAGAGACGAAGGTCAACTCCCTCTTCATGCTCACTCTCGACTCTCTGAGCTTTTCACCTGCGTTTTCCAGCAAGACCGAGATTGGATCAGTATATAACCTGAAAGGCTCTCAGCGCATCGTGCTGAGGATTGTCTCGAGTGCCCATCCCGCCTATCTGGTCGGCAAGGTCTTCCAGAGCTATTCAAACAGGGTGTGGGAGGCGAAGAGAAGCTCGAAGATCGTGTATCCCGTAAAGCCTGAAGTTGCACAGAAAGTGGCAGGCCATTTCCCGGAAGCGGAGGGGAGCGTCTTCAGCCTGACAAAGGGGTCTGATCCCGGGACCGACGCAGACAGGGCGACGATCTTCCAGACATACTATATCACCGCTCTCAACACAGAGACGGTATTCGCGCCGAGAGGCTCTCTGTTTGCGCTGATTACATCTGAGTATATCAGGATAGACGGGCCGGGAGTCATTTACACAACGCTGAAGGGCACGAGCGGCGAATACCACCTGGCCTGCTGTCCAGGCGAGGTCGTCAAGGCCGACGAGAGCTCCGAGGACCTATCTCCATATCTGGAGCTGCCGCCTCTCTCTGACAGGATAAGGAATCTTGGCGGAGAGCTGATCCGGAAGGAAGATCCGCCTTTCACCAATGCACAGATCCTGGTTGACTACTTTCACGGCAACTTCAAATATGGACCTGCGCCGACAGCAGTCGGAGGAAAGGATGTGCTGGATGAGTTTCTCTTCAACACGAAGCAGGGCCACTGTGAGTTCTTCGCGACGTCGATGACGCTTCTGCTGAGGCAGAGCGGCATCCCTGCCCGCTACATAAATGGATTCCTCGTCGACGAGTATAACAGGATGGGAGGCTATTACGTCGTAAGGGAAAAAGACGCCCACGCCTGGGTGGAGGCTTACATCCCGGGAAAGGGGTGGGTCACTTTCGATCCGACGCCGCCCAACCAGGGCCAGGCAGACAAAAGCTCTCTGCTGCCGCCTTTCATAAGGGAGCTGTATGACGTTATAAAGCTGAAGCTCCACAATATCATATCGCGCATCATGGCAGGCGACATAAAAGGTATGTTCGTCTTTGTGATCCTGCAGATCAGGGATCTCGTGGTGTGGCTCGCCGCTTCTCCGCACCGGGCCGGAGTCGCCATAATCCTGGTTCTTGCCTCCGTATTTCTGGCAGTCAAGAGGAAGACGCTCTTCGCAAAGGACAGAAACAATAACAACAACAGAAAATCGCGCCTGCTGCTCCCGCCGAAGGTCAGGGAGCTTATGAAGCTGGCCTCGGAATGCGAGAAACTGCTTGCGAGGAAAAAGCTGAAGCGCCACTTCTCGGACTCGCTTCTCGAGCTTTCGAAGCAGGCCGGCTCGCTCTCCCTGGATCCGGAAAGCCTCGCTATGGTTCAGGACTTCATCAGGGAATACTGCGCTCTCCGATTCGGCAGAGATGACATAGGGGACGATGACATCCTCCGCATGAAGGAAAAGCTCCAGGCCATCAGGAGCCGGCTGCGGTGACGCGCCTGAAATCAAAAGGACAGCCTTTCCTGTGAAAAGCTGTCCTTCTGCAGGGCAGGACACCAGTCATTCGAATATTGGCGGAGAAGGCGCCTGGTATCCCACTTTAAAGTTCATGCCTATTGAAAGTTATTTCTGAAAGCCTGCATATTCACAGGATTCATCTGGCCGAATGAGCCGTCCTGCATTCCTCCGCCGCTGAGCTGCACTGAATCGACCGGGCCCTGCGGAGGCGGCGGCATGGTCTGCTGAAGCTGCTGCGCTATCGAGTTTACATCCATCCCCTGATCGAGCATGCTGCATACGTTTGATACCAGTGAGTTCATATCCGGCTTCGGAGGAGGCTGCTGACCCTGCTGGCCCTGGGCCTGCTGCCCTTCCTGTCCCTGCGGCGGCGGCGGCGGCGGCGGCATGGTCTGCTCGATCTGCTGCGCAATCGAGTTAGTATCCATTCCCTGCTGTTTCAGGCTCGCTATGTTCTGGACGAGCGACTGCATATTGGGTCCGCCCTGTCCCTGCTGTCCCTGCTGTCCCTGCTGCCCGATGCCCTGCATCGCTCCCGCGCCGAATGAGCCGAAATTGTTGCCTCCGATGCCACCGATTCCCTGAATGTTGTTGAACATCTTACTACCTCCCTGTGTGAGTCTTGCTATACTCTCATGATAGAGCAGCAATGTATTGAATATTAAGGATTTTGTGTGCGCAGGATGAACAGAATGTTAATGGATTGTTAACTTTTATCAGGGACGGGCCCTGCGCCGGCAACTGGATCGGCTCTGGCACTTCATTGTCACATCAGGCTGGCATATGATGTTGTCAGAATGAATAAAGGAGAGTGAATCATGAACGTTACCTTCAGCCCGAATAACATAAAAACAGCAGAAGAGATCAAAGCATACGGAATTTCGAAGAGCGTAATAGCTGATTGTGAGAGAGCTGCAGAAGTTCTTCGCAGCATCGACAATACACGCAGGGATAGCTGCGAGATCAGAGGAATGGTGACGACTGAAGATTACAGTAAGAAGAATTTCTTTTCGAATTATTCGGTAAAGGGCTCGCTGTCGTTTGACACGGAAACAGGGAAGACGAAGTGCATGGACGCGAGAACTGAGGAATCGCACTTTGCCTATAACACGGGCAGCTTTGTGAAGCAGGAGATCCGCGATGATTTCAATTTTTTCCAGAGTGGCGGCTATATCGTATATCAGAGCCAGGATGGCAGGACTTTGACCGTGCAGAACGATCCGGGCGTCATCAGGATGACGTTATAAATCCCGGCACCTGAATATCTTCAGTCACATACAGCGCTCCATCTGGTCCGGAACGGACCATACGGAGCGCTATCGATATTTCAGCCCGGAGCCGGTTTTCGTCAATCCTGTCAGATTCGCCGGCAGAGCTGATGCGATCAGGAGGTCCGGTCTGCCGGAATACGTATAATTTGAGCGTTATTACTTGAAAAATCAGAGGATTAGGACATTCAGAGTTGAATAGTACCAGCATAAAGACCATGGGTAAGGTGCCGTGCGGCGCCTTTACTCTTAAAAAAGGAGACATTGGTATGAAGAAAGCAGTAAACCGCATCACCGATCATCCCATACTCCCCATCCCCGACAGGAAGACCGTATCGTTCACATGGAAAGGCGAAAGATATGAAGCCTTCGACGGTGAGGTTATCTCGTCGGCGCTGTTTGCCCACGGTATCAAAATCTTCGGGCATCACAACAGTGACGGCTCGCCTCAGGGCATTTTCTGCGCGAACGGGCAGTGCGCCCAGTGCACTGTGATAGCCGACGGCCTGCCTGTAAAGGCCTGCATGGCTCCGGTGAGAGAAGGAATGGCAATCAATCCCTGCGAAGGCCTCGCAGAGCTGCCTGAGACAGACAGGCTCAAATCCAGCTTCAGAGAGGTTCCTGTCGTGCAGTGCGACGTGCTGATCATCGGCGCCGGCCCTTCAGGGATCTCTGCCGCTATAGAGCTCGGCAAATGCGGAAAGGAAGTGATCATAGTCGATGACAAGTCCGCGCCGGGCGGAAAGCTCGTGCTGCAGACCCACACGTTCTTCGGCTCGATCTCGGACTGCTACGCCGGCACGAGAGGAATCGACATTGCAGTCATTCTCAGCAAAGAGCTGGAAAAGTACCAGTCTGTGAAGCTCTGGCTCAATTCCACCGCTGTGGCCGTTTTCTCGGACAGGCGGGTCGGAATCGTCAAAGACGGAGAGTATGTGCTCGTAGAGCCCGGAATACTGCTGAACGCAGCCGGCGCGAGGGAAAAGGCGCTGGCGTTTCCAGGCTGCGATCTCCCGGGAGTATATGGCGCCGGCGCTTTTCAGACTCTGCTTAACAGAGATCTTGTAAAGACATCTGAGCGCCTCTTCATAATCGGCGGAGGCAATGTCGGGATCATTGCAGGTTATCACGCGCTGCAGGCAGGCATCAAGGTGGTCGGTCTCGTGGAGGCTCTTCCGAAGGTGGGAGGATACCTCGTCCACGCCAACAAATTGCAGCGCTTCGGAGTGCCTCTCTACACATCCCACTCGGTTGTCAGGTGCGAAGGCCGAGAGCACGTGGAATCGATTACGATAGCCGAGGTGGACAGCTCTTTCAGGCCGAAGGAAGGCACATACAGGCGTTTTGAAGTGGATACCGTGCTGGTCGCCGTCGGGCTCAACTCGATGGACGAGATGCACAGGCAGGCAGGGAAGTTCGGCATGAAGGTGCACGCCGCAGGAGACGCCGAGGAGATAGCCGAGGCCAGCGCCGCCATGTTCAGCGGCAGGATTAAGGGCCTCGAGATAGCGGCCGAGCTCGGTGAAAAGGTCACGATCCCCCAGGAGTGGAGAGACAAGAACGAAGTGCTCAAATCGAAGCCCGGCAAAGTGACGCAGCATAAATTCTCGAGGAACGGCAGCAAGGTATTTCCTGTCTTTCACTGCCTGCAGGAGATCCCCTGCAACCCCTGCACGGAAGTGTGTCCGAACAACTCCATCCAGATAAGTGACAGCAATCTGATGGGCCTTCCTCATTTCGAGGGGAAGTGCGGCGGCTGCATGAAATGCGTCGCAGTGTGTCCCGGCCTGGCCGTCACGCTCGTGGACGAGCGGAAGAGCGTTGAAGGAAAAGCAATCGTAACTGTGCCTTTCGAGCTGTCAGCCTCATATGTGAAGGAAGGCCATGAAGCAGACCTCGTCGACACGGATGGAGCCTTCCTCGTGCGGGCAAAAATTGAAAAGGTGGCAGACAGGAAGTTCCAGGACAGAACTCTCCTCGTCTCCCTGGAAGTCCCGTCCGAACTGGCCGAGAAGGTTGCAGGAATAAGGATAGCGGAGCCTGAAGCTCCCGCGCCTGCTGCAGATGATGCGCAGAAAGGCGATGCGATAATCTGCCGCTGCGAGCGGGTCGGGGAATCGATGATCAGGGAAGAGATAAGAAAGGGAGTCAGAGACCTCAACGCGCTCAAGGCGACGATACGATGCAGCATGGGCTCCTGCGGAGGCAAGACCTGCACAAAGCTGATAGAGCGGATATGCAGGGAGGAGGGGATCAGGGATTCGGAGCTGACGCCCTTCACAGTCAGGCCGCTCGAGATGGAAGTGGCTCTCGAGATATTTGCCGGGCAGGCAGCAGAATAAGGAGGAAGAATTCCATGAAGAGCTATGACGTAATAATTATCGGCGCCGGCAGCGTGGGAGTGCCGCTTGCCTGGAAGCTCGCCGAGGAGAAGGTGAAGGTGCTCGTGCTCGAGGCTCACGGCACACACGGCCAGGGCCAGAACAAGGCAGCCATCGGCGGCGTGAGAGCCACTCACTCTGATCCAGCGAAGATACAGATCTGCCAGAAGTCGCTCGAGATTGTCTCGACTTGGAAAGAGCGCTATGGAGACGACATAGAATGGCTGAAAGGCGGGTACGCATTTCCTGCATATACGGAGAAGATTGAAGAGACGCTGAAGACTCTGCTGAAGGTTCAGAAAGAGTATAGCCTGAATATCGACTGGATAGACGCCGGCGCCATGAAGGCTCTCATCCCGGGCCTCAGTGCCGAAGGACTGAGAGGCGGTACGTTCTCGCCTGATGACGGCCAGCTATCGCCGCTGAAATTGAATGCGGCCTTTTACCGCAGGGCGCTTCACGAGGGGGCTGAGTTCCATTTCAATGAGAAAGTCACCGCCATTTCGCTGAACGGGAAGAAGGAAGTGAAGACCTCGAAGGGCGAGACTTACAGCTGTGACAAGCTCGTAATCGCTGCCGGCGCCGAGGCCAGAGAGGTGGGAGCCCTTGCGGGCCTCGATCTTCCAGTAGCGCCTGATTCGCATGAAGCCGGAATCACCGAGCCGGTCAAAAACTATTTCGCCGCGATGGTTGTGGACATAAGGGAGAGGCCCATGTCCAAGAACTTCTACTTCTATCAGAACGATCTGGGCCAGGTCATCTTCTGCGTGACCCCCTCGCCTCTGTTCGTGGGGACTGACAGGAACTCCACATCGTCATTCCTGCCGCTTGTGGCAAAGAGGCTCATCGAGGTCATGCCGAGGCTCAGAAACATCAAGGTGAGGAGGACATGGCGCGGTCTCTACCCGATGACGCCGGATGGAGTGCCCATCGTCGATGAGGTGAAGGAGCACAAGGGGCTCTACCTGGCAGTCGGCATGTGCGGTCAGGGTCTCATGCTGGGGCCGGGTCTCGCCGTCAACCTGGCTTCGCTGATACTTAGGGGGAAGACTGAAGTCTCGCCGGAGGTGTTTTCACTATTCTCGCTCTGCCGCGAGTTCAGCTGCGTCGAGATGCTGAAATAGTCCGGAGGATATACAAGGTGGGCTTTAACGACGTGCTCAGAGTGGCCGCCGTGGTGATCTTCTTCGGAGACTGACCGGGGCGGTTCTGTCATTCTGATTGAGCGGGCTTCCCGGAGAGAGCCCGCTCATGATGCGTTTACGTCGCTTTTACTGCTGAGGTTTTTCCGATCCGCCCTGCTTTTCCCTGGCGTGCGTATCCATCTGGGGGAGCATCTGCTGAAGATCTTCCTTCGTGAGGCCTGTGAGCCCGGCGAGTGTGCTGACGAAAGTCTGCATCACTTCACTCATCGAGGCCTTCTTGTCGCCGGATGCCTTCATGATCTGCTCCATCTGCTCTGCATTGAGTTTTTTCCCCAGCTTCGTCTCGATCTTCGAGATGACGTCCTTCTGATACGGCTCGCTGGAATAACCTATTCTGGGCATCCATCCCTTTATCTCTTCCAGAGAGATGCCCGTGATCGTCGAAAGTCTGCCTGCAAAAGTGTCGACTGCGCTGTTCATCCCGTCTCTCCACTTGAGAGACGCGTTTTTGAGCTGCATCTTCTGCGCCATGGTGAGCGGCTTTCCGAGCTTTGCCTCAATCTTGGAAACGAGCTTTCCGCCTGGCTGCCCTGATTCAGACGGCGCGTTCTGGCACATCGCCGCTTCCGTAAGAAGAGCGATCATGCACAGTGTCAGGAGCAGATAGAAATATTTCTTGTTTCTCATCGCGAACCTCCCTGTAATAAAGTCAAATATATAAATCATACACGCCGGCATAATTATGGCTTTTCTGCAGGAGGCTTCTTCGAATCGGCCTCCCTGGATTTTTCGAGGAGCTTGTTGAAGCGCTTCTCCTTTCTGAGGCTGTCGAATTCATGGGAATACCTGCCTATCGCCTCAAAGCCGCCCATGCCCTTGTCTATCGCCTTTTCCAGCGAGTCCATCGCCTGCTCCTTCTCTCCCATCCTGGCATAGCAAGATCCCTCGTAAAAGTACAGGTATGGGTCCCGGTTATTGATCTTCCCGGCGGTGGTGAAAGAATCGAGGGCCTCCCTGTACTTCTTCCTGCTCATCAGTGAGAGGCCCAGGTTGTAGATGGCCTCGTAATAGTCCGGCTTCAGTTCGGCGGCTTTCCTGTAAGCCGCGATGGCTTCATCCGTTTTTCCCATACTGCCCTTTATGACACCCATGTTGTTGTAGGCCTCTGCAAAGCCGGGCTTCAGCTTTATGGCCTTCTCATAGTGATCTATGGCTTCATTGTGCGAGCCCTGCTGCTCGTATGCTATGGCCAGGTTCAGATGATACCACTCCGATTCGGGGCCGGCATTGATCGCCTTCTCATACATCGAGATGGCGACAGGGAGGTTCCTCTGCTCGAAGCTTATCAGTCCCAGGTTGTACCAGGCGTCCGCGCAGGACGGGTTCAGCTCCAGGGCCATTTTGAGCTTCTGGACTGCCATGGCGTTGTTGTGGGCCTGATAGAACTGTACTCCCTCGTTGTTGAGCTTTTTCGCCCTGTCGACTTTTGACGCGCACCCGGCCAGAGTGACAAGAGCGACAAGCAGTATCAGTATTGCAGCCTTCATGTGATCTATGAGACCTCCTGCATCGGTGAGCTCAGGTTATCAATACAGCAACCTGAACTTCGCGGGAATGCCCGGGAAAACCTCCATCGAGCTGTCAGCATTGCTGTTCAGAATGTGCCGTCCTGACTGGCACTCACCTTCAGGACGGCAGTGTGAAGTAGAAAGTGGCGCCTTTCTCCACTTCGCTCATGGCCCAGACCTTTCCGCCGTGCCGGCTTATTATTCGGTTGACTGTGGCCAGGCCTATGCCCGTGCCTTCGAAATCCTCGTCGGTGTGCAGGCGCTGGAATGCCGAGAAGAGCTTCCCTGCATAGGCTATGTCGAAGCCTGCTCCATCATCCTGGACGTAGTACACGGTTTCGCCGTCCTTTTCCATGCTGTTCAGCTCGATTCTGCCTGTCTTGTGCCTGGATGTGAATTTCCAGGCATTTCCCAGAAGATTTTCGAGCACAATCTTCATCATGTTCTGATCTGCAAAGACAGTCAGCTTCGGAGCAATCACAAACTCGACACTGCGCTCAGGCTCGCCGGACTTGAGCCATTCTGCAATCGCCGATGCCAGCTCGCTCAGATTTACGCTCTTTTTCTGCAGTTCGCTGCGGATGACCCGGGAGAGCCTGAGCATGTCGTCTATCAGCTGGGCCATATGCTGGCTCGCCGTACGCATCCTGTTCAGGTAGTGCCTGCCCTGTGAATCCAGTTTATCCTCATAGTCCTCCATTATTGCCAGGCTGAATCCGTCTATGCAGCGCAGCGGCGCCCGCAGGTCGTGAGAGAGAGAGTAGGCGAAGGCTTCCAGTTCCCTGTTTGCTGTTGTCAGCTGGGCTGTCCGGCTCACGACCCTCTCTTCCAGCTCCATATTGAGGGAGTGGATCTCTTCCTCCGCCTTCTTGCGGTCTGTAATGTCGAGAAGATAGCCGTGGTAGTGTGTAATCGCTCCGGTATGATCTCTCACCACTATTGTAAAATCGTATATCCATCTGTATTCACCACCTTTTACGGCTATCCTGTACTCCTGCTCGTAGAATGGGTGGCCTGCCCTGCTGAACCCTTCAACCTCGTCGGAGACCCTCTTAAGATCGTCACTGTGGATGATCGAGGCATATGACACCCTTCCTGAGGTGAGTTCTTCGGGGAGATATCCGAACTGAGTCGATACATTGGGCGAGACATATTCGACAGGCCATCCTTCCAGAGCCTTCCACTTGAAAACGACAGTGGGGCCTCCCATGAAGAGCCTCTGCTCCATCCTGAGCCCCTCCATCGTCCTGATCAGTCTTTCTGTCATCACATTGAACGTATCGGCCAGGATTCCTATCTCGTCGCCTGTATCTGCTTTCACAGGCTGCCCGAAGTCTCCCTTGATGATTGCCTCTGCTGCCTTTGTTATCTGCCTGACAGGCTGGGTGATGGTCCAGGAGGCTGCAATCCCTATAACGCCTATGACAAGAAATATCAGTATGCCTGAAACTGTCATGATTCTGGTCATCCTGGCCCTTCCGTCAGAGAGGACGCTGCTGTAGCTCTTCAGTTCGTCTTCATAGACGCTTGTGCCTATAACCCAGTCCCACGGCTTGTAGTACGCAAGGCGGGCGATCTTCCATCTGGGATTGCTTTCTCCCGGGTTCTTCCAGCGGTATCGCTCTGTGGCCAGCTCTCCAGGCTTCAGCGCGACAGCCTTTCTTATTATCTCCTGAATTACGAGGCGACCGTCGCTGTCTCTCGTCTCCCACAGATCCTCGCCGTCGCGCTCGCCTCTCTGGGATATGATGTAATGGCCGCGCTCCTCTCCCCGGCCGTTCAGCACGTAGACGTACCCGGTTCTGCCGACTCTGGTCTCCAGAATTGCCTGTCTGATCCTCGATTCAAGGCTCTTCTGCTTTGCTCCCACATAGAGCATGCCGATGATATGGCCGGACCTGTCGATTATCGGCTCATAGACGCTCAGATACCAGGTATCCACTACATATGCGCGTCCGTAGTAAGGCTCTGACTTCAGGATGCTCGAGATCACCGGGTTCGCGGCGCCGTCGGGATTTACGGCAGGGATGTAGGTTCCGACTGCTCTTTCATCCCGGATGTTTCGAACGGTTGTGGCGACTCTGAGCATGTCGCCCTTTTCATTCATACGCTGGAAGATTGTGGCGCTCTCTCCGACGAGCCTCGTGATCTCGTCAACGACCATCGTCTCTGTGGAAAGAGATTTGTTGTGGTTCAGCCCGTAATTCCCTATCAGCACTTTCGGCAGTGTGACTGTTTCGGCTTTTTGCGTAAACTGGTTTACCGCTTCCCACGATACCGTCTCTTTTGACAGGCTGATGCCTCCTGCGCGGTTCAATGTGCTCCTGGCGACGTGTATGTAGCAGTCGAGCTGCTTCAGGAAAGCCTCGTTCTCCGTCTGGACCAGGTTGTAGACGCCCTGTGTTATATGGTCCAGGTCGGCGTCGATCAGACTGTCAACTTCCTTCTGGGCCAGCGTATTGTACTGGCCGCTCAGCCACACGGCAAGCAGGACCAGCGTGACTGCTGTCAGAAGCACGCCGGAGGTCCCCAGCAGAGAGATCTTGGCATTGAGCCTCAGATTCCTGAAAAAGCGCATGATGAAGCACCTTATTTGAAGAATTGGCTGGTGCGGCTGTTTTTTTTTCTCATGCTGTGTAGATTTTTGTACTTATATATTTGACGAATAAGGCTGAAATACTTTCAAGCCGGCCGTCGAAATAAAAACAGACTGGAAATGTTGATAAAGGGCTTTCCCGACGATGTTATCGGGATGAGCGGGGTTTGATTGTGATGGCCTTTCATCATCGCCGGGGAGCGCCGGCAAGAGGAAATACAACTGTAATTTCTGTTCCGCCCTTCTCCCCGGAGTCATTGCCCATCGTTACAGCTCCTCCGAGCTGAAAGGCCAGGTCGTTGACCAGCTGCAGGCCGAGCGTGCCGGAATCTCTGCTGCTGAAGTCTGATGGAAGCCCGATCCCGTTGTCTTTCACTGTAAGGGCCGCCTTTCCGTCATCTGACACAGAGAACGACACGCAGACTTTTCCTGTTTTTCCGTCAGGGAATGCGTGCTTGAGCGTGTTGGAGATCAGCTCGTTGACTATCAGGCCGCATGGAATGGCCTGATCGATCTCCAGAAAGGCATCTTTTGAGTCGATTGAGAAAGTTACGCCTCTTTTCTTGACCGATTTGAACAGGGACTCGACGAGGCTCTTCATGTATTCGCCGAAGTTGATATGGGCCAGATCGTGCGAGCGATACAGCTTTTCATGGATCAGCGCCATGGAGCGTACCCTGTTCTTGCTCTCCTGCAGGAGCTCCCTGAGAGTCTGGTCTTGCGCCTGGACAGCCTGAAGGTTCAGAAGGCTCGAGATTATCTGCATGTTGTTCTTGACCCGGTGGTGTACCTCTTTCAGCAGCAGCTCCTTTTCCTTCAGCGAGGCTTTCAGCTCCATTTCGGCTTCCTTGCGCTTGGTGATGTCTTTTGATACCACCAGGATACCGAATGGCTTCCCCTCCTTTCTGAGCAGCGCGCCGCGCACTTCGCAGTAGTAAAGCGTTCCGTCCTTTTTGTTGAACCCCATCTCGTATGAAGAGAGGGATACTCCTCTGATGAGATCGTTAAAGAGCATGATATACGTGGGAATATCAGCAAGTCTCATGGATTTGAGCTTCGTGAAGTGCTTCCCGACGATCTCCTCTCTCGAATATCCTGTCTGTCTGAAGGTCTCCTCGTTAGCGGAAGAGACGTATCCTTTCAGATCGATTATGGCTATGCTGTCCGGAGACGTCTCTATCATCATCCTGTGCAATTCTTCGCTCTCCTTCAGCATCTGCTCCATCCTGAGCCTTTCTCTCTCCTGCATTGAGCGCTCCTGCTGCGCGCTGAGCACCGGCGCGATGAAGGCGGCGATTGATTCGAGGAGCATCACGTCGTTTTCATCATAGTCTGAATGTTTGTTGGCGACGGTTATGACTCCTGTGACCCGCCCCTGGTTTGAGAGCGGCGTGGACAGGACTCTCGATATGGGATGGTGAGAGTGCGAAAAGGCGGCAGGCCGGTTGTCGAAGAAGCTCTTCCCTTCGGTGATGGCCCTTCCCCAGATACCTATGTTGATGCCGTGGGGAAAATCCTTCCTGTCCAACCATCCAGGGCTCTTGCGGGCTGCCTCTTCGGACACCGCTTTTACCGTCAGATTCCCCTGCCCGTCGATCTGCCCGAATACTCCCACCGAGCTTTCGGCGGCCTCGAGTATCGTGTCCAGGATGTGCTGCGCTGAATCATCGCCTTCGTATGTCAGAAATATCCGGGCAATTCTGTTGAGATAGCCGAGTTTCCGCTCGGAATACATGAGTCTTTCTTCCATGTCTACTCTGTCAGTTATGTCTATGATGTGGATGAAGAGCCTTGTGGGATCTCCGTCTGCCAGAATCGCCCCTTTGAGGAATATGTGTATCTTTTCGCCGGTGATGGTGCGGTTGGTCGTCTCGCCTTCGAATTCCTTCTGTCCTTCTGCAATGGCGGTCAGCTTTCGAATGAAGTAATCCAGACCTTCCTCATCAGGCGCCCTGTTGACGTTTCGGAGCAAATCCTCTCTTGAGTCAGCTTTTAAAAGCTTCAGTGCCTGTCTGTTTACGGCTGTTATCCTTATAGATGTCGCTATCTCGAACAGGACTTCTCTGTGGGCTTTCAGATAGCTATACAAGTCCTTGACATTCTGTTGCCTGAGCTTCTCCAGATGGGCCATTACCCCGGATATATCTTCCACGATTGTGGAGATGGGGAGAGCGTCTATTAACTCTTCCACATATTGCGGGAGGCTCTTGTCATTATTATTGCTGAAGCCTTCCATGGCGCTGATACTCTGCTCCTTCGAAGGTAATCCGCCGCTGTGAGTCCGATTCTGATTTCAAAGAATCCGGGTATTTTCTGTCGGGAGGCTTCAGAGCGGGGGCAATTTCCCGGATCAGGTGGGCGAAGTAATGATTCACCTATGACTCTGCCCAATCCTTCTTTTGTTCTCAGGAAGTGGTACTGGCGAGAATCAGTGTCTGGGAAACCTGCCGGAATCGCCCTCTCCTCTTTCTCCTTACCCCGTACCCTGATTGCTCTTTTGTCGTAATATTAATATAATTTTAACTTCTGTGCAGTTGAGGTCTGTCGAGACATGCCCTATAATTGAGTGGGATATTGCATGCAGGTGTATGCCGTGGATAAGATATTTGGAAACCTGGGAAACAAGTTCATAGAGAAATATCAGCAGCACATCTCTGGCTCTCTTGCCAGCGAGCGTGATTATGACTGTAAATATACGCCGTCCTGCTCTGAATACACACATCAGGCCATAGAGGAGCACGGCATGGTCAAGGGCGGCGTGATGGGCTTCATGCGCATGATGAGGTGCCACGTCACTGCAAAGGGAGGCTTCGATCCAGTTGTTCCGAAGGATCAGGAAGGCCTCGAGCGCGATTTTGTCCCGGCTCACATGAACTACCAGTATGAGTCTGCTGACAAGATCATGTCATATACAAAAGCTCCTGCTGCCTCCCGTGACAGGAGCAAAGTGAGCGGCGAATCGGAGATCGGCAATCGCAGTATCAGGGAGGCCGTTTCTGACGGGCTCCGCTCCACGCTCGCCGGAGCCTGCACACTGGCCGGCGGCCTGGCAGGCGGTATGCTCTTCTCGGTGGTCGGCGCCGGCCTGGGAGGCTGGCTCGGCACCGAAGCGGGGCTCAACAAGATAGATGATGTCAACGCGAAGATTGCGCAGAAATATTCTCCCGAATCGGTATACGGCTTTGCAAAGATAGAGAACGCAGTCGCGAAGCCGTCATTTCTTCTCAACAGGTATATAGCGGAAGAGACGGGCAGCAGGACGGCGGCCAGCATTGCAGGAGGATTCCTTGGAGGGCCTGTCGGGGTCGTCGTCGGCGGCTTGAAGGGCTTCCAGGCGGGAATGAAGACAGGGAAGCAATATGGCCGTCTCTTCGGCCGCTCCATCGCCGGTCTCAGAAATCAAGGCATGAGAATGCAGAAGGTCAGGCGCGAGCCTTTCGTTCCCACATCTTCGTTCCTGAAGGAAAAGCCTCTGTTCGAGGTCGGGGGCACGAGCGTGATGCCTCTCGTGAACGCCGATGCCGCAACGGCGATGAAGGAGCTCGTGAAAGAGGCTAAAACCTCTGTGGACATAGAGATCTTCTCGATAAGAAGCGAGGAGATGGTAAAACTGCTGAAGGAAAAGCTCGGAGAGGGCGTAAGGGTCAGGATCATCAACAACCCTCCAGGGCGCAACAAGGAAGAGATTGATTCACACAGAGGAGCTCTCGACGAACTGAAGGCCGCCGGAGCGGAAGTTCTCGAATATCCTCTTCTGAAGTCGGCGTGGCAGTTCAACCACACCAAGATGGTCATTGTAGATGACAATGCGGCCATAATGGGCAGCAAGAACTGGAATGAAGATTTCAGGATGGAAAAGGACTTCGACGTCGCGTTCATGATGACAGGCGATACTGTCGACGAGGCGCGCCAGATCTTCAGCAGAGACTGGAGGAGATGCGGCGGAAAGGCCGCCAATGTGAAGCACCGCGACGAGAGCCCCAAGGTGGAGATGCTCGTCAGCGAGCCGTTCCACTATGACGCCGCAAACGCTGTCAAGAAGAATATCAGGGAGGCCGGGAGCTCAATAGACGTCGGCATGTACTGGCTCACTGACAGGGATGTGCTGAACGAGCTGGTTGAAGCCGCGCAGCAGCGGCACGTCAAAGTCAGGGTTCTGCTGTCCCGGTCAGATGAAAACCGCGCCGCGAAAGAGATCCTCGACAAAGCCGGTATTGAGGTGAAGGTATTCACGCCTCCGGAGGGCGACGATGCCAGGAAGGCCTCATATCATACGAAGATGGCCATATTCGACGACAGGAAGGTCATTGCAGGCTCGTGCGACTGGACCACCCAGGCGTTCTACCTGAACCACGAGCTGAGCATATCGATAGATGACGCCGAAGTCGCAAAATATATGAAGGAAGCCTTCGAGAAAGACTGGACAGGCCACGCGGACAGGGAAGGAGCGTTCGACGGAAGATACGAGATGCAGGGAATGGCCAGGATAAACGAGACCAACAGAAGGATCTCGCAGCATCTACCGTCAGCTCTCGCAAAGACAGGCATGATGCTGGCAGGCATAGTGGGATCGGCAAAGGGCCTCTTCCGCAGGGAGGCCAGGGAGGCCAATTCCGAGCTGAAGATGTCCATGCCGGAGAAAGCTTCTTCCAGCGCGCCTGCAGGCGCAGCTGAATCTGCGGCCGTATCGGAGGCAGGCGGCGTGAAGGGACCGGTAAGGTTTACATTGCCGGAGCTCCGCGAGCCCATAAAGATGCAGATGATCTCCGACAATGCCGGCGTGGAGGGCCAGTCTTCCTTGACGAGGATGGAGCTCAATCCTTCGATGGTTGGAGTGTCGGGGAACGTGCTCGTCAGGAACGCCTATAGTGGAAAAGAGCTCACGATACCGGAGGCCTCGAAGATAGCCAGGCAGGTGTCGCGCCAGTTCCTGTCCCAGAAGCTCGATTCCGGCTCTGTCACCGAGATTATAATCGTAGATGACATGAAGGATGTGGAGAAGCTGAAGGCCAGCCCTTCAGGCAAGGTGCACCGCCAGTTCGGCGGCGGCGTGATAATCGATACCGATGCCGAGAAGCCGTTCCGGCGCGTATATCTGCACAGGAACCTCTTCAGCGCCGAGATGGATCTGCCAGGCAGGCTCGGGCCTTCAGTGTTCAGGAAGGACGATCCGAACAAGGTCATCGGAGTTCCCGTTCTGGCGAAGCGCCCGCTCGATCCTCCCATTAAGAGCGATTCTTCCATGTTCTGCGGAGGGCTTGTGTCGATCTCGGCAGAGCCTCCGGAGGGCTTCTTCGCAGGCTCGACGGCGCAGGAGATGGCTGAGGCCGGCCACAGGGCGAAGCCAGCAGCAGACGCAGACATATGGCTCTACAGGGTGCCGGACGCGAGAAAGGATGACTACTTCAAGTTCACCTATCCGAGCGAAGACAGGCCGGCAGATTCCCCGAGAGACGGGAAGTTCAAGATTGCCACAGGCTTCGGGACGGCCAGCAGCCCGATGTCTGCCGGCGCTTCAGATGCAGATCTGCTGTGGTTCGGCGACGAGCAGCACGGGACTCTCAGGAATTTCATGGACACGCTCGCGAAGCCAGATCTGACCGTGGAGGATCTCTACGGTCACAAGGGATTCGTGCAGCGCCTGTCTCCGCAGGAGGTCCTGCTCGGGAGCCCGGATCAGACTCACACGCTGACGAAGCAGGGCTTCAGCGAGCTTAAGACAGATCCAAAATATTACAGGAAGATATACAGCCGCGATTACGACGCGTTCCTGAAAGGGCTTTTCCAGGAGTCGGCAGGGCTCCCTGCAAAGACGAGCTACCTGCTCGCAACGTCGCGCGGCTGCTCGCAGGGCTGCAACATATGCTGCTCAGGCGGCGTCAAGTCGTTCCAGTTCTTCGACGGAAAGCGCATCATGACAGAGCTGGAGAAGATAGCCGAGCTCGAGAAGCCGAAGGACGGCGAGATTATTGACATCTTCTTCCTGGACAGCAACCTGAACAACAACGCCGAGCGCATGATCGAGCTGGCCGATCTCTACGAGAAGAGCCCGCTCAAAGGGAAGTTCAGGTTCTTCTGCCGGCACAGCAGCCCCAACGGCTTCCTGATGCCCACTGACAGCGGCGAGAAGGTCGTCAACAGGGAGCTCGTGAAGGCATACGCCAGGCTGGGCCTCAAGGAAGTCGTGATGGGGATCGACACATACGACGACAACAGCACCCTGACGATGAAGACGAGGCGGAACGTCGTGGCCGAGAAGGAGGGCGCGACGCGGCCCACATACAGGGCTGCAGAGGTCAGGGAGATGATCAGGGCCCTCGAAGGGGAAGGCCTGTTGAGCAGGGGCTTCTACATCACGAACAATCCCTGGGTCACCGACCTGGACCGCATAGACTCATACTACAACATAATCGAGCTGTGGCTCGAGAATCCGCATTTCTCAATCGACGCGAGAAACAGGGAGGTCCTGCAGTTGAAGCCGTTCGACGGCAGCCCTGTCACAGATGTCGCGGCTGAGATGAAGCTGAATGTGCTGAGCAATGGCCGCTTCGTAGCGAAGGGACCTCTCGGAGAAGTGGACGAGATGATGCAGTTCAGCGAGCTGAACAGGCCGAGGGCTAAGAGCGACCCGAACAGGGCCATCGAGCAGTTCAGGTCCGGCATCAACTCGATCAGGAAGGCGGCAGAGGGTGTTCTGTCAGACTCGTCGAGATCCGCCGAAGACCGCCGCAAGGCCGGCCTCGTAATAGAGAAGCTGATCCAGCGCGACGGCGAGCTCTCGCTGATGATGAAAGGAGAGAATCAGCAGTCTGTTCCGCAGGCCTCACAGTATCTGAACGATGCAGGGACATTCGCAGCTGCCCACGGCGATCTGCCTCAGCTCAACGCGGCCGATCAGAACAGCGAGTTCCTCTCTGCTGCCAGGACGCTCTTTGACGGGCTCCGCAGGGTGCTCCCGCTCAAGATGGAGATGTCCCAGATGAGCGCAGCTCCCGGAAAATTCGATTACAGAAGAGAGATATCGGCGCTCAGTCCGAAAGAGCCCCATACGATTAATAATCTGGACGGCTACCTGGAGGACAATCTCGGTGGGAAGGCGATGCAGGCCATAAGAGAAACCAGCGAGCCCTTCGTGATAATCCAGGGCGAGGGAAGCAAAGCCTTTGCCGAGATGAAATCAAGGGGCTGGAAGATCCTGGACGTCGTAGAAAAGCGCGAGGGCTTCCACAAGATCTGCCACGTGCAGGATGCCGCTGGGAAGACCATGTATGCAGTGGTGCGCGTCAACGGCGACGACAGGGTGTTGCACATGCAGAGCCTGCTTAAGCTGGCAGGGCTTCCAGGTAACAGGATCTCGACGACAGGCACATATACGCCTGTCAAGGACGACTATCTGAAAGCATTCAAGGAAATCGGGCATGTGCCTGACTACGTCGTATACGGAATGGGGAAGACCGCCGCCGCTGCGCTGATGACGGCGCGCCCGTTCCACAACGCCGGAGAGCTGGCTGATCTGCTCACTCACAAAAAGACTGCCGGCAGTGCTTCGCCGAAAGGCATTGAAGAGCGGCACGACCTTTCCGGGCTATCCATGCATGTTATGGAGCTTGAAAACGGCAAACACATATGGTTCCTGCCGCCTGTATACGGCGATCTCTCGAAGGATGTCGTGCAGGCCCTGGCCGAGCACGGCGCGAAGAACATGACGTTCATGGGCACCTGCGGCGCCGTCAACCCGTCTTATCACGTCGGGCAGGTAGTGACGCCTGCCGAGCGCATTCTCCCTGACGGGAAGCGGGAGAGCCTGGGCTGGCTTGCACCTTCTCCGGACGCCACTCCCGGAACCTATATGCGCGTGGCCACTCCAAACGTGGAAACGGTGCAGTGGGCGCGCGATACAGTCGCAAAGGGCGTCGACACGATAGAAGTGGAGCTCGGATACTGGCTCGATGAGCTCAAAAACCGCCCCGATATAACCTTCCATGTTCAGAACGTTGTTAGCGACGTGATCCAGGGTGATCATCATGCGGACATGACCCAGTGGAGCAGCCTCAACAACGTCAAGAGCATGGGAGTCGTCAGGCGGAGCCTCGAGAGCAGCCTTGGCATAACTTCCGATGATCTCGCCGTGAAGAGCCTGGAAGCCCGCCCGATAGTCTCGGAGGCTTGACCCCTTTCCGAACTCCCGCCAGGATGTGGATTTTTCAGCTTTCAGAGCCTTGACTTTCCATGATATAATATCTTTGCTGGCGTTCAGAGTAGAATCTGGTATCCCGAAGCTTCCTTTTCATGTCACTTCGCGGTTACAGAATGTTCGAATTGAATGACCGCGTAGTAATTTCAAAGTTCCAGTGTACTGGAGGAAGGAGTCTGATAATGGGAAGAGAGCTATATGTGGGGAACCTGTCCTACTCGGCCGATGAGGAGGATCTGCGCTCGGCGTTCGGCGAGTTCGGCAGCGTCGAGACGGTAAACATAGTCACCGACCGCGAGACAGGCCGCTCGAGAGGCTTCGGCTTCGTCAAGATGTCGACTGATGAGGAGGCGCAGAAGGCGATAACCGGTCTCGGCGGCAAGGAGCTCAAGGAGAGAGCCCTCGTGGTAAACGAGGCGAGACCGAGAGAACAGAAGGACGGAGGACCGCGCGGTGGCGGCGGTGGCTTCAGAAGAGGAAGTCGCTACTAAGAGCGGTTTATGCCTGCTTCCAGGCCCATGGCAAGAAGCGGAAATATAAAAGAGCCAGAGAGGGACAGTCAAGAGACTGTCCCTTTTTCGCTGACTGGCCGGCCTGGAAGCTTTCACTATGGATCGTCTCTGGAACTGTATTGTCATACCGGCCTGTGCCATACTGACAGTGGATGAAATCATGTTCACACTGCAGGAGGCCGCTAATGGAAAACACAGCAATAACAACCAGCTCAGCAGATCTCTGCCTGCCATCTATGAACCGGCCCGTTCTGAGGGGCCTCGAGCCTCCTGAAACACTGGCACCAGAGCCTGTCGACGCCGTGTCGGTGAATGACCGGGAAAGGCCTGTCAAAGTCAGAGTGTATCCACAGGACCCGATGGTGAGCGGCCCGGCCGTGATAGAGGTAAAAGCCGAAGATATGGGCGCGCAGCTTTCAGGGAAGCACTTTTCGATAGATGACAGAGACAACGGCAAGGCATCTGCCGATTCGTCGGGGAACTACCTCGGCGAGCCTGGCACTCCGCAGTTCGATCAGGCGCACAGCATGGCCATTGCGGCAAGAGCTCACGATGTATGCGAGTCCTTTGCGGGGCATCCCATCGAATGGCGCTCCAATAACGGCGTATTGCTGATAGAGCCTCACAACCAGGCCGAGGAGAGCGCATTCTACAACGAGGGCGCAGGCTCGCTGCAGTTCGGCTCGATGGAGAGCGAAGGGCTCAAAAAGACTGTCCATTCCTGCCAGTCTGCAGACGTGGTGTCGCACGAGACAGGGCACGCAGTCATTCACACCGAGAGGCCTGAATGGTTCCGCGAGACGAATGTGTCGTGGGGAAACCTCGGGACATTGCCGATAGGCAATCTGGAGATAGTGGCCCTCGACGAGGCGTTCGCCGACTGCTCGTCGATGCTGACGGCCCTCTCTATAGACGAGAACCTGGCGGGCATGATTGATGACACAGGAGGCGATCTGTCCCGGCACAACAGGATTGCCGACATAGCAGAGGAGTTCGGCACGGCCTGCACGATGCAGAAAGGCGATGCAGGCGGCGAGCATTATATCCGGAGCGCGATAAACGATTTCAAATACAAGCCTGCCTATGATCTCCCCGCCTTCGAGTCGGAGCAGCAGCTATCACGGGAAAGCCACAGCTACTCCAGGATTTGGAGCGGAGTCTTTTACGACTGCTTCAGGAATATTTACGATAAGGTTCTCAGCTCGGCATCTGCGCCGGAAGGATCTGCAGGGACAGGGCGGCCGGATAAGGCGGCGCAGATCGATGCGCTGAAGAAGGCAAGGGACATAACAGGCCCGATCCTGATGAAGGCTGTCGACTGCAGCCCGCCTACGGCGCGAACTTTCCATTTCAGGGACATGGCCGTCGCGATGCTCGAGGCCGATGAGCTGATAACAGGCGGTGCGAACAGGAAAGAGCTTTTTGACGCGTTCATGGCGAGAGGGATAATGACCCAGTCGGATCTCAAGGCTTTCGACGACAGGCGCGGCAGGCTCCCGGCATTGAAGCTCGCTGGCACTCCGCCTACTGAAGCTGAGGCTGTTGCGATCCTCTCTGAAAACAGGGAAAAGCTGGGAGTTCCGGCAGATCCCTTCCGTCTCGAAAAGATCACGAGAGACTCAAAGGGCTACACATTCATACAGTATGTGATCCCCAGAGTGGATTCGATCCCGCTGCCTGACGGCACCATTGAAGTGAACAGAGATGGCGGCGTCACGCTTACATTCGGCCCTGACGGCAGGCTCGCATATTCATCGATCGACGCCACCTGGGATGACGGGAGCTCAGGAGCATTTCAGGCGTTGAGGAGCAATCCTTCGGTGCTTCTCACTTTGCCCCGAGGCATCCTGACCATGGGAACGAGCCATTTCGGATAGCAGTCAGTCCTGGAATCCGGCTTTTCAGTACGGGGACCATTCTTTCCGGCCGGCCGGGTCTTTCTCTTTCCATACAGGAAAACAAGTGCGGTCACAGAAAGAACTCTGCATGCCACTGAAAGGATGCCCTGCAATATGAAATATCTGTCTCTTCTTGTGTTTCCTGCTCTGATGATCTGCCAGGCCGGCAGCGCCTTTGCGTCTCAGCCTGACAGCCTTCCTGCAGGCCGGTCCGTGCTGACAGCTGAAGCTCAGTCCGGAGCGGCTTCTTCAGTCCGCTTCAGCCACGTTGCAATCGCTCTTCCCGCCGGAGTGTCTCTCGAGAGCGGCATGAAATGGTATAAGGAGACGATGGGCTTCGTGAAGGCCTGGGATATCAAGGAGCAGGATATGAACGACAGGGCGGCTTCAGATCTTCCCCGGAGGCTCTTTGGCGAAGGCTTCAAAAAGGTGCGCTATGTAAAGCTCGTCACGCCTGACAATGCGATGGCCCTGGAGCTTTTCGAGCTTTCCGGCCTGAAATCCGGAGACAGTGGGACCGGCCCTGCCAGGCGGGGATATGTCCACATGTGCGTGGCAGCAGATGACCCCGATGCTCTTGCTGCGAAGATTGTTAAGGCTGGTGGGAAGGAGATCTGGAGAAGCGGCCCTGATAGCGCAATGAAGGCATACTTCTGCAGCGATCCCTGGGGCAATATAATCGAGATCTTCATAACGCCGCCTGCTAAAGAGAGAATATGACCTGGGCGGGAAATCTGTCTTCAGGGAACACTCACATTCCGGTTCAGAGTGTAACCATTGTTTTACTCTCCCTCTCTCCATCCTCCCCGCCTCTCCTTTTCTTACACATAAAGATCTTTTGCATCTTTTTCGAGAACTCCGGGGAAGGGGCTGCAAGAAAGGAATACATGCCGGCCGTTCAGTAATTCTATATGTACGACAGATCAAAAGGAGGACAGATATGACTGCTATTATTGAGCCTCTCACGGCGAAGAATGCCTGGAAGGCCCTGGAAGCCCATTATGGAGTTATCAGGGATATTCATCTTCGAAAGCTCTTCGCAGACGATCCAGGCCGGGCTGAGAAGATGACCGTTGAGTCAGCCGGACTGCTGCTCGATTACTCAAAGAACCGCATTACAGAAGAGTCCGTCAAGCTCCTCGTGAAACTCGCCGAGGAAGCCGGCCTGAAAGAAAAGATAGACTCGATGTTCAGGGGCGACAGGATAAACATCACTGAAAAGAGGGCGGTCCTTCATACGGCTCTCCGTGCTCCGAAAGGCGCGGTGATAAATGTCGACGGAGTCAATGTCGTGCCTGAAGTGCACGAGGTGCTCGACAGGATGGCCGCGTTCACTGACAAGGTCCGGAGCGGCGAGTGGAAGGGCCATACAGGAAAGAAGATCCGCAACATCGTGAACATAGGCATAGGCGGCTCGGATCTGGGCCCGGTAATGGCATATGAAGCGCTGAAGCATTACAGCGACCGCAGTCTCGTCTTCCGGTTCGTCTCGAATATAGACAGCACCGATTTCGTGGAAGCCACGCACGACCTGGAGCCTGGTGAGACCCTCTTCATAATATCTTCCAAGACCTTCACGACCCTCGAGACAATGACCAACGCCCATTCGGCGCGCGAATGGTGCCTGAAGGGCATGCACGGCGACGCGGAGGCCATAGCCAGGCACTTCGTGGCTGTGTCCACGAACGCTCAGAAGGTCTCCGAATTCGGCATCGACACGGACAACATGTTCGGATTCTGGGACTGGGTGGGAGGCAGGTACTCGATGGATTCTGCCATCGGCCTCTCGACGATGCTCGCCATCGGCCCGGAGAATTTCCATTCGATGCTCAAGGGCTTCCACGAAATGGACGAGCATTTCCGCACAACACCGTTCGAAAAGAATCTCCCTGTGCTGATGGGCCTCATCGGCATATGGAACAGCAACTTCCTGGGCGCGGAGACAGTGGCGGTTCTTCCGTACGAGCACTATCTGAGGAGGTTCTCGGCGTACCTTCAGCAGCTTATAATGGAGAGCAACGGGAAGCATGTGACTCTGGAAGGGGCCGCCGTGACTTACCAGACCAGCCCTGTTTACTGGGGAGAGCCCGGCACGAACGGCCAGCACTCTTTCTACCAGCTGATTCACCAGGGCACGAGGCTGATCCCCTGTGATTTCATAGCCTTCAGCTCTGCTCTCAACCCGCTCGGCAGGCATCACGACCTGCTTATCGCCAACGTGATCGCCCAGGCCGAGGCGCTGGCCTTCGGCAAGACCGAAGTGGAAGTGAAGGCCGAGGGAGTGCCTGAATGGCTCGCGCCGCACCGCTCGTTCGACGGGAACAGGCCTTCGAACACGATATTCGCCTCAAAGCTCGACCCGGAGACCCTTGGAAGGCTCGTGGCGCTGTACGAGCACATCGTTTTCACCCAGGGCGCCATCTGGAACATCAACCCATTCGATCAGTGGGGCGTCGAGCTCGGCAAGGCGCTGGCGCAGCGAATCATCCCCGAGCTGGAGAGCACGGGAGAGCCGTCTCTCTCACACGACAGCTCTACGAACGCCATCATACGATATTACAGAAAGACAAGAGGGAAGTAAGCGCAGATGGAGCGCGGCGTTCCTGCTTAAAGGGGGCGCCGCGCTCTATTACTCGCAGCGGGATGGCAGCGAGCAGTCCGGGATCGAGCCGTCTTTGTTCTTCAGCACGACATCGATCGGGATGGCCGTGGAGGTATATGTCCTGAATACGATGCCGCGCTTGTCGCTCAATACAGTGAAGTTCCCCGGCGAGTCCTCTTCCGTGAACTCCCTGTTTGTAATGTAGTTCCTGAGAGGCTGCCTTCCAGGGCTCATCTCCCTGTAATAGCTGTCGAGATGGGCGATGAACCACTTCGGCATCTCCGCTTCGGACATCTTCTCGAAATCCTTCCTGTTCTCGCTGAGCGCAGATTCGACAGAATATTTCAGGCAGTCCGTATACATCTGCGACGAGCTCTTGTCTCCCAGGTTTTCAGTCTTCACCGTGGGGATCACGACAGGCCCGAGAACGGGGATGAGAAGGCACAGGAGTAGCGACGGCACGACTATCCTGCTGAAGAATGTCACTGGATTCTCCCCGCCGCGCAGGTTCCCGTAAAAAACGAAGATAACCGCAGGCACCACGATGCTCCAGAGCCACAGCGAAAAGAGAACCGCCGTGTCTCTGGCGCCTGTTTTACTGTAATACTGCTTCTGGAGAGGCAGGTACGGCTCGAGGGCTATGCTGAGGTCACCGCGGCTCATCTGCTTAGGGGAGAGCGTTCCTGTGCATCTCGTTAAAACCGCGCCGTTCCAGAGGTATGACGAAACCCTGGGATGGCCGATCTCCTGGCCTGTCTCCCTGGCTCTGAAGATCACCCTGTCCCTGCCGCCTGTCGACAGGCCTCTCCACCTCGCATCGTGCGATTCATTGATGCTTTTCGATTCGTAGTAGTCGCAGAGCTCCATCGTGAGAGGCCTGACCTTTGCGCGCTGGCCTGATATCACGTACAGCTCGAGATGCACGGGCGAGCCGGCAAGAGAGGTCATCCTGATTGGATAGACAGGCGAATCTGTCAGGAAGCCTATCTCGAGCGGATGGGGCTTCGACAGGCCGCTTCCTTCCCTCGTAAGCCTGGCCGTGATGAAGTGCCACTTCTTCTTTATATAATCCTCCACTATCGGAGCTCCCTCTGCCGGGATCTCCCTGAGGCCGCTGCTTCTGAGCCACGCGTTCAGCGACTCCGCGCTGTCTGCGTTGAGCACCGAGATCTGATAATTCCCGACTGTCGACTGCCGCTCAACCCTTATCCCCTCCAGAGAGACTGTCACTGCAGATCGATTCTGCCCACGCAGCGGGACAAAGCCCGAGCATATTATGCACGTGCACGTTATCGCCACTCCGAGCGAAACAGACGCTACTGTGGAAGATGGCTGCGCGATTATTATCACGAGAAGCCATATCGTCGTGACTGCAGCGATGCAGAGCCAGAAGTCCTTTTCCTTCTTCCTGTCGTGCACTATCTTAGGCTGGGCGCAGAGAGAGAGGGTCTCGAGAAAGCCTGCGTTGACGGCCTGTATATCCAGCGGTTTCTCCGGGACAGGCACGATCCATCCGAAGTCTCTGCCTTCGCCGGCAAAGCTGGATTCGACTATGAGCCTTTCAATCCCCAGCCTGTACACCACCAGGGCTCTCTGTGACGGGATGGCGGGAAGCTTTGAGCACGTTTTTTCCGGAAAGAAGCAGCCGTCAGCGAGCGCGCAGGGCGCGGCGGCCATGAGAAGCAGGGCGGCAAGAAATATGAGAGGCAGTGTCTTTCTCATCTGCGGTCCGGGCCTCCGGCCCATGCATCGTCATTTTCTGATATGGTGATGCGCTGAAGATCTTTCTGGAAGGGTGAAAGACTTCCATCAGTAGAATACTACTCCTTCGACAGAGCGTGTTCCTTCAGCATCATGGACATTATCCTGCCTGGGGGAGATTTCTAAGAGGCTCTTGTGCTATTCAGGCATACTGCAGCTTGTCACCGAAGAAGAGGCGGATTTCCGGGATCCCTGGCGACCCTGCCAGTGCCACAGACTCAGCGGGATTGACCGGTTATTGCTTCTGTTTCTCTGCGCGGGTGACGCGCTTCCAGTTTTCCAGCCGCTTTTCCATCCATTCCACTTCGTCTGGCATACCATGGCTCCTGTAGAACTCGAGGAGCTGCTCATACCTTTTTGTGCTGTCGAATCCCATGTTCCAGCTCAGCTTTCTGTGGCAGACAGGGCAGTATTCCATCGGGGCGTCGTCGCCTTCCTTTACGCTCAGCCCTCCGTTCATCGAGCAGACGTAGAATACGCAGTGGCCCAGGCCGAAGACGTGGCCCATTTCATGGTTCAGAGTCTTGCAGATCCTTCTCAATACCAGCGCTTTGTCCTCAGGCTTCCTCTCCCTTCCATAGAACTCCGGGTAGAAGCGGCAGATGCTGTAGATCCCGACCCGGTCCTGCAGGCTGCCGAGGCCGAGCACGAAGTTCATGTTCGGAGTCATCAGGTCGGATTCGGTGATGCCCATATATGTGACAGCGTCTTTTGGAAGGCGCGGTGCCAGTATCTTTGACAGTATCTTCCCTGCGTCATACTGCAGCCAGGTTCTCCTGCCTGCTGAAACCTCGCGGGTCCACTGCTCGTTTTTATCCGGGAGCTCGAGCGCAATCGGTTTTTCCAGGCGCACAGAAAGCTGAAAGAATATCTCGGTATACTGCTGCAGATCCTTCAGTATGCCCTTTTCCTCCTCCGAGAGCGGCCCGACAGGCTGGATTACTATTGTGCGGCGCTCGGCAGAAGGCCGGACAGGCAGGCTGGCCTTGTAGATTTCAAATGTCTGCACCGGTTCCGGGAACCTTGAGAGCCAGCCTCCCATATCGTTCGGGTCTATCCGCTTCCAGCCTGCTTCGTCATCAGGCTCAATTGAGGCATAGGCGCGCCTTTTCAGCTCCCCTGCCAGCAGGCTCTCGGCCTGGCCGCCTCCAACGCTGGGGCTGAAGAGCCACGGCCATATCACGGCGATGAGGAGAGATATCAGCAGCAGAATGAGGAGCAGGGCCAGCAGGGCGTTCCTGCGGCCCCTGATCGGTCGGCTCCAGATTGACTTTGCGGCGGGGCCGGATGGCTGTGCGGCATTATCCGGGGCTTCGTATCCGTTTTTCATAACGGCTCCATCCGAAGGCTGCTGCCTTATCTCTGCTGCTTTGCAGGGCTCGGGATTCCGAAGTGCTTTTCGATTGCGAAGGCCACCGTTCCGTCGCAGGACGGCAGAATGTCGCTGGCTGCAATAATGCGATCGTCCCACATCTTTCTGATAGCGGCCTCCCGTTCGGAGAAACGGTCGCTCTTTCCGCGATCGGCATAGTTTTCTCTCTCCCACTCGATTGCCTCGGCCAGTCTTTCCGGCCTGAAGAATATGGAAGCCTCCCACGGCTCCGGCTCGCCTTCCGCGCACAGCCAGCCTGGAGTCCAGTCATCGTCCACATCTGCCGTGTCCGGACCGAGAAGAGGGAACCAGACCAGCTTGCGGAGCATTTTGCCGTCCAGGGCGTGCTCGTATACGAGAGAATCAGGCATGTTCGCGAAGATGTAAATCACCTCGCCGAATTTTGCTGAGCGGGGGCCGGCAAGCGAAGCTTCGCCAGACAGGATTTCATCGGCAGGAGGTGAGGCTCCGTCGCGATAGTTGCACGCGAGCCATTCGGAGCCAGGGACCTTATCCGCCCTGGAAAAGGTCAGCCTGAGCTGTCTCTCCCCGCCGGCCCTCCTCTCGAGCTCAGCGAGGTCGTCGAGCTTTACATAGTACACATCATACGATTTCATCGCAGATCCCACCCTTTCATGTTTTATAAAGCTCCCGGACCGCTCCGGCCTGTCAGATCCATGCGATGTTCCTCGCTTTTCTGTTCGGGATCCTCCTGTAATGCAAGTTCGGATAGCCTGTCATCAATGCGCCGTAGATCTTGCTGCCTTCAGGGACACCGAGATGCCTTTCCAGGCCGGGGTCGTGTGAGGCGGCCATCAGCAGGAATCCGGCCCAGCAGGTGCCGAGCCCCTTCGCCCAGGCGGCCAGCTCGAAGTAAGTCAGCGCGATTGTGCAGTCTACCTGCGGCAGAACCGAGTCCACAGGGGCATAGGCTATCACCAGATTCGGCGCGCCTCTGAAGACCACGTCGTGGCCGGCGTCGAAGGCGTCGACGAGCGGCTGCATGACGCCTGCCTTTCTCATCCCTTCGATGACGAGCTTTGCCAGCTCGAGCACGCCCTGCCTCTTTTCTATCACGATCCATCCGAGGGTCTGCTGATTCTTGGCAGTCGGCGCGTGTCCGGCGGCGTTTAGAAGGTGCTGCATCACTTCTCTCGGAACGGGAGTGTCCTTGTAGTTTCTTATCGAGCGGCGCGACTTCATCATCTGTATCAGGACATCCAAATCGATGGCGTCAGCTTTCTGGCATTCAGCGAGTGTGTCCGGCTTTATCCCCTTCAGAGTCAGCGCGTCGTGCGGGCAGACTGCTATGCAGTGGCCGCATTCGAGGCACATCTCCTCCGCTTTCTCAATCTCCTGCGGATATTTTTCCGGGCCGGCGACGAAGAGCCCGAGCGGGCACTCCCTTATGCAGAGCCCGTCTTTTTTACATCTTTCCCTGTCAACTGTAATGAGCGACATGTTGATCTCCTTCACTTCTGTTTCCTGGTTTCAATCAAAAGAGGCGACTCTCTGAAATTCTGTGATGAGGCTTCAATCCCCTTCACAGTTTCTGGTTCATGAAGTGCTGGGAACCGACGTATCAGATTGCTCAAAATCCATTCCTATCTGCTATTGACTCATCAATATTTTTTATTTACAATATATGTAGGACAATCAGCCTACAAGGAGATGAGCCTGATGAAATATGCCACCGTGAGGGACTTGAGGATCAACGCTTCAAAAGTCATGAGAGATGCCGAAGATGAAGAAATCCTGGTGACAAGAAGAGGTAAACCCTTTGCCCTGCTTGTTCCCGTTTCCGATGAGAACATCGAGAAGGTCCGGAAGGCGGTAAAAGCGGCTAAGTTGAACACTGCACTGGAGGACCTGTGGGAGGAGGCAAGGCAGAAAGGGACTGACAGGATTGCCATGGAGGAGATAGATGCCGAAATCGAAGCATACAGAGAAGAAAAGCGTTCCAAGGGTGGTAATTGATACCAATGTGTTTATCTCCGGCAATCTGAATCCTGAAAACTCTCCGGGAAAAATCCTGCTTTTGATGGCATGTCCCGGAGTTTTTGAGCACCTCGTCTCCAGAGAAATATTTCTGGAATACTCTGATGTAATTCGTAGAGATAAGTTTCGGTTCAGTAATGAAAAAATTGACGCAGCGCTCAGGATTGTTCTGGACACGGCCATAATGATCTCACCCAGTCATTCCTTTGATGCAAGCCCTGATCCGGATGACAATAAATTTCTTGAATGCGCTTTCGAGGGGAGAGCGCATTTCCTCATAACCGGCAATTTGCGACACTATCCTTTTTCAACATTCCATGGCACACGGATAGTTACACCGGAGGAGTTCATCGCTCTCATCAGGCCTGATAATTCACAGTCAGAAAGCAAAGGTTAAACTTCTTATAGTAACACTTAAAATAAACGCTCAGTTTTTCTCGAGACCCGATTCAATGGTCGGGGCGCAGGCAGAGCGGTGTGCCTGGAAGGTATGAGCGGCAGGCCTTTGGGCGGGCTTCATAAATCGCGCAGCTCTTCAAGCCTGATGGCTCATCTGTAAGGAACAGGCACCTGCTATCCCTGCCTTTCCTGGAGGATTTGCGGATCAGCGCGCCGTGGTCGCTCCATGTGTATGGTTCGGCCCCCAGGTAGCGCTCTCTGAGGTCGCCTGTTGAAAGTTCAAGAAATGCGGCGATCGTCTCGATCTCGCCGGTTGAGCATACTACATCGAAGGTGCTGCAGCATCTTCCGCAGTGCCGGCATGTAAGGGAGGCAGGGAGGGAGCCTATGTCAGCGGCTCCTGGAAACAGGTCTGCGACGTTATCTCCATCGCTTCCTGCTCCTTCGGCGTGATAGGCAGCCGCGATCAGGGATCTTATGTGCGTGAGAAGCGATTTCAGCAGCGGGCCTGTGACCTGCTCCCTCGCGAATCTCTGTGCGGAAGTCACGACTGTTATCACATCGCCCTGAACGGTGAAGTATTCCAGCCTGTCGATCAGTTTCCCCAGCATGAAGCCCCGGTCTGGATTTCGCTGTGATATCCCGACGGCATCGTCGCCGCCATTGGCGAAGAGGGAACCGAAGTCCGTGGCGATCAGATTCGTGACCTTTCTGAGCGTCTGGCGGATCAGAGGGTGCGATGAGTAGTAATACTGCTCCTCGTGCATGACCCCGGACGGCAGAAGGTTCTTCAGCACGAAATGAAACCTGTTGAACTCTATAATCGAGCTTTCGTTGACTGCCGGGAGCGGGCTTTTGTCTTTCATGCCTGATATTGTATCAGGAAAGGCCCTGCGGCACAAGCCTCCGCGCCTGGGAGGGAGTAAACCGGTCTTGACATGTATAATATAATGAAGTAATATAAAAGTATAATATAAAAACATAAGAGGAGGATATATTATGCTGAGTCAACAGAGATACGACAATCTGACAGGCCTCTTATTGAGGAGGGATTTTCAGGAATACCTGAGAGAGGGTCTCGAGCACCACAGAGAGAGCCACGGCAGCGCTGCTCTTGTTTTCATTGACATGGACAGATTCAAGGAGTTCAACGGTCTTCACGGCCACATGATAGGCGACGAGCTCATCAAGCAGATAGGCGAGATACTTAACAGCAACGCCAGGGCAGGCGATGTCGTGTGCAGATACGGAGGCGACGAGTTTGCAGTCTATCTCCCCAACACGACTCAGGAGGTGGCCTTCATCCTCGTCGAGGAGATCCGCAGGCTGATAGATGAGACAGAGTTCACGATGAAGGCGCAGGACAGGGTGGTGCCGGCCAGGTTTACGATCAGCGCCGGAGTGGCTGTGTTCCCGCGCGATGCCGACAACGATGTAGACCTCCTGAGAAAGAGCGATGAAGCGCTGTACAGGGCAAAGAATGAAGGCAGAAACAGGGTCTGTCTGTCAGTAAGGGAAGAGAGGATGAAATCGAAGACGAACTTCTACTCCGCTCACCAGCTCGAAAGGCTGGCCGTGATAGCCAGGGAGACAAAGAAGAGTGAGTCTTTTCTTCTCAGGGAGGCGCTCGACGATCTGATAAAAAAGTATGCCGACACGAGGCAGACTGAGGACACATTGCTCGAGTTCCAGATGGGGAAGGGCCTCATCGATCTGGTGGACCCTTCAAAGGGAGGCGTGCTGCTTGAGGAGATAATGAAGATCAGGAAGGAGATAGAGGAAGAATATGGCTTCCTGCTGCCAGGCGTCAGGTGCAGGGACAACCAGACTTACAGGCCGCTTGAATATGCCGTCGTGGTGAGAGGCAGAGTGGTGGCGCGCAGAGAATTGCTGCATATGACTGAACAGACCAGGGATGAGATAGCAGCCCACCTGAAGGAAACATTCATACTGCATATGAACCTGCTTTAGAGGGTACGGCAGGTTTTCATCTAAACTATTATTTATCGATTCACTCGAAGCGAAGGAGGCGTTCCCGCGATGGATTACCCTAAGAGCCTTCTCTCGGATAATGAGAAGATACTGCTCGATCTGAGGCCCCATCTGCTGTCACTGCTCCCTGCCGCGGCGTGGATGCTCATCATCACAGCGGTTGTCGTGGCGTCCTGCCTTCTCGGCGCCCTGACGTTCCCCCCGTTAATCATAGTCATCTCTGCCGTAGCGCTGGCAGCTTTTGTCATTCTTTCTGTGATACCGTTTCTGAAGTGGTCCAATACGCAGTTTGTTCTAACGAGCGAAAGGGTCATATCGAGGGAGGGAATACTCGCCAAATCGGCGCTGGAGATACCCCTGCACAGGATAAACGATGTCGGCTTCAAACAGTCAGTGTTCGAGCGTCTGGTCGGCTCAGGCAACCTGACGATCGAGTCAGCAGGGGAGCACGGCATGAACCGTTTTGTGTTCATCAGGCATCCGGAGAAGGTGCAGAACGCCATCTACAAGGCCATGGAGGCTTGTGAGAAGAGCATGCGCGGTAATGCAGAGCCTGCAGATGACATCCCTGGACAGATTGAAAAGCTTGCGGCTCTTCGCGACAAGGGAATCGTCACAGCCGAGGAGTTTGAGAGAAAGAAGAAAGACCTTCTCGACAGGATGTAGAGCCTGCGGTACAGGGCGTGCAGTCAGACTGCCTGCCAGGTATGTCGGAAGTGCTGCACAGGGGTCGTCGAGCCTCTGAACTGCCACAACTGCGAGGCCGGGCCCACGAAACTGGTTATGAACCAGAACGTATGGAGCGGATTCGAGATGAGGTGCCTGGCAAGGGCCTTGCCGAAACGGCCGTCGCGGTAAAGAGCTTTTCTGAACATCCTCTTCCAGTCCTCGGCTGTGAACCCATAGTCCTCTGTGCCGTCAACTTCCTGTATCAGCTTGAAATTGCCCTTTGCGCAGCGCTCGAGCTGGCCTTCCGAGGGATAGTATCCGCCATAGCCTCTGTGAAGGATAGAGAAATGCAGCCCCTTGCTGTCGAAGAGCTGCAGAATCGGCGATTTGAGGAATTTCTCGGGATTCACAGGCTTCCCTCTGAAATGGAGCGCCGTCGTTACTACTCTGCGCGAAGCGGAGGTGGGATCGAGCAGGGAGGAGAAGATGCGGAACATGTTGCTGTAAATCCCGTCCTGCTGGCCTGCCAGCGCGTCCTCGGGCTGGCAGAAGTGCTCGAGCGAGCCATTGGCGATTATCCCGTCGAACTTTCCCCTCCAGTGATGCAGCAGTTCCTTGTAATTAGCCAGAATCACCGGAAGTTTCTTTGCCCGGCACACATTCCACTGGTCTTCCGAGATGGTCACGCCAGTCGCGTCAATCCCCCGCTCGCGGGCTGCCGACAGCAGCGTGCCCAGACCGCAGCCGATCTCCAGCAGCCTGAATCCTGGAACCGCCTTGACCTCATCGAGGAGATACTGATGCTGCCTCCTCTGTGCTGAATGAAAATCCTCGCAGGGGTTTCCGTTGTAAATCCCTTCTGTATAATCCTCGACTCCGGCCAGAACTGATATGCCTGTGAGGTTGTAGCAGAGCTGCACGATCCTGGCCGGCTCTATGTAATCCGGCCTTTCAACGCTTTTCAGTGTGATGGGTATGTCCATATCTGGTGAGAGACTCCCTTGTTGAATGTTTTAGCTATGGCGCGAATTCGGTTTTAAGATAAATTTCTGCAGAACAGGAGCCCTTTTCCGCCCTATAAGATTTTACCAGAAAAAAACGCTCATGGCAAGAATTAATATAATATTGAGAATTATTGACGCTGTCTGTCCGGGTAATGCGACATTACCCGGAAACCGACAGGACTTAAAGACATCACAGAGGAGAAAACACAAAGTGAGGGAATACAATTTCCTGTTCTTGATCTCAGCAGCGAATGACATATCTTCACAGGAGCGTTGATGAACTCGGCGGAGGCGGGCCGGCACGTGAGCCGGGATAAGCAATCGGCAGGGTGGACCAGGAGCAGGGTAATAGTCCTGATCTCCCTCGTGGTTTTTCTCGTCACGGCATTTGGATGCCTTCGGATGTTCGGCAGCAGGAAGAAAGGCGCCCCCAAAGGGCCGATGATCGACATAGTTTTCGATCTGGACTGCACCGGAAGTATGGCTTCCGAGCTCAGGGAGTTCCAGAGCAGTATCACGGACGTGATGAAGAGGGTGAAATGCGGCACGCCAGCGCCGTATGTGAGATTCGGGCTGTCAGGATACCGCGATAAATGCGACGATTATCTCGTTTTCAAATACGACATGGAAGATAATCCGGATGTATTCAAAAGCTATGTGGACGGGATGAGAGCAGACGGCGGAGGCGATCGCAGAGAGAGTATCAACGAATCGCTTCACACTGTGCTGAACGAGATAAACTGGAACTGGGATAAGAAAGTCAGAAAGATCGTGCTGCTCATCGGCGACGCAGGGCCTCACACGGACTATCACAACGGGATCGACTATCCCGACGAGACAGACGACGCGGTGAAGAAGGGCATAACGATATACACGATAGGATGCAGCGGCATCGAGGAAGATGGGGAGCGGGAGCTCAAAGCCATTGCTGAAAGAACGGGTGGATCGTTCCATTACCTGACATACAGGCAGAGCATTGTCGACAGCTCAGGAGCTTCCTCATGCATCTATAAATCAGGGAAGAACTGGTATTCGAGAGACGAAGCCGCGAACGGAGGAGGAGACTGGAAGATCTCCATAGAGAAAGACATCGCCGGCGGTACGGCAAAGTCAGTCAAAGCGCCGCCTGCCATATCTCCGCTGAGCATAGGAAAGCCTGCCCCCGGATCTGCCCAGATGCCGAGAGAGAAGATGGGAAGCAACATCGGCGAGGTGTGCGTGAAGATAATACGGAAAGAGATGGAGCGCATGGGTATCAGGTTTGACGCTCCGTCGAAGTAGGGGAGCGCTGATATGGCTGATTCATGCGAAAGAATGAGACCGGCCGGAGAAAGGGCTCGGATACTGCGCTCCGGCAGCGCTCCCGCGCAGAGCGGAACTGAAATGGCGGCAGGCAGGCTCTGCGTGCTCTGTCTCTTCACCGTCTCAATCCTTTTCCTTCTGTTCTTCTCGGCTTCCGCATCGGTTAAAAAGCCAAAGTGGTATAAGGGAGCCCTTCACGTCCATACAAAGATTTCAGACGGCGACTCCACTCCTGCGGAAGTCGTGGAATGGCACAAAAGGCACGGATATGACTTCATGGTTCTCACCGACCACGACAGATACACAGATGTGAATGCGCTGGGATTGAACAGCGACAGGAACTTTCTCGTGATCCCGGGTGAAGAGGTAAGCGCGATGTTCGGCAGGCAGGAGATCCATATAAACGGCATCAATACGAAGCATGTCGTCAAACCTCTGAAGGGCGCGAGCGTAGATGAGGTTCTGCAGAAAAACGTGCTCGCCGTGCGGAAGGCAGGCGGAATACCGATAGTGAATCATCCTTTTTACAAGGGGAGGATCTCTGAAGGAAACCTGGCTGCGATAAGCGGCTTTTTCCTGCTGGAGATCCACAATGCCATGGTCAGCACGGGAGCCGAGCACGAGATGCTGCTCGACCGCCTCACCGAAATGGGAAAGCACGTCTACGGGACGGCCAGCGATGATTCCCACTATTTCAGGACCGTCAAGAAAGACAACTGGGGCGCTCCAGGTAAAGCGTGGGTCATGGTCAGAGCCGAGTCCCTCACTGTCGACAATATCCTGAAAGCCCTGGAGAACGGGGATTTCTATGTCTCAACCGGTGTTATTCTGTCCGACCTCACTATCACCGATAAAGAGTACAGGATCGCAGTCGTGCCGGAGAAGGACACCAGATACACGATATCGTTCAGGAGCGGCGAGCTTGCAGTCAGGCAGCTCTCTGTCGGGACCGGCGATGTCTACCACTATCTGGGGAAAGAGCCGTACATCCGTGCCAAGATAGTCTCCTCGACGGGAAAGATATGCCTGACCCAGCCTTACCGGATCAGGCTCAGGGAAAAGTTCGGGCGCTGATGGCTTCGGGCAGATTCATATGCTCATCTGTCTGACCCGCGCAATCAGATGGCAGGATGAGTCATATAAGCCACTATCACAATACGGTGTTTTTTGACAGCAGTATAGGATCAGAGGCGGGCAATCGCGAAAACATCAGCATGCACGTCGATGAGCTGAAAGCGCGTCCTCTTTCGGAGGCATCGGACCTGAAAACGGGACTTGGCATGCTCCCCCTGCTTTTCACTGCCTTTCTGATCACTCTCAACTGGACGATCTGCATCCCTCTTTTTACGCCGCTGATCATCAGGAACCTGGACGGAATCCTGCCTATCTGCTCTTCGATAGGGTTCAGGGCTGAGATTAACGGAATGCTCCTCGGCTCCTTCTTCATAGCCCAGATCTTCGGCGGCTCACTTATAGGAAACCTCTCGGACCATTACGGGCGGAAGAAGGTGCTTCTATTCTGCATAGCGGTGAACCTCATCTCTTCTTTCATATGGAACTATGCCATCGTATCGAAGCACCTCGTCTTTATGTTCGCAGGGCAGATTCTGGATGGCCTGGTGGGAGGAAGCTGCTCCGTCGTTTACTCTTCCATGGCTGACCTGAGCAATGAAAAGACGAAGGTCAGGAATTTCGGCCTAATCGCCATGTCCAGCGGTCTGGGCATGGTTTTCGGGCCTTTCATCGGCTCCCGCCTGATCGACCCGTCGAACAGCCTGTGGTGCGGATATACCACGCCGTACAGGCTCATCTCGCTTCTCTGTCTTGTAAATATGCTCAATATCTGGCTATTGATGAAAGAAACCTCACCTCACAGGGAGCAGAGGGTCAGCGCGCTGCATAATATTGCCAGAATTCCCGTCATCCTGAACGATCCTGTCAAGCGCGTGCTGCTGCTCGTCGTGCTTCTGGAGGCCATAGCCTTCTACAGCTTCACGCAGACATTCCAGCTCTTTCTGAATCTGCGATTCAATGTGGATGAGAGAACTGTTGGGAACATATACATGTTCGTGGGATGCTGCGTAGTAATCTCTCAGGGTGTCATAGTGCCTTTCCTGTCGAGATTTTTCAAATCCCATCAGGTGCTTTCAGTATCTCTGATAGTCAACTCCCTTTCATTTGTCTGCATGGTCCTGATGGCCAGGTTCTACAGCCTCTATTCAGTGCTCCCTGTTTACCTGCTGAGCAGGGCGCTCGACACGACAAATCTGAACGCGCTGGTTTCGCATCTGGGAAAGAAGGATGAACAGGGCACGATTCTTGGCATCAATTCTTCCACGAACTCGCTGGCTCCAACGATAACAGGCTTTGTATCGGGCTATCTGGAGGGGATCAGCTCGAAGCTTCCTGATATGATGTCCGCGCTGTGCAGCTTTATGGCATGGGCGGTCTTTCTGCTGTTCTTTTACAGGTATGCCGCTTCGCAGCTGAGTGCTGAAAAGGTGGTTGCCAGGCCGGGTAATGCAGGGGGCGCCTCCTGAGGCGCAGGCTCCGCGCCCATGCAGAATCTGCGTTGACCACATGGCGATCTGTTAAAGAAATATTCATTCACAAATCCGTGGCAATCTGCTATTATGGCATTGGCGGGTTGAGACCGCCTGAGGAGCAGATTATGATCTCACGCGACATATCGGCGTCATTCAGCTATCCCATGGAAGGCCATCAGGGGCCGGCAGGGGCGGCGCGGCAGAAGGATGATGAAGGCAATGCCTTTGACTGCACCGATCTTGCCGAGATCTCTTCTACTGGCCCGGCCATGTCGGAAGCTGCCAGTGCCGGAAGTCAGGCAAAGCGGCTCATTATCGACGGGATGCTCGACGGCGCCTTCTCAGACAGGGACAGGGAGAAGATATACTGCAGGCTCGAAAGATTCCCTGAGAATGCCCTGAAGCTGATTGGCGACTACGGCGTCACGATATCTTCGAAGCCTCTGCCTGTTCTGTCCGGCGATTCAGGCATGTATTTTCCCGGATCCAGGAAAGTCATGCTCGCTCCAGGCTCGAATATGGACTTCTTCATCGAGCATCCGCGGCTGTCAGCGTTCCTGGACAGCTCAAAGCCTCTCGCGCTGATGACCGGCCTCGGGCTGGCGCTGGGGACGGCTTTTGTTTTCACAGCGCTTCCAGCAGTCGTGCTGGCTGCCGGAGCGGCGGGGCTTGCCGCGGCGCCTGTCTCATATTTCGTATCGAACTTCCTCAGAGAGCGCTCCGTCAAGGACCCTCTCGTGCACGAGACGGCCCACGCCCTCGATTCTGCGCTTGGAGCGCTCCCAGGATTCAAAGATATGCCCATTGACAGCAGGGTGACGTTTCCTTACAAAACAGACAGCATTCCCTTTTCGATGAAGTCGCCTGAGGTAATCGACTGCTATCTGGCGTGCAAAAGCGGGAAGGAAGGCTCGACGTTTGTGACATCCTATGCGGCCAAAGACCCGGTGGAATACTTTGCCGAGGGCGTGAGGGCTTATCTCAATACGGAAAAACGCGGAGAGAATGCCGTCAGAGCAGATCTCGAGCAGAAGGATCCTGGTATGTTCAGGCTTCTGGACAGGCTGTTCGGATCTATCTCGAAAGGGGGGATCATATAATGGACTCGAAATGCATCTTACCCCCCTTTTTTATCGTCTTACCTGTCTGCTATTCCATGTTGCATGCAAAGTGAGTATGATATAAGTAACAAAAGAAAATAAATTCAGGAGGTCAATATAATGGATTCCATAAAGGCAGCCGCGATGACAACTCCCCAGGTGCCAGTGACACCTGCAAAGCTCGAGAAGAAAGAGGCTGAGGGGCAGCCTGTCATGGATACAGTTGAAAAGGGCCCTGAGAACGCCGGGTTCTTCACGAAGATGAAAGGCCTCGTGTCATCAGGCGTGGATACAAAGGAAGAGGCATACCGCTCGAGCGATGTCAGCATAGCGGAGAAATACAGATGCGAGCTCATAGGCGGAGGCGTAGGCTTCGTTGCCGCAGGCGTCATCGGAGCCGTCGTGGCGCACAGCAGTGCGATGGCCGATGTGAACAAGCTCCCGGTCGAGAGCGTCAGCCTCAACTGGAAAGAGCCTATCATGCAGGACAAGAACCTCGGCCAGATTCCATCCAACTACTACCAGCCGAACAACATCTGGGGATGGGTCAACGACAACAACGGCAAGGTCGATGTCGTGAGACAGGCCCCGGCTCTCGATCCGAGCGGTCAGCCGTACCTGCAGCCCAGAAGCCACACCTTCACAGATCACGGCAAGCCGGTAGTGCGCTGGGAAGATCAGACGATCAGAGACCCGCAGCTCAAAGGCTGGTCAGAGTCGACAATTCCCGATACGGAGCAGGTTCTCGTCGGGCACCACACCGAGAGAGTCGAGGTCGGCACGGACAGCAATGGCAGAGCTATTTACGAGAACAGGCAGGTAGACGACTATGAGACCCGCACGAAGGGCTACCAGCACTCATTCTCGCCAGACATAGACTACAGAAACCTTGGAACCTGGCAGAAGCCGGAAGTCACATTCGAGACAGGCGTCAACGTGGGTCTCAGAACGTTCGGCGGATTCCTTATAGGCGCAGCGACAGGCGCAGTCGGCATCGCCCTCGCCACCACTGCTGCCAAGAGAGTTATAGCAAAAATGCAGGAAAAGCAGGCGAGCGAAGCCAAAGGCTAGTCTCTCCAGCTCCCGGATAAGATAATAAGAGAGCCCGAAAGGGCTCTTTTTGCATGTTTTGGCTCATCAAGCCTTTTCAGGCTCGTTCTGCATGTGACTCAGAATTTGGATCGCCTCCGGAACTTCATTGTCACATCAAAGGATATTACAATCTGAGCATAAGGAATCTCAGGAGGTAATGAAGATGGATACGATAAATGCAGTCTCTGTGAAAACTCCCCAGGTGAGAGCCGCGCTGGTAAAGTCCAGAGAGAATGAAGAGGCTGCAGGCCAGCCCGTCCGGGACACCGTTGAGAAGGGTGTTGAGAAACCGGGATTCTTCACGTACATGAAGAAGCTGATGGCACCAGGTGTTGAGACAAAGGATGAGGCTTACCGTTCCAGCGATATGGATATAACAGAGAAATACAGGACTGAGTTGATGGGTGCCGGCGCCGGTTTTACCGTGGGGGGCATTATCGGGGCCGGCATCGCTTACAGCGATGCGATGGCGCAGGTCGAGAAGCTCCCTGTCGAGAGCGTGAGCCTCAACTGGAAAGAGCCTCTGATGCAGTCGAAGACGCTCGGCCAGATCCCTGCCAACTACTATGAGCCCAACAACGTCTGGGGATGGGTCAACAACGGCAACGGCAAGGTCGATGTCATAAGAGACGCTCCAGCGCTCGATGCGAGCGGTCAGCCTTACCTTCAGCCCAGAAGCCATACCTTCACAGATCACGGCAAGCCTGTCGTGCGCTGGTCCGATCAGACTATCAGGGATCCGCAGCTCAAAGGCTGGTCAGAGTCGAAAATTCCCGATACGGAGCAGGTTCTCGCAGGGCAGCATACTGAGAGCGTTTATGTTGGAACAGACGACAAGGGCAACCCAATATATGAGAACCGCCAGGTTGACGACTACGAGACCCGCACAAAAGGCTGGCAGCACTCGTTTTCTCCGGATATCGACTACAAAAACCTCGGCACATGGCAGAAGCCTGAGGTGACATTCGAGACAGGCGTCAACGTGGGCCTGAGAACTGCCGGCGGATTCTTCCTGGGCGCCACCACGGGAGCAGTCGCCTGCGCGCTCGCAGCCAGAGCCGCAAAGAACTACATGGAGAACATGCAGAAGAAGCAGGCCGAGGCAGCGCCTAAGAACTGAATCAGTTGATATTGATATGAGCCGCAGAAATATAAAAAGAGCCCGAAAGGGCTCTTTTGTCGTCATGATATCTGCCTGGCCGTGAGCCGGCGCCTGCATGCCACCGTAGCGATATCGGCAATCTGTAGCTCCTGAGCGGGTTTAACCCTGAGCCGGAGCAGGGGCCGGAGCGGCTCCCTTCTGCTCAGAGGCGCTCATTATCGCTATCACCTGGCTGATCACTATATTCGAAAGCTGTGTCTTTGCGTCTGTCAATTTCTTTTCCAGCAGCTTTTCCTTTTCCTCGTCGGTCTTCTGATGCTTCAGCTCTTTCTTGAGGTCCTTGTAGAGCTGTCCACAGAGGGCATCCTCAATCCTGTTTATAAGAGGCTGGACGTTCTGCAGTTCCCTGTATGTCGACTGCGCGAAGGCCACGAGATGCTGCTTCTGCACTTCCGGCGGAAGGTCCTTGATCTGGGGCAGCAGGTTCGGATATGCCATGTCGCACATGCGGTTCGTCAGATCCTCGAGGTTGGGGCCGTGCTCCCTGTATTCCTTCTGGACCATTCCCATCGCCTTGGCGTCATTGATCTGGCCTGTCAGTTTGCCTGCGCCCAGCACTCCTGTCGCAACAACTGGCAGAAGCGCTCCCACAGGGCCGAAGACGAGGCCGCCCATCACTGACAGCGGGAGGCCGCCGATGGCGCCTGACAGGAATCCCGCCACTGCTACTCCCTTTTCAGGCCCGAGTTTGTCTATCAGCTTTCCAGTCACAGAGTCAGCTGCGCTGACGACTTTTTTCTGGATGTCTTCAGACAGGTTCCTGATGCCCTGCTGCAGTTTGGTGCCTGCGAGCGCTCCAACTACGCCTGATCCGGCTCCGATGGCCGCTCCCACCGCAGCGGATACAGGGCCTCCAATGACTCCTGTCGCCGCGCCGACTGCCCCTCCGGACAGAGCCCCCAGCACAGCCTTCCAGAATGTGTTCTTCCCCTTTGTGCCCACCGCTCCGCCGAGAGAGCCTGCCAGAGGTGTGAGCGAAAGCGCTCCTGCATTGCCCAGGAACGAGTTGGTCAGCATTCCGGCCAGGAAGCCTCCTGATGAGCCGTCCCTGACCTTTGCGAGCCTGCTTCCGGAGAGGGCGCCTGCCGTGCCTGAGAGCGCGCCGACCAGCGAGGCTCCGAGAAGCGCCAGGCCGAGGGCAGGATTTCCCGATATCGCAGTGATGGCTCCAGCTCCGGCTACTGCTCCTGCAGTGGCTGTGAGCGCCGACGAGAGCCCAACGCCCTTCAGCAGGGCTTTTTTGGTGGTCTGCTCTTTAACGGAGTTCATATTCTCTGCGAGAGCCTCTCCGGCAAAACCCGAAGCCGCTCCTGCCAAAGCTCCGATCCCGATCCCCACAGGGCCTCCAAGCGCGCCTGCCGCTGCGCCTATACCTGCACCTGCCAGAGCCGCGAGGGCCTTAGCAGGTATCCTGTCCGTGACAGGCTTCAGTGTCTCAGCCACTGCGTGAAGCGCCTTCTTTGCCAGCTCTCCTGCTTTTCCCAGCAACGACAGATTCTGAGGGTCAGCCGTGGCGGCGGCTTCCTTGCCTTCACCGCCGAAAAGCTTATGCACACTTTCTTTTATGGCGTCTCTGTGTCTTTCATTGTCAAGAACGCCTATCAGGCTTCCCGCCGCTCCTGCAGCTCCGCTCAGCAGACCCATCGAAGCGATGAAGGTTCCCACTGTGGAAGGACTTCCTATTACAAATGGCAGAAGGCTCGTGATGAGAAGCATGCTGCCTGCTCCTGACACTGCAGACGCGGCGATCGCGTTCTTGAGCGAGTGCGTCTCCTCGCCGATCCTGGTACCGATATATCCGCCTATCGCGCCGCCTGCCGCTCCCTGCGGACCTCCCACGAAGAAGCCCTGTATGCCTCCGCCCATGGTGGCCCTGCTCGGTGACGAGTATTCGAGATCACCTGCAGTGGTGGGCCTGGGCTCGAAGTAATCCAGAATCTTCTTCCCAAGGCTCTCTGTCTCCTTATCCTGAGGCGGAGCGGGAGCCGGCTGGGAAGGGGGGAGCTCTGCGGTCTTTGGGGCGCCTATGCTTAACGGATCCATATGCATTACCTCATGAGCAAGTATAAAGATATAGTATCTCAGCAATAATTGTATCAGAAACATCCGGAGATGGCAACAAAAATGCGGTATGACGCAGATCCGGAGCCGTCACGCCGGCAGCCTCTAAACCCAGTGCTCATAAGGAAATGAAGATTGCCGCCGAAAAGGGCTCCAGAAGTTAACATAATGTTAACGCGGCAGATACGCCGATGGCATGAAGGATTTTACCTCCCTGCAATGTATATGTATTGATGTCACCTGCGGTTCAAATGTCATGCCATCACAGAAAAGCCCTCCGACAGAGAATCTGGTGACTTCGGGGCCATGGCATGCAATACTCTGAATAAATCCAGGATGTGAAACATGGATAAGATCGACAGCGCAATGAGAATCGGCAGTCAGAATCCTCCTGCAGGGCGTTCTGCCGCTCAGAAGGAAGACAGTTTCAGGATAGACGTCGACGCGGCGATAAGCACTGCAGATTCAAAGGGACCGCCGGTCTCCGGTGCGGACCTGAAGGAAGGCGCGCCCGGCATATTGAGGGCCGGAACGGACTTCATAAAGAACGGGGCCGGCAGCCTGGCTTTTTCCATACCATCGGCCAGCGCGCTCAAAATGGCTTTTATGGCTGCGCTGCAGGCAGGAGGTGTCAGCAAGGGAAACCCTCACGACTGCGAATGCGTCACCTCTTTCAGGGAAGTCTTTGACCATGGCATTGCAAAGCCAGGCGACATCATTCTCGTGGGAAGCAACGTGAAGCCTGAGCTGTCACTTCTCGATTCGCTCGTGCCCGGCAATTACAGCCACGCAGGCATGTACCTCGGAAGGGATGAGAAAGGCGTTCACAAATCCATAGACGCCTGGGTTCCGGCAGCGCAGATCAGGGACATCGAATGGTGGCCTGAGAGCTACAACAGATGGTCCATATTGAGGCCTGTAAAGGCCGACGGCTCTGAGCTCTCGGAGGCGGAGATACAGAAGGTGCTGGATTTCGCAAAGAGCGCTGAAGGATGCAGTTACAACTTCGGGTGGACGAACAGGGATCTCGTGCTGCCTGTCGATCCTGAAAAGACGAGCTTTTACTGCTCGCAGCTGGCCTGGGCTTCATACTATCACGGCGCCGGAATAGACATAGACGCAAACCCCGGCCCTACGATGCAGTATGCCAGTGGAGTGGCGCCGCAGGAGCTTCGTGACGCGCCAAACGTCAAGGTGGTGGCAGAGAAGGATTTTTCATCAGACGTTCTTTCGAAGGAGACATTCATGAGGCTGGGAGGCGGAATAGCCGGGATCGCGGCTTCTCACACGCTCATCTCCCTTGCTCTGGGAAGCTCGCCGATAGGCGTCATGACGGCATGCAGCATCATTGCCGCCGAGGCGCTGGCTGGGGCAGTCGGAATATGGTGCGGCAAGATACTCTATGAGGCCCTCAGGGGGACATCTGCGCCGCAGGCCGCTCCTCAGGTGCAGGCCGAGCCTGCTCCTGAGATCAATGCCTCCCGGCAGGCAGAGCCATCCCGGGAGGCAGGGAAATCAGAGAAGGGCTAGGACCCTGAGATGAAGGCGGGATCGCTCATTACGATCTCCATCTCGAGCTCGTCTCTCGCAGGGATCCCGTCCCGTCCGATCGTCGGAATTATGGGCTTCATCATCCTGGACACGTCGAGCGCGTTTCTGTGCAATGCAGCCAGGTGGAAGCCTCTCTTCTGGTAGAATCTCAGCGCCTGAAGGTTGTCGTTCGTCGTGATCAGCCAGAGCCTCTTGCATCCCGTCTTCTTCGCATAATCCTTCATCGCGTCGATGAGCTTCGAGCCCACGCCTATCTTCGTCTTGAGGCTGTCGACTGTTATGATCTCAATGGCGTGGTGATCGATGTGGTACGTCAGGAGACCCACCTTTTCTCCCTCATGAATAGCGATGAATCCCGGAAGCTCTGCAGGCCTGAAGGCGAACCCGTGCGCTATCACGCGCTCTTCACCCCATCTGGCCTTGATGATGCCAGACATCCATTTTCTGTCTGATTCCTCGACTGGATGTATATCAATCTTTTCCAAGAGAGCACCTCCTTCGAAGAGTATTGTGGAAAACCTCTTCATCTTTTACATTAGAAATTATGTGTCCGGCCCTCATTTCCCTGCTGTCCCGTCATTTCTATCGCAGAATGTCCTTCCAGAACTCCGGCAGCGCGGCGGCTATCGGCTTTTTTATGCTGCACAGGGCTATGTTTTTAAGCAGCGGAGACGGTCCGTTCAGCTCGACTACAAGCCTCTTCGCCTTTTTCGCCTCTTCGAGAAACTCGGTCTGGCGGTGGAAGTCGCTGCCGATGACGATAATGACCTCGCTGTTCGTCAGTCGATCTTTGACCAGATCGGACATGGCCTGCTCGAACTCCTCACCGAGCCACAGCACATCGGGCCTGAGCCTCGCCCCGCAGGGGCATCTGTTTTCGGCCATGTGATCGGTCGGCCTTTCGATAACCTTCTTTTCAACTGAGCAGATGTTTCTGAAGATGTTTCCGTACAGCTCGATCTGCTTCGTGCAGCCTGCAAAGCTGTGCATGCCGTCCACGTTTTCTGTTACGAGCATGAAATCGCTCCAGAACTCTTCCATCTCCGGGAATATCCTGTAGCATTCAGGCACGTCCATCGTGATCAGCGAGTTGCGCAGTTCTGTCACAGTCTCCCAGAAGAGATCGGGCATCTCGCTGAATGTCTTTTCAGTGAATATCTGCACTTCCTCATCGCCGCGCTTCGCCGTAACTCCTCTCACGCCGGGAATGGACAGCTCGTTTGCCAGCATGAAACCTGTGATCGCCGTCACGGATCTCGCGGTCTTGAGCCTCTCTATAACGGCCCACTGCAGCGAGCTGGAAATCGATACAGAGGCGTAGCTTTTTTTCTTCGAGATGCTGACGCTCTGGTACAGCGCCTCTTTTCTCCCGATTGACTGGTAAGATGATGCGTCGTCGAACTTCCTTGTAAGGTTTTCGAGTGTCTTGACCTCTTCCCTGAACATGTCGTCATCTTTGTATTCGCTCTCGCGTATCGAATCGATGGATTTCTGCAATCTGGACTGCGCGCTTTTCAGGTCTCCGAGATCGGCGTCCTTGACGGCCTGCTGCCTGGCCTGGATCGACTGGCACAGGATAAGCTCCCGGTGCACCACAGGGTTTATCCTCTGCTTTGCGACCTCTTCGTCGCTGCCGTATCCGACCTTTACAAAGGCGCTCACCTCCCTGAAGACGACCTCCTCATAGACCTGCTGGTACGACAGGTTGAGTACTGTGACGCCTGTTTCGCCGCGCGAGTCAGACTTCGGCGTGACGAACTCCAGCAGAACGGCTCTTTCGTCGCCGGCAAAGATGTCGCCAAGGCTCAGGGTGATCTCCGAGCCCTTCTGCACCGCCTTGAAGTCGTGATGGACTCCCACGAATGCCACCTGGCTGGAAGGCGATATAGTGAGGGTCAGGTTCTGCGCGAACAGCGACAGCAGCTCTGAGAGCTCTGCGGCAAATGTCGACGGCGCCTTTTCAGGGCTGTCGATGAAGTAATAATTTCCCTTTCCCGCGTCGGCGATGCCGCGCATCAGATCCTCGTTGATGTCCGCGCCGAAGCCGATGGATGTCGTGGAGACTCCCTTGGCATCCAGATCCTGCGCGATAGTCATCAGCGCCGGGTGCTCGGTGATTCCCTCGTTTGCGCATCCGTCGGTCAGCAGCACGAGCCTGTTGAGCCGCTCTTTCGAGAAGCTCTTGAGCACTTCGTTCGCACCGGCCAGCCATCCGCCTGACAGGTTCGTCGAGCCGGCCGTCCTTATGGCGCTGATCAGACCCTTCAGCTCTTCCTTGTTCCTGACCGGGCCTGCCTGAGACAGCACCTCTACAGCGCTGTGGAAAGTCACGATTGACAGGATGTCCTCGCTTGACAGCTGTGAAACCAGAAAGCGCGAAGCATGGCGCACATAGTCAAGCTTCGCGCCCTCCATCGAGCCGCTCCTGTCCAGCACGAGCCCCAGATTCAGCAGCCTCCTCTTTTTCATCTCCACTGCAGGCGCCTTTATGCGGACCAGCACGTAGAGGTGGCTCGATGACCCGAGAGAGACCAGCTCATGGCTCAGATCATATGAAAGTGTCAGCATTGGATCACCCCCGATCTGTTTATTCGGGCAGTGAGTCGCTTATGGACAGGAGCTTTTGCCATCCGGCTATCTGAAGATTTTTCTGCAGCACCTTCCTGGGCATTGGCTCCTCAACCTGCTCGACGCACATCTCTGTATAATTTCTATGGGGAAATCCAAATCCTTCCTGCCTCTTCTTAATAACAGGCCGGTTCACATTATTTATGCAACTTGTGCATTTGTCCGTGTTTGAGGTAATGGGTCAGGTTAATTCAGGAAGGATTTCTGCATACATATGCATGTTGCCTGTATCCCCGGACTCAGGAGGACTTCAAAGCGCCGGCAAGAAGATCAGGCTCAGCGGAGTGGAGGTAATGCTTCGATGAGCTCAGGAGCCGGTTCAGATTACTACGACGCGCACAGCGATGAATATCACATGAGAACATTCCATCTCGATCCCTCCGAGTTTCTGAAGCCTCTGCTGGCCAGACTGGCTCCCGGAGCATCGCTGCTCGATGTGGGATGCTCTTCCGGAAGGGATCTGTGCTGGTTCAGGGACAGGGGCCTCACTGTGATGGGCTTTGAAGGCTCAGGCAGGCTAGCCGCGCTCGCCCGGAAAAATGCGGAATGCACTGTCATCGAGGGCGATTTCACGACATATGATTTTTCATCGCTTGAAGTCGATGCGATTATTCTCGTAGCGGCCCTCGTGCATGTTCCGCGAGGCGCGCTGGAAGGGGTTCTGAAGAGGATATCGTCGGCGCTCCGAAGAGGCGGGCACATCCTCATCACGATGAAGGAAGGCGACGGAGCTTTCACCGACAGGGAGAGAAGGATATTCAGTCTCTGGCGCGATGAAGAGCTGAGGCCTGTATTCGACAGGCTCGGCCTTTCAGTATGCGATTTCTGCCGCAGGGATTCAAAACTCGGCACCGGCGAGATCTGGCTGGAATATGTGGTGAGGAAGGGCCTGTGATCTGCGCAGGCAGATGCGGCATCAAGTCTGGCAGCCGACCGGATTTATGCTTATGATGAAAGCGGCGCCGGGCAAGAAGGAATTGGACACTCCCTGCAGCGAAGCCCCTCTTTGAGGTGATATTTGTGAAATATGGCAATGAGACAGACAGCCGGAGACGCTGTGCATTCAGCCGCGGCGGCGTTGCGATGGCGGTGTTTATTCTGATGACGACCCTGATGACCTGCCTGCTGCTGAGCTATCAGCTGTCAGGCGTAGGATATGACCGCGCCGGCGCGCTGTCTGCGGCGGAAACACAGAAGAACGACAGCTTTCATTCGTACAGAATGGATTACCGTTCCGCCCACGATATCCCTAAAGACAGAAAAATATGGCAGAGCGTCAAAGTCTACTCTCCTGACGTGAAGTGGTACGGATACTTTGAGATCTCCGGCGACAGGGAAGGCATCAAGGAGGGCTCGAAAGACATTGCCTGCTGGTCCGGAAAGGTCATGCTCGTGGAGGCTGCCACAGGGAAGCAGAAGGAGATCCTGAAGACAGACAGGACTACCACGCAGTACCAGGCTGTGAGATTCGGAATCGAGGACTGGACTAAGGACTCGAGGTATCTGCTCATATCCCGTCAGGACGAGACAGGATATGAGACTCTGTTCGCATTCCACGATCTGTCTGCCGGCGCCCTCCGCACGATAAGCGCGCCGAAAAGCGATGTTTACACTGCCGGGTGGAAAGACGGGGCATTGATATGCCACAGGGGCAATTTCATCTCGGCCGCCAGAACTGCAAAAAACGGCAACTTCTTCTCATGGACCCCGCCATCGGAAAAGCTGGAGCAGATGAAAGTGAGCGAGCAGGAAGCTGAAAGGCTCGAGAAGCTCAGAGATCGCAATGGCCTGGTAAAGAATGGCGACAAGGAAGAGCTTCGCGATAATTGAGCAAGACAGGCTGAATAAAAATAATGGAGGATAAATATATGACAATGAGACTGTTCTTTTCGGCAGCAGCAATAGTGGTGATGGTTTTTCTGTCGTTCCTGCCCTGCTGCGGCGAGGAGACCGCTCCTTCCCTGGCTGCCAAATCCGTGCTGGGCGGCAAGGTGGAGATCCTGATACCATCGACGTTCACGGTGATGAAGGAAGACATGCTGAAGCTCAAATACCCCACGCAGAACAGGCCGGCGCTTGTCTACACAAATGATGCCGGCACGATCAACATCGCCTTCACACACACTCCCTCAAGTGCCACTCAGAATGACATACCTGAGATGAAGAGCACTTTCAAGAAGATGTTCAACACGCTCTACAAGTCAGCCACATGGTACAGCGATGGAGTAATCACAGTCAACGGCAGGAAGGTCGGATATCTCGAGTTTCTGACTCCGGCAATCGACACCAATATATATAATCTGATGTTCTTCACGGACTGCCAGGGGCGGGTGCTTCTCTGCTCCTTCAACTGCATGGAGAACCAGATGAAAAGCTGGGCGCCAGTCGGAAAAAGAATAATGAGCTCTCTCAAAACAAAGTGAGTGTCTCTGTAGTATCCTGACCGGAATGCGCTCAGGATTTTAAAGGAATGGTGCTCGTAATCGCAGCCGCAATTGCAGGCGGCATGAACATCGTGTCCAGCTTCGGCGCCAGATCCTTTACAGAGCTTTCCCTGCCTTCATTGTAGCAGGGAGCCGAGCGAATCCTGTTCAGCGCCTTTTCTGCTTTTTCGCGCTGTGAATCGGTGAGCTTATCCGAGCTTAACTGCTCGAGGAGCTGTTTCTCTTCAGCCCTGGCCATCTCGCCCAGCTTTTCAGGCGGGGCGGCGAAAGCCTCGTAAGTGGGAGCAAGCCCGTATCTGTCGAGCATCTCGACCTTGGCGTTTATCTCTTCTCTGGAGAGACCCGGATCCTTTGGGAACTTCGTGACCAGGAAAGCGTCCCTGGCAGGGTCCATCTGCAGGATTGTAGGCCTCACGAACTGTTTTTCGCCGAGCCACGTCGTTCTGTCCCAGACCTCGAGAGAGCTCTGCGGCAGAATTCCGCCGCGCTCTGCATAATCGCGCACCATGCGCCTCATCAGCCTGTCTTCGGCTATCTCGCTGTCGAGATAAATCGTAGCGTGGGCGAGCCCCAGGCTGTTAAGGTGGGAGATGATCTCCTCGTTCGCCGCGTGGAGCGAGTCTATGACCAGTATGTCGTCGTTTCCGATCTCCATGTGGCGGGGCTTGTCCTCCCTGAACCCCTTGAACTTCACGTCAGGAAGGCGCCATCCGCCCGGCCTCGTGTCTGTGAAGTTGTATATCGGCACATCGGCTGAGCCGTTCTGGATCAGCGACGAGATGTCCTCCTTGAACCGCCTGACGTCCACCGCTTCTATGGAATCCCAGTAGAGAGCCGATTTGTCCGGCGTTCTCGGATAGCTCGGGTCGTCGATGTCCCTGAAATACATGTCTCCCTGGAGGTCGACTGCCTTGCGGCCGGCTTTCTCGGCGAACTCCTTGACCTGGGCGATGAGAGTCGATTTGCCCCCGCTCGACGGGCCGGCGAGTATCAGCGCCACGCGCTGTCCCTGCGGGAGGCCTTCTATCAGCTGTTTTACCTGATCGAGCCTGTTGGGAACGCCGCCTTCCCCGAGAGCAGCGCCGAGCGACCGGGCTGTCTGCCTGCCTGGAAGGTGAACTTCGTGCAGTGAACCGCTCTCATTTTCATCGAGACATTTGACGACGTGGAACTTCGAGGGATACTGAGCCGCAGCCTCCTTGATGGACGGGCTGCTGGAAAGACGCTCTACTACCTCATAGACGCCTTGAAGCGTGCTGTTAGCGATTGCGTCGGGCCTGCTCATCACGAGCGCCGCCGATTCATTTCCGCCTGTGTTTTCTATCGTTATGACCGATGTTACAGAGGGCCAGGCCTTCATATAGCCTGCCATCTGCTCTTCCAGCGCGTGATACTGGGCTTCGTCAATGGGAACGGCGTTGTCAAGCGACGCCACGGCGATGTGGGGGAGGCCTGGAACCTGCGAGAACCTCAGCGGTTCAGACATGTTTGACATGATCCGCTCAATCATGCCCCTGTCGCAGCAAGATCCGTTCGAGTTTCCCAGCGTAACAGAGTCTGCAGGCTGAGTCTGATTTCCGTCAAGTGGCTGCCGTGACCTGATATCAGGCTTCTCATATACAGTTTGAGCTGTTGGTGTCGTAATGTTGCGGATCGCATCGCTCATGGCATTATCCTTTCTTCGGCGGTCCTGTCCCGTAAAATGGCATGAAGCCGCCGTGGAGACATTCTCCCGGTTATTGCCATTATAGCATCGCTTCAAGCGAGAGGTCAATTAACATTTTTCGCATAATCCGGCAAATCGGGGACAGACTCTTATATTAACAAAGTTAACAAATGGCAGATTCGGGACAGACTCTTTAATTAACAAAGTTAACAAAATTAACAAACGGCAGGACGGGAACGAGGTTGCGCCTTAAAACAGTATCGCTCTCCCTTATGACGTGAAAATCAGAAAATAAGGATGGCACCAGTATAAGATGATGAAAATTTTAAGCGTTAATATACAACTTCTGTGCTATAATAAAATCAGCAAGTTCCCTGCGAGGCTCAATGAAAAGAGAACATCATCTGAAAAACAGCGAACTTCAGATCCTTTATAAGTTCAAGGAGAGAGTGGGAGAGAAAATGCCTCTTCACAACATTGTGCTCTTTGGCTCCAGAGCCCGCGGGGACGGCACAGAGGAATCAGATCTGGATGTGATGATAGTCACAGATGAGAATACGCCCCAGATCAGAGCAGATCTGTACGACCTCACTTTCGAGTTCGACCTTGAATATGCGATTCACATCTCTCCTGCAATTTTCAGCAGAAAAGAGCTGGAAGAGGGACCTCTTTCTGAATCACCGCTTTATAAAGCCATACAGAGGGAAGGAATCCCACTGTGACCTCTGCAGAGAAAAGAATTCAACTTGCCAGGTACAGGATGCTTCAGGCAGATGAGAGCCTCGATGAAGCGTTCTTCCTTCTTCAGGGAGGCAGGAGTCTTCGGGCAGTGGTGAATCGGGCATACTATGCAATGTTCTATGCCGTCCTTGCTTTGCTGATTTTCGAGCCTTTTGCTTCTTCAAAACACAGTAGCTGCATATCTTACTTTCATCAAGAATTCATAAAGACAGCCGTATTCCCACAATCGATGGGAAAGGCGCTGAGCAAAGCTTTTGAGCTTAGACAGGGCGGCGATTATAAGGAGTTCTTCACGCCTTCCCAGGAAGAAGCCGAATCTCTGCTTCACGAGGCTGAGATTTTCACTGGGAACATAAGGGAATTTCTCAGGGAGAGAGAGCAGGTATAATAGCGAAGCCAGTCATCTCACCCAGAAGACCTCTCCCTTCGGCGTGAAGGGGAGTCTGCCGCCCTGCGGTATTATGAAGGCGTGCTCCCTCCTGATATGGAGCCTGTCGCACACGCCGTCGGTGATTATCAGAAAAGGCCCTTTCTGCGGGAAGTCCTGCGCGTTTTCGAGCAGATCTATGGCAGGTTGCAGCACCGTGCCGCCCCGCCCTTTCACCTTCACGTGATCCAGCAGTGCTTCCGGCGCCATGTATCCCTGATCGTAGACAGCGGCGTCACAGAAGATGACCCTGACTAGCGGAACATCTCTCGACATCGAGTAGCTCGCGATGGCTCCCAGCGCTTTCCCCAGAAGAGTCCGGTCCATCGAGCCCGAAGTGTCGAGGATGACGCCGAATGTTCTGCCCTCCTCGGAGCCCTGGGCCGGAACCCATCTGGGTCTTGGAATATCAGGCGTAGCAGACTGTCTCCTGCTCGGCCTCGCATATGAACGTATCTTTTCGATGGGAGAGAAACAGTTGTCGAACCATCTGGCCAGCTCGACGTCCCAGGGGATTGGCGGCTGGCTGATTGAGCGTATCTCCTCGATCAGGCCTGCAGGCAGATACCCCCGTCCCTGGTCGTGATGATACGAGAGCCCCTGAGCGAGTGAGTTCCTGTAGAACTCATCGAGCGACAGCCCTTCACCTGACTGCCACCATCGAGGGTCTCTCCTCTCGAGAATGTCTCCGAGGCCGAACCCTCTCAGCGTGGCGAGCTTCCTGTACCGGCGCATGTCCTGCGTGATCCGGTCGTAGATCGCTTCAGCCGACAGCCCTTTCAGCTCAGGATCGTGAAGCGCCCCGAGCTTCGGCAGTTCGCCGATTCCCATTTCAACGAGCCATCCGTTGATTACATAGTCGCAGGCCACATTCCACAGGAAGGGGTCGCGTCCGCAGGTCCTCAGGCTGTGCCTCAGCCCCACGTGGAGAAACTCGTGGGCCAGCACGAAGCGGCACTCCATGTCATCCAGCCCTGCCGCCGGATTCACATAGATCTCCTGAATCTCCTCGTCGACGGCTGCCACACTTATATTAAGCCTGCTGCAGATAACAGGGTCCTCCATGATTGCGAAGGATGCCGCAAGGGAACCCAGGAGCGGGTAGCTCGAAAGAAACCAGCTGCGCGCCCTCTGGGCGGCTGTATTCGTCTTTTCTGCCGAACCCAGCTCGGAGACCTGCCCTGAAGCCACTTCGACTGCGCTCGATACTGCAGTGGATACTCCTCTCGCGAGAAGGGCCGGCCAGTCAGTCGAGCTGCTCGACCATCTGCTGCCGGTCGACGTAAAGAGCATGTCCCTCTGCTTCGGGCTTCCTGCCGTGCCCGTGAAGCAGAAGTGCTCAGAGACTCCCCTCAGAGTGAACTCTTCAAAGATTCGCTCTTCAGTGTTTCCAGGAAGTCCCTCCGGCACTGCGATCCCTTCAGGGCGCCTGCCCAGTTTCATATCCGCCAGGAATCTCGCAATGACGCAGTCACAGGCTATATTCCACCGGTAAGGGTCGATTTTTTCCACGAAGTGGTTGAAACCGAGATGGAGCAGGCAGTGAGCCAGCACGTAGAGCCACTCTTCAGGCGCTCCCCTCCTGTCGTGGCCCGCCTGCACCTCTCCTCCCTGGAAAACCACTGCCCATCCGCCTTTCGGGCATAAGCTGTCCTCTCTTCTGCTTATATACGCCTGCTCGGCGAGCGGCGCAAAGAGAGGATGCTTTCTCAGCATCTCCACCCCTTTCAAAAAGCTCTCCTCGGCCGGGTCACGCTTTTTTTCTCTTCTTCGCATTGGGACAGACTCTTTTATTAACAGAGTTAACAATTTTAACAATTGCATGAAAACTGGTTGAATTCGGACGACAGCATGCCGTCATATAACAATGCCTGAGAGACTATGCTTTCTTTTTCTCGGCGAGACGCGGCAGATCCCTCACGAGGTCGACTAGGAACCAGTCGTGCAGGCTCTCTCCGTCGTCGTCGGCGCTGACGACCATCTGGGCCATCTCCAGGCTTATCGCTGCAAGCTCCTTTATCAGAGCCTTCGAGCGGTGGATGAGCTTCTTGTGGCTCTCTGTCATCGCCTCTCTCTGGGACGGAAGCTCCTTTATCAACTGAGCCCTGAACGATTGTGCGAGGAAGTACAGCAGATCCCTGTCTTCAGGCTGGGAAGGCCAGTTGCAGTCGCCTTTCAGAATTGAATCGAGCCGGTACCTGCTCCTTATCTGCCTTATGAACGCCTTGAACTGTGTGGCGTGGGCAGGCGACAGGCACCCGTAGGCCAGTATCTCGATCCGCTCGTCGTTAAGATCTTTTCCCAGCTCCGTGATGGCATCGCTCAGAATATGCCAGGCCCGCGGTGAAGAGAAGGGCTCCTCGTGTTTGGGAGGCTGAGCCCACAGGTGGTCGGGGCGCAGCGCGATATACTCCAGAATGAGCTGATGAATGCCGTTTTTCTGAGCCCATTCGAGCCAGTCCCGATGGGAGACCTTCATCTGCACGTGCAGCATCCTGTTTATCAGCGCAGAGGACATGGGCTTTACAATGGCACTGTCCTGCGCCCTGTTGCCGGCTCCGATGACTATCGATCCTTTCGGAAGTTGGTATTCTCCGACGCGCTTCTCCTGTATCAGGCTGTAAAATGATTTCTGAACCTCGTGGGAGCAGGCGTTCAGCTCATCCAGAAAGAGGCAGTAAGGCTCCTTTCGCGCGATCATCGCGGGAGGGCAGAACCTGCTGCATCCATCGGCAATCTGAGGAACTCCGATGATATCCTCAGGAGCGAGCTGGCTCCCCAGCAGCGAGACGCATGGAAGCCCCACCTCCTGAGAGAACTGCTGGACTATCGAGGATTTTCCTATGCCTGGCGACCCCCAGATGAAGACAGGTCTCACAGGGGCGATATAGAAGAGAAGCTCGTAGAGCTGTTTCTGCGTCACTTTGCTCGGAATGTTCATCTGCTCACCGCCTGTGGACAGTTTCCGCCAACTGCCTCATGATCTTCCTGTCAATAGTAGCAGACGATGACGAGAAATTCAATAGATATTATGTTCAGTCGGCTATATCGGCCTCTGGGATGCCCGGCCGGTCCTGCTGTAAACTGCTGTCTGCTGTATGATGTGATTGTTAAGTAGCGGCTGATTTCAGATGGCTCTCAAAGAGCTTTGTTCCCTCTTCCCTTGTCGGCAGTATCGGCATAATCCTGTTGTAACCCGATACTTCGAAGACTTCCTTGACAAACTCCCGGGGGCTGCATATTACGAGCAGGCCCTCTTTTACCCTGATTGCCTTGGACATCTTCAGAACCAGGCGCAATCCGAAGCTGCATATGTAATCAAGCCTGGCGCAGTCGATCAATATGTTCTTCTCTTTTTCCAGGATTTCCATGAACCTTGGCTCAACGGTCTGGTAGCTGGCGGTATCCAGTCTCCCCACTAACTCAATAACCAGGATTCCATCTGTCTTTTGCTCAACGATTTCCATGGCTTTCTCCTTAAAATGGAATTGCAGGAAAATTCGATGTAAGGTGTTTGCATACCTCTTCCATGCCGATTGACATTATTTTCTCTGCCGCTTGATCAATAAAAATCCCAGTTGCAGGAATTCAGGCGTGAAAATGTTAAATATTTGAATCTACAACGCTGCAATTCCCGTGCTCACATCCATCAGGAGATCTGATGGGCTCTCTGCAGAAGTTCTTGCCAGTGTTTTTATGATAGTCTGCCATTTCACAGATCCAAGGAGGTAACTCATCATGAAAGTAGCGGTTCTGGGTGCAGGTCACGGGGGACAGGCAATGGCTGCAGATCTCACGCTCGCCGGCCACGAAGTGCGTTTCGCGGCAGTTCCGGAGCATGCAAAAAACCTTGTGGTAATCAAAGCCTTCGGAGGAATCTTCCTGGAAGGAAGCACCTCCACGGGAAAGCCGCCTGGTTTTGCAAAGATTCACATGATTACTGACGACGTTCCGGCCGCTGTCAAAGGCGCCGAGATTGTCATGATTGTCGTGCCGGCCTTTGCCCAGGAATCCTACATGCGCGTGCTTGTCGAATGCGCAGAACCGGGACAGCTGATAGTCTTCAATCCAGGCAAGTTCGGCGCCCTCGCCTTCGCCAAGATGCTGCTCGATGCAAAGCGGTACGGCGAGATCCTGATCGGTGAGACCGACACCCTGATCTATGCGGCGAGGATGAAAGGTGCCGGTCATACATGGATCATGGGCGTCAAATCAGATCTCTATTATTCGGCCTTCCCGTCAGTAGACACGGCAATCACTCTTTCGATGCTTCTGGATCTCTTTCCGCAGTTCTCCCCGGCCAAAAATATCTTTCAGACGAGCGTGGATGATGTGGCAATGACACTGCACCCGATCACCACACTGATGAACACCAGCCGGATAGAGCTCATGGGCCCCTACAAGAACTCTCATTACGATATCACGCCGTCAATAGGAAGGGTCATTGAAGTTGTCGATAATGAGAGGATTGAACTGGCGAAGAAGCTCCGCTATGAAACGCTGGATTACTATGAGTGCTACGAAATGGAGTACGGCGTAAAAGGCAGGACAGTTTATGAAGTCATAAGGAATGTGTCGGCGTACGGAATAATGTCGTCTCCTGACAGCATAAAACACCGCTATGTTACAGAAGAGATACCTTACGGTCTCGTTCCTGTGGCGGAGCTCGCAAAGATAGCCGGTATAACGACGCCTGGCACGGACTGCTTCATCCAGCTCGCCTCGATGGCGAATGAAGTCGATTACCGCAGGGAAGGCAGAAGCCTCGCAGCAATGGGCCTCGAAGGGCTGGACATTGCCGGCCTCATCAACTATGTCACATACGGCCCGGCCAGGTCTGAATGAGCATAAACGGCGATATCAAGGTAACCGATAAGGCAAAGCAGCGCTGGATTGTAGCCTGCGCCGCCTTTGCCACTTTCATGGGGACTCTCGATGAATTCATCGTAGGGATATCGCTTCCGACGATCACAAAGCATTTCCACACAGGGACCAGTGAATCTGTCTGGATAGTGATAATCTACTTCCTGATGGTCACCGGCACCCTGATACTGTTCGGGAAGCTGGCTGACAGGAAAGGGCTCAAAAAGCTCTTCATAGCCGGTTATGTCGTGTTCATAGCCGGCTCTCTTTTCTGCGGCATCTCGTGGAACATATACGTTCTCATTGCCGCCCGCTTTCTGCAGGGAATCGGCGGCTCGATCCTCCGGGTCGTGGCCTACGCCATCGTGCCCAAGTTTCTCCCTTCCGAGATAAGGGGATGGGGATTCGGGATCCTGTCCACGGCTTCGGCCTCGGGAATAATGATAGGCGCGCCGGCAGGAGGCTTCATAACGTCATTCTTTTCCTGGCACTGGATATTCCTCGTCAACATACCTATCGGGATCCTGGCCATCCTCGTCGTCAACGGCGTGCTGCCGAAAGAAGAAACTGTAAGCGATAATGGAACCGGATTCGACATCCCCGGAGCGGCTCTGAGCTTCCTGAGTTTCTGCACGCTCACATACGCCCTGAACATGGGCCACGAGCGGGGCTGGGGAGATCCTGTGATTGTGTCGTGCCTGATTGCCTCTGCCGGCCTTTTTGTGCTATTCATAAAGAGGGAGCTGGCAACTCCAGATCCTCTGCTGGATCTGTCTCTTTTCAGGAACACCAGGTTTGTCTTCGGCAATATTGCCATGTTCATGACCTGCATGTTCATGAGCGGAGACAGCTTCCTGTTTCCCTTTTATCTTCAGCTCTCCAGGGGGCTGACGCCGTCTGCGGCCGGCCTCGTGCTCCTCATCTACTCTCTCGTCTATGTGCCTGCAAGCCAGATAGCAGGACGCCTTTCAGACAGGATCAAGCCTCCCGTGCTGTGCGGATTCGCGATGCTGAGCGGCACCCTGGCCTGTCTCTTCTTCGTATCCACGATGGGCGATTCAGGCTTCTGGCCCGTCTATGTCTATATTGCGTGGGCCGCAATATCTTGTGCTATGTTCATCTCTCCGAGCAACAACAACGTGATGAGCCAGGCTCCGGACGACAAGCAGGGGAGCGCCTCAGGGATCCTGAGCACGGCGAACCAGTTGAGCGGAGTGATCGGCGTGTGCATATTCGAGGCCATATTCTCCATGTCAAGCGAGACTGCGGGGAACAGCACTGACGGGCAGCTGGCGGCCTCTCCTTCTCTGCTTCTGACCGGCTTCCGCAACGCCTATATCTGCGCAATGATTGTCTGCATGACCGCAATGATCTTCTCGTTCCTGACGAAGACGGAAGAGAAGAGGCAGGAAGCCGCATCTTGAATAGGGTTCAAGCGACTGCTCAGGATTCGAGCTTGTAAGCCGGTTGTCAGAAACAATAATTTTACAATTATCACAGAATTTCACCATGGTTTTTCGTATCCCTTCCCCGTTCAACTCCTGGCAGCTTCAACCTGTTTCGACTCGAAGCACCGATCAAAGACAGCCCAGAGCTTCTGCTCATTTTATTGCTTCCCAGAATATTTATCAGCAGACTGACATCCATGTGTCACTATGATATGATACAGTAGATTATGAGATCCTGATCAACGGAGGCATGAATATGAGCAGTCAGTCCGGCAATGATAATGTTTCTTGGGAAATCTCCTCATTCGATACCCTTTCTGATTTCCAGAAGAATGCTCTCAGAACAAGCATATGCGTGTTGTACGAGTTCTACCTTGATGACCTGGCGGCTCTTATGAAGGATGATACGGATTTTGATGAAACCATGATGTCAACAGCCCTGCCGCCTCGTTTCAAATCACTCTACAACTGCCTGTTTGCCAAAAAATTCTTTGCCTGTTTCGTCGCTGCAACGGAACGTATCCGCAACAGTGAGCATCCGCGGTGTGTGGCTGAAGAGATGGCTGTAAAGGAGATTTTTTCTCATGCCATATCTATGACCAAAGATGACGGCCTTTATGATGAGCAGACAATCGAGGAGATAACTGAAGGTCTTTACGACTATGAAGAAGATCTTTTTGAAGACCAGGATTTTCTCTTTCTGTGGGATGGAAAATTTGACGGGATCGAGTATATCCATGAACTCGGAATGGCGAACCTGGGATTCAGCCAATGGTTCAATGCTTTTCGAAAGGCTCGGCCAGTAAATCCCTTTGTTGAAGATGATGAGCCGGAAGAGCAATGAAGAAGTTCCTGTAATCACAGGAATATCATATGGCCCGGAAAGTTATGTGTGGGTAATTCCTGCAAGTCTATATATCCCATCCCGAAAAACCTGGAAACTTCTGGATTCGTTTCTGCGAATATCAATTCTGGATGCAATTTCTTTTGCCCATTGACATTTTTTCTCTCCTATCAGAGGGTACCCTGATTCTTTCAATTTCTGGGACCCACCCTCACAAACGGCATCCGCCAGTTTTTCCCAGGTATCGCAGATGCTATCCTGTCTGTAGTTCTGAAGCACATTTATCTTTGCATCAGGATATGCTTTTATGACAGCTTTCCTGTCACCGAGAAGCCAGGCCTCGATCTCTTCAACGGCAATACGGAATAGAGCATTGGGGCGTGGATTGCAGCTGTTGAGCAGGTCACACAATTCTCGCTTGAATTCGATGCAGTTCTGCCTGTCCAGGTCAAGTACTACCAGGACCGCTGCATCTGTCCACTGGAGACTCCTGCCATACCCCCGTAATAACTTGGGCAGTTGTTCCAGCAGTATCCGTTTCTGAGGATCCGGACGGTGCATTAAATTTGCAGGAATTCTTCCAATGCCTTTATATGAGTGTATCTGATACGTCACCATGTCCCTGAATGGTTTCAGAATCTTATCGAGCAATAGTCCAACTGCAATTGAACCAGACTGATCCTCGACTAGTACTTCCAAGTGCATATATTCACCTCGCATCGAGATAATCAGAATACCAGAGACCGCCAAGTGGCAGCCCCTCATCGACCATGCTCTTCACAATCTCGTTATCCACGGCATGATGAATTGTCGAAAAACCATCGCTGCTCTTCTGCAGAAACCAGGTTTCCTGGGGGCTCAGGGCATCAACGAAATACGGAGAATGGGTAGTGACAAACAATTGAGGGGAATTTTTCCGGCCCGTCGCATGCTCCCTGAATTCTTTCACAAGTGTTTCCAGCAATTTATGATAGAGACCATTTTCAGGCTCCTCTATACAAATGAAGGGAGGTGGCTGGGGATCTTCAAGCAGGAGCATATAGGCAAAAAGCTTCAATGACCCATCCGACATCTGTTGAGCATAGAAAGGATCTTTGAAACCTTTATCATTGAAGCGAAGAAGCAGCCTTCCGTCATCAGTCCGTTTAGTATCGATCCTGTGAATCCCCGGTATTTTGCCAGCAATTCGTTTCAGAATGCTCTGGAATTTTTCCTTATGTTCCCGCTCCAGGTACTGGACGACATTGCTGAGATTATCTCCATGTATGTTTAAATGTTTCTGCGGGCCTGCCAGGGGGAGGCTGCGGGCTGCATCGGGTGTGAAGTAACAGAGGTACCAGCCTCCCAGGAAGTTTCTGAACCGTGTTATGCGAGGGTGCTCCTTGAGAACGCCCAGGGTGGCAATGCCAAGCCGCCGCTTGTCAGTAAGCTCAACATTAATTCTGTCTGGCCTTTCTTCTTTTAATTCTCTAACTCTGTTTTCCAGCTCTGCTTCTTCGCCTTCATTCGCATAGCTCTCTTCGCCAATCCATGCATAACCCTTGCCTTCTTTGAGATACAGGAACGAAAGAGGCCTGCCCCTGGTCTCACCTTTTCTCCTCTGCCGGAGTCTTTCTTCCTGAACATAAGGGCGGCCCTGCTCGTCAAGCGCAATTGCCACTTCGTATGTTATGGGCCTGTCATTCGGTGTTTCCTTGTAGTATATTTCAAAACGTATAGGTCCGGTGGAGCCTGCGGATTTCAAGCGGGTGAATCCACCTCTCTCCTTGAGGTCACAGGCATCCTCGACACCTACGGCAAAAGCATCTGCAAGAAAGCCGAAAGCATCAAAAAGTGTGCTTTTCCCAGTTCCATTCTTGCCGATAACGGCGACAAGAGGTGTCAATGGGCTGTTATGCTGCTGATTCCAGAATTTGCCGAAGGAAATATCCTTTAAAACCCTGTAGTTCTGGAGCTTAAAGCCTTCTAATCTTGCCATTATGCTGACCTCCGGGAGCAATCACCCACGCAATATCTTTTTATCTCATCTCTAAGTATTTTCTCTGCAAATCGTCATTCCTTTTAATTCTGGATTTCAGAAATGATAATAGCAGGCAACGATGATATATGCATGTCATTGAGAGCAGTATGCATAAAATGTTTTCATTGCTGAGATTGCTCAGTTTTTCCTTCTCTCCACCTATCTGGCAGACAAGACTCTCGCTCAACCAGGGAAACTCTTTTTTCAGACTATCCGGAAGGTCACCTTTTATTGGCAGGACTCTCCCTCCAGATAGTGGTACCAAAGTTCCTTTTGAGTCCGAATAGCCACTACTCATGGGATATCATTGCTTGTGGCATAAAATGGCTGCCGAGAAAAGCACTTTTCAGAGCTTCAATGACATTTATACCGTTTTTCTTCACAGTCTGAACATAGCTTCTTATTTCGAAAAAGTGCCCGGCACCTTCAACACTCCGAAATGCATCCGGTATCTTCTCATTGAGTTTCTCGTCCGAAGATCGCATTCTGCAAGATTATTGTCGAAGAGGACACACTGAAATCATACACAACTCTGTCAAAGATTAGGATGTCTATCAAGACACATGATTTTGTTTAAGAAGCCTGCAGGTTATGACACACATGTGTCACTGGCTTCTGGTAAAATGAAATCATCATGTAATTGCAAAGCGGGATAATTCTGCAAAGGAGGTTATCATGGATTTTAAACAGTTGAAAGAAGACATGGCCGCAGTTGAGAATGTGCAGGTTGAGGAGCATGAAGGCAAGGTAGTCATAACAAATGGGCTGGAATGGTTCTCGTTGAAAGTGGAATGCCAGGATATTGACGACAGCAGCGATCTTGTCGTGTCGCCTCATGGTGAATTCTGCATGCAGCTATTCTTGAAAAAGGGCGGCTTTGTGATCGTAGCGCCTGAAGATTTCATATATGATCTGCCTGAAATGGAACATGTAAAATTCGAGGGTATGCCTCCTGTGGCTGTGGTAACGGATATGATGAGGGTCGTTGCCTATTTTAAGAGGGATATGGAAAATATGGAATCTGTCGATTCTGCCATGGTTTATGTGAGGAACAGGCACATGATAAAGACCGGAATAGAACGGGGGCTCACTCTGGAGCATCTTCTCGAGAGGCTTGATGAGATCGCTGGGGAGCTGGACATCAAAGAAGCCGGAAAAATGATAGAAATGTTTGATCGGAGCGAAGTATGATATCGGTCAGTAAAATGAGGATCATGAAGTCCTTAGCTCTATCGCTTATTCAAGCGGAAATAAATGATTTTTCTGGAAGGAAAAGCATCTGCTGCAGAGAAGTCCATGGTACAGCTCATTCCAACAGGCTACGTTTACTGATCTTCCGCATTCAATATCCACGAGCTTTTTGTTTTGTCATTCTCAGAAAAATCGCTGTATCGTCAAAGCTCTGTCAAAGTCAGGATATCTGCCGTGACATATGATTTTGCCGCAGAAATCTGCAGGGTGTGACACGCATGTGTCACTGGGTTCTGGTAGAATGGGATCAACAATGTAAACCGGGATGAGCAAGAAAAGAGATACTATTCCTGGGAGATAAGATAAATGGCGCTACCGACATATCAGGATATAATGCTTCCGCTTCTGAAGCTTATTGCCGATGGAAAACAATATAGGATATCAGATACGGAACAATACTTAGCAGAATATTTTTCACTTACTGAAGAAGAGCGAAAACTGCGACTGCCCAGTGGGAAGAAAACAACATTTTATGATCGAATTGGGTGGGCGAACAGCTATTTAAAAAAGGCTGGTTTATAAAAATCGGAAAAGAGAGGCATTATACAGATAACTGAAAGAGGAGTTGGTATTCTAAATCAAAACCTCCCCAAGATTGATAACAGAGTACTTGAAGAATTTAGGATTTTTACAAAGGTTTCTCAACCTTCTGAAAATGGTGATTCAGTCGTATCAACAGAAATTGAGGAACAGAATACTCCTGATGAATTGCTTTTTTATGCTTATACTCAAATAGAAAAAGATCTGGCTCAGGATCTGCTAGAGACCACCAAAAAATGTTCTCCCGGCTTTTTTGAAAACCTTATTATAGATCTGCTTCTAAAGATGGGTTACGGCGGATCCCTAAGAGACGCTGGAAAGGCAATTGGTGGGACTGGAGATGGCGGTGTTGACGGCATAATCAAAGAAGACAAACTCGGCCTTGACTGGAGTTTCGGAGAATCAACAAAAAAAATGCTCCCCAAGCTTGATGTCATGGGGAAAATCAACCTCCGTTTTTGTAGTACGAATCCCGCTTTTGCTCATAACCAAGCGCTTTGAGCACTACTTCCTGGTCACTACTCGGCTCATCCAGCATTCGCTCTGGGTTTTGCTTGCCTTTCATCCATACATACGTTGTATGCAGCGTTTTCATGATCTCAGTAGCACGCTTGGCGCTCATTGAAACGCCTGCTTTTGCCAGGCGGATTTCCAGAAGCCTCATATAGGACAGGGCTACGACGCAGGTGAAA